>UEZD01000024.1_pt1 | contig 9094 bp, 11 predicted proteins | sample 1903811 | NCBI WGS metagenome assembly UEZD01 (sample SAMEA4776353, study PRJEB27445) | saltern metagenome | biome: Hypersaline environment; feature: solar saltern; material: Pellet | place: Spain | collected 2012-08 | depth 0 m | reverse complement strand
GGTCTTCGCCCCCTGGCCCGCCTTGAAATGGAACGCCTGGACCTGCCGGACCTTCTCCAAATCCCACCCGAACTTCCCGGTGGCGTACTCGTAGAAGTATCGGGAGTTGGCCTCCTGCTCCTCGGGGAGCATGCCGCCCTCGCCGGAACAGACCCCCGTGCCGGCCAGTTCCGCGCCCGTCGAGATCGCGATCTTGGCTTCCTCGCTCAACGCGCCGAAGCTCATGTCGCTCACGAAGATCGGGATCTCCAGGCGGAGGGGGTTCTCGGCGTTCGGGCCGATCACGAGTTCGGTGTCGACCGGGGCCTCGTCGTCGAGGGGAGTGCGCGCGAGTTGTGCGGTCAGGAGCTGGAGGTCGTCCCAGCTCGGAAGCTCGGTGCGCGGGACGCCCATCGCCGACACGCTGCCGTGTTCGCCGATCCCCTCCGGCCCCTTCTGTGCGAGTTTCTGGATGTAGTGGGAGTACGGTTCCGCTTCGTCGTCGTACTCGCCGTAGAACGCGGGATCGACTGCACCGCCCTCGACGTCGTCGGTGGTGGCCTGCATCGCCCCGTCCGCCGCCTCGCCGTCGTCGGGGTCGGCGTACGGTTGGGGGTTGTCCTCGGCCCACGACTCCACCTCCGCGGCGTCGACGTAGACCGCGTCGTCGCCTTCGTCGACCCACGCGGTGAACGTCTCCAGGACCTCGGAGTTGTCGTACTCGCTGATCCCGGTGTCGACCCGGTAGTCCCACCCGTGGACGCCGCAGATGAGGTTGTGACCGTCGACGTGGCCGTCGCCGAGGAGGACGCCGCGGTGGAGACACCGGCCGTACAGCGCCGACACCTCGCCGTCGTATCTGACGACCACCAGGTCGACGCCGCCGACCCGGGCGTGCTGCGGTTCGCGGTCCGGGAGGTCGCTCCACGTCGCGACCCGTTCGGGCTCGTCGGCGTCGGTCCGGCTCATCCGCGCCTCCACGCGTGTGTTCGACTCGAAGACGTTGCGAACCTCCGCCCGCGCCACGCTCGGTTCGCCTGCCGCGTCCGGTGCTGCCGTCCGAAGCTCGTCCCGTCTAGGATCGGTGGTCTGCTCATGGGTTGTCTCGGGGTGTAACCAGCGGCTTCGCGCCACTGACGCGCGGTCGTGGGGCGCCGGGCCGAAGCGGCTCGGCGGCGCCCGTAGCCGCGCCCACACGGATGTCGAACGCCCGTGCGTATAGAACCCCGACGCGACCGTGTAACCCGCTTCCACGTCCGGTGTGGTGGTTTATGCCATCCCCCCGTCTGTAGGAGTATGGCATCAGACTACCCGAACCGTATGCCCCTCGACGAGATCGAATCGACCGTCGGGTCGATCAAGAAGATGCTGGTGATGGGCGCCGTCTTCGCCGGCGTCGGCTACCTGCTGATCGGCGCGGCGATCTTCTTCGAGTTGAGCACCTTCCACCCGCTCTTGGAGAACTACTTCACGCAGTTCCCCGACACTAGCCTCGCCGGCGGGAGCGGCGGGACGCGCGGTGCGGCCGTCAACGGCGCGCTGGCGGCGATCCACAAGTGGCCCTCGACGCTCTTGTGGCTCAAACTCGGCGGTGTCGGCCACATCCTCGTGGGGATCTTCTTCGCGCTCGCCGCGATCGTGCGGGCGCTGAGCATCATGCCCCACCGGCTGAGCTACGAGATGCAGCGCGCCCAAGAGTAACGCAGTAGGGCAGACAACCACCGCAGCCACCCAGGATTTTGTCAGACCACCTCGAAAAGATCGGCCCCAGTGACGCCGGCAGCGCCGCGCTCGTCGGCGGGTTCCTGCTCCTGATCGGCGTGCTGTACGGCCGAAACCCCGCGGTGGCGATCGACGCCGCCACCGCGAGCGTCGGAGCAACGGTATATTTTGTCGTCCTCCCGGTGCTCGGGGTACTCGCCGGGATCTACGCGTACGCCGGCGGCCCCCACGGCGGGCTGCCGCTGTTCGCGTTCGGGAGCTACCTCGGGGTGTTCGGCGTCGGGGTGGCGTTCGGGACGTTAGTGGCCGCGTCGACATCGCCAGTCCTGCTGGCCGCCGGGTTCGCGCTCGTCGCCCTCGGCGTGGTCGCGGTCGTGACCAGCGTGCTCCGGCTCGTCGGAGCGGTGGGGATCGGGCTCCCAGGGGGCACACCGGAGTGAGAGTTCGCGGTCGCCGCCGTCGCCGGTGCGGCCGTCCACGCCCTCACAGCGACGCCGGTGTGGTACGTCGTCGCGTGGTCGATCCCGGGCGTCGTGATCGGCGGGACGGTCGGGACCCGAGTGGGGAAGTACGTCCCCAGCGAGGTGACGGAGCCGGCGCTGGGGGTCGTGTTCGGCGTCGTGGGCGTGATCGTGGTGGCGAGCGAACTGTTGGTGTAGCGCGGCCGACGTGCGCGCGGGCTCACCCGTCGCTGTCCGGGAACGAGTCCCAGAAGACCTCGGGGAGTTCCCGGTCGGGGTTCTCGTCAAGGTACTCCCGTTTGGTGACGTTGGCCTCCTCGATGAGCGAGGCGGCCTCGCCGGCCCACACGTAGAACCCCACGAGCGTCTCCCGGCGCATCCGTTCGAGGTCAACCGAGTGGTAGACGTTGACGACGCCGCCGCCCTCCCGGTTGAGCTCCGACCGGCGGAGCAGCCCGAGATCCACGAGCGTGTTGAGATACCGCGTCACCGTACTGCGGTCGTACCCCAGCGTCTCGGCCACCTCGTTCGCCGACAGCGGACCCTCGCCGATCACGCAGAGACAGATGTCCAACCCCGCCTTCGGGAGCCCGAACGCTTCGAGGAGCACCTGCTTGACGTCCGGCGGGTTGACCGACATGTCGACGTTTCGGACCCGCTCCATCGGCTGCTCGTGACACGACATCGGGGGGTCGTCGCTCCCGACCGCGAGCACGACGTTGTTGCAGTCGGGACACTCGAAGATGTCGTACCGGTCCGATTCGGGGTCGTACTGTACCTCCCCGGGCTCTTCGGCCGTCGAGTCGGTCCCCGCGTCGGCCATCAGCGCGTCCACTCCATACGGTTCACACGATGCTGACACAACATAAATTCGATCCGGTCAGGCGTCCGTGGCGTCATCCCGGGCGGGGTCGACGATCGTCACCTCGTCGGCGTCGAGCGCGAGGAGTTCCTCCCCGGTGATAGTGACTCTGACGCTGCCGTCGCCCTCGACGTGTGCGAGGTCACACGCCACCAGTGCGTCGATGTGCTCCACAACCGTCGGCTCGTCGGCCCCGAGCGTCGAGACGAGCGCGTCGACGGTCGTGGTCTCCCGGCGCTCCGCGTCGGTCGCCTCGGCGAGTCGCTGCAGGACGGTCCGTCTCGTCACGCACATCGCCGGAGTGTCGCGGGTTGTTGTCGCCGTGTGGGCCCGCAGGTGTGGCTCCGTCGGTACCTTTGCGGTACCCCTGCCCCGGTTTCGAGTGCCGGCAGTCCGGCGGGTGTCGGAGCCTTGGATGCGGTGGGCAGTGTCTTTCGAGGCCCTACCCGACCGTCGGCGGTCTGGGTGGTGCCGACCGCGTCCGGTCCGAGCAGCATCCGCCGTCGCGGAAACCGATACCTGACCCCCGATCGGACGGAGGTACGGTCCGTGGCGATGCGTCGAATTGCCCCCGTTCCCGTGTTGTTACGGGGGCCCACCACAGCGACGGTAGGGGGAGTGGGCTTGCCGAGCCCCGGATCGACAACTGCGGATCCGTCCCTTCCGGCAGCCTCGGTACAGAAGCGCGCAGGGACGGAGACAGTCATCGCACTACCGGTACTCCATACCGTCGGGTATTACGAGTTCGGCGGCCGTGTGAGATGGTTACACCCTCGCGCGGTGGTCCGGTACCTGTCCGACGTATGCTGGAGGCCCCGGACGACCGAGCAGAGGCAGTCACGCTCGATAGTGCCGGTGGCCGAAGACACCTGAGGGGTGTTGCGTAAGACGCCCCCGTATCGTACGCCGACCAATTGTTGTGCTCGGTCGCGGCGTGGCGGACATTGTAGCACGTGTTCTCGCCGGTTCGGAGCCCGTGCGCGTTCGCCGGTCGTGTGCGTCAACGGTCGACGCGCCCTCGCGCACGCGCGCGACGGGTTCAAACCGCTTCGACCCCACCACTCGTGTATGGATAGTTCTCAGAACGTCGGCGACAGAGAAGCGCCCGAGTACAACACGGTCGACGTGTCCGTGCTCGTTGTCGGAGCCGGCGCTGCCGGCGCGCGCGCAGCGATCGAGCTCGCAGAGCAGGGTGTCGACGACGTATTGGTTCTCGGGAAGCGCGGTCACGGCGACGCTCACACGACTTGGGCGCGGGGTGGGATCAACGGCGCGCTCGGGACCCGCGACCCCGAGGACGACTGGACGATCCACGCGGCAGACACGCTGAACGAGGGCCACTTCGTCAACGATCCCGGGAAGGTCGAGACCGTCACCGAGCAGATGCCCGCGCGGCTCCGGGAACTCGAGGAGTGGGGGATGGACTACTCGCGGACCGACGACGGCGAGATCGACCAGCGGTACTTCGGCGCGCAGTCGTACCGCCGGACGGCGTTCGCCGGCGACCACACCGGCGAGTCCCTGCTCGACACCCTGGTCGATCGCGCCCAGGATCTCGACATCCCCTACCGGGAGAACGTGATGATCACGAAACTTGTCGCCGACGGCGACCGCGCCTACGGGGCCGTCGGGTTCGACATGGACACCGGTGAGTTCGTGGTGTTCAACGCCGGTGCGGTGGTGCTCGCTGCGGGCGGCTACGCGGCGATCTACAACCGCCACACCTCGCGCGACGACGAGAACAACGGCGACGGCCCCGCGCTGGCGTACGACGCCGGGGCGTCGCTGATGGACATGGAGTTCGTGCAGTTCCACCCGACGGGGATGGCCGTCGACGAGAGCGACCCCGAGTGGGAGCCCTGGGGCGGGCGGCTGGTCACCGAGGCCGTCCGCGGCGAGGGCGGCCGCCTCTACAACACCGACGGCGAGCGGTTCATGGAGCGCTACTCCCCGGACCAGATGGAGTTGGACGCGCGGGACGTGGTGGCGCGCGCCATCGCAAACGAGGTGTCGGCGGGCCGCGGGACCGACAACGGCGGGGTCTACCTCGACATCTCCCACCGCGAGGCCGAGTTCATTCGAGAGCGGCTCCCACGGATGTACGAGCGGTTCCAGGACCTCGGGGTTGATATGGCCGAGGAGCCGGTGGAGGTCGCCCCGACCGCCCACTACGGGATGGGCGGCGTGGCCGTCGACGACCACGGCGAGACCGACGTCAGCAACCTCTTCGCGATCGGGGAGACGATGGCCGGCGTCCACGGCGCCAACCGGCTCGGCGGCAACTCGCTGGCCGAGACTGTCGCCTACGGCGTCGTCACCGGAACCCGGGTCGCCGAGCGCGTCGACGGTCCCGGAACGGTTCCGTCGCACACGGTCGAGAGCCTCGTCGAGCCACACCTCGCGGAGTTGGCCGCGCTCGCAGGTTCCGACGGCGCGTACGGCGTAGACGCGGTCGTCGCAGAGCTTCGGGAGTGTCTGTGGAACCACGCCGGCATCCTGCGCGACGACGCGACGCTGGTAGCAGGGCTCGAAACCCTCGATCGGATCCGCGAGAAGGCGACGGACGTCGCGGTCGGCCCGATCACGAGCCGATCGTTCGAGTACGCGATCGACCTCGGGTTCATGTTGACGAGCGCGGAGGCCGTGCTACGGGGCGCACGCGAGCGAACGGAATCCCGCGGCGCACACCACCGGACCGACCACCCCGATCCCGACACCGCGTGGCGGCGGAACATCTACTACGATCAGGCCGACATCGGCGGGATGACGACCCACACCGAGCCGGTCGCGGCCCCGAACGAGGCCGTCCAGGCCGCGCTGGACGCGGGCCACGAGTTGGACTACCACCAACTGGAGTAGCGCCCGACCCGGCCGGGAACGCGGACGCCAGTCCGCGATGGCAGGCGGAGAGCAGACCGGTGACGCCGCGTCAATCCGTCGTGAGCGACCGCGGGGAGCAGCCGCGAGGCGGCCGGGCGTCTACCGCGACTCCCGAACCCGTCCGACACTCCGGGGAAGTCGCCGGGGGACCCGAGTTTATAACACGTTACGCGGTGATCGGAGTCGTATGCGCACACGGTCGGCAGGTGCCGCCGGTGCGGTCGGGCGGCCACCGCAGCCGCGGGCACCCCCTCGACCGCGATATCGGCCGGGGTCCGGACGAACCAACCAGACGCGGGACGTCCGGTGTGATCCCGCGTGATCGCCGACCTGTTCGTGGCGTGGTTCGGCACGAATCCCATCGTCCACGGACTGGTGGGCGGGTTGGTGATCGCGGGGATGAACCTCCTCGGCGCGTCGCTGATCTTCGTGTGGCGTGATCCCTCGGAACGCGCACTCGACGGCGCGTTGGGGTTTGCGGCCGGGGTGATGCTCGCGGCGGCGTTCACGAGCCTCATCATCCCGGGGATCGAGACCTACTCCGGCGGCAACCCCCTCCCGGTGCTCGTGGGCGTGTTACTCGGCGCGGCCGTGCTCGACCGCTCCGACGGCCTCGTGCCGCACGCCCACTACCTCCTGACGGGCACGCGCCGGGCCGACGCCGCCGACCCCGACGCGGACCTGTCGGTCACCGACGAGCGGCTCACCCCGGTGATCCTGTTCATCCTCGCGATCACCCTCCACAACGTCCCCGAGGGGTTGGCCGTCGGCGTCGGGTTCGGCACCGGCGACGTCGCGGGCGCGATCCCGCTCATGCTCGCGATCGGGATCCAGAACGTCCCCGAGGGGCTCGCGGTCTCGGTCGCCGCGGTCAACGCGGGGCTCGAACGCCGCGCGTACGCCGTCTTCACCGGGATCCGGTCGGGGGTGGTCGAGGTCCCGGTCGCGGTGCTCGGCGCGTACGCGGTCGGCACCGTGTCGGCGCTGTTGCCCTACGCGATGGGCTTTGCCGCCGGGGCGATGCTGTTCGTCATCAGCGACGAGATCATCCCGGAGACCCACACCGGCGGCCACGAGCGGATCGCCACCATCGGGACGATCGTCGGCGTCGTCGTGATGCTGTACCTGGATATCTCGCTGGGGTAGCGGGCGGGTCGGCGTCCGCCTGGCCGACGTCCGTCGGAGCGACCGCCGAACGCCCGTCAGAGTGGGCCGAGTCCCACCGCACCGAGGCCCCAGAGCACGATACTGATCGCCAGGGCGACGAGCACCAGCCGCCACGCGACCGACAGCAGTACCCGCCCCACCACGATCACCACGAGGAGAAGCACGAGCAGCCCGATGATCCCCGTAACCGAGGTGAACGGCCCGACGAGCAGCGCGAGCGTGTTAGGACCCATCCTCGGTCACGTCCCCGTACTCGACGGCTGTTCCCCCCGCGACGGGTTGGAGGAGGTACCGCCCGGTCTGTCCCCGACGCACGGGTGTGAAATCGCCGGTGAACGTCGTCGTTTGGTCCTCACGGATCTCGAAGGGGTGCTTGAACTGCAGCGGCGCGCCGCCGGGCGTGTCGACCTGTGCGTCGCCGCCGTCGGCGAGCACGCCCTCCACGCCGGTCACGTCGAGTTGGAGGAACTCGTAGCGCCCCACGTCGAGTTCGCGCTCGTCGACCAGGTCGGTGTTTCCGTTCTGGAGTTGGACGAGGTCCGCCTCCTGCGGCTCGTCGAACTCGTGGTACTGTCGGGCGTCGCTCCCGTCGACGTCGTCTTCGTCCTGTTCGACGACTGTCTCGGTCGCGGTGTCGGCGTCCGGGCCGTCCGCCGTCTCCCCGGCGTCCGTGGTCGTCGCGGTGTCGTCACCCTCGGCGGGCTTGACCCAGATCCCCTGCATCGTGACCACGCACGACTCGAAGTCCGCGATGTCCCCGGGCTGGTCGGTGACCTGCGTCGCGAGGGTGCCGGTGGCCGACGCCGTGCCGGTACACCCCGCGAGGCCGACTGTGCTCGCCGCTGCGACGCCTGCCGCCGTGAGGTAGCTCCGTCGGTCGAGTTCCATCATTGCACTCGTTTCTGGGGGTCGGATGGACTTAATCCGGCAACTCTATGCACGCGAATACGGGCGTCTTGACCCCATTAAAACCGATTTAGTCCGAATATAGCCGGAACGGGAGTCGAACGGTATCGGACCTACGCGTCCGACGCCGGTTCGACGGGGATCGCCACGCCCTCCTCGTCGTCGCGGACCGGACGCCCCCCGTCGGGGAGCGGCGTCACCGACGAGACGTCGCCCTTCGCAGCGTCGACGGCACTGCCCGCGAGGTAGCCGACGGCGCCGCCGAACCCCGCCGACAACCCGGTCGCGAACGGGCCCACGCGGGCGCCGGCGCTGGCGCCGACCTGGCTCCCGACCGCCGCTCCGGCCTTCGCGTACTTGTTGCGCTTCTTCGAGTTTCGACACGGACAGAGTCCAGGCATCGTATCCCAAGCCAGGGGTCGGATCCACTTGTATGCCGCGCCCGCCGTGGGAGTCGGTCTGCTGCCCTGCGAGACCGCGGACGGCCGTCGAAAGGCACGGTTAACGTTAACTGTATCCACGACTTTGTGTACCATAGACACACTATGTGTCACTTCAACGTCCGACGCGAACCGGTCGAGGAGGCCGACGAGGAACCCGAAGACGCGACCGACCCCGGCTTCACCGAGATGGAGGAAGCCGAGGACGTCCGGATCGTCACGGACGGCGGCGACGAGTGAGCCGGGCGCCGGTCGGCGTCACACCCCCGTTTTTATTCCACGTCTCGAACAGGCGTCGGTACGGATCGACCCGGAGCGTCGGGTCGGCCGCAGTCGACTGGTACGCCGTACAGCCGGCCAGCGACAGCGTTCCCGCGACCGCGACGAAATGGCGGCGGTTCGTACGATGGTGTCACGGGCAGGAGACGTGACTTATTGTTCGGGGGTGAAGCCCTGTTGGACACCGGTCGCTGCTCACGTGCGTTCGCAGCAGAACGGATGGGCCCTGCGGGGTTCGAACCACGGTCGTTCCACTCGCTACGCTCGCTCCACTCCCTGCTTCGAACCCCACCGCGGTGCGTACTCGGCCCTCGCTGTCGCTCGGGCACTCGAGTGGGCCCTGTGGGGTTCGAACCCACGACCACCCGGTTATGAGCCGAGCGCTCTGACCGGACTGA
>UEZD01000023.1_pt1 | contig 9191 bp, 10 predicted proteins | sample 1903811 | NCBI WGS metagenome assembly UEZD01 (sample SAMEA4776353, study PRJEB27445) | saltern metagenome | biome: Hypersaline environment; feature: solar saltern; material: Pellet | place: Spain | collected 2012-08 | depth 0 m | reverse complement strand
CCGTGGGCCTCGTCGATCACGACCACGTCGCGCTTCCGGAACACCTCCGAGCCCGCGGTCTGCATGAAGTACGCCAGCGTCATCGCCGCGATCGCGCGGTTCGACGCGATCGACCGGTCCGAGAAGTACGGACATCGGTTGCGGACCGAGCAGTCGAAGCCCGCCTGCCGGGCGCAGGGCGCGCGGTCGACCGGCGTGTCGGTTTCGCCGTTCAGGATACAGGTGTAGTTCGACTTCCCCCGAATCACGTTCAGGTCGTCGAGCAAGGGGTCGGCGGCGACGTCGTCGAGTTGGGAGACCTGCGGCGTGGTGTAGTACGCCCCGGTCGCGTCGGCGGGCGCGACGTCGTCGGTCGTCGCCGCCGCGCCCGCGATCGATCGCGCGAGGAGGGACTTCCCGGAGCCCGTCGGCGCGCGCACGAGGACGACGTCGTTGCCGTCGGCGAAGGCGTCGCGGACGTCCGACAGCGCCTGCTTCTGGCGCCCACGGAACTCGGGAGCGGGGAACGACTCGGGGATCAGGTCCGGGTCCACACGGGGTCTCCGCCGCTCCCGGATAAAAAGCTTCAGACGGCGGGCGGCCCGGGCACCCGCCTACAGCGACTCCACGTCCTCGCTCGTCACCGCTCTGTCGTCCGGCAGCCGGGCGATGCAGTCGTGACACAGGAAGTACTCCCCGCCGTCGTCGAGTTCCAGCGTCATCCCGCCGGAGGACCCGCCCTCGAACGACCAGAAGTCGCCGATCCCGCCGGCGATGCGGACCGACTCGTCGCAGCCCTCACACCGTTGGCTGGTCATACCTGTGGTAGGCGGCCGATCGACAAACGTCCTGCGGCGACCGGCACCGAGTGGGCCCGGTTCTCCCGGGCGAACGAGCCACAGACCTATTGTCCGCCAAACAGGACGTGTCCGTATGACAGCGGCCGAGGGCGAGCCGTCGGACGTCGGGGAGAACCGCGCGGGCGAGGCGCCGACGACGGTGGCGCCGCCGACCGCGACCGAGGAGACCACCACCACCGACGCCGGCAGCGAACTCGAACGCACGATCGGGCTCTCGGGCGGGATCTCCATCGGCGTGGGGACGATGATCGGCGCGGGGATCTTCGTCTTCCCCGGACTCGCGGCCGGCCGGGCCGGTCCCGCCGCTGCGGGGTCGTTCGCGCTCGGCGCGGTGATCGCGCTCCTCGTTGCCCTGCCGACCTCCGAACTCGCGACCGCTATGCCGAAGTCCGGCGGCGGCTACTACTTCATCTCCCGGGGGTTGGGAGCGCTCCCGGGCGCGATCGTCGGGATCAGCATCTGGCTGGGGTTGGTGTTCGCGACCGCGTTCTACCTCGTGGGGTTCGGGAACTACGCCGCCGCGGTGCTGTCGGAGGCCGGCGTCGCGGTCGGGTCGATCCCGATCGTGATCCCGCTGGGGCTTCTGACGGGCGCGTTCCTGACCGCGCTCAACCTCTTCGGGACCGAACGCGCCGCCGCGCTCCAGAGCTACGTGGTCGGCCTGCTGCTCACGATCCTCGTGTTCTTCCTCGGGTTCGGCGGCCTCGACGCCCTCGGGGTGTTCGGGTCGGCGAGCACCCCCGAGCGGTTCGCGCCGTTCGGCGCGATGCCCGTCTTCACCACCGCCGCCCTGGTGTTCACTTCCTACCTCGGCTTCGCGCAGGTCGCGACCGTCGCCGGCGACATCAAGGAGCCGGGCCGGAACCTCCCGCTCGCGATGGTGGCGTCGGTGGTGATCGTCGGCATCCTCTACGTGACGACCATCTTCGTCGCGACCTCCGCGTTCGGGAGCGCGGCGCTCGCGTCGTTCGGCGAAACCGCGATCGTGGAGGTCGCGCGCAACTTCGTCGGCACCGCGGGCGCGATCGCGATCCTGCTGGCGGGGTTGCTCGCGACCTTGTCCAGCGCGAACGCGTCCATCTTGTCGACCTCCCGGGCGGTCTTCGCGGTGAGCAAGGACGCCATTATTCCCTCGTTTGCGGGGCGGATGAACCTGAAATACGGCACCCCGCACATCGCGCTCGCTATGGCGGGCGGGCCGGTGTTGGTGCTCACTGCGACCGGCCAGGTCGAAGTGCTCGCGGAGGTCGCCTCCTTCCTCCACCTGGTGATGTACGCGCTGATGTGTGTGGCGCTCATCGCGATGCGCCGGAACGAACCCGAGTGGTACGACCCGGCGTTCCGGGTACCGGCCCACCGGCTGGTCGCCGGACTGGGCGCGGTTTCCAGCGCCGGGCTGATCCTGTTCATGCAACCGACCTCCCAGATCATCGGCGCCGTGATCATGGTCGCGTCCGCCGGGTGGTACAAGTACTACGCGAGCGACGTGCGGCTCAAGGGGGTGCTGTAGTATGAGCGACAACACCGACGACGGCGACGACACGGGGACGGCCGCCGACGCGCCGCTCGACACAGACGCCGGCAGCGACGACGCGACCCCGAACCTCGCGATCCGGGAGCCGCCGGTGGTGCTCGTGCCGGTCGAGGTGCTCGAGGGCGCGACACTGCCCGACGCGTTGGTGTCGTTCCTCGCGCCGGCCCGGGTGATCGTGCTCGGCTACCACGTCCTCCCCGAACAGACGCCGACCGAACAGGCGAGTATGCAGTTCGAGGAGCGCGCCCAGGCCGCGGTCGACGACATCGCCGGAGCGTTCGTCGACGCCGGTGGCGACCCCGAAACCCGCGTGGTGTTCACTCACGACCGCGACCAGACGCTCGAACGGGTCGCCGCGGAGTTGGGTGCGACCGCGATCCTCCTCCCGAACCCCACCGGTGCCGTCTCGGAGGTGCTGGTCCCGATCCGGGGAACGATCGACGACGACCGGCTCGCGGACCTCGTCGCGACGCTGGCCGACGAGGCACACGAGCGGGTGACGCTGTGGGGGCTGACGGACAGCCCTGGCGGCTTCGACGCCGACGCCGCGGCGGCAGACGCCGCCGACCGGCTCCGGGAGCGGGGCGTCACCGAGGCACAGCTCACGACCGAGACCGCGACCACCGAGACGCCGATCCGCGACATCGTCGAGCGCTCCACCGACGCCGACGTAGTCGTGATGGGCGAAGGCGACGAGTCCATCCTGGACGCGCTGTTCGGTGACGACGCCGAGCGGGTCGCGGAAGGCGCGGTCGCGCCGGTGTTGGTCGTCCGGAGTCGGGAGCCCGAGGCGGACGACGTCGAGGACAGCGACGAGGAGTGACGGACGGGTCGGTGTCGCTGGTCTCTCGAACGTCCCGGTCGGCAGTGAACGAGTCTCTCCGTAATCGGAGTCGAGAGCGACGGACCGAGCCGCAACGTCCACCCGGAGATTCATAACCCGAGACGAACAAATCCGGATACGATGGCACAGCACGCCGGCAGTATCACCCGTGAACTGATGGACGAGCCACACGTCTCGGGACACCGCGTCTCCGTCAGGCGTATCCACGCACTCGTTGAGGAGGGCGGCCTCAACGCCCGGGCAGTCGCGGATCGACTGGGGTTGGATGTCGGAACCGTCTACCGAGCGCTGGCCTACTACCACGACCATCCTGGGGAGATGTACGATATCAGCAAGCGGCGCGAACGCCGGATCGAGGCCTCCCGCGAACGCGGCGCAGTCACTGGCCCCGCAGACCTGTAGATGGGATTCCGCCTGCTACTCGACGAGATGACCGAAGCGGCTCTCGCGAACTACTGCCGAAAGCTTGGACACGACGTCGAACGCGTCGTGACCGCCGCCGATCTCGGAGCGGGAACCCCGGATTACGACATCGTCGCGTACGCCGAGCGGGAGAACCGTCTAGTGGTGACGTACGACGACGATTTTCTCGCGAATCACGACGCGCTCGGTCGGGTCGGCGTCCTCTTCCAGCCGGACGACAGAACGTCCCCATTCGAGACGGCAAATCGGATCGACGCCGTCGCGGAGTACGTCGATCAGGCGACTGTCGCAAACACTGACGAGCCATTTCATCTGACGAGCGATTGGGTGTAAGTATCGGCATCAGGAATTACGCCCGTTATCGGCCGACGCGTGAGCGTGGAACTGGCACGGAGCCATACGATCAGCCCCCAGTAGCGAGAACTGTTAACGGCCTCCGGGTTCATCCTCCGGTATGCGAGTACTCGTAACGGGCGCGACCGGCTTCGTGGGCAGCCGGCTGGTGCCCGCCCTCCGGGCCGCCGGCCACGACGTGACAGTTCTGGTCCGCGATGCGGCGGGGTACGACGCCCCCGACGACGTCCGCGTGGTCGAGGGCGACCTGCTGGAGCCCGGGAGCTTCGACGCCGCCCTCGACAGCGAGGCCGATGGCCTCGGCGTCGACGCCGCGTACTACCTCGTCCACTCGATGCGGGCGGGCGGCGAGTTCGAGGAGCGCGACCGACGCGCTGCGGAGAACTTCGCGGCCGCGGCCACCGACGCCGGCGTGGACCGCGTGGTCTACCTCGGGGGGCTCGGGGAGGAACGCGACCGGCTCTCCGAACACCTCCGGTCGCGCCGGGAGGTCGAGCGGATCCTCGGCGACGGCGGCTACGCGCTCACCACCCTCCGGGCGGCGATCCTGATCGGCGCGGGGTCGGCGAGCTTCGAGATGATCGAACAGCTCTCCACCCGGCTCCCGGTGATGGTGACGCCGCGGTGGGTCGAGACCAAGTGCCAGCCCATCTTCGTCGACGACGCCATCGAGTATCTGGTCGGCGTGCTCGGTGTCCCCGAGACCGCGGGCGAGACCTACGAGATCGGGGGTCCGGACGTGTTGACCTACCGCGAGATCCTGACGCGGGTGGGGACCCGTCGGGGCCACCGCCCGGTCGTGGTGCCCGTTCCGGTGCTGTCCCCGAAGCTCTCGTCGCTGTGGGTCGGGCTGGTGACGGACGTTCCCGCGTCGGTCGCCCGGCCGTTGATCGAGGGGCTCAAAAATCCCGTGGTGGTCCAGGACCACCGGATCGAGTCGCTGGTCGACGTCGACCGGACCCCGTTCGACGAGGCGGTCGACCGCGCGCTCCGGACGGGCCCGGACGGCGGTGACGCCGACGGGGCGGCCGTCGCGGACGGCGGACTCGTCGCGGACCGACACCCCGATTCGAACCGGGCCGGGCGCGAGGACACGCGGGGCCCGAACCGCTGATGGGACGGTCAGAGTCCCCGCCGCCGGAGCGGACCGAGACGTTCGGCGAGACGTGGGTCTACGAGAGCATCGTCGGCGCGATCCCCGGGCTCGCGCTGTCGGACCGACAGGCCGTCGCCATCCAGCTCGCGCTGTTCGAGACGGGCGTCCTCGTGTTGGCGTGGGTCTACGGCGTCCCCGAAGCGGTGCTCCCGGGGACCGTCGCGGTCGCGGTGGCGGCCGCGGGCAGCGTCGCGATGCGGCGGTTCGGTCGCCGAACCCGCCGGCTCGACCTCCCGGAACCGTACCGCCGGCTGCTGTTCGGATCGTCGATCGAAGTCGTGCTCGGGATCCTCGCGTTTATCGCCCTGGTGACGCACCTGTTCGTGTTCGATCCGCGGTACGGCGACCCCGCGCTCTTCGAGTGGTTGTTCGGCCCCGAGCCGCCGATCCCGGTGGTCTACCTCACGCTGCTCATCCTGTGGGACCTGTGTTACCGGATCGGGACGTCGTGGTGGGCCGCGGTCGTCGCGCTGTGGCGGTCGTGGCGCTACGCGTTCGACGCCGAGACCGTCCGCCACCTCCGGCGGCTCGACCTCCTGAATCTGGGGTTCGGGCTGCTCCAACTCGCGATGGTGCCGTTCCTGCTCGACCGACCCGTGCTGCTCGTCGCGGTCGGAGGCCACATCGCCGCCGTCGCAGTCGTGTCGCTGGCGGCGATGGCGACGCTCCGCGTTCGGGAGGCGTCGCCCGAGGGGTCGCTCGAGCGCGACGCCACCGAACGGAGCCGGTGAGCCCGAGCGGCCGACGGCGTGTCGGCCGCAGGAGAGGGTCGGCGCGCCTGACAACGGCTGTCTGTGGTGTCACGAGCGACAGGACCGATCCGACCTAGAGGATCAGCGCCGCCCCGTACGCGACTGACGACCCGATCATCAGCACGACGAGGATAATCGCGAGCACCTGCTGTCGGTCCATACCGCCCGCTATACGCCCGAACGATTCAATTCTTTCGACCGGTGGTCACTCGCGCACGTCGGCGGCTGCTCCGTCGACTGCATCGCTCGGCAGGATGTGCAGCCCCGCCCGACTCGACAGCACCGGCACGGAGTCGGCGTCGCTGTCGACGTACGACGGCCGGGCGATCGTCTTCGACTCGTAGGTGTCGGGGTCGAGCACCTGGATCGCGTACTCGTCTTCGACCGCGACGACGGTGGTGTCGACCGCGTCGGCGGCGGTCCCGAGCCGGCGGGCGTCGGGCGCCTCGCCCTCCTCGAAGGACGCCTCGTAGGCGTCGCCGGTGGTCAGCCGGACGCCCTTGAGGTTTCCCTGGACGCTCCGGACGAGCACTGGACCGTCGCCGTCGTCGGGGTCGATCACGTCGCCGGGGCTGAACGCCGGGAGCCGGACGGCGTAGGTCACCCGGTAGACCTCGTTGCCGTCGCCGTCCTCGGTCACCAGGGTGGGGTACTCCTCGACCGACCCGCCGAGTTCGCGGACGATCCGCTTTGCGACGCCCGCGCCCATCTGGTTGGTGGAGATCTTGATGTCGACGCCGTCGTCGGCGTCGAGGGTCTCGGTGATGAACGCGTTCCGGTCGCCGGTGGCCTCCCGGTCGGCGATGTAGGATTCGGCGATCTCGACCGCGCGGGCCTCCTCCTCGGCGGTCGGGAGCCGCTCGCGCGCCCGGAGTTGGACGATGCTGGAGTAGTAGCCGCCCGCGATCCGGCCGCACCGCTGGCAGGTCTCTTTGGAAATGTGGACCGGCACCGTCACGCTCTCCTCGCGGTGGGTGCCCCGCACGAGCCCGCTGAAGGTACAGTGCATCCGGATAGTGTTCTCGTCGACCTGCTCGGGGTCGACCCCCCACCGGACGTCCTCGGCTTTGAGGTGAACCCCGAGCGACTCCGTCACCCGGTCGATCGCGACGTCGGTGTAGTCCTCGGCGTCGATGTCGACCCACCGGTTGCCCTTGTGGACCGCGCCGCACCGCGAACACACCCGGACTTCGATCCGCTCGGGGGCGTCGACCAGGTCGAAGTCCTCGAAGTAGCACTCGTCACACAGCACGGCCTCTCTCTCCCGGGGTTCGCCCGGGCGCGGCTCCGCACGGGCCGGGACCGGGTCGCCGCACCGCGGACAGAACGTTCCGGAACTCATTGCCCGACGTAGGCGACAGGGCGGGTTAAGCGCGACGAACCAGGAGGGAGCGCGTCGGGTCGCGGCAACACCGTTTATACGCCGCGACTCGTAGCGCCGAGTATGGAGTGGAAACCCGACTGGGGACTCAGAGGCCGGATGGTCCTCACGATGTTCCTGCTTTTCGCCCTCTATCTGGTCTTCGTGGGGGTTCTCGTACAGACCAACTCGGCGGTCTTCCTCCCGCTTATGGGCGTGTTCGTGCTGGTACAGTTCTTCTTCAGCGATCGAATCGCGCTCTACAGTATGGGCGCGAAGGAAGTCTCGGAAGACGAGTACCCCGAGCTGCACGCGACGGTGTCGCGGCTCAGCCAGCAGGCGGACCTCCCGAAGCCCACGGTCGCGGTCGCGGACTCCCGCGTGCCGAACGCGTTCGCGGCCGGGCGGTCGCAGAAGAACGCCACCGTGTGCGTGACCACCGAACTCCTCCGCACCCTCGACCGCGACGAACTCGAGGGCGTGATCGCCCACGAACTCGCCCACGTCAAGAACCGTGACGTGATGGTGATGACCATCGCGTCGTTCCTCTCGACGGTCGCGTTCATGATCGTCCGGATGGGGTTCTGGTTCGGCGGCGGTCGGAACCGACAGGGCGGCGGCATCATCGTCGCGATCGTGGCGTCGCTCGTCGTGTGGATCGTCTCCTTCTTCCTGATCCGGGCGCTCTCGCGGTACCGGGAGTTCGCGGCGGATCGTGGGGGCGCGCTCATCACGGGCCGGCCGTCGGCGCTCGCGTCGGCGCTTATGAAGATCGACGGTCGGATGGACCGCGTTCCCCAAGAAGACCTCCGCGAGCAGGCGGAGATGAACGCGTTCTTCATCCTGCCGGCGAAGGGCAACGCCATCACCAAACTGTTCAGCACCCACCCCGCGACCGAGAAGCGCGTCGACCGGCTGCGGGAGCTGGAGCGGGAGATGGAGACCCGATGAACGGAAACGCGACCCGAAACGAGGGCCCATAATGGGGCTGTTCGACACGATCCGCGCGGTGTTCGGGACGAGCGCCGAAGCGGACGCGACACGCGACGCCGACCCCGAGGACCTCTTCGGGATGAGCACCGCCTACGTCACGATGGAGGCCGACCTCGGCTACGAGTCGATCGACGCCGCGGCGCTGTGTTTCTCCGGGGTCGACAGCACCGACTTCGAGGAGACCGTCGACGACGTCGAGGCCATCCTGGGTGCCGGCGAAGAGGAGACCGGCACCGAGTTCCAGGTACGGGAAGACAGCCACGGGTGGGAGTGGGTGGTGCTCCGCGACGACGACCCCGAGGACCTCGTCACCTCCATCCACTTCGCGGCCGACGAGTTCATCGAGCGGGGGTACGGCTCCCGGCTCCTGGCTGCGGTCTTCGGGTTCGAATCCGACACTGACCGCGCCTACTGGATCTACTCGTTCCGCCGGGGGGCGTACTACCCCTTCGCGCCCCGGCGCGGGAAGGAGCGGGCGAACGACGTGGAGTTCAAACTCCAGTCGGTGCTCGACGGCGAACTCGGCGTCGAGGACGACGAGTCCTACTGGTACCCGATGTGGCCCGACACCGACGGCGGCCACCCCTGGGAGTAGCAGGACCTCACGGCGCTGCTGTGCCCCGGCTCCGGCGCTCCCGACCCGTTCCCGGGAAGTATTTAGCCCTGCCGACGGTAGCCGGGGTTCGATGCCCTCCAGTACACCCCGGCCGACCAGACGCCGGTTCCTCCGCTCTGCCGCCGCCCTCGTGGGCGCCGGCGCCGTCGCCGGTTGCGGCGGCACCGCCGAATCGTCGGGCACCGCAGTCGCCGAGGCGGGTGCGGACCCGCCCGACGACGCCGTCACTGACCCCGCATCCGTCGTGTTGCGCGGCCCGCCCGACGAGCCCGTACTCCGGGACGCGGGCGACGGCACCGACGGCGACGACGAGTCGGACC
>UEZD01000022.1_pt1 | contig 9478 bp, 6 predicted proteins | sample 1903811 | NCBI WGS metagenome assembly UEZD01 (sample SAMEA4776353, study PRJEB27445) | saltern metagenome | biome: Hypersaline environment; feature: solar saltern; material: Pellet | place: Spain | collected 2012-08 | depth 0 m | reverse complement strand
CGGCCGTCGGCGCCGGTCGGCATCGGCGTCGGCCGACGCGGCGAGTTCCTCCCGGACCGCCTCGAACACCGACACCGCGGAGTCCAGCGTGGCCGCGAGCGCGTCGGCGGCGCCGAGGAGCCACGTCGCGCGTTCGACGTGGGACTCCAGATCACCGGGGCCGATGCGGTACTGGTCGACCAGCGCCTCCGGGTCGGCGCCCTCGGTCCACTCCAGCAGGATCCGCGCGAGTTTCACCGCACACAGCCACGACTCGAAGTCGTCGGCCTCGTCGGGCGCGGTCGTGAACTCCGCGGCGTGTCGCGTCGCGTACCGGTAGATCGCGGCGCGCTCGCGGTTCCCGAGGTACGTCCCGCGGGTGTCGGGGGTCGCACACACCGCACCGAGCGCGGTGAGCGGGGTCACGTCCCCGTCCGACATCGACTCGATCGTCCGGATCGCGTCGACCAGCCGCGCGCCCGTCTCGGGCCGGACGTACTGCCGCGAGACCGTCGCGCCGAGGTCGGTCGCCGAGAGCGCGCCGTCGAGGGCATCGCCGTCGGCCGTCGTGCCCTCCGCGTTCGCTGCGCCGCCGACCGCGAGCAGCCCCATGTCCGACAGCGTCGCGGCGACGTCGTCGACCAGCCCCGAGAGGTCGACGTCGGGCGACTGGTGGGCGAAGAACGTCGCGTCCAGCAGGTCGAGGACGCCCCGCTTCGAGTCGGCGAAGCCCGACGCCACCACCGACAGCACGTGCGTCCGGAGCGCCTCCCGCTCGGTGAGCTGCGATTCGATCGCCTCCGGCCCGGCGTCGACGTACCGCTCGCGGACCGCCGCGGGGTCGGCGTCGTCGGCGACGAGTACGGCTTCGCCGTAGGGATCGAGGTGCGGCCGGCCGGCACGACCACACATCTGGTGGACCTCCAGGGTGGGCAGCGGCGCCATCTCCTCGCCGGTGTAGCGTTCGAGGTCCCGGACCACCACGCGGCGCGCGGGGACGTTCACGCCCGCCGCCAGCGTCGGCGTCGCACAGATCACGCCCAGGTCGCGGTCGCGGTACGCCGACTCGACCAGCGCCCGGTGGTCGCTCGCCAACCCGGCGTGGTGGAAGGCGACGCCGGATTCGACCGCCGCCGCCAGCCGACGCCCCGTCTCGGTCCCGCCGCGCTCCCGCACCCGTTCGGCGAGGCGCGGTCCCGGCGGGCCGTCGGCGGCGTGGCTCCCCTCAGGGTCGAACTCGCCCGAACCGCTGTACCGCGCCCGCAGCGCCGACTCCTCGGCCAGCCGGGCCGCCAGCGACTCCGCCTCGCGCCTGGAGCGGACGAACGCCAGACACTGCCCGCCGTCGTCGACCGTGTCGGCGACGAGCGCCGCGGTCGCCTCGGTGTCGCGGTCGTCGGCGGGTCCCGGCGGCGGCACGTCCACCGCGAGCGTCGACCCGTCGTCGAAATCCACGTCGCTGTCGGCGTAGATCCCCGTCCGCAGCGAAACCGGCCGCCACGTCGACTCCACGAGGTCGGCGTCGAGCCACGCCGCGATCGCGTCAGGGTTGTCGACCGTCGCCGAGAGCGCGACGATCTGGACCCCCGGCGCCCGACGCTGGAGGGTCGCGAGCGTGATCTCCAGTGTCGGGCCGCGCCGCGCCCGACCCAACAGGTGGACCTCGTCGACCACGACACACGCCAGCGCTTCGACCCACGACGCGCCGTTCCGGATGGCGGAGTCGACCTTCTCCGCGGTCGCGACCACGATGTCCTCCTCCCCCAGTTCCTCGGCGGGAGAGTCGAAGTCGCCTGTGGAGATTCCCACGCTCACGCCCGGCAGCGCCGCGAACGACTCGTACTTCTCCCGGGCGAGCGCGCGGAGCGGGACGATGTACAGCGCCGGCCCGTCGGCGGTGAGCATGGCGAGTTCCGCGATCAGGGTCTTCCCCGACGCCGTCGGGATCGCGGCGACGACGTTCTCCCCGCGGGTGACGCCGGCGTCGACCGCGGCGGCCTGCGGCGGATACAGTTCTTCGATCCCCGACGCGCGGTACTGCTCGCGGACGGCCGCGGAGACGGGGAGGTCCCGAACGTGCACACTGGTGTCTGTGGCCGGAATCGTATAAAAACTCGCGGGCGTTCACCGCGCGAACTTCTGTTCGAGCAGGGTCGTGAGCAGGTACGCGCCGAGCCGCGCCGTGTTGTCGGTCGAGTCGAGCCCCGGCGCGACCTCCATGAGGTCCGCAGCCGCGACCGCGTCGTGTTCGCCGAGGGTCTCCATCACAGTCAGCGCCTGCGACGCGGACAGCCCGCCGGGCTCGGGGGTGCCGGTCCCCGGCGCGACCGACGGCTCGACCGAGTCGATGTCGAAGGTCACGTAGACCGCGTCGGCGTCGGCGGCAGCATCTTGGACCGCAGCCTCAACCACCGATTCGATCCCCTCGCTCTCGACGTCCCGGATCGAGTACAGCGACAGCCCGGTCTCGTCGGCGAACTCGAAGAAGTCCGGCGACTCGTACCCGCGGATCCCGACCTGGGCGACGTGCTCGTAGTCGGTGTACGGCGAGTCGGCGATGTGGTGCGTCGAGGAGCCGTGGAAGTGCTCCCCGAAGACGGCGCTCTCGGCGACCGTGTCGGTGTGGGCATCGATCTGTACCAATCCGACGGTGTTGTGGCCGCTCCCCTCCGCGAACCCGCGGAACGCGGGGAACGTACAGTAGTGGTCGCCGCCGAGCAGCACCGGCATCGCGCCCCGTTCGGCGACGGTGGCGACGTGGGCGGTGATGGAGTCGGCGGTCGTCTCCCGGTCCATCGGGAACACCGGCACGTCGCCGCAGTCGACCAGGTCTAAGGCGCCGAAGTCGACCTGCCGCCCGGTTCGGATGTTGGTGAGCCCGCCCTTGTACCCCGAGAGGTACGCCAGCCACGCGCTGGCCCGGCGGAGCGCGCGCGGCCCGTACCGCGTCCCGGGCTGGTTGCTGACGGCGCCGTCGTACGGGACGCCGAGGACCGCGGCGTCGGTGCCGGCGACGTCTTCGACGTCCGCGATCTCCCGCTTCAGGAACGTGTCGAACCCCGCGTACGGGAGCTCGACCGACGCCCCGGCGGTGGCGGCACGGAACGCACTGGCTCGGCTGTCGCCCCGTTGTCGGCTCATGTCAGGCACCCGTGTCGCCGGTTTCGGCGTCGAGTGCCGTCGTGAGCCCGTCGACAGCGCGTTCCAGCTGTGATCGGGTGATCGAAAGCGGCGGCTGGAACCGCATCACGTTCCCGTGGAACCCGCCGACGCCCATGACGATCCCCTCCTCTTTGAGGTGCTTGCCAACCGACTTCGCGAGCTTCGCGTCGGGTGCCGGGGCCATATCCATCGGGCCGGTCTCCTCGGGATCGACGAGTTCGATCCCCTGCATCAGCCCCAGCCCCCGGGCGTCGCCGACGACATCGTACTCGGACTCCAACTCGGACAGCTCGCCGCTCAGCCACGCGCCTTGCTCCCTGGCGTTGTCGACGATCCCGCCCTCGAGTTCGTCGATCGTCGCCAGCGCCGCCGCGCAGGCCACCGGGTTGCCGCCGAACGTCGACAGGTGGTCGCCGGACTCGAAGGCGTCTGCGACCTCGGCGCTGGCGGTGAACGCGCCGAGCGGGAGGCCGTTCGCGATCCCCTTCGCCTGGGGCATGATGTCCGGGACCACGTCGAAGTGGTCGGAGGCCCACATCTCGCCGGTCCGGCCGTAGCCCGCCTGGACCTCGTCGACGATCAGCAACGCGCCGTGGTCGTGTGCGATCTCCTTCACCCGGGAGAGCCACCCCTCCGGGGGGACGATGATCCCGCCTTCGCCCATGACCGGCTCGACGACGACTGCGGCCAGATCGTCGGCGGTGTGGGTCTCGACGACGCGTTCGACGTCCTCGGCGCACGCGCAGGAACACGGTCCGCCGTCGCACATCTGACACCGGTAGGCGTACGGCGGGGCGACGTGGGCGACGTCGTTGATCGTCGGGGCCATCTCGGATTTGTACGCCTTGTTCCCGGTCAGCGCGAGCGACCCGAGCGTCCGACCGTGGAACGACATCTCCAGCGCCAGCACCTCCTTCGACCCGGTGTACTTCCGGGCGAGTTTGATCGCACCCTCGACGGCCTCGGTCCCCGAGTTGCAGAAGAACGTCTTCTGGAGGTCGCCGGGCGTCGTCTCCGCGAGTTTCTCCGCGAGCTCCGCCGCGGGCTGGTTGGGGTGGACGTACGTACACCCGTGGACGAACTCGTCGAGCTGCGCTTTCGCGGCCTCGACGACCGACTCGTTGTTGTGACCCACGTTGGTGACCGAGATCCCCGAGAACACGTCGAGATACTCGTTGCCCTCGAAGTCCTCGACAGTACACCCCGAGGCGCGTTTGATGGGTACGTTCAGATCCTTCCAGATGGGCATCAGGTACTCTTCGTACTGTGCTTCGACGCGCTCGTTCGTGGGTTGGGGGTCTGTTTGTTGTGACATCGTATATGGAACTCCTATTCCACCCTTACGTGGGTTTGTGTGGATGCGGTCAAAAATCTTGAGGTGAGAGGGGACCGAAACGGGAGGATTTGCCGAGGAATCCGTCCGGACACGCCCGGAGCGCGGATTGCGACGCCCGCACCGATACGGTAACTGGTTTCCGCTCGCAGGGGTTGTCGGGAGTTTTTATACGTTCCCCTCGTGCGTTGGAGTGATCCATGGCCACAGGCGGCGAGAGGCGGCGCTACGACCTGCTCCGGCTCATCGACGAGAACGAACCGATCGGGAGCATCCGGCTCGTCGACCTGATGCAACGGCGCGGATACTCGATCAAAGACCGGACGATCCGGCTGATGCTGTCGGAACTCGACGACGAGAACCTGACCGAGAAGGTCACCGGAAAGGGGCGCCGGCTGACGTCCGACGGCCGCGAGGAACTCCGACGCGGGGACGTGAGCGGCCGGCTCGCACGGATCCGCGAGCGGATCGCCACCCTGACCAGCGAGGTGACCTACGACCCCGCCGAAGACGGGGGGGAGGTGGTCGCCGGGACGGGGCGCGTGCCGTCGGACCACGTCGACGAGGCGTTCGAGTGCCTGACCGCGCTCCACGAGTCGCCGATCGGCCCGGTCCCGGTCTCCGTGGACGATACGGGGGACGGCGTCGAGGTCGCGATCCCGTCGAGCATCACGCTCGACGGCGTGTTGCTCTCCCGGGGTATCAACGCCCGACTCGTCACCGCGGGGCTCGTGGAGTACGACGGCGACGTCAATCGCTACATCGACGCCATCAGCGGCGAGGGGTCGACGATGGACGTGGTTCGCCTCCTCGTGGAGGCCGGTCGCACCGACGTGGACGCCGTACTCCACGGGCGCGAGGGCGTCCTGATCGTGGACAGCCGGGAGTTCCCCCTGACCCGGTTCGACGAGGCCCGGGATCTCGCGACGGCGACCCGCGACCGACTCGGCGGGGTCGTGTCGTTCCGCCGCCCCCGGGAACCCGGACAGGTCCCCGCCGGAACCCAGGGGTGGGAGTTTGCCTCTCTCACCTACGGCGGCGCCAGCGAGATGGCGTTCGCACTGTTGTACGAACACGGACTCCTCGCGGAGTGGGACTCGCTTGGAGGGGTCCGGCCGCGGACGAACTTCGAGGCCGCGCCGACGCGTCACGAACGGCTGTGAGGGGCGCGCCCTCGGTCAGGCGCCGACGACGATCCCGACGATGATCGCGGCGAAGAAGACCGCCCACATCCCGAGTGATTTGATCGTCACCGAACTGTCCTCGAGTTCGACCGGGCCGCTCGTGGCGGTGTCGCTGTCGCTGTCGAACCCCTGAGTGAGGAACCAGTAGACCACCAGCAGGCCGAACAGCGCCTCCGCGACCCAGAACAGCACGATCATACCGGTGAAGAGGCCTTGCCCCATCATTCGCCGTCACCTCCCTCGCTGCCGCCGTCGGCAGCGACAGCGGAGCTCTCCTGGGCGATCGACTCGAACCGGAAGTCGTCGGGCGACGCCGCGCTGACGACCAGCGTGAGCCCCGTCGAAACCAGGTGCCCGATGGCCATGATCTCCCACAGCTTGAGGGTCGGGGTGGTGAAGACGATCCCGTAGCTGGCTAGGAGCAGGTACGCCGTCACGAGCTGTGAGACCACCACGCCACTGACGAACCCGGTCTCGGATGCTTTCTTCCAGAACAGCGAGAGCGCGAAGGGACCCACCAGCGCCGACGCGCCGATCCCGCCGATCAGGAGTAGCTGCACGAAGCTGACCGACCCGAGCGCGAACACCGTGCCCGCGAAGATGACGACCGCGAACCCGATCGACGCCGCGCGGGCGACCCGGAGCTGTTGGGCGTCGGTGGCGTCGGTGTTGAGGTGGCGGTAGTAGATGTCACGCGACGTGAGGCTGGCGATGGCTGTCAGGTACGAGTCCACCGACGACCCGAGCACCATGAGCGCGACTAGGAGGAACACGATCGCCGCCCAGTCGGGCATCAGCCCGAGTGCCTCGATCGAGAGGTTTCCGGGCGCGACATCGGTGAACGCCGCCAACCCGACGAACCCGATGACGGAGTACATCGCGATCGTGGTGAACACGCCGATCCCGCCGATGGTGAGGAAGCGGGAGGTCTTGTCGCGCCGGACCGCGAACACCCGCTGCCACGTCGCAAGCGAGACGACGCCCCACACGCCCAGCCCGAGGGCGTACGGGAGGAACAGGTCCTCGATGGCGCTGAAGTTGGCCATCGACAGGAACGACGCCGACTGCTCGCCCAGGTTCGTCACCATCCCCTCGTACACCTGCCCCGGCCCCCCGGCCTCGACGAGGAGCAGCGGGACGAAGATCAGCGTCAACACGAGCGCGCTCACGAACTGGACGAAGTCGGTGGTCATGGAGCCCCACAGCCCGCCGAGCAGGATGTAGATCCCGATGACCCCCATCAGGACCGCCATCACGATGTTGGGGTCGATACCGGTCAGCCCACCGATGACGGCGCCCCCGACGAACAGCTGGATCACGCCGCCGAGCACCATCGTGTACAGGATGACCAGGATGACGACGAGGTGCGCCCAGTTCCCGAACCGCTCGATGAAGTACTCGCTGTAGGTCAGCCCCTGCGGGAACAGCTCCCGCATTCGAAGAGCAAAGGGGATCACGACGAACGACGACAGCACCGCGGGCGCGGCGTACATCCAGAGCCCGGCGACGCCGGTGATCCCAACGTACTGCGGCACGCCGAGGATGTCGCCGGCCCACATCCAGGTCACCGCGAAGGACGCGGTCGTCAACCCGAGCTGCGCCCGGCCGCCCGCGGTGATGAACTCCTCGGTATCGTTCACCGACTGCCGCCGGAAGATGTAGTAGCTCAGCCCGATCATCGCCACCGCCCACACCAGGAGGAGCCCGGCCCCCGTGGTCTGCGTTACCACGCCGCATCACCGCCCGTGGTTCGTGCCGTCCCCTGCTGCCACTTGTGGTAATACATTACCATATCAAGAGGTGTAGAACGTAACGAGATACATAAATGTTGTGTCGGTCGGTGACATGGCTTCGGTATACACACCACGGCGCAGCACCGGAGTCAGCGTCGGATTTTGCCCGTTTGATCGTGATCGAAACACACCACTTACGTCCGGCCCCGACGTGGCAGTGGACGACCACGCCCCACGTGGCGGCAGCCGCGCCCCCTCCGGACGGTCGGCGTCGCGCCGCTCCCGGCACAGCCATGCCACCATTTAATACCGACGACGAACTGGAACTCCGTATGCTGCACACACAGGGACCGCTGCTGTCTATCGACGTCGGTGCCCGGGAGACCACCACCGAGTCGGTCGACGACATCCTCGCCGACTTCGTCGGCGGCCGTGGCGTCGCGACAGCCTTGGCTCACGATCGGATCCCGTTCGACGCCGACCCGTTCGGCCCGGAGAACAGTCTGTTCTTCGCCACCGGGCCGATGCAGGCCTCGCGGATGTCGTTCACCGGGCGCATGAACTGCACGGGCGTCTCGCCGCTGACAGACGGCCTGTTCTCCTCGAACGCCGGGGGGTTTCTCTCCCGGAACTTCGTCGGCGCCGGCAACGCCGCGGTCGAGGTCACCGGTGCGAGCGACGAACTGCTGGCGGTCCACGTTCGCGAGGACGGCGTCACCTTCGAGGAGGTACCCGAACTGGCGGGCGCGGAGGTGCCGGAGGTCGTGGCGTACGCGGAGGCGGAACACGGCCTCGACCCGGAACACACGGCGTGTATCGGGCCTGCAGGTGAGAACGGGGTGCGGTTCGCGTCGATCATGACCTCCGAGTCCCGGGCGTTCGGCCGCGGCGGACTCGGCGCCGTGCTGGGCGCGAAGAACATCAAGCTCCTGACGTTCGACGGCGACGCCGACCCCCCCGTCGAGATTCCGTCGGTGAGTATGGACGTCCACCGGGAGGCTGCGACCTCCGACAACATCATGAAGCGGCAGGGGACGACCTCGGTGACGGATCTCGCGAACGAGAGCGACGCGCTGCCCGCGTACTACTTCGCCGAGCAGTCGTTCGAGGGTGCCGAAGGGATCAACGGCGACCGCGTCGAGGAAAAGAAGTACAAGAAAGGGACCTGCTCGCAGTGTGCGTTCGCGTGCAAACTCCCCACCCGCGACGACGCCACGGGCGTCGAGACCGAGGGTCCCGAGTTCGAGACGGTGATGTCGTTCGGCAGCAACTGCGGGATCGACGACATCGTCGACGTGATGCGGGCGAACGAGTTGTGTGACCGGTTCGGGCTGGACGTGATCTCCTGCGGCGACGTCGTTGCGGGCTATCTCGACAGCGAGGACGCCTTCGGCGACGCCGACCTCGTCCGGGAGACCGTCGAGCAGATCGCCCACCGCGAGGGCGTCGGCGACACGCTCGCGGAAGGGATCGACCGCGCCCACGAGGAGTTAGGCATCGACAACTGGACGGTCAAAGGGATGGAGTTCCCCGCCCACGACGGCCGCGCGCTCAACGGGCAGGGGCTGTCGTTCGCGACCGCGAACCGCGGCGCCGACCACATGTACGCCACCTTCTACGCCTACGAGTACCCGCTGGTGTCCCAAGACCAGGCGTTCGACCCCGACGGCCTCAGCACGGAGAAGGCCGAGAAGCTCGTGGAGTTGGAGAACCTCCGCGCGGTCGAGGACTGCGGCGTCGTCTGTCGGTTCTCGCGGGACTTCATGACCCCGGACCGCTTCGAGCAGCTGTTCGAGGCCGACTACGAGTCGCTGCTCGATGTCGGCGGGCGAGTCGTCGAACTGGAGCGACATTTCAACAACCAGCGCGGGTTCTCCCGCGCGGACGACCGGCTCCCCTACGAGATCGACGGGCTGGAGACGGCTCTCGACACCTACTACGACACCCGCGGGTGGACCGACGACGGCGTGGTGCCGAGCATCGGCAGCGGGTCGAGCGCGGCCGCGGACTGATCGACTACCCGGTCACGTCGCTCGGGTCGTCCGACGGGTCGTCACCGTCGGTATCGTCCGCGGCGTCCGCTGACG
>UEZD01000021.1_pt1 | contig 9909 bp, 12 predicted proteins | sample 1903811 | NCBI WGS metagenome assembly UEZD01 (sample SAMEA4776353, study PRJEB27445) | saltern metagenome | biome: Hypersaline environment; feature: solar saltern; material: Pellet | place: Spain | collected 2012-08 | depth 0 m | reverse complement strand
GGGCGGCGTCGACGAGCGGGTCGGTTCCGGTGGTCGATCCGCTGACGACCCCGTCGACGTGGTGCTCGAACGGGCGCGCGCCGACGGCATCGCGGTCCGCGACGCGCGGACGTTTTCGGGACTCGACTCCCACGTCCGCGTGGCCGTCCGGCGCCCCCACGAGAACGACCGTCTGCTGGATTCCCTGCTCGACCGATGACCCGGTCAGACGGGGGCGACGACACCGACTCGACGCCCGTCTTCGAGGCGACCGTTCGCGAGGAGGTCTGCCGGCTTCGCCGCCCCGGGACCCGGTGGCTCTCGACCGGGCACGCCGGCGGGGAGTCCAGCGGCGACGCCGCGTTTCTCCTCTCCGTCCCCGAGGGATGGGGTGACGTCGACATCCCGGCGTACGTCCGGGAGCGGTGTGACGCCGCCGGGTTCGCGGCCGGGGCGTCGCAGCCGGCGTTGCTCACCGGGGTCTCGATGCGGCACGCCCGCCGCGCCCGACTCGGGCCCGTCGAGGCGGTCGCCACGGCCGGGGTGAGCAACCCCGCGGCGCTGCCGGTCGGGGGCGGAGAAGCGGACGGTGACGGGCCGGAGGGAACGGCAGGGACCGACACCCGCTCCGACCGACACCACACGGGCACCGTCAACGTCGTCGTCGGGACGACGCGGTCGCTCGCTTCCGGCGCGCTGCCGAACCTCGTCGCCGTCGCCGCGGAGGCGAAGGCCGCGACGTTGCTGGCGCGGGTGGGAGTTCCCGGGACCACGTCCGACGCCGTCGTGGTCGGGTGCGACCCCGAGGGGGAGGCAGCGGCCTTCTCCGGGAGCGCGACGCCGGTGGGGTCGGCCGCGCGGATCTGTGTTCGGGACGCCGTGTCGGCGGCGCTGGATGCCCGGTACGCCGACGAGTCGCCGCCGACATCGGTCGACGCCGCCGAGTACGGTGTCGTGAGCGATGCGCGAGCGCGGGTGGAGCAGGTCGAAGGGCGCGAGTGAGACAGAACCAGCGGTCGGGGGCGGGACGCCGGCTACGCCGTGTCGGGGAGGGGTCGCCGGCTACTCCGCCTCGCGCGGGAGCCGGTCCCGGACGGTGCGCCGGACGCGCTCGGGTTCCGGAACGTTCGCGAACTCGAGGTGGGCGGGGCTCTGTGCGACGCTCCCGGTGAGAAACGCCACGCTCCCGATCCCGAACGCCGCCTCGATCCGGCTCCGACGGAGTTCGAGGCTCCGGAGTTTCGCGAGGGGGAGTTCCCGCGAGAACGACTTGTACAGCAGCGAGTACTCCCGGCGGACGGCGTTCGGTGTGACGACGTACCGCGTCTTCGTCAGGACGTAGAGCCGGACGACCAGCCGTGCAGCGCCGACGACCGTCAGGATGACCACCAGGTTGGCGGCGATCTCCGTCCGCTCGGCCGCGCCGAGCAGAGTCGGGTTGAGAAACAGGAAGCCGACGACGACGAATCCTCCCAGGATCACCCCCGCGAGACTGAGAAGCGTCGGCTTCAGCGTCGGCTGGGTTTCGAGCACGAGGCCACCACGCGTCCCGCTGGCGTCGGCCCCGTCGACGGTCTGTCCGGTCTGTGTGTCGGTGTGTGATTGGCTCATGGCAGGAATCCTCCGGTGGAGTACACGAGGAGGGCCGCGACGTACAACACGGGTGAGAGCCCGACCGCGAGAAGCGAGAGCGCGGCGCTCGTGACGCCCGCGCCGTGGTTGAGCCGCGCGCCGAGATACATCGAGTACGCGAAGTACAGGACGAGCACGCCGAGGACGGCGAGGATCGTCGTCTCGTTGCTCGACAGCTGCGACGCCGGCACGGGCTCGCCCAGCGTGAACACCCGCTGTGACGGCGGAACGCCGAACGCGTCGTACATGACGGAGATGAAGCGGACCTGGAGGTTGATCACGAGGTCGCGGGCGGTCGCGAACGGGCCGGCGCGCGAGAGGAACACCAGGACGGTGAAGATCCCCGCCAGGTACGCGCTGACGCTGTACACCACGGTGTGGAGCGTCAGGAGGAACCCGTCGGAGCTCCGGGTTACGACCAGCGCAGCGTGGTAGGTCAGGAGGGTCAGCCCCGAGATCGCGATGAGGAACACGGAGTTCTGTGCGATCCCCGCGAACAGCCACCACGCGGTGTCGGGGTTCCCCAGGACCGACCGTCCGATCGGCACGAACCACGCCGGCGCGTCGCTTTCGACCGCGACCCCGAACCCCGAGAGGGTCAGCGGCGTCGCGTACAGGACGATGTTGACGACGAACACCACCGAGAGGTCGCGCAGACGCCCCAGCGCGCTCCGGATCGACGTCCGCGTGGCGGCGTTCGGGGCGCGCACGAACCGCGACGGCCGGAGCACGGCGTCGAACAGTCCGGTGATCGCTCTGCTCGCTCGTCCGGTCGGCATTTGCGACCGGAACGACGTGTGGGGGGGTAAAAAAACGTCGCCTCCCCGAGCCGTGCGTCGGTGCACCGGCGGGAGGCCGGGTCGGCCCCGCCAGCGTCCGGCCCTGCCGAGGTGTCGGACGGAACCACTTAACCCGACGCACAGTCGAGAGGCGTGTGATGACGACCGACGCAGTGCCCTCGGATCTTCCGGGCGTCGTCCTCGCGGGGACGGGATCCGGCGTCGGGAAGACCGTCGCGACCCTCGCGGTCTGTCGCGCGCTCGAACGCGCGGGACGGACCCCGGTGGCCGCGAAGGCAGGGCCGGACTTCGTCGATCCCGGCCACCACGCCGCGGTGCTCGGCCGCGCCGCGCGGACGCTCGACCCGTGGCTCGCGGGCGACGACGGGATCCGACGCGCCTACGCCCGCGGTGCCGACGACGGCGACGTCTGCGTCGTGGAGGGGATGCTGGGTGTCTACGAGGGGACGGTCAACACCGCCGCGGTCGCGGAGGCGCTCGACCTCCCGGTGGTGCTCGTGGTCGACGCCGAAACCGGGATGGAGCGGGTCGCCGCCACCGCGCTGGGGTTCAGGGAGTACGCCGACCGGCGGGGCTACGACATCGACATCGTTGGGCTGCTCGCCGCCCGCGCCCGCGGCGGCCGACACGAGGCCGGGATCCGCGACGCGGTCGACGGGCTCCGGTACGTGGGGCGGACCCCCCCGCTCGACGGCCTGTCGATCCCGGATCGCCACCTCGATCCGGGGCTCGGCGACGACCGCCCGATCGCCGAGGAGACCCTGGAGGCGGCGGCCAGACAGATCAGCCCCGGCGTCGTGTTGGATCTGGTTCGCCGGCCGGCCCTCGACACCCGCCCCTCCCTCCGCGCCGACGACGAGACGGGTGTCCGTGTCGGACTCGCGGCCGACCAGGCGTTCCGGTTCGTCTACCCGAGCACCCGCGAACGGCTGGCCGCGCGGGCGACCGTCGAACCGTTCTCGCCGGTCGCCGGCGACCCGGTCCCCGACTGCGACGTGGTCTACCTCCCGGGGGGGTACCCCGAGCGCCACGCAGCGGCGCTGTCGTCGTCGGAGACGCTCGCCGGACTCGCGGCCGTCGCCGCCGACGGCCGTCCGGTGTTCGGCACCGGCGGCGGGCTGATGGCGCTCGGGGAGTCGGTGACGACGGTCGACGGCGAGGAGTACGGGATGGCGGGCGTGCTCCCGGTGTCGACCCACATGTCGGAGCGGGTCGTCGCGTCCGACCACGTCGGGGTCCGCGCCCGCGAGGACTGCCTGCTCGCGCCCGCGGGCGAGACCCGGCGGGGCCACGAGTTCCACCACTCCTCGGCGACCCCCGCGCCGGACGCGCGGTACGCCCTCGAGATGGTTCGGGGTGCCGGCGTCGATGGGGTCAACGACGGCCTCCGGGAGTACCGGACGCTCGGGACCTACACCCACTTCCACCCGGGATCCGGCGCGTTCGACTACCTACTCGAAACGGTGGCCGCGGGGTTGTGATACGATCCGATGTGATCAACTGATGGTGTCGGCTAGTACAAACCACGTCTGTCAGGGAAGGGAATGGACGAGTTCGCGTTCCACGTCTCGCTGCCCGCAGCCCGCAGCGACCAGGTGTAGTCGCCACGGCGTCGGGGAGATGTCGACGACGGTAGCCGACGGCGCCCCCGGCCGTGCCCGCAATCGCGTGTTCGCCGAGACGAGTGACGGGGTCTCGACCGTCGAGAAGCCGACGACTCCGTCACCGGACGACGGTCACAGGAACGGGCGACCGACGAACTATTTTCTCCGCGACGCTCCCGAGCAGGAGCCGTGAGACGCCCTCGCGGCCGTGGCTCCCGACGACGACGTGGTCGACGTCGTCGCGGGCTGCGTGGTCGACGATGGTCCGGGCGGGGTGACCGACCTCGTGGACCGTCCGGACCGTCGTGTCCGACTCCCCGGGCACCTCGAAGGTCGTGAACACCTCCTCGGCGCGTTCGGTGGCCAGTTCTGTGAGTTCTGTGTCAGTGCCGAAGGGGTCGGGTGCCTCGTAGCCCGCCTCCCCCGGGTCGAAGACGAACAGGACCGTCACCACGTCGGGGTCGAAGCGGTCGAACACGACCTCCCGGGCGTGTTCGGCGGGCTCCGACCCATCGTAGGCGAGTAGTATTTCGGTCATACTGCAATACAAAATCACACGCGGCACGGAATAGTCTTGCGACGATAACGAAAACTACCACTTTACCTGCTTTCTACGGCCTTTTATCCGCACCCTACGAACGGACACGGCCGATGGTCGCTGTGACTGGCGTAGCATTTTTGTGAGTCCTGCACAATATAGTTGGTGTATGGAAGCAGACGACGACCGGAGCTTCGAGGAATCGTTCGCAGACATCGGTGCACGCGAGACCTACCTCGAGACGACCCACGAGGACGCGGTCAAGCGGGTCAGGGAGGCGTTCACGAACGCCGGGTTCGGCAACCCGACCGAGTTCTCCCCTTCGGAGAACATCCGCGAACACACCGGCGAGGAACTCCCGCCGACCCGGGTCATCGGTATCGGGAACCCCCACGCGGGGAAGATCGTCGCCGAGGAGACGCGTGGCGGCGCGGCGTCGCTGTTCCCGTGTAACGTCGTCGTCCAGCAGGTCGCCGAGGAGACCCAACGTGTCTACCACGTCAGCCTGCCGAAGGTGCTCGAACAGGTCGGTCTCGCGCCCGACGACCCCGCGTCGTCCGACGCCTGGCAGGAGGCTCTCGACATCGCCGGCGGTGGTGTCGACGAGGCCTTCCGGACGTTGAACGCGAGCGAGATCGCCGCGGCTGACGCTCCCGCACCGGCTGACGACTGACGCACCTACCCACACACTCATGCTCCGGAACCCACTCGCCGCCGTCAAGGAGAATCTGATCTACGTCGTGGTCGCGTCGCTCGTCGCCGGTCTCGCGTTCGGGCAGGTCGCCGGTGCCGGGACGAAGAGCCTGCTGAAGGCCGCCGTCGTCCCGGTGCTGTTTCTGATGATCTACCCGATGATGATCAACATCGACCTCAAGGAGGTCATCAACTTCCGCGGGCACGCGAAGCCGGTCGGACTGAGCGTGATCGTCAACTTCGCCGTCGCGCCGCTGGTCGCGGTGTGGCTCGCCCGCACCTTTTTCACCGGGACCCCCGCGTACGCGGTCGGGCTGTACTTCATCGCGCTCGTCCCCACCTCCGGGATGACCGCCGCGTGGACCGGCCTCGCCAAGGGCGACCTCGAGGCCGCGCTGGTGGCGATGGCCGTGAACCTGCTCGCGGCCGTCGCCATCCTGCCGGCGTACCTCTCGGTGCTCGTTCCCACCTCGGTCGCGTTTGACCCGACGGCGCTGTACCGCCAGCTAGCACAGGTCGTCGTGCTGCCGATGGTCGCCGGGAACCTCACGCGCCGCGCTCTGCTCCGGCGGTACGGCTCGGACGGGTTCAGACGACTCAAGCCGACGTTCGGCGGCCTGAGCTCCGTCGGCGTGATGTTCATCGTCTTCATCGCGATGACGATGCGCGCACAGAGTATCCTCGCCGATCCGGTCGCCTCTGCCACCACGGTCGTTCCGCTCGTCGTCTTCTACGCCGTCCTCCTCGCCGTCGGCGCGGGGCTCGGGAGGTTGCTCGACACCGAGCGCGGCATCGCGCTGGTGTACGCGACGAGTATGCGCAACCTCTCCATCGCGCTGGCCATCGTCGTCGCGGCCGGGTCGGTGCCCGCCGAGGCGGTCCTCCCCATCGCGCTGGCGTACATCCTCCAGCCGCCGCTCGGCGCGGTCTATATGCACTACCGTCGCGATGTCGTCGGCGAGGGGCTGAGTCTCCGCGAGGCCGTCGCCGACCTGGTCTGATACGGATTATTGTAACGAATTGCCGGTCATCGCCGGAGACGGGGTCGGCGATGATCGGTAATTGACTACAGTAATCCGTATGATACTGTCGGCTATCGTCACGTGACGGATTTCGACACCCCAGGGTGTCGAAAATCTTCACGTAGTTATAGCCAACAGTATGACGACGCTCGACCCGGTAGATACGTATGCCCAGTCTCCGACCCCCGACGCGGCGCGGGGACCGTACTGCGGACACCGTCGCAGTGTCGACGGAGGATGTTAATACACCCCAGTATGAGCGCAGTCGAGGACGCGAGCCACCGCTGACGCGCTGCCGGATCCATCCCGCGTTGTCGGGCCCATCTCGCAGGGTTTATGCCGCCGCCACGGGTAGCACGCAGTACTATGGCCGACAACAAAGCGCGTTCGACCGGCAGTGCCGGTCGCTTCGGAGCGCGGTACGGGCGTGTCGCCCGGCGCCGCGTCAAGGAGATCGAGGCGGCGACACGGGACGCGACGGTCGACGGCGACAGCGTCACCCGAGTCGAGCCCGGCATCTGGCGGAACGACGAGACCGGCGAACTATTCACCGGCGGCACCTACCGGCCGCAGACCCCCGGCGGCACGCAGGTCCGTCGCTCCATCCGCGCGGCGCTGTCGAGCGACGGCGACGAGGAGTAACGTGGCAGCACGACGAAAGACACACCAACCGCGACCCCCTCTCCCTTCCCAATGAGCTACAAGTGTTCCCGGTGTAAGCGCGACGTGGAACTCGACGAGTACGGCGGCGTGCGGTGTCCCTACTGCGGCCACCGCGTCCTGCTGAAGGAGCGCGCGCCGGACGTCAAGGACGTCCCGGTCGAATAACGCCACCCGTGCCGGAGCGGACCGATTCCGCGACGGAGACGGGCGGCACCGGCGGTCGGCCCCTCGGTTCCAGCACCCCCGACCACCGCCTCGACGTCGACTTCGAGTACGCCACCGAGCGGCGCGCCGAGGCCGTCGCCGAGAGCATCCGCGTCGAAGTCGGCGAGATGCCCGACGAACGATCCGGCGCGACCGTCGAGCGCGAGGGGACCGCGGTGCACGTCGCGATCGGGGCCGCCGACCTGGTGGCGCTCCGCGCCGGGACCAACACCTGGGTCCGGCTGGTCGGGGTCGCCGAGGATGTTGCCGCCGCGTGCGACGGGCGGGTGGGACGCGGCGGGGACGGCAGGTAGGACGGGTCGGAACAGCGGTAGATCCGACGCACACCCCCGCGAGATCCGAACAGACGCCGGTTCAGGGCGTGACCGGGCGCCGGTCGACGAATACGGGCCTTTTTCAGTGCGCGACCCGTCGCCGTGGATATGCAGGGTAATCTGCCGCCGGAAGCACAGGAGAAACTCGAAGAGCTGCAGGACCTCCAGGAGACCGCCCAGAAGGTCGCCGCCCAGAAGGAGCAGGCCGAATCCTCGCTCACCGAGTCCGAGACCGCGCTGGAAGCGCTCGACGACATCGACGAGGACACCACGATGTACCGCGAGGTCGGCGAACTCCTCGTCGAGACCGAGTACGACGACGCCCACGAGGAGCTCTCGGAGTCGGTCGACAGCCTCGAGATCCGTGTCGAACAGCTCACGAAGCAGGAAGAACGCGTCCAAGAGCAGTTCGAGAGCCTCCAAGAGGAGCTCCAGCAGATGCTCCAGGGCGGCGGCGCGGGCGGTCCGGGCGGCGCTGGCGGCCCTATGGGTCCCGGCGGCGCCGGCGGCGCGTAAGCCGATGCCGAGCGACGAGGAGGTCGTCCGTGCGGCGTCGGAGGCCGCCGAGGGCGTGATCCTCGACCACTACAAGCAGTCGGAGTTGACCGACTTCGACGTGACCGTGGAGTTCGAGGACGGGGTTCTGGACATCGACGTCTACGTCAACCCACCCGAGGGCGCCGATCCCGACGCCGACGCGGTCGCCGACGAAGCCGCACTGGCCGCCGGCGACGCGGTCGACGACCTGTTCGCGGCCGACGACGGCGAGTAGACCGCACGCAGCGGGCACGCGTCCGATCCCGTTCTCGACTCGTTCGAAGACCCGGAGCGTCCGCCCCGTCTGTCATACGGATTATTGTAACGAATTGCCGGTCATCGCCGGAAACGGAGTCGGCGATGACCGGTAATTGACTACAGTAATCCGTATCAGGCGAACAGGAAGATCAGGATGCTCACCGCGACCGCCGCGAGGGTGACCGACACCGCGAACGCACCGCCCATCGCGACCACTGCGTTAGCGTGACTCGCGAGGGCCTCGGTGCGGTCGTTGCCGAACACCGTGACGGTCGCGCGCTCGGTCTCGGCCCCCGCTTCGACCGGTTCGCGATCGTCGCGGGCCTCCGCGACGAGGTCGGAGACGAGCCCCTCGAGCTGTGCCCACGGGATCGCCGCGCCGACCTGGTTGTCGGCTTCGACTGTGTTGACGACGTGGGTGTCGGTGGTCAGAACCTCCGCCGCGTCGACCGGCCCCTCGGCGACCAGCGCGTCGAGTAGGTCCCCGCGGAGTCCCGGTTCCATATTGTTGCCGTCGACCAGGACGTACCCGGTCTCGTGGCCATCAACGTCGACGACCGCGACTCGGACCCCGAGCGGGCCGATCCCTTCTGTGGGAGTCCACGGGGTTTCGTCCCACGCGATCCCCAGTTCGAGGTCGCCGCGGTCGGCAGTCGACAGCCGCCCGCCGGCGACGCCCGCGGCCTCGATCATGTCGAACGCGCGTTTCGATCCCGGGGTGACGTGGCCCAGATCCGGCCCCTCCAACCCGTCGTTGGAGTTGTGGGCGTCGATCAGGAGGACGTTGTCGAGGCCGCTCGTGCGTGCCTCGGCGGCCGCCGACAGCCCGACGCCGTACTCGACGTCGTCGGCGAAGCCCGGCGCGTAGGTCCCCGCGAGCAGGCCGTCGTCGTCGAACGCCTGCCCCAGCATCGACACCTCCCCGGAGGTGACGCGGACACTCTTTGTCGCGGCGGTGTCGTAGGTGATCCGATCGGCCGCCGTCTCCGCCGCGTCGAGGATAGTGTCGACCTCGCGTTCGGTCACGAGGTTGAAGTCGTGGCCCGCGGTGGCGTGCGGCGGAAAGACCAACCCCGAGGAGTCGGCGGCCACCCGCTCGGGGAAGTTGCCGCCGCCGATCTCGCCCATCGGCCCGGGGTGGATCATGGGGAGGACGAACCGGGCCTTTTCGCTCCCGGAGTCGGTGCGGAACGAGAGGACGGAGACGGGGACGATCGCCTCCTCGCCGAGGTCCTGGAAGAACTCCTCTAACTCCCTGGTCCCCTCGGCGACGTGGCCGACGAACCCGCGGAGGAAATCCAGAAGCGAGACGCCCATGCTCCGCCGCCACGGCCGGTCGACGGCGACGACGAAGGCGTACACCGCCACGGCGTAGATCCCACACGAGATCCCGAGCAGGAGGAAGTGGTCCACCGAGATGGCGGAGAACTCCGCGGGGGCGGTCTCGGGCCGGGAGAGGTACTCCTGGACGTACGCGTCGATCAGCGGACCGCCGACCTCCAGAAAGCGGAGCGTCCCACCGTAGACCAGGAGTAACACCGCAGCGGCCGCGGTCTGGAGGCTCGCGGGGACCGACGCGACGAGCACCGACGACCCCGACACCGCCATCACGACCAGGAGCCGGAACGCGAAGATCGACGCGAG
>UEZD01000020.1_pt1 | contig 10064 bp, 10 predicted proteins | sample 1903811 | NCBI WGS metagenome assembly UEZD01 (sample SAMEA4776353, study PRJEB27445) | saltern metagenome | biome: Hypersaline environment; feature: solar saltern; material: Pellet | place: Spain | collected 2012-08 | depth 0 m | reverse complement strand
TCGTCGGCGAGCGCGGCGAAGTTCGGAAACCGCTCGGGGTTGTCGGCGAGTAGGCTGAACGGAACGCCGTCGACGCCGACGAATGCGACGCGCGGGTCGCTCTCCCCGCGCAGCCGGTCGAACAATCCCATACACCCAGTTCTCCCCGGCGGTCATAAGAACTTTCGTCTCCGTGCCGGGGCTGCCGGTGACTCGGACGGGCATCGGCACCCGCTACTCCGGAGTCCGCCCCTGCGGCGAAGGAGCGAAGTACATCCCGGCATAATCACCCACCAGGCCGTGAAGGAGTTCGAACGAAAGCAGCTGTTGGAGCGGGTCAACCGCGAGGCCGCGACCGTCGGCGCGGAGATCCCGGAGACCATCGATGTCCAGGGCGAGGAGGTCGAACTCCGGGAGTTCGTCTTCGAGATCAAGCGGCGGGATACCGTCCCGCCCGGGGAGCGCGACCGGGTCGAACGCGCGAAGAAGAACCTCCGGCGGGAGCGACTCCAGCGTGTGCAGCGAATCGAGGACGGGTCGATCACGTACGAGGACGGCGAACGGATCGCCGAGAGCGTCATCGGGATCGACCGCGCGCTGAACGCCCTCGAACAGCTCCGGCCGGTCGACCTCGAAGGCGAGGCCGACCGCAAGGAGGCCGCCGACCGGAAGCGGTGGATGAACTTCCTGAAACAGGCGCTGGGCCGCGACGACGGGGTATCGTCCCAGGGCGGTCGGGGCCGGAGTCGAGGTGGCGGGCTGTGAGCCGAAACGACGAAGTCGCGAGCCGACTCGAGGAGTTCGCCGACCTTCTCGAAGCCGACGGCGTCGAGTACAAGCCGAACGTCTACCGCCGCGCCGCCGAGAACGTCCGGGAGCACACCGAGCCGATCGAGGAACTGGCCGCCGAGGGCGGAGAGGCAGTAGAGACGATCGACGGCGTCGGCGACGCGATCGCCGGGAAGGTCGTCGAGTACGTCGAGACCGGGGAGATCGAGGAGTTGGAGACGCTCCGTGAGGAACTCCCGGTCGACATCGTCGCGCTCACCCGCGTCGAGGGCGTCGGCCCGAAGACCGTCGGCACGCTCTACGAGGAACTCGGGGTCACCTCCCTGGACGACCTCGCAGCGGCCGCCGAGGCGGGTCGGATCCGGGAAGTGAAGGGGTTCGGCGCCAAGACCGAACAGAACATCCGTGAGAACGTCGCGTTCGCGCGGGAGGCGCAGGCCCGGGAGCGGTTGGGCGACGCGCGCCCGCTCGCCGAGGACGCCCTGCGGTATCTCCGCGGCCTCGACGCGGTCGACGCGGCCGAGATCGCGGGGTCGATCCGGCGGTGGCGCGACACCACCGGCGACGTGGACGTGTTGGTCGCGTCGGCGGAGGGGCCCGAAGTCATCGACGCGTTCGTCGGGTGGTCCGCGACGACCGATACGATGGAGGCCGGCGACTCGAAGGCGAGCGTCCGCGCCGGCGGGATGCAGGTCGACCTCCGCGTCGTCGTCCCCGACGAGTTCGGGGCGGCGCTGCAGTACTTCACCGGGAGCAAGGACCACAACGTCGCGCTCCGGAACCGCGCGATCGCGCGCGACCTGAAGATGAACGAGTACGGCGTCTTCGACGTCGCCGGCGTCGACGACCCCGACGCCGGCCAGCGCGTGGGTGAGCGGGTCGCGGGGGAGACGGAGGCGTCGATGTACGACGCCCTGGACCTCCCGCTCGTTCCCCCGGAGCTCCGCGAGGGGACCGGCGAGATCGAGGCCGCGGCCGCGGGGGAACTCCCCGACCTCGTCGCGGTTGAGGAGATCCGCGGCGACCTCCACACCCACACCGAGTGGTCCGACGGCGGGCACTCGATCGTCGAGATGGCGAGCGCGGCCGCGGCGCGCGGCGACGACTACTACGCGGTGACCGATCACGCGACCGGCCCGGGCATGGTCGGCGGCGTCGGCCTCACCGATGCGGAACTCGAAGACCAGATGGCCGCCGTCGACGACGCCCGGGAGGAAGTCGGCGACGTCACGCTGCTCCACGGGGTCGAGACCAACATCGACGCCGAGGGAGGTCTCTCGACCGGTGACGACCTGCTCGAAACGCTCGACGTGGTGGTCGCCTCACCGCACGCCGCGCTCGGGCAGGATCGGGAGACCGCGACAGACCGGCTGGTCCGTGCGGTCGAGCACCCGAGCGTCGACATCCTGGGCCACCCGACCGGCCGGCTGATCGCCGAACGCGAGGGGTTGAACCCCGATATGGAGCGGGTCGCCGCCGCCGCGACCGACGCCGGAACTGCACTCGAGATCAACGCCGACCCCGCGCGGCTCGACCTCCGCGGGGAACTCGTGCGGGTCGCGGTCGACGCGGGTGCGACGATCGTCGTCGACACCGACGCCCACGCGCCCGATGCGCTCGATTACGTGCGGTACGGCGTCCACACGGCGCGCCGCGGGTGGTGCGAGGCGGGCGACCTCCTCAACACCCGGGACGTCGAGGGCCTCCGGTCGGTCCTCCACTGAGATGGACGACCGACTGCTGCTCGACGCGATGCTCGGGAAACTGGCGACCTACCTCCGGATGTGCGGGTACGACGCCGCGTACGTGCTCGACGGGATCGACGATCCGACGGCTGGACCCACCGACGACGAGATCATCGCGCAGAGCCGACAGTCGGACCGGACGGTCCTCACCCGGGATCGGGAACTCGCGGCGCGCGCCGACGACGCGGTCCTGCTCCGGTCCCGCGAGGTGGTGGACCAGCTTTCGGAGTTGCGGGCGGCGGGGTACGATCTCTCGCTGGACGCGACCCCGACACGGTGCGGCGCCTGCAACGGCCCGGTCGACGCCGTCGACCCGGGCGAGTCGGGACCGCCGTACGCGCCCGATCCCGCCGACACCGACTGTTTTCGGTGTCGGGAGTGTAGGCAGGTGTTCTGGAAGGGCGGTCACTGGGACGACGTGCGGACGACGCTCGGATCGATCTGAAAACGTTCGCGCTCTCAGCGCCGCTGCCGCTTCGCCTTCGCCCGCGACTCCCACTGCTTGCAGGGGTCCATATCGTCCATCAGCTCCTCGTGGGCGCCGCAGTAGGGCTGGATCCCCTCGTCGGTCCGGACGTACTCGAAGTGGGCGCAGTTCCCGCAGTAGACGTCGCCGGCGGCGTGGTCGGGGCCGGTGGGTCGGTCACGCCCGCTCGCCCGGTCACGCCCCCTCGCGCCGTTCGTGCTCGACGACGCCGCGCCGGAACGCCGGTCGGTCGCAGTCCCCGGTGTCGACGCTGCCGACTGCGACCCCGACCCGTCGAGCGGCGAGGTGATCGACTCCGAGGCGGTGCCGCCGTCGGACGCCGCCCCCGGGCCGTTGGACGCCGTCCCGGAGCCACCGGTCTGCGTCTTCACGTCCCCGTCCGGCGTGTTGCCGAAGAAGCCGATGCCACCACCGGGACGCCGGTTCGACCGCTCGACTGGGACGTATCTGGTCTCGCTCGTGCGCGTCACGTTCACCCGCGCGGTGCCGCCGGGGTCGTTCCGCGTCTTGAAGTTCGCGACACCGACGAACAGACACCAGAACGTGAGCAGGACCCCAAGCGAGTAGAGCCCCACCGTCGCGAGCGTCAGGTCGGGTTTGCCCGCCCCGCAGACCGACCCCGACCACCGGCAGGGGTACGCGTGGACGAAGAGCGCGACGCCGACGACACCGATCCCCGCACCGATCACCGCCGCGGCCTTCGTGAGCCGTCCCGACGGCAGGATGGCGAAGACGCCGAGAAACACCGCGGGGATGCCGGCGCCGGCGAGTACACCGCCGAGCTGTCGTTTGGCCGTGAGCGCGGCGACGTCGGCGCCGTAGACGAGGTCCGTGGTTGCGACGACGACGCCGGCCACCGCGAGCAGCGACCCGGCGGCGAACAGTCCCAACCCGAACGTGAGTCGCCGGAGGCTCACCACCCGCTTTTTCCCCTCGTATACCTCCGAAAGGCTGGGCATACCGGACCTTCGTGGCCACCCCACAAAACGGTGTGTCAGACGGGCGTCCGACGGCGGGCCCCGGCCGTGGGTCGTGTCGAACGTACCAGTGACGGGCGTCGGTCCCGGCCGTGCCCGGAGCGTGCCGAAGGGGTTATTTCGGGCGACGAACAATCCGGGCGTATGGCAGACGACGCCGAGGCAGACGAGGACGAACCCGTCGTCGAACTGGGCGCGGAGACGCCCGTCGAAGGGCAACCCCTCGCGCGGGTCGCCGCCCGGCTCACCTGGCCCCACGAGGTGAGCCGGATCGACGAACAGGAGGGCGACAGCGTCATCCGGACGCCATCGGGGCCACAGCCCGTCTCGGACGTGCTGGACGACATCGACGAGACGTACCTCGACTCGAGGCAGGCGTTCGTGACGGCCGTTCGGGACGTCGTCGGTACCGGGCCCGTCGAGACCGAGTGACCGGGGCCACGCGACGGTGTCAGTCCACGCCCGCATCCGCGCTGTCGCCGGCGAGTCGACCTGGCTACAGCGCTCGCTCCTCCTCGGACTGGGGCTTTCGATCCTGTGGAGTTCGTGGTCGGTGCCGCCGACCGACCTCACCGCGCGCGTGGTTCGCGATGCCGTCGTCTTTCTCTTCGCACCGGCGGCGCTCGCGGTGACCCACGGGCGCCGGCTGGGCTACCGGATCGACCGGGTCGCGGTCCGCGACACGCTCGTGCTCGCAGCGTTCGTGCTCCCGTTCTACCTCGTCGGGTCGTCGCTGCCGAGCATCCGGGCGTACTACCCGATGTGGCAGACGACGACGGCGCTGGGGTCGTTTCTCCCGCACACCCTCCAGCAGCTCGCGGTGGTCGTCGCCGCCGAGACCTACTACCGCGGGCTGCTCTGTGTCGGCGTCAGCGACGACTTCGGGTTCAAGAGCGTCTTCATCAGCCCCGTCGTGTACGCGCTCCACCACGTCGGGAAGCCGCCGATCGAACTGCTGCTCTCGGGCCCCACGGACGTGCTGTTCGGCGCGGTCGACTACCACAGCGGATCGATCCTCCCGTCGATCGTCGCCCACGGTCTGGGGCTGACGCTGCTCGACTGGCTCGCGCTCCACGACCCGCTGTTCCCGCCGTCGGAGGTGGTGGCGGCCCTGCGGTGGCTCCCGGTGCCGCTGTGATTCGGGTCGTCGACTTGCGGGGAGAAAAAAAGAGTCGGTATCAGGAGTGGCGGGTGCCCGACAGCCGCGTCCGCCGCTCCTCGAACTCCGCGTCGTCGATGTCACCTGTCGCGTAGCGCCGTCTGAGGACGGCTAGCGCGTCGTCCTGCGCGTCGGTCGAAGTGGTGGAACCGCCGTCTTGGACGGACTGAGACACCAGATACACCACACCGACGAGGGCGACGAGCGCGAGGAACACCCACAACGGGCCCCAGTGGATCCCACCGACGACTCCACCGGCCCCGCCCATCGGCCCGTAGTGTGCGCCGTGCTGTCCCGAATGCTGCAGGAGTACTGGTAGGATGTGCATCTGTGTTGCCTCCCCGGTTGGATGTCGGCCCGGGACTCTCGTAAGTCGGGGCTACGGTTCCCAGTCCGTGAGAACACGTGGGGGCTGCCGGTCTACGACCAACCCGTACGTTTTCGTCGGTCCGGCGCGTATCGTTCGAGGATGACACTACCCATCGACCCGGCGGCGATCGCGAGCGGCGACATCGGCGAGGAACGCGCGACGCTCCGGATGGACCACGAGGCGGCGGTCGAACACGTCCGCGAGACGTTCGTCGACGCGGGGTTCGGCATCGCCACGGAGTTTTCCCCCTCGGAGATGCTCAACGAGAAGGTGGACGCCGGACGCGACCCCTACCACGTGCTCGGCGCGTGTAACCCGACGATGGCGGACCGCGCGCTCGACGCGACCGACCGGCGGATCGGGGGCCTGTTCCCGTGTAACGTCGTGGTCTGGCAGGAGGAACCCGGGGTTCAGACCGTCTACCACGTGAGCATCATGCGCATCGCGCGGCTGCTCGGGATGGCTGCGGACGGGGATGCGATGGACGACATCATCGCCGACACAGGCGAGTTGGTCGACGAGGCGTTCGACAACCTCGACGCGGCGTAGTCGGTCCGGCGATCAGGTGTCGATCCCGGCGGGGCGTGGCTCCCACGACCCGAGCCGGCGCATCGTCTCGTCCATCTGTGAGAAGTCAGCGGTGTCTCTGATGTGTGAACTCATCTCACGATTCACAACGAGGATGATGTATAAATACTTTGTGCCGAAATACCACGGCTGATCACGTAGTGGATGGCGAATATACTAATCATACACTCGTTTATAGTGAGAGAATCCAAACGTTTGTCCTACTATTTTGGAGTTGGCTCCGTGGTCAGACGGCCCGGCCGTCTCCGGAACACTTAGTCCCCATCCCGCTCCACTCGGAGGTATGACTCGGAGCGACTGGGGCGAGTGGCTCCCGCGCGCCGTGGAGTCGGCCGACCCCGACACCGTCGCGGTCTGGTATCTCGGGTGCAACGGGTTCATCCTGAAGGGATCCGGTGGGACGACCGTCGCTATCGACCCCTACCTGGGGACGGGTGACCCGCCGCGAACGATCCGGATGGTTCCCGTCCCGTTCGACCCAGACGACGTCGACGAGATGGACGCGGTGTTCGCCACCCACGAGCACACCGATCACACCCACGGCCCGAGCCAGGCGCCGATCCTGGCGTCGACCGGGGCGCCGTTTTACGCACCCGACGACTCGCTGTCGGTCGCGCTCGACGACGAGGAGTGGCCCGCGAACTACGACGTCGACGCCGACCAACTCGTCGAGGTCGCGGAGGGCGACACCCTCGAGGTGGGTGAGTTCACCGTCCACGTCGAATTCGCCCACGACCCCGACTCCACGCACCCGGTCTCGTACGTCTTCGAGCACGACTCGGGGACGTTCTTCCACGGCGGCGACACCAAACCCCACTCGGAGTTCGACACGCTCGGGGAGCGGTACGACATCGACCTCGGCGTGTTGGCGTTCGGCGCCATCGGGAACATCGACGACAAGGAGACGGGCGAACCGGTCCGAACCCGGTGGTACTCCACGGAGAACGAGGTGGTCGAGGCCGCGTCGGACCTCCGGTTCGACCGGCTCCTCCCGACTCACTGGGACATGTGGAAGGGGCTGACCGCGGACCCGAAGGTCCTGCACCACCACACCCGGAGCTACGACCACCCGCGATCGCTGACGATCGCCGAGATCGGCGACCGAGTCGACCTCTGAGCGGCCGACAGCGCGGCCGTGAGGGTTGCAAGCGCACGACCCGGCGTCGATGGGCAGGCCCTGCCACGTGTGCCCGAACCGAGGTGAACGGGTGGGCTTTCGCCTCGCTACCACTGTAACGCCGTCCGGTTACCCGACGGCGTTGCGGTCGAACCCCCACACGAACGTTTTTCACCGGGGCCGCGGCCAGCACCGACACCGATATGAACGCAGCGGGCCGACCCGGTGACGTGACTTGGGAGTCGGTTTTCGGCCACGACGAACCCTACCCCGAACAGGCCGACGGCATCGACGCCGCGGTCGACGTCGCCGACGACGGCGGGTTCCTGGTGGTCGAGGGCGCCTGCGGCACCGGGAAGACGATGCTCGCGCTCACCGCCGGGATCGACCGCGTCCGCGATCCCGACTCCGACTACGAGCGGGTGGTGGTGCTGACGAGCGTCAAGCAACAGCTCCGGCAGTTCGAGGAGGACCTCCGCACGATCAACGCAAATCTTCCAGACGAGTGGTCGCCGGTGTCGGGGCTGACGCTGGTCGGGAAGGCGGACGTGTGTCCGTACAGCCGCGAGGGGGTCGCCGGGATCGACACCGGCACCGTGTACGACCGGTGTGAGGGGCTCCGCGAGCGGACTCGGAATCTCGTGGGCGACGGCGGCGACACCACCGCCGGCGCGTTGGCGTCGGCGGCGCGGGAGGCTCAGACCGGACTGGTCGATTCCGGAGTGGAGAACGGCCCCGACTACCTCGAAACCGCGGGCGAACCCACACCGTACCTCCCGGGGACCGCCGAGCACGAGGGCGTGGAGTACTGCCCCTTCTACGCCACGTTCCTTGACGACGCCCCGGAGGACGGCGATCCGATCGAGGCGGTCCCGTTCGACATCACGGACCGGGGCCACATCGACACCGAGGAACTGGTCGGACTGAGCGCGGGGCACGGCACGTGTCCGCATTCGGTGATGGGTGCGGTCCTCCCGCACGTCGAAGTGGTGTTGGGGAACTACTACCACGCGTTCGACCCCCAGACGGTCGGGTCGTTCACGGGCGCGGTCGTCGACGACTCGACCTTCGTCGTCTGCGACGAGGCGCATATGCTCGAACCGCGCGTGCGCGAACTGGTGAGCGACGGCGTCGGCGACACGACGCTCCGGGACGCCGAGGGCGAACTGACCCGCGTGATCCAGCCCGTCGAGTTCGAGCAGTCGGGGAAAGAGGCCGCGGAGGGCGACGCCGGGACCGCCGACGCCGACCTGGTGCGGGGTGAACTCGAGGACGCGGACGTGACCCTGCGGGAGCTGAAGGAGGTCCGTGAGTTCGTCGCCGACCTCCGGGAGGAAGTCGATCGTCGGGTCCGCGCGCACCTCGATCGGACGGTGCCGGACTGGCGGGCGGATCCGAGAGACCTCGACGACGACGAGCTCCCGCTGCGGGACCCAGAAGAGCCCGGCCGCGACGACCTGACAGCGTGGGCTGACGACGCCGGCTACGGCGAGGGCGCGTGGCTCCGCGCGGAGGCGGTCGGTGCGGTCGTCGCGCGGATCCTGAACGAAGCGGAGGACGAGGACGTAACACGGGCCGCGCCGGCCGTCGGGCGGACGCTCGCCGACTGGATCCGCGCGGACCACACCGCCTTCTTCCGGGAGATCGAACTGGAGCGGACCTGGGACGAGACCGAGCCCTCCGGGTCGTGGCGGCGGGCGTACAACGCCCGCCTCGGGCTCCACAACTGCGTGCCCGGCGAGGCGATCGCCGAGACCCTCGGCTCGTTCGGTGGGGGCGTGTTGATGTCGGCGACGATCGAGCCGGTGGACGTCTTCCGGGCGGTCACCGGGCTCGACGACCTCGCCGCGGACGGCCGGCCGGTCGCCGAACGGACCTACGGCCTCTCGTTTCCCGAAGCCAACCGGGCGTCGTTCGCGGTCGACGCCCCGAAGTTCACCCACGAGAACCGCGGTCCGAAGGGGGCGTCGAACCCGACCCGGCGGGCGCACGTCGACGCGGTGTGTGAGGTCGCGGCGTCGCCCGGAAACGTCCTGGTGGGGATGCCCAACTACGCCGAGGCGGCGTGGATGGCCGACGCGTTGACCGATCGGCTGGACCGGCCGGTCCTGCTCGACGAGTCCTCCGACGACGACGCCACGGAGGCGCTGAAAGCCGAGTTCTTCGGCGGCGACCCCAAGGTGCTCGTGACGAGTCTGCGCGGGACGCTCACCGAGGGCGTCGACTACCGCGGCGACCGCCTCGCGGCTGCGGTCGTCTGTGGCGTGCCGATCATCGACACCTCAAGCCCCCGGACCCGGGCGGTGAAGACGGCGTACGACCGCCGGTTCGGCGGCGACGGACAGGGCAGCCGCAGCGGGTTCGAGACCGCACTCACCGTCCCCGCGGTCCGGAAGGCCCGACAGGCCGTCGGGCGGGTGATCCGGGGCCCGGAGGAGGTGGGGATCCGCGCGTTCGTCGACGCCCGGTACGCCCGGGAGTCGTGGGACAGCGTCCGCGGCTACCTCCCGCCTCCGGAATGCGCGGAGTTCGACCCGGTCAGCCCGGACATGCTCGGCTACGGCGTCGAGCGGTTCTGGTCGTCGGTCGACGGCTGATACTGTCGGCTATCGTCGCGTGAAGTGTTTCGACACCCCGGGGTGTGGAAAATCTTCACGTAGTTATAGCCGACAGTACGAGTATCGCGGCGCGGTCGCCCGTATCGTTACGCGCCGTCGTCGTCGGCCAGACACTCCTCGGAGCAGAAGTGACGGTGGTGAGCGCGTCCGTCCTCGACCCGGGTGACGACGCGGTGTGTGGGTGACTGGACAATCTTCGTGCCGCAGGTCGCACACTCGGGGGCGTCGTCCTCGT
>UEZD01000019.1_pt1 | contig 10403 bp, 12 predicted proteins | sample 1903811 | NCBI WGS metagenome assembly UEZD01 (sample SAMEA4776353, study PRJEB27445) | saltern metagenome | biome: Hypersaline environment; feature: solar saltern; material: Pellet | place: Spain | collected 2012-08 | depth 0 m | reverse complement strand
ACGGCGGTGTCTCCTACTACGACGTGTTGCCGCTACGCTCGACCACCGACCTGGGGGGTCGCGGCACGCGGAACACCCCCGACGGGACCGCGATCCGGCGCGGCGCGTACCTCGGCTCCGACTGTATCATGATGTCGCCGTCGTTCGTCAACATCGGCGCACACGTCGGCGACGGCACGCTCGTCGACTCGTGTGACACCGTCGGCTCCTGCGCCCAGCTCGGCGAGAACGTCAAGCTCGGCGCGAACACCCTGATCGGCGGCGTGCTGGAGCCCGTCGAGGACGCGCCGGTGATAATCGAGGACGGCGTGTCGCTGGGGGCGGGCTGCCGCGTCACCTCCGGGTTCCACGTCGGCGAGAACACGGTCGTCGGCGAGAACACGCTGCTCACCCCGCGGATTCCGGTCTACGACCTCGTGACCGACCAAGTCGTCTACGGCCACCTGCCCGCGAACCGCCGGGCGTTCACCCGGTACGTGGAGTCGTCGTTGAGCGACCACGACCTCTTCGAGTCCGGCGCGTACAAGCCCGCGGTCGTCGCGCTCGACATCGAGGACGACACCCTCGACAACACCCGGCGTGAGGAGGCGCTCCGGGAATGAGCCGAGTCGGCGACGGCGGCCCGGCGGTACGCCGCCTCGCCGAGTGGGACGCGTCGGACCTGCTCGCGCTCGCCGAGGAGTACGACACGCCGCTGTACGTGATCGACCGCGACCGGGTCGCGGAGAACTGCGCGCGACTCCGCGAGGCGTTCCCGGACGCCGACGTGAGCTACGCCCTGAAGGCACACACCGGCCAGGCCGTCCTCCGAACGGTCAGGGAGGCGGGTCTCGACGCCGAGTGCGCCTCGGCGGGCGAGGTCGAGCGTGCGTTCGAGGCCGGGTTCACGGGGGATCGGATCCGCTACACCGCGGTCAATCCTCCTGGACGGGACCTCGATCGGGTGATCGAGCGGTGGCGGGAGCACCCCGAGTTGACGATCACCGTCGGCGCGGCCGACACGGTCGATCGACTCCGGGACCGCGGGTTCGACGGCCGACTCTGCGTCCGCGCGAACCCCGGCGTGGGTGCGGGCCACCACGAGAAGGTCCAGACCGGCGCCAACGCCAAGTTCGGGATCCCGATCGAACGCGTGCCCGACCTCGCGGAGGCGTGGGCCCCGGAGTTCGACCTCGTGGGCGTCCACGCCCACGCCGGGAGCGGGATCTCCGGCGACGACCTCGCCGCCCACCGGGAGTTGGTGTCGCGGATGGGCGACCTCGCTCGCGAAGTCGAATCGCGCGTCGGCGGCCTGGAGTTCGTCGATGTGGGTGGTGGGTTCGGCGTGCCCTATCGGGAAGACGAACCGGCGCTGGATCTCGACGAGGTCGCATCGGCGACCCGGGAAGCCCTCGGCGACGTCGCCGGACGCAGTCCGGCGGGCTGCCAAGCGGGGCCTGGCAACGTCGACACGACGCTGTCGATCGAACCGGGGCGCTACGTCGTCGCGGACGCGGGCGTGCTCCTGACGCGGGTGAACACGGTCAAGCAGGCGCGCGACGCGACCGTCGTGGGCGTCGACGCGGGGATGACCACGCTGCTCCGCCCCGCGATGTACGGCGCGTACCACGCGATCCGGAACCTCTCGGTCGGCGTCGACTCGGGCACCGATGGGGAAGCGGACGGGGGCGGGGACCGCGAGACCGCTCCCGTGACCGTAGCGGGACCTATATGTGAGTCCGCGGACGTACTGTGTGAAGAGAGACCGCTGTCGCGGCCCGAGCGGGGGGAGATCCTCGCGATCGGGAACGCGGGGGCGTACGGATACGAGATGTCGAACACCTACAACACCCGACCGCGACCCGCCGAGGTCGCCCGGTCGGGCACGACCGTCCGGCTCGCGCGGCGGCGCGAGACGATCCCGGACCTCACGGAGTTGGAACGATGACCGTCCTGCACCACCAGGTACCGATCCAGAAGTACCACGGCACCGGCAACGACTTCATCGTGGTCGACGCGACCGAGTCGGTCCCCGACCGGCCGGCCTTCGCGACCACCTACTGCGACCGCGAGACCGGCGTGAACCACGTCGACTCGCCCCGAACCGGCGCCGACGGCGTACTCTTTCTCTCCTTGGAGGCCCGCTACTCGCCACCCCGGGTCGTGATGACGTTAGTCCAACCCGACGGGTCGATCGCCGCGATGTGCGGCAACGGCGCACGGGTCGCCGCCGCGTGGGCCGCAGAACGCACCGGCGCGACTGAACTGATGATCGACACCCCCGCCGGGACACGCCGCGCGACGGTCGACGGCGACGACGTGACCATCGAGATGGGCGTGCCGGCGTTCGCGCCGCGGGCAGTGCCGCTGTCCCGCGAGACCGAACTCGTCGAGGAGAACGTCGAAGGGGTGACCGTGACCGCGGTGAACACCGGCGTCCCCCACGCTGTCGCGCTGGTCGACGACGTCGACGCGGTCGACCTCGAATCGGTCGCGCCCGCGGTCCGGTACGCCGACGTGTTCCCGGAGGGCGCGAACGTCACACTGGCGTCACAGGTCGATCACGGAGCCGACGACGGGGCCCCCCGGTTCCGCCAGCGGACCTACGAGCGCGGCGTCGAGGGGGAGACGCGCTCCTGCGGCACCGGTGCGGTCGCGGTCGCGGCGGTCGCGAAGCGCCTGGGTCGGCTCGACGGCGCCGACGCGGTGACCGTCACCCCGCCGGGCGGGGACCTCCGGATCACGGTGCCCGACGGCGGAGCGGCGACTCTCGCGGGCCCGGCCGAACGCGAGTTCGAGGGCGAACTCGAGACCGTGGTGCGGTCGGCGTAGATGACCGGCGATCAGACCGCGGACTCTGCACCCGGAGACGACTTCGACCCGATCGACTTCCTGGAGCGGGCCGTCCCCGTGGCCTCGAACGAGGACGTCGCCGAGATGCGCCACCTCCTCGTGGAGACGACCGAGGCCCACGGGATCGACGCCCACGTCGACGACGCGGGCAACACGCTGGCGTCGAAGGGCGCGAGCGCGTCGGCCGCGACGACCCACCTCGTCCTCAACACGCACATCGATACGGTCTCCCCCCACGTGTCGTTCTCGCGGGATCGGGGCGACGACGGGACCGACCGGATCCGGGGCCGCGGCTCCTGCGACGCCAAGGGGCCGCTTGCGGCGCTTCTCGCGGCGTTCTTCGCGATCGATCCACGGGAGGATGCCCGGATCACGCTCGCGGTGACGCCGGACGAGGAGGTGCTCTCGACCGGCGCGGCGGCGCTCGACCTCGACGGCGACCTGTACGTCGTCGGCGAGCCGACCGGGTTGGACGTCTGTCCCGCGGCGAAGGGCCGGTTCCAGGGGACGCTGACACTGTCGGGCACCGCGGCCCACGCCGCCGAACCTGAGTCCGGCGCGAACGCGGTTGCGGGCCTGGAGAACGCCCTCGCCGCGATCCGGACGTTCGACGCCGACCGCGACCCCCACCCGCAGTTGGGGCCGGCGACGCTGACGCCGACGACAGTCACCGGCGGCGAGGCGACGAACCAGGTCCCGGCGCGGTGTGCGGTGGTGCTCGACCGGCGGAGCGTACCGCCGGAGACCGCCGCGGGCTTCCGGTCGGAGTTGACCGCGGCCGTTCGCGACGCCGTCCCCGACCACCTCGGCGTCGACTTCGGGCTGACCGACCGCCCCACCCCGTTCCTGGAGGCGTTCGCCACCGACGCCGACCACGAACTCGTCCAGACGCTCGCGACCGCGGCCGAGCGGGCCGGCGGGTCGGGGGCGGTTCGACCCTTCACCGCCGCGACAGAGGCGTCGTACTTCGCGCCCGCGCCGGTAGTGGTGTTCGGCCCGGGTGTGCTCGCCGACGAGGAGGGCGCGGTGGCTCACGCCGAGCGCGAGTACGTCGCGGTCGCGGACGTCCGCCGTGCGGCTACGGCGCTGACCGACGCGGTGCGGCAGCTGGTCGGGTGAGCGGGAGCCGCGCCGACTCGCGGATCCGTAACGGCCATACGCGCCGACCACGTCGGTCTCGGTATGTACGAGGCGGTCTACGCCCACCCCGACGGCGACAGCACGGCCGCCCGGCTCGCGGCGACGGCCGACCGGTACGGGTACGACGGCGTGATCGTCCGCGGGGTCGACGCAGATCCCGACTACGAGCGGCTCCGGGAGTCACTACCAACCGACCTCGTCGACGCCGCGGAGGTCGTCGCGCCCGACCCACAGCACGCCAGCGGCGCGGTGGGGAACGCCCGCACCGAGCGAACCGTGGTCTGTGTCCGCGGCGGGACCGACGCGCTGAACCGCTTCGCCGTCGAGCAGCCCCGGGTCGACGTGCTCACCCGGCCGTTCGTCGGCAACGGCCGGGACGGCCACGGTGGGGGTTCCGGCGACGTCAATCACGTGCTCGCGAAGGCCGCCCGCGACAACGGGGTCCACGTCGAGGTGAATCTGGGGCCGGCGCTCCGGGGGCGCGGCGGCAGTCGGGTCCGTCACCTGAAGCGGCTCCGTCGGCTGCAGCGGATCCTCGGCCACTACGACGCCCCGTACGTCGTGAGCGCCACCGCCGAGTCGCACCTCCAGCTCCGGGCACCCCGGGAACTGGCCGCCGTCGGCGAGGAGATCGGGCTCGGCAACGAGTGGACCCGCCGCGGGCTCGACGCGTGGGGCGACCTCGTCGAACGGAACCGGGAGCGGCTGTCCGAGTCGTTCATTGCCCCCGGCATCGAACGTGGCCGGTATGAAGAAGACGATCGAGGAGCACGCTGAGCGGTTCTCCGAAGCTGCGGGTACGTACGACGACGACCAGGACTCCGAGGAGTACCTTGCGTGTGCGGATCTGGTGGTCGACCACGCCGGGCCCGACGCCGACGAGGTCGTGCTCGATCTCGGCACCGGCACGGGCGCGATCGCGCTCGCACTCGCGCCGTCGGCGGGCCGGGTTGTCGGCCGCGACATCAGCGCCGGGATGCTCGAAGCGGCCCGGTCGAAGGCCGCCGACGCGGGGCTCGACAACGTCGAGTTCGGCGAGGGTCGGTTCCGCGACCCCGACTACGACGGTCAGGTTGCTGTTGTCACCTCGAACTTCGCCATGCACCACCTCTCGGACGACGAGAAGCGGGAGGCCATCGGGGTCATCGCGGACCTGAACCCGCGACGGTTCGTGCTCGGCGACGTGATGTTCTTCGGGGAGCCCGACCCGTCTGAGCCGTTCTACGACCCCGCTGTCGACGACCCCGCGACCGTCGGGACCCTCGTGGACGCGCTGACCGACGAGGGGTTCGTCCTGGTCGCGGTCGAGCGCGTCCACGACCAGGTCGGCGTGCTGGTGGCCGAGCGGTTCGGCGAGGGAAGCGAGCGCGTCGAAGTCGTCGGGGCTGGTGCGGAGTGAAGCACCTCCCGAAACACCTCCGATCGCGGTGGCGGTACCTGGCCGTGGGGATCGAGACCTGGCCCGACGCCGACTTCGACCGCGCGGCGTTCCAGCGGGAGGTGTGGTACGCCGCCCAGGACCTCTACGGCGACGTGGGCAGCGCCGAGGCCGACCTGACGGTGTTGGAGTTCGACCTCGCAGACGGCGACGGCGAGGCGATCGTCCGGGCGCATCGCGGGACAGAGGAGCGCGCGCGGGCCGCGGTCGCGTGTCTGGCGGTCGTCGACAACCAGCCCGTCGGCGTCCGCGTCCGTGGGATCTCGGGGACGATGCGGGCGTGTTCGGAAAGGTATTTGAACGGCCGGACCCGAGGTGGCAAGCAGAGAGACGTCGTGTTCGAGAACGAACCCAGCCCTGCCGTCGTCCGCGGCACACGCTTCGATGTCGACGCCGGGGACGGGTTCGTGGGCGCGACGCGGCTCGATTTCGAGTGATACTATGCAGGGACAAGCCCAACAGCAGGCATACGACCGTGGAATCACGATCTTCTCGCCAGACGGTCGGCTCTACCAGGTGGAGTACGCCCGTGAGGCGGTCAAACGCGGGACCGCCAGCGTCGGCGTCCGGACCCCCGAGGGGGTCGTCCTCGCGGCCGACAAGCGGTCGCGCTCCCCACTGATGGAGCCGACGAGCGTCGAGAAGATCCACAAGGCCGACGACCACGCCGGGATCGCCTCGGCGGGCCACGTCGCCGACGCCCGACAGCTCATCGACTTCGCGCGGCGGCAGGCGCAGGTCAACCGCCTCCGCTACGGCGAGCCCGTCGGCGTCGAAACACTGACGAAAAACATCACCGACCACATCCAGCAGTACACCCAGGTCGGCGGCGCGCGGCCGTTCGGCGTGGCGCTGCTCGTCGGCGGCGTCGAGAACGGCGACCCGCGGCTCTACGAGACCGACCCCTCCGGCACCCCCTACGAGTGGAAGGCGGTCTCGATCGGGTCGGACCGCAGCGACATCCAGGAGCACTTAGAGGAGAACTACGACGAGGACCTGAGCCTCGACGACGGTGTCGGGCTGGCGCTGCGGGCGATCGCGTCGGCGAACGACGACGAACTCGAGAGCGGCGGCGTCGACGTGGCGACGATCGAGGCCGACTCGGCGTCGTTCGTCGAACTCGACAACGACGAGATCGACGAGTACATCGCCGCGAACGATCTCGAACCGACCGAAGAGGACGAAGCGGACGCGGACGGCGACGAGGACACCGAGGAATAGTCGCGTCGCCGCTACGGGACTCCGTGTTTCGTCAGCTATCCCATCCTAGTCCTCCGCTGCTAGTGGGCTGTACTGCCTGCTGTCGGTAGTCGAGTCACCCGCCGCGAGCGACCGCAGGGAGCGAGCGGGCCAAGGAGGCCCCGAAGGGGCCTCCGCAGGCTTTTGGCCGAGCTTTTGCTAGTGAGGTTCCGGAGGAACCTCATACAGCCGGGCGGCAACGCCGCCCGGCGACAGGGCGGCGAAGCCGCCCGCAGGAAAAGGTCGGTGCTAGTACTCCTCGTACGCCAGGTTCATGAGCCACTGCGAGAACGCGTCGCTGTTGTGGTTGACCTCCTCCTCGCCGATGAACGGCGAGAGCATATCCCCCGCCATCAGCAGCCCGAACTCGAGGTCCCGCGCCGCGGGCTCCAAGTGGTAGGTGTTGTGGCCGTTGTAGACCGTCTCTTCGCGCTGGATGAGTCCCTGCCCGGCGAGCGATTCGGCGATCCGGCTGCCCTTCCGCGAGGAGATGTCCAGCTCCTTCCAGAAGTCGCTCTGGTGGATCCCACCCGTCTCCCGAATGAGCTCCAGCCCTTCGCGTTCGTCCTCCGAGAGGTCGGCTTCCGCAGCGCTCGCGCTCATACGTGTACGTGGCTTACCAAGTCGCTTAAAGTTGGCCTTCCACCCGACGGAACGCGGTCTCACACGGCGGTCCGTCCGCGAACCGCACGTCGGTGCTGCCGTCCGACCACAGCGTGAACAGGGAGGCCGAGCGGGTGCCGAACCCGCGGTCGGGTTCGTGGACGCAGACGCCGTAGTCGTGGTTCCCCAGCGCGTCGGCCGCGCGGGACCGCCACGCCGACGCCGACTCGCCGGACTCGGGGGTCAGGGCGTCCCGGAGCCGCGTCGCGTTGCCCGCCTGTTCGGCGCCGCGGTCGGGCTCTCCTTCGGGCTCGAAGTACTCCCCGTCGAGACCGACGTTGACGACGACGTGGACGCCCGGGTCGAGCCGCCGGACGTCGAGGCCGCCGTCCCACTCGAAATACAGAGCGGTGGGGTCACCGGGCGTGGTCTCGCCGCCGCGCTCGGCCACGACCAGGTTGAACCCGTCGTAGGTGTGAGTCGCGAGCGCGTCGTCGACGACTGCCCGGGCCGCGTGGGTCGATGCCGCGCCGAGCACGTCGCGGACGAGGCGTCCGCGGGAGCGCTCGCCACCGCCCGGGACGTCCACCCACCGGTTCGTGATCGCGACGACGAGGCCGTGTTCGTTGGCGCCGATCCAGGTCCCGCCGGCCTCGGCGTCCCGCGGCGCGAGGATGGACGGGTCGCCGTCGGTGACGGCTGGCGGCTCCGACGGTCGCCCGAGCAGTTCGTCGCGGTTCGCGGCGACGACGACCGGGGCGTCGTCGAAGACCCGCCACCCGAGCGTCAGCGTGCACATATCGGGTGTCCGAACGGCAGCGACAATACGCTGTCGACGGCGCCGGGCGGTCGAGCCGCTGTACACACACCGGGAGTGAGGGGCGGTGGCCTCCGGCCCCGACCTCAACGGGACCATTGAAATAGATACTGTGCGAAGCCGGAGACGAGATGTACGATCGGATCCTCCTCCCGACCGACGGTAGCGACGGCACGGAACAGGCGTTGACGCACGCGGTGGAGGTCGCCGAGGGCCGTGACGCGACCATCCACGCACTCTCCGTGGTCGACCGCCGGCTCTACCTGGCGGCCGACGAGGCCCAGAAGCCCGAGCTGAAAGCGACGATGCAGGACGACGCGGGGGCGGCGGTCGAGCGCGTCGCCGACGGGGCCGCCGCGGCGGGCGTCGACTGTACCACCGTCGTCCGCGACGGCGTCCCCTACCGGGAGATCTTAGAGTACGCCGCGGAGACGCCGGTCGACCTCGTCGTGATGGGCACCCACGGCCGGTCGGGCCGCGACAAACTCGCGAACCTCGGCAGCGTGACCGAGCGGGTCGTCGAGAACACCGACACCCCGATCCTGGTGGTACGGATCGACGGGAGCGAGGAGTAGGGGCCCGCGATCGGCTTTTCGGCTTCCAAACCCGGACTACCCGTCGGTGGTCACGACGATGCGGATGGTGTCCCCGTCGGCCGCGTCGGCGACGCCCGCCCCCTGGAGTTCGTAGCGCGCGGGGTCGACGGGCTCGCCGTCGACGGTGACAGTGACGCTCGTCCCGGCGTCGCTATCGCGATAGGTCTCGCCGTCGATCGCGACGCTGTCCCGGCTCACATCGATTCCCAGCGTCGCCATCGCGTACTCCAGGGTGACGCCGTCTGCGTGTTTGTGCCAGACGCGGCCGTCACCCCCCTCGAAGTGGAACGCGCCGAACTCGCGGGGGCGCTGGTAGTCGGGATCACCGAAGTCGATCCGCTCGCCCTCGACGGTCACGTTGATCGTGCCGTGGCCGTGGGCGGCCTCCGAGACCTCTCCGGGCGTCTGGTCGACGTCGATCCCGTTGATAGTCTCACCCTCCACGCCTGCCCCGCCCGCGAAGACGACGTAGGCACCGATGAGCACGGAGACGCCGAGGACTACCCCGAGAACGATCGGGCCCGTCGGCGGCCCGTCGTCGTCGGAGTCGAGCGCTTCCTCGACGCGCCGCCGGTCGAGGGCCCCCAACTCGCCCTCGTGGTCGGTCTGTAGGTGTTCGAGCAGCGACTCCTCGTCGTCGAAGGAGTCCCCGCAGTAGTCACACTCCCGCATTGTGCACTCTGTGGGGCTCGTCCGGAGTCACGGTTTCGGTTCTGCTCCCGACCGCCACGGCTCCGTAGTCGACCGATGCGTTCATACTGTTGGCTATAACCGCGTGAAGATTTTCGACACCCCGGGGTGTCGAAACCCGTCACGTGACGATAGCCGACAGTATCAGATGGCGTATTGGTCGTCCCGTTCGACGACGGTGTACCCCTGCGCCGCGAGGGCTTCGTCGCGGTACCGGCCGGCGACGAGTCGCTGTGGGAGGCGGCGCAGCCCGAAGCGCCGGTCGGCGACGTACTCGTATTCGACTGCCGTCCGGCTATCGTACGGGGTGACGTGGACCGTGTACGTCGACCACGGGTCCCCGTTCGCGGTCACCGCCAGTTCGACCGTCCGGCTGCCGTCGGGGGCGGCGTCGGCACGGGCGCGGACCGTCACCTCCACCGACCGCAGGCCGAACAGGTACGGGATGCGGTACGTGACCGCCTCGTCGTCGGCGACGACCGCGTCGGCGATTCCCCACTGGAACGCGAGCACCGGCGGTGTCGGCCCGGTGAAGTCGTCGACCACCGTGTCGGCGTCGGCGTCGGTTTCGAGTCGCGCGGTCCCCCGTGTCCGGAAGATCGGGACGCGGACGAGTGCGAGCAACCCGGCGAAGACGCCGACCGCCGGCACCAGCGACGTGGTCAAGTACGTGGCGAGGAACGCGGCCACGACCGCGACGGCGACGAGTGCGCTCAGGGGGCGCTCGTACCTGCGGTATCGTTCTGCGACGGCACGTGCGCCCGGCGGGCGTTCGACATCGGATCTGGAGGGCATACCGGAGGTTCCACCGCCTCAGCGGCGTATGTCTGTCGGGATCCGCCGGCCGTCCCGCTGACGGTCCCCACCGAGACCTGGCCACAGCTCCCGCGATTCCCGGTCGCGACCGACATTATCATATCCGTCGCTCTCCCACCTCGACGCGATGAACCTGGACGAGTACGTCGACCTCGAACGCAACGAGCGGGCGGAGCGTCGGCGACTCGCCGAGCAGAAGTCCTACGACATCCTGGATCACCTCGAAACCTTC
>UEZD01000018.1_pt1 | contig 10521 bp, 12 predicted proteins | sample 1903811 | NCBI WGS metagenome assembly UEZD01 (sample SAMEA4776353, study PRJEB27445) | saltern metagenome | biome: Hypersaline environment; feature: solar saltern; material: Pellet | place: Spain | collected 2012-08 | depth 0 m | reverse complement strand
GCGGGCGTCTACCAGGTCGACAACCTGCTGAAGGCGAAACTCGACGGATCGGGCCTGGAAGACCACATCAGAATCGTCGCGGTCAACACGAAAGGCGACGATCCGCTGGTCGAACGGCTCGAACTATGAATCGTCGCGCGACGCTGCTCACTCCTCGACGGCCTCGACCTCGCCCAGCCCAGAGACGGTGAGATCGCCGCCCAGCGTCCGGTTGGGGTAGGGGATGTCGATCCCCTCGTTGTCGAACCGCTGTTTCACCGTCTGGACGTACTCCGCGCGAGTGCGGACGAAGTCCGACCGGCTGGGGTCGTCGATCCAGATCCGCGATTTGAGCGTCACCGACGAGTCGCCGAGTTCCGTCAGCCGGACGCTCGGCGCGGGGTCCGCCAGGATGTCCTCGTGGTTTCGCGCTTCCTCCATGATGATGTCGGTGGCCTGCTCGATGTCGTCGTCGTAGCCGATCCCGAACGGCACCTGGAGGCGGAGCGTCCCCTTCGCGACGGGGTTCTTGATCACGCCGTCGGTGAGCTGGGAGTTCGGAACGGTCAGAAGCTCGTTGTCGAAGGTCTTGACCCGCGTGACGCGGAAGCTGATGTCCTCGACGATCCCGGAGTTACCGTCCCACTCGATCCAGTCGCCGATCTTGAACGGCTTGTCGGTGTAGATGAAGATACCCGCGACGAAGTTCTGGAGTACGTCCTGCATCGCAAACCCGATCGCCAGCGTCGCTGCGGCGGCGATCGTCGCAAGTGACCGCAGGAAGTCGGGGTATCCCGCGGCCCCGAACGCCGCGGTGATCGCGACGAAGCCGACGAGCACGGCGATCAGGCGTCGGATCGGTCGCCGGGCGTGTGGCTCCAGATCCCGGGAGATCATCATCCGGTTGATGATCGGGATGAGGACGTTCCGGCCGATCAGGTATACGACGACGAACACCGCGAGGAACGCGAGTATCTGCCCGAGCAGTCCCGCAGCCGTGTTGGGGAGCCCGACCCCTGCGAGGAAGCGGCTGATGGATCCGCTCAGCCCGACGCCGACCTGCAGCGCTCCCCCGAAGCTCATCGGTGCAGAACTCCCGTGTTCCCCCTTGTTTCGACGACCTCGGCGTCGGCACGGGTAGCGAGGTCGGCGGCGAGGTCCTCGACAGTCGTGCCGCCCTGCGACGCGCGGAGGAACTTCACCTTGATCAGGTCCCGGTCGGAGAGCTGATCCGCCGCCTCCTCGACGACCGGTTCGATCCCACCCTTGCCGACCCACAGCGTCACGTCGAGATCGTGGGCCCGCTTCCGCAGCTCTTGTCGGTTCATATCCGCGTGATACGACGGCGTCCGGTTTGAAAGTTGAGATTTTCGGTCGTCGCTGTCGGGGTGTCGGATCGCGGCCCCCCGCGCTACCCGTCGTAGGGGTACCGCGCGGTCGCGCCGCAGACCAGACACCGGATCGCGACGTGACCCGACCGGAGTCGGACGCGGGCGGTCGCGCCCGGCCGAAGGTACGCGTCGCAGTCGTCACAACTGAACCGACGGAACCGCCGCGGGAGGCTGATCCGGTGGCGCTCGCCGATGCGACGGGCCAACCGGACGTACTCCCGGGCGCGGTCGACGTCGCCCTCGGCGGTCGCCTCCCGAGCGAGGTCCTGCAGCCGGTCGATCCGCTCGGCCGGGATGCCCATACCCAGGGGGATGCGGGCAGCGTCAAAGACGTTCCGAACCCGTGTCGTGTTCGCGGGGTGTGAAACGACAGGCTCTAAGCCGACCCGGGAGAACCGCTCACGACGTGGCGCTCCGCGTGCTCAACCACCTCGAACTGGAGTCCCGGCTGTCGCGCAGCGGTATCGGCACCGCGACCGACCACCAGCGGGCCGCCTTAGGGCGCACCGACGTCGAGGTGATCACGTCGCCGTGGCGCGGCGGCACTCCGGCAACCGGGCTCCGGTCACTTGCGACCGGCGGGGGGCTGTTCCGCGAGTACGACGTCGCCCACTGCAACCTGGTGGGCCCGGGATCGCTCGCGGTCGCGCGACACGCCGTTCGGAACGATATTCCACTCGTTCTCCACGCCCACGTGACCCGCGAGGACTTCGCGGAGTCGTTCCGCGGGTCGACCACGGTCGCGCCCGCCCTGGGGCGGTACCTGAAGCGGTTCTACTCGCAGGCCGATCTGGTGCTCTGCCCCTCGGAGTACACCAAGCGAGTCCTCGAGTCCTACCCGGTGACGTCACCGATCCGCCCGGTGACGAACGGCGTCGACGTCGACGCCCTGGCGGGGTTCGAGGACCGCCGGGAGGCGTACCGCGACCGCTACGACATCTCGGGGACGGTGGTGTTCCTCGTGGGCAACGTCTTCGAGCGCAAGGGGCTGTCGACGTTCTGCCGGGTCGCGGAGGCGACCCCCTACGACTTCGTGTGGTTCGGGCCGTACGACACCGGGCCGCACGCCTCGACGGCCGTCCGGCAGTGGACGGAGGCCCCGCCGGAGAACGTCACCTTCACCGGGTGGGTCGACGACATCCGCGGCGCCTACGGCGCGGGCGACATCTACCTCTTCCCGACGAAGAACGAGAACCAGGGGATCGCCGTCCTGGAGGCGATGGCGTGCGGGAAGGCGGTCATCCTCCGCGACATCCCGGTGTTCGAGGAGTTCTACACCCACGGCCACGACTGTCTCAAGTGCGAGACCGACGCGGAGTTCCGCGAGGCGGTCGAGCGGCTGGCCGGCGACGACGACCTCCGGGCACGGCTGGGCGAGAACGCGAGAGCGACGGCGGCGGAACACAGCCTCGACCGCGTCGGCGAGACGCTCGCCGAGACCTACCGGGAGGTCCGCGACGCGAAGCGGGCGGGGCGGCCAGTCGAGGTCGAGGGCGAGACAGGGGAGTGATCGCGACGGCTGCGATCGGGTGTCGGACGCGTCGAAGTCGCATTTATATGGGCGGCTACCGCCCGGAGAACCACCGACGGGCGGGACTGGAAGGGGCCGTGCTCTCGACGAAGACGGGCGACGTAAGCACCGCAGGCCGTAGGCCGAGGAGCGCAACGAGCCCATCGAGTCGAGAGCGCGGGGGCTTCCGAGGTGTTCGTGGTTCCGTTCTCGATTCCCCCATTTCGAACAACGTCGTTCCCTCGTCGTTCCGCAACTGATTAACGGCACGTCCGAGAACCACGCCCGATGGCTCCCGCCTCGGTCGCGGCGTTCACCGACACCTACCTCCCGACGGTCAACGGCGTCTCCTACACCGTCCGGACGTGGCGCGACCGGTGGCGCGAGCGCGACGGACGCATGGAGGTCGTCTACCCGGGCAGCGACGACTACACCCCCGCGCCCGGCGAGCACCCCGTCGGGAGCCTCCCGTTCCCGATGTACGAGGGGTTCCGGCTGGGGCTGCCGACGATCCCCGACGCGGTCGACGGTGTCGACCTCGTCCACACCCACACGCCCTTCGCGGTCGGGTTGGGCGGCGTCCGACTCGCGCGCCGCGCGGACCTCCCGCTCGTCACGTCGTATCACACCCCGACCGCGGAGTACGCGGAGTACCTCAGCTCGCAGCCGTGGGTGGAGCGCCGGGTCGAACGGCTCGCCGAGCGGTACGAACGGTGGTTCCTCTCGCGGGCGGACGCGATCGTCTGCCCCAGTGAGGACACGAAAGCCCGTGTCGACCGCAACGTGACGGTCGACACGCCCGCGGTGGTGGTCCCGAACGGCGTCGACACCGACTTTTTCGCGCCCAACGACCACGACGACGCGTTCCGGGAGCGGTACGGCCTCCCCGACGGGACGCTGCTCGGCTACACCGGGCGCCACGGCTACGAGAAGAACCTCTCGGAGTTCCTGCGGGCGGCCGAGGGGATCGACGCCACGGTCGTCGTCGGCGGCGACGGCCCCGCGCGGGAGGAGTTGGAGGAACTGGCGGCCGACCTCGACATCGACGCCCACTTTCTGGGGTTCCTGCCCCGCGAGGACCTCCCCGACTTCTACGCCGCGCTCGACGCGTTCGTCTTCCCCAGCCCGGTGGAGACCCAGGGGCTCGTCGCCCTGGAGGCGAACGCCTGCGGGACGCCCGTGGTGGCGGTCGACGCGGGCGCGCTCTCGGACACGATCGACGACGGCGTCAACGGCTACCACTACGCCCACGGCGACACCGACGGGTGCCGCGACGCGATCCGGCGCGTGCTCGACGAGCGGGCGTCGCTGTCGGCGTCGTGTCTCGACCGTCGCGAGGAGATGAGCGTCGACCACGCGGTCGCGGAGCTTTCGACGCTCTACGACCGGATCCTCGCGGAGAACGCGGAGGCGTGAGCCGCCGCAGAAGCTAGTCGTCGAGGTCTTCGACCGCCTGGGCGATCCGCTGCAGCTGACGGGTCGCGTCGCGGACCTCGTCGCGGAGCTGTCGGACCTCGCGGACGAGCTCCTCGTTGTCGCTGCCCTCCTCGCTACCGCCGCGGCCGCCGCCCATCCCCGGCGGGCCGCCACCGCCGCCCATTCCGGGGGGCCCGCCGCCGCCACCGCCCATCATCCCGCTCATCATCTGCGCGAAGGGGTTGCCGCCGCCACCACCGCCCATCATCTCCTCGGGGCCGGGGCGGTCGCCCTCCTCGCCCTCCTCGGCGCGCCGTTCCCGGATCTCCTCGACGCGCTCCCGGAAGGACTTCTCCTCGTCGTCGGCGGACTCGTCGCCGTCGCCGGCGTGCCCGCCGTCGTCACCGGCGGTGCCGGCGTCGGTCGGTTCCTCGGCGTCGTCTCCGGCCGCGTCGTCTGGGTCGTCCGACATACCTCCGGGTATATGGTCGTCCCGCAAATGGCTGTTGGTCGGTGGTCGGGGGGCCACCGGGCGCGCTCGGAGCGTGGTCGCGGACGCCACGGCTGGGTGGATCGCCAGCAGTACAGCGGAACACGTCGGCGGGGCTGACGTGGACTACGCGATCGCGGACTCGTCGCTCTCCTCGCCGTCGGGTTGGGTCATCTGCTCGATGACATCGTGGAGCGTCACGTCGTTGATCAGGACGATGTCGCCGACGGCCCGGACCCACCGGTACGGCAGGATGACGCCCTTCTGCCCGGCGACGAGGTCCGAGAAGAGTTCGTCGTTGAGCTGTGTGAGCGCCAGTCCGGTGACCGCGCGGCTCCCGGTGAGGTCGAGCCGAACGTCGGCGACCTCGCCGACGAAGACGCCCTCGTTCGAATACACCTCGCGGCCGACAAGCGTCGTGATCTTCTGGGGAGTGTCGTCCATACTCCGGTGGATGTGAGCGTCCGTCTTAATTGTTCGTAGCCGAACGGCCGTGGCGCCCCCGTAACGACCGGACGCGGCAGACACGCGTCAGACGATCGGGTTCCTGCAGCGATCGTGCCGAGCCACGCCCACGCGCCGGCTCACCCGGCGTCGAACTCCGCGTCGGTCACGCGGACGGTCACCGTCTCCTCGACCGCCCGGAGGTCGTAGTCGGGCACCGTGCCGTCGGGGCGTCGGGTCACGTACATCGGTTCGACGAGCCGACCCTCGTCGACGCCGTAGACCGCGAGCCGGTCGCCGGTCGCTTCGGGGTCGACGTCGCCGTCGCGGATCGCGGTCGCGAGATTGCGGCTCAGCCACTCCGACTCCGAGACGCTGGGATCCCGGATCAGGGCGCGGTCGACGAACCGGACCAGATACCAGTTGAGGTCGTTGCACAACGACACCGCCGCGCCCAGACTCACCGTGTCGACCGCGAGCGAGTTCTCGAAGGGGGCGTGCCGCTCGTAGGTGGCGAGCGCCTCCCGGGCAGTCTCCCGGGAGAGGAGTTCGTACTGCACGTCGGTTCCCTCGGCGCCGAGCAGACAGACCCGCGTCACACTCGGAATGCAGTCGGCGAACACAAACCGGTTGCGGTGGTCTCCCCCGCCGGACGACGTGGGGTCGCGCTACCGGTTCTCGACGTCGTCGAGCCAGGTGTTCGCACACGTCTCGTCGCAGAACGAGAGGAGGCGGCGCTCGTGCGTCAGTTTCCCGGCGCCGTCTGTCGCCCGCTCGCGGTCGAGTTCGACCTGGTAATGCGGGGATCGGCGGTCGACGCCGTCGCCGCACGTCGGGCATGCCTCGGTGGCGGCGTCCCACTCCGAGCGGGACACCACCTGCCGCACGGTCCACTCGGATCCGGGGGGTGCCGGGGAGGGGCTGCACGTCTTTGACATTGACAGAACGTTGGGCCTGCAGGTATGTAAACCCATTTTGACCCGGTCGTTCATACATATCCTGAACGATCGTCACTGTTTTGACGGGATTCGGCGGCGGGACACACAGTTCGGTGTGGCGACGGGTCACACCGACACGATCTCGGCGTCCCGGCCGGCCGCCCGGGCCGCGTCGAGCAGGCCCTCGGGTTCGGCGTCGACAACTCCGTCCAGTGTCGCGTTCGTCTCCGGGTGCGCCGGCGCGAGCCGCTCGCAGCCGACGGGGACCGTCGAGCCGTCGTAGGTGCCGAGTTCGCGGGCTTCGGAGACGATGTCGGCCTTGTCGGCGGCGAACAGCGGGCGGTGGACCGGCCGCGACGCCGCGGCATCGGTAACCGCGAGATTGGCGCCGGTCTGGCTGGACTTCTGGCCGACAGCCTCGCCGGTCGCGAGGCTGTGGGCGTCCGCGCGGTCGGCGACGCCGTCGGCCGCCGCGAGCAGCACCCGGCGGAGCGACACCATCCGGGTGTCGTGGGTGGCCGCGACGACCCGCTCGATCAGCGGGCCGCCCTCGACGACGCGCGGTCGGAGGTCCGCACGGGGCGCCCGCGGGACGAGCGTCGCGACCGCCTCCAGCGCCCGGGCGCGGTGGTCCGCGCCGCCGTAGTCGCCGAGGTCGACGTACACCGGAACGGGGGCACACCCGCGCCGGAGCAGCCGCCACGTCGCGACCGGGGAGTCGATGCCGCCGCTGACGAGGACCGCGACGCGGCCTTGGGAGCCGACCGGGAGCCCGCCCGGCCCCTCGATCCGCCGGACGGAGACGAACGCCTCGCCCTCCCGTGCTTCGATCCGGTAGGTCCGGTCGGGGTCGTCGAGGTCGACATCGGCGCCCGTCGCCGCGCCGACGACGCGGCCGACCTCGCGTTTCAGATCGTCGTTCGAGAACTCGTGGGCGTCGTCCGGGCCGATCCGATCGCTGTCGACGGCGTAGGTCTCCGCCGGAGTGTGTGCCCCGGCTGCCGCGAGGGCGTCTGCGGCGTCGCTGATCGCCGCCAGCCGCGGGTCGGTGGCGACCGCGGGGCGCGCGAACCCCACCCCCGGGATTGTCGCCGCGATCCGAGCCGCAGCCGCCGGGCGATCGGTTCGGACCACGATCCGCGACCACGGACGCTCGACGTCGGCGGTGATGCCGTCGGCGGCGAGCGCGGCGTCGACGTCGGCGGCGACGCGCTCGGCCATCCGCGCCCGGACCGCGCTGCTCTTCGCGCCGAAGTCGCCGTGGCCGAGGAGGACCGCGTTCGTCGGGTCCGCCGGATCTGCGCGGTTCGGAGGCACGTGTCACTCTCCGTTCGACGGCGACGCCAATCACGCTGTCGGCGGCGCCGCGGGTCCGCCGGATCGGGCACTCCCGTCCGCGCCGGTTCAGAAGGTCGACAGTTCGCCGTCGATGACCCGCCTCGTGATGTCGGTCACGTCCGCCAGCCGGTCGTCGACCCGCGCGCGGATCTCCGGTTCGATCTCCGCGAGGTCGACCCCCGGTTCCGTGACGACCTCCGCGTCGGCGACGTGGGGCTGGTCGATCGGCCGCCCGATCTGGGAGAGCAGCCGGACCTGGAGGTCGCGGATGCCGTCGACGTCGGCGGCGACCGTCTCGGCGATGTCGGTCGACAGCAGGTTGTAGATCTTCCCGATGTGGTTGACCGGGTTCTTCCCGGAGGTCGCCTCCATGCTCATCGGGCGGTTCGGGGTGATGAGCCCGTTGGCGCGGTTGCCGCGCCCCACCGACCCGTCGTCGCCCATCTCCGCGCTGGTGCCCGTGACCGTGAGGTAGATCGAGCCCTCCTCGTAGTCGTCGGCGGTGTTGACGTCGACGTTGATTTCGCGGTCGGTCAGCCGGCCGGCGACGGTCTCGGTGAACTCTCGGGCCCGCTCGACTGCGGCGTCGTAGGCGTCCAGATCCGGAATGTGGGTGTCGATCATGGCGGCGGCGACGGTGATGTCGATCCGGTCGCCCTCGCGTTTCCCCATCACCTTCACGTCCGGGCCGAGTTCGGGGTTGTCGTCGGCGTACGCGCCGACGAGTTCGCGCTCGACGGTCAGCACGATCTCCTCGGTCTCCGTCAACGGCGCGTGGCCGACGCCGTAGGAGGTGTCGTTGGCCATCGGGACCTCCGCGCCGTCCTCCCCGAAGACGTCCTGGAGGTCGCCGGAGCCCTCGCCCAGCCGGGTGTCGACCACGATGTCGGTGCCGACGTCGAGTTCGGGGATGTACTCGTTGAGGTACTCGCGGGCGGCCGACAGCGCCGTAGAGTCCACGGGGAGCTTCTGGCCGTCGTACTCCGTGGTGGCGCGGCCGACGATCAGGACGTAGATGGGTTCGACCATCTCGCCGCCGCCGTACCGCGGCGCCGACTCTCCGGCGACCAACTGCGTCTCGTCGGTGTTGTAGTGGAGGACGCGCCCGACGCGATCGATGTAGAGCTGCGAGAGGGCCTGGGAGACGCTCTCTGCGAGCCCGTCGCAGATGGAGTCCGGGTGACCGATCCCCTTCCGCTCGACGATCTCGACCCCTTGATCCTCGACTGCGGCCCGCTCTGCCGCCTCGACGTTGATGTTCCGTTCGGTCATTAGCCGACCGTTCACCCCCGCCGATCCTATAACTTGCGGAACTGTTTGGACCGAATATTATTATCGATGCGCATCAGCCGGGGGCGGCGTGCAGAGCGTCGCGCAGCAGCCAGGGACGGCGTGCAGAGCGTCGTGCAGCAGACGGGACGGCGTGCAGAGCGTCGCGCAGCAGCCGGGGACGGCGTTCAACCCCCCGCGTCGAGCAACAGCCCGAGGTAGGAGGTCCGGATCTGGTCGTCGGGGTCGAGTCCGAGGTCGCGGAGCACGTCGGTGGCGCCCTCCCGGACTTCGGCGACCGCGTCGCTCGCTGCCGTCTCGGCTTCGACCTCCACGAACTCCCCCAGCCCGTCGACGCGGTCGAGCGAGACGGCATACCCGTCGAGCTCGAAGAACGTGCGGTCTTTTTCCACGACTGCCGCCGGCTCGAACCCCAGCCCCGCCAGGATCCCCGCGGCCTCGTCGCCGTCGACGACCTCCGTTTCGTGTTCCTCGCGGGTCTTCGATTCCGCCTCGACCAGCGGCCCCTTGTACGTCACTCTGGTCGTCGGCTCCGCGTCCGTCGGGCCGCCGGTGGCTGCCACGTCCCCGGAAGTCGCCGCACCCGGTGCCGGCGCGCCCGACTCTCCGACCCGTTCCCGGGTCTCCTCGCGGAGCCGCAGCGCCTCGTCGGTCTCGGCGAAGTCGCGATGGGGCGCATCGTAGTAGGTGTCGACCTGTCGGACCCGCCGGTCGAGCGACGCGCCGGCGTCGTCGAGCGCTTCTCTCACGGACTCGTGGTCGGCGCGGAGTTTGAGTTCGACCTCGTACACACCGGCCGGTCGGACGGCACCCGCAAAAACAGTCGGTTTCCGGGAGGCCTCGGGTGGGTCCGGCCGGGAACGACCCGCCCCGGACCGAAACGTGATTCTTAAGAGTCGCACGGGTGACTATCCCGGTATGAGTGACGAACAGCAGGCCGACGCCGACGACTCGCCGGACGACGGCGACATCCCCGACGACAAACCGAACGGACACGACGACGCCGAGGTCGCCGGGGAGTCGTCGGAAGACGCCTCCGAGGAGACGCCCGACGACGCCGTCGAGGACGGCGACTTCGTCAGGCTAGCGTACACGCTCCGAACCACCGACGACGGCCAGGTCGTCGACACGACCGACGCAGAGGTCGCCGAGGACGCCGAGATCGACACCGACGAGTACGACTTCGAGCCGCGGGTCATCGTGATCGGCGCCGGACACGTCTTCGAGAGCGTCGACGACGCGCTGATCGGCCAGGAAGTCGGCGCCACCGGAACGGTCGAGATCAGCGCCGAGGAGGCGTTCGGTGAGTACGACGACGACGAGGTCCGGACGGTCTCCGCCAACAAGATCGACGAGGAGAACCGGTACCCCGGTGCCCAGGTCCAGATCGACGGCGACCAGGGCCGGATCATCACCGTCGTCAGTGGCCGCGCCCGCGTCGACTTCAACCACCCGCTGGCGGGCGAGGACCTCGAGTACGAGTACGAGATCCTCGACCCGGTCGACGACCGCGAAGAGCAGGCACAGAGTCTGCTCGGGATGTACCTCCAGCAGTCCCCCGAGGTCTGGATCGAGACCGATGTCGAGGTCGAGGAGCAGGTCGTCGAGATCGACGACGAGGACGACGACGAGGTCGAGACCGAACTCGAAACTGTCGAGGTCGAGAAGGAGACGCTGTACATCGAGGCGACCCCGCAGATGACGATGAACCAGCAGTGGATGTTC
>UEZD01000017.1_pt1 | contig 10552 bp, 11 predicted proteins | sample 1903811 | NCBI WGS metagenome assembly UEZD01 (sample SAMEA4776353, study PRJEB27445) | saltern metagenome | biome: Hypersaline environment; feature: solar saltern; material: Pellet | place: Spain | collected 2012-08 | depth 0 m | reverse complement strand
GGTCGTCGACCCCGACACCGACCTCGACGCGTCAACGCTGGCGTTCGAGACGATGGTGACGGAACGCGATCCCGCAGTCTTCGCGACTGAGGCCGCCGACGCGACGCTGTCGGGGTACGTCGCCGAGCCCGCGGCCGTCCTCGACGCGCCGATCGAGCGCCGCGCGGTCGGCGGGTTGCTGTCGTACGCCGAGTACACTCAAGGCGACGACGGGGCGCTCCCGTACGTCTCGCGGGTGCAGCGCTACGAGCTTCAGCGGTCGCTCCGCCTGGACGCAACCGCGATGCGCAGCCTCGAACTGTTCGAGTCGCGGCACCCCGGCGGGGGTGGGACGCTGGTCGGGACTGTCGATCGGACGGTGTCGGCGCTCGGCCGTCGCCGGCTCGAAGCGTGGCTTCGCCGGCCGCTAGTCGACGCCGAGCGGATCGAGCGCCGTCACGACGCGGTCGCGGAGCTCCTCGGCCGGCCGATCGCCCGCGAGGCCCTCCGTGAGCACCTCACGAACGTCTACGACCTCGAACGCCTGGCCGCGCGGATCGCACAGGAGCGCGCCGACGCCCGCGACCTCCGGTCGCTGCGGGCGACGCTCGCAGTCGTACCGGAGCTAAAAACTGCGCTTGCCGACGCCGAATCGGCCGCGCTCCGGGAGCTCCGCGACTCCCTCGACGAACTCGCGGACGTCCGTGACCTGATCGACCGCGCGATCGTCCCCGACCCGCCACAGGAGATCACCGAGGGCGGCGTCATTCGTGACGGATTCGACGACGAACTCGACGAGCTTCGCGCCGCCGAACGCGAGGGCCGAGAGTGGGTGTCGTCGTTGGAAGAGCGCGAACGCGAACGCACCGGGATCGACTCCCTGGAGGTGGGGTACACCCAGGTTCACGGCTACTACATCGAGGTCACGAACCCCAACCTCGACCGGGTGCCGGACGACTACACCCGGCGGCAGACCCTCAAAAACGCCGAGCGGTACTACACGCCCGAACTGAAGCGCCGGGAGGAAGAAATCCTGTCGGCGACCGAGCGCGCCGACTCCCTGGAGTACGAAACCTTCCGGGAGGTCCGCTCGCGGGTCGCTGCCGAGACCGAACGGCTCCAGTCGCTTGCGGACGCCCTCGCCCGGCTCGACACCCTCGCGGCCTTTGGGACCGTCGCCGCCGACGCGGGCTACGTCCGCCCGACGATGGGCGCCGGGACGCTCCGGATCGATGCCGGCCGCCACCCGGTGGTCGAGCGGACGCAAGCCGAGTTCGTCCCCAACGGGATCGACTTCGCCGAGGGGCGTATCGCAGTGATCACCGGACCGAACATGAGCGGGAAGTCGACGTATATGCGCCAGGTCGCGCTGGTCTGCCTGCTGGCGCAGGCCGGGAGCTTCGTCCCCGCCGACGCCGCGGCGCTTCCGATCGTAGACCGGATCTTCACTCGCGTGGGCGCCTCCGACGACATCGCGGGCGGGCAGTCGACGTTCATGCGCGAGATGGCGGAGCTAACCGACATCCTCCACGACGCCACCGACGAGTCCCTGGTGCTGCTCGACGAGGTCGGCCGCGGCACCTCCACCGCCGACGGCCTCGCAATCGCCCGCGCGACCACGGAGTTCATCCACGACGAGGTCGGCGCGACAACCCTGTTTGCGACTCACTACCACGACTTGACGGATCTCGCGGCCGACCTCCCGAACGCGTTCAACCGCCACTTCACCGTGAGCAAACAGGGTGGCGGCGTCGACGGGGACAACACGTCCGACCCTAGTAGTGACGGCGACACCGAGGTGACCTTCCTCCACCGCGTCGCCGACGGCCCCTCGTCGTCGTCGTACGGCGTCGAGGTCGCGAAACTCGCGGGCGTCCCGGATCGGGTCGTCGAGCGCGCACGCGAGTACGTCCGCGAACCTGATAGGAAGACGGGCGACAGCGACGCGGCGACCGAAACGCCGTCATCCTCGATGCCGTCACCCACAACGGCCGAGGATCCGTCCGGCGACCGCCGGCAGCCGTCGGAGTCCGACACCGACTCGACGCCGACCCCACAGTCCGGCCGCGGCGACACCCTCGCGGCGTACATCGAGGGGCTCGAAAACGGCGACCACGACGAGGCCGTCGATGAAGCGGCGCCGTCTGCGGCCGACCGGGACGTTCTCGAAGCGCTCCGTGACGTCGAGGTGGCCCGAACAACCCCGCTCGAAGCCCTGAATACGCTGGAGGACCTCAAGCGACAACTGGATGAGTGACGACCGCCCCGCGCCTGCGGCCGACAGCCCGGTGCGACGGCTCGACGACGCCACCGTCGCGAGCGTGGCCGCCGGCGAGGTCGTCACCCGCCCCGCCGACGTGGTGGTCGAACTCGTCGAAAACGCCCTCGACGCGGGCGCCTCGCAGATCGACGTCGCGGTCGCCGGCGACGGAACCGAGCGGATCCGCGTGCGCGACGACGGCTGCGGACTGGACCGTTCGGACGCAACGCTCGCGGTCGAACGACACACGACGAGCAAACTCGCGTCGGGGGCCGACGTCGAAACCGCCGACACGCTCGGGTTCCGGGGGGAGGCACTCGCCAGCATCGCCACCGTCGCCGACCTCGAACTCGTGACCAACGACGGCGGCCCGCGCGGCACACGTGTCGTCGCGACCGGCGGCCCGGGTGCGGACCGGGTCGCGGCCACCGGCCGGGGGCGTGGAACCACCGTCACCGTCCGGGGGTTGTTCGCCGACACGCCGGCCCGCCGGGCGTCGTTGTCGGCCGCCCGGACCGAGTTCGCACAGGTCAGCGACGCGGTCTCCCGGTACGCGCTCGCCCGCCCCAAGGTGAGTGTGTCGCTTTCGCACGACGGGAGCGCGGTCTTCTCGACGCCCGGGACGGGGGAGTACGCCGACGCGCTGCTCGGGGTCTACGACCGGGAGGTCGCCGCACGGGCGACGGCGTTCGACGCCACCCGGGCTGTCGGCACCGACGACAGGCCGGGGAGCGACGCCGATACCGGCGACAACGCCGACACCCCTGGGGCCGAAGGCGACGCGGCAGCCGACCTTCACCTCCGCGGCGCCCTCGTCCAACCGTCGATCACCCGCGCCCGCCGCGATCACGTCTACGTCGACGTCGGTGGTCGGCCGGTCCGCAACAGCCGGCTCCGCCGGGCTGTCGTCGACGGCTACGGCGACGTCCTCCCGGACGGCCGCGCGCCGGTCGCCATCGTGTCGGTGTCGGTTCCCGACCGGTGGGCCGACCACAACGTCCACCCGCGGAAACGGGAGGTCCGGCTCCGCGCGCCAGACACCGTCGCCGGGGCCGTCGAGTCAGCCGTCGCCGACGCGCTGTCTACCGCCGACCGACGGCACACCGAGGACCTCTCGATGGAACTCGACAGCGCGGTCGAGCCCTTCTCACCCGAGGACGACGCGTTCGCAGCGGCAACGTACCTCGGCCAGTTCCGCGGGCTCTACCTGCTGTGTGCGTTCGAGGGCGACCTCCTCGTGGTCGATCAACACGCCGCCCACGAGCGGATCAATTACGAGCGGTTGCGCGAGGCCGTCGACGGCGACCTCCCGACCGCGCAGATCGATCCGCCCGCGACCGTGTCGCTGACGCCCGCGCAGTCTGCGACTGCGGCGTCCCACCGCGAGGCGCTCGCGGAACTGGGGTACGACGTCGATGCGGTCGGCGGGTCGGCGGTCCGGGTCCGGTCGGTTCCGGCGCCGTTGTCCCGCCCCGCCGACCCCGAGTCCGTTCGAGACGCACTCGATGCGCTGAGACGTGGCGACACGCCTGAGGACGAGCGCGACGACCGCCTGAAGGACCTCGCGTGTCTCCCGTCGCTGAAGGCCGGCGACGACCTCACCGACGTGGCGGCCGAACAGTTACTCGACCGCCTCGGCGCGTGTGAGGACCCATACAACTGCCCGCACGGTCGGCCGACGGTGCTCTCTATCGAGGAGGCCACGCTCGTCCGTGGGTTCGGCCGGCGGAGTACGCGGTTGGAGTGATCGGGTCGACGCAGCCAGGGCCGGATGTAGGCGCTTACCACTCCTTGCACTCCGCACACACCTGCCCGGACTCCCCCAACCAGAGCTGTTCGACGGTTGCCCCGCACTCGGCACACTCGACGTCGCCGGGATCCCACCGGTAGGTGACGGTTGCCGGCTCAACGTCGTCGGAGGGTTCGGCGGTGTCGGCTTCGGGTTCCTGGCTCCCGGTGTCGGACTCGGAGTCGGCCTCGGAACCGGAGTCGGATACGACGTCGGCGTCGAGCTCCGGTTCCGTCTCCGAACCCTCGCCGTCCGACCCCGATGCCGCTGACCCGCTCGACTCGCCGTTGGAGAACTCGTCGAGCGATCGGTCCCGGCCCATACCTGCACGTAACCTCGTGGGATCATATGGATAGCGGCTCGTCTCGCTCCGGTCCCGTACACACAAATACGAGGCCGACCAACACGTCAGTATGGTCACTGTCGTGGACGTGCTTGTCCAACTGGTCGTCAGCGTCGTCGATCTCGTCCGGATCTTCCTGCTTGACGTGCTTCTCGGCGTCGACCCGCTCACTGCGGTGTCGTTTCTCGTCGGGGCCGGGCTGACGACCGCCGCGGTCGCGGGCTTCGGCTACCTCGTCGCCGGCGCCGCCCTGAACCAACTCACCGGCTCGGGTGCCAGCGCCCGCGACCCCGGATCCGAGGAGACGGCGCGGTAGCGCCCTCCCGCCGTCAGCAACCCCGATACCCCAATCGGGCTACTCCGACGCGCTCTCCTGCCAGGCCGCAGCCGCCAGTTCGATCGCCGTCTCGGGATCCGGCCCCAGCGGCGATCCGACCACGATCCCGTCGACGTGGTCCCGGAGCGTCGCCATCCGGTCGGTCACGGTCGCCGGCGTCCCCGCGATCGAGAACGCGTCGATCATCCCGTCGGTGACCAGCTCGAACGCTTCGGCGAACTCCCCCGCGGCGATGTGGTCGCCGATGGCTGCCGCGGCGTCGCTGTCGATCCCGTGTCGTTCCAGGACCGGCGGCGCCGCGCCCGCGACGATGAACGCTACTGGCGGTCGGGCAGCCTCGCGGGCAGCATCGGCGTCGTGAGCAACGCTGACGCTGGCGTACGCCGACAGCTCGAACGCGCCCCTGTCGTCGGGACGGTCCGCAGCCCCCTCCTCGACCCGGTCGCGCGCCCACGCCAGGTCGTCGGGATGGGAGCCGTTGAACAGCAGCCCGTCGGCGTGTTTGCCGGCCATCCGGCACATGTGCGGCCCCTCGCCGCCGACGTAGACCGGGACCTCGCCCGGGGTCTCGAAATTCAGCCCCGCGTCGTCGGCCTCGAAGGTCCCCTCGTGGGTGACCCGCTCGCCAGCCCAGAGGTCCTGGGCGACTTTGAACGCCTCCAGCACCGACCGGAGCCCCCGCTCGTCTTCGAGTCCGAGGTTTCGGAGTGTGGAGGGGTCTCCCGGTCCGATTCCGAAGGCGGCGCGACCGTCCGACAGTTCCGCGATCGTTGCGGTTTTCGCGGCCAGCGTGACCGGGTGGAGCTCGTAGGGGTTCGCCACACCCGGTCCCAGCCGGATCCGCTCCGTTGCGCCCGCCAGCCGCGTGAGCGTCGCGAACGGGTCCCGGTTGTTGTAGTGACACGACACGAACGCGACGTCGTACCCCGCGTCCTCGGCAGTAACGCCCTGGCTGACGATCTCCGGGATGGGATCGTCGGGGGTCAGTTCGATTCCGAGCGTCGGCGTCGCGTCGGCGTCACGCATACGACCACCCCCGAATGGACTGCCGGATATAGTCGGTGTCGATCTCCCGGAAGTGGTCGTCGCTGCCGGCGTGGTCGCCCCACTCGAAATCGCGGATCACGATCGCGGGGGTCCCGTCGTCGCCCTCGCCGGCAACGAGGTTGGCCGCGGCGGCGAGTTCGTCCACGACGTTCTCGACGGTGACGCCGAGTTCGCGGCCGTCGCGGTCGGTTTCGCCGCGCCAGTCGCGGGCCGGATCGAGGCCGGCCCACCCGAGCGCGACGCCGCGCTGGCCGTGCCGGAACGGCCGGCCACAGGTGTCGGTGACGACGACGCGGTCGGCGGGAAGCGCCTCGCGGAGTGTTTCGGCGCTCTCACCCGGGCGCTTCGGCAGCAGCAGGATGTCGCCGCCGGGGACGTTCGATCTGTCGATCCCGGCATTGACGCCGACGTGACCGAACCGGGTCTCCGTCAGGAGAAACGGCGCCTCCATCAGCACTTCCACGCTTTCTTCCAGCACGGCCTGGACGAACCGCGGGTCGGGGTCGCCCGCGGCGTGCTCGGCGAGCGTGTCGGCCAACTCCCGCGCCCGCGGGCCGGCCGGGAACGACGCCAGGTCGGTACTCCGGCCCTCGGCTTTCGAGACGGCAGTCGAGGCGACACACACCACATCGTCGTCGCGAAGGTCGGCGCGGTCGCGTATCAGCGCGCCGACGTCGTCGCCCGGCCGCACTTCGGGGAGATCCGGGACAGCGAACAGTTCCATACCTACCCATTACAGTGCCGACAAAAAAAGCGGACAGGTGTTGGCCAACGTGGCCGGTACCCGAGCCGCGGTCGAACGGGGGATTCTTGACGCCCGGGCGAACACTCCGAGGTGGTGGCAATGACGAGGGTTACCCCCACTCAGCCCCGTGTGATGACACCTTCTCACCGAGCCACCGTTTTGATGCGGTCGGGCCAGCCGGTGCGGACCCGGACTCGACTCCCGATCAACTGACGAACTGCAGGAGCTCTTCGCGTTTCTGCTCGGTGAACGTGGCCCCGAGCGCCTCGTTCAGCGCGCTGATATCCCCGCGTTTTGCGGTGATGGGCGCGATCGTCTCGCGCCACTGCTTCCACGGCGGGTAGAGCCCCAGCCGGCCGCAGAGTGCGTCGAGCCGCTCGTCGCGGTCGTCGACTTTGTCCATCTTGTTGACCGCGACGATTGTCGGGATGTCGAGGTCCCAAAGGAAGCCGAACAGCTCCACGTCGTGGGGGATCTCGTCGGGGCCGGAGTGACGGTCGATGATGTCGACTGCGCTTTTCCCGTCGACCACGAGTACCCCTGCGAGGATGTCGTCGGCGTATGCCTCGACATACTGCACCACATCGGTCTTGATCCGCTCACGATGTTCGGCTTCGACGCCGGACATGAACCCGAACCCCGGGAGATCGGTGAACATGAAGTTCTCCGACACCCAATCGAAGTGGTTCGGCGACCGTGTGACCCCGGGTTTCCGCCCGGTGGTGATCTTCGAGTGACCGGTCAGCTCGCGCATTATCGTGGACTTTCCGACGTTCGACCGGCCGACGAGTACCACCTCCTCGCGGTCCGGGCGATCTTCGAACATGGCAAAACCGAGGCTGTCGCCCCGGTTAACCCTGGCGTTCGCTCGCCTCGCGCCCGTTTTGGCGGCATATGTGGTACTATGTACCAAAAGTTTATATCAACCGATTTCGTACGTCGACCCGAGTATGTCAGCAAAAACAGTATTCGACCTCGGCTTCCGGGTGTACGCGATCGGTGTCGGGTTGTTAGGGATCGTCACGGCGCTTCTGGCGTTCGGATACGTCACCGTCTCGACGACGATTCTCGGCAGCCTGTGGCTCGGGGCGGCCGCGCTGGGCGGCGCCATCGTGCTCGGTCTCACGCTGGATACTGACCACATCGTCGAAGTCGACCGGGATACGGCGCGGTGTGAGCGGTGGGACGAGTGCATGTTCACCGGATGGCTCCTGAACATCTACCTCATCACCGCCGCCATCTGGGCCGGCGCTTCGTTCGGGTGGTTCATCGGTGGCCAGGCCGCCGCGGGGGTTCCGGTCGTCGGCTACGGGTGGATCGCGATCGCGGTCTACGGCGCGGTCGTCGCCACCGGGATCACCGCGACCCACTACGACTTCCTGGCCGAAGCCGTCAACCCGACCGCGGACGTCGAGCCCTGATCGGTCCTCGAAACGGAACGCAACCCGTTAGCCGCCCGACCCGGAGCTAGCGGATATCGACGGTCCTGCAGGTTCGACAGAATCTACTGCGTCAAGACTCCGTCCTCACGCGCCAGCAGGATCCCTTCTAGTGTCGCGTCGTTCGTCGGTTGTGACCGCGCGACGTTGAGCACCTCGTCTATCGGGACCGACCGGACCGACAGGAACTCGTTGTCGTCGAGGTCCGGTTCGACGGGTTCGAGATCCGTCGCGAACACGAACCCGCGGCGGTGCCGGAGCAGCCCGGTTGCAACCCAGAAATCCTGGAGGAGCGCGGTACTCCCCGCCGCGAATCCGGTCTCCTCCGCGAGCTCCCGCTCGGCAGCCGCGGTGAACGACTCCCCGGCTTCGACGACTCCCGCGGGCAGCTCGAACTGGGTCTCCCGGATCGTGGGGCGGTACTGCTCGACGAACACCACCGAATCGTCCTGGACCGCAACGACGACCACCGCGGTAGCCAGTTCCGCCCAGTAGTAGCGCTTGGTCGTTCCGTTGGGCTGTTCCACCAGGTCGTACCCGCCGGTGAACCAGCCGGTCTCGTACTCGATTTCCGACTCCAAAACCGGCCACTCGGGCGCCGCCAAGTCGTCGTGTCTGCGTCCGTCGTCGCTCATCGCGTCGGTGTCGGGGTCGACGGGGCTTATACTGTCGGCTATCGTCACGTGACGGATTTCGACACCCCGGGGTGTCGAGAGTCTTCACGTCGGTATAGCCAACAGTATTAATCTACCGTGGTCACGCCCCGCTGTTCGGTTCGTCGTCAGCGTCCCCACCGCCCGTGTCCCCGTTGTCGGTGCCATCGCTGCTATACTCCGGAGTACCGGCGTCCTCACTAACCCGCGGCCGATAGACCCGGCTGAACGCCTGTCTGCGGAGCGTTCCGACAGCCGCGTCGCGCTCGTTTTGGAACGTCGCAGCGACGACTTCGCCGGCAAAAGGCGCGACGTGCCAGACCACGCGGTCGACGTCCGGACCCCCGACGCGCGTGACCTCGTAGTCGGGGTGATTGTCGACCCACGCATCGAACTCCGCGCGCGTGCCGACAGTGACGGCTAATCGGTCGGCAAACAGGACGTTCCTGGCGCGTTCGACCACCGCCCCGGTCACCCGTTCGCGGTACTCTTCGCGGTCGAACTCCATGGCCTTTGCCGCCTCGCGGATCACCTGCTTTGCGGTCGGGCCGACGGCGTCGAACGCCGCCCGGGCGTCGTCGACCGACTCCGGCGAGAGGCTCCCTTCAGTCTCCATACGTACTGTTCGGTGAGTTACCCACAAACGCCTTGGGCTTCGTGCGCTCGTGCCGGGACGGAGCGCCGCCGACGGTTACTCCTCGTCGGCCGGCTCCCGGGCGTCGTCGTCGATGTACTTCTCGCAGGTGAGACAGTAGTCCCGCTGTTCTCCGAGATCCGAGGGCTCGATGACCGCCATCCGTTTCGTGGTTTCGTCGCCACAGCCGGGGCAGGTTGGCATACGCTTGATTATGCTCCTCGGCATAAAGGGGTTATCGCGGTCTCCCGGTAGCATCGCCCGACCGGGCGTTCGGTGGGCCTTACCCCGGTTCTCCGCCGTCGCTGTCGTCGGCCCCCGACTCTCTGTGGCCGGATTCGGCCTCCGTATCCGCCGTGTTATGGCTGTCTCCACTCTCCGCGCTGCTGCTCTCCCCATCGAGCATCTCCGCGGTCAACGCCCGCGCCTCATCGAGCGCTGTGCGGGCCGCCTCGTCCAGTTCGCCCCCGCCAGCCGCGGCAGCCGACGCCGGATCGATGCCTCCGGGCGGCCCGCTTTGCCCCGTTGCATGGTCGTGGTCGTGATCGTGCCGGTGTGCACCGCCTCCGCCCCGGCCGCCGACGGTATCTTCGAATACCTGCTCGTACTCCGCCTCGGGGGCGAGATCCGACACCTCGGCAGCGAGGTCGGCCTCGCCGCGGTCAGCCCATCCCGGGACGGTCTCGTCGAGCCACGCCTCGTGGTCGTCACCGTGGGTCATCGCGGTGAACGCTAGGTGGTTCGCGAGGTGGGTCGCATCCTGGTGGGGAATCTCACAGACGGGACACGCAAAGCCCATGCGCGTGGGTATGCCGCCGCGGTACAAGGGCGTGTGGGTCCTCTCATACGGATTATCGTAACGAATTACCGGTCATTGCTGGAGACGGGGTCGGCAATGACCGGTAATTGATACTGTCGGCTATAGTCACCTGAAGGATTTCGACACCCCGGGGTGTCGAAAATCTTCACGTCGTTATAGCCAACAGTATGACTACAATAATCCGTATCACAACTCAGTCACGAGCAAGAGCGCGTCCTCGCCGTTGCCGTAGTACCGCGGTACCCGTCGTGTCGGCTCGAACCCCTCCGCGCGGTAGAGGGACCGTGCGGCGTCGTTGCTCGCCCGAACTTCGAGTTTCGCGACCGCCGCGCCCGAGAGCGACAGTTCCAGCAGTGCCTCCCGGAGGAGCCGTCGTCCGATCCCCGCACCGCGGGCGTCCGGCCGAACCGCGAGGTCCTTGATGTGGCCGATGTCGTGGCCGTGGTTCGGTGTCACGTCGCCGACGACGTAGCCGAAGATTGAGGGCCCCTCGTCGTTCTCACCTG
>UEZD01000016.1_pt1 | contig 10573 bp, 7 predicted proteins | sample 1903811 | NCBI WGS metagenome assembly UEZD01 (sample SAMEA4776353, study PRJEB27445) | saltern metagenome | biome: Hypersaline environment; feature: solar saltern; material: Pellet | place: Spain | collected 2012-08 | depth 0 m | reverse complement strand
GCCACGATCACGGCGTCGATGCCGGTCGCGCGGTACTCCTGGAACGCCCGCATGGCGGTCTCCTCCGACCGGTAGAACTGGGCGTCGACCCCGCGGACCTCCTCGGAGGCGCGGATCAGGTCCTCCGCCGCGTCGCCGGTGACCGCGACGTCGACCTCGGCGCCGCCGACCTGTCCCGGGTCGTACAGCGACACGAGCCCGACGACCAGGAACGACGAGAACGCCGCGATGAACAGCTGGAGCGCGAGCGCCAGCACGATGGTCTTCTCCTTCCGGAGGCTCCCGAGTTCCCGGCGGGCGATCGTGACGCGCGGGTCGGTGCGGTCACGCAAGCCGGGTCACCACCGTGAGGTTGTACGCGGCGTGCACCGCGATGCTCCCGGCCAACGCGGCGACGTACCACCGAAGGTTCCGGCGCGCGCCCGACGCGGCGATGGCGGTGGTGACGACGTGGAGCGCGAGCGGCGCGAGAAACAGCGCGATCCCGGTCGAGACCCCGATCCCCGAGGGCGCGAACGCCGCCTGCCCCAACACCAGGTCGGGGAGCCCCACCACCTGGACGACCGCGGTGAACTTCTCGCCGACGAAGAAGCCGAGCCCCGCCAGCCCCCCGAGCACGAGCGCGGTCCGCCGGGTCCGCGGGAACCGGTCGGCCTCGAACGCCGCGAGGAGGTGGAGGCTCTTCGCGACCTCCTCGACGACCGCGACCGCGACCAGGACGACCGGAACCGTCACCGACACCGGCAGCGCGAACAGGGTCGCGACCGCGAGCAACTCCGCGACGAACACGAACGGCACCGACAGCCCCGCGAGGATCGCGGCGTCCCGCGGCCGGGTGACCCGCACCGCGAGCGCGTCCAGCAGTTTCAGCGGGACGGGACGCTGGGTGAAGAGGTCCTCCTCCCGGTAGATGCCGATCCCCAGCAGGAACAGTACCCCCGCACACAGGGTGAAGGGGAGCGTCGCGAACGCGAACTCCGCGGGAGCGACCGACTGCAGCGGCTGGAGGTCCCGGACCACCACGGTGAGCGGGGAGATCAGCGCGATCGGCGTGACGTTCGCGAAGATCGCCGGCACGAACGTGTACGACGTCAGGAACACCGAGACCGTCACGGTCACGAAGGTGAGTTCTTTGAACGACCGCGCGAACATCGCGCCCGCGAACGTTGCCGAGAGGAAGAGCAGCGCGATCGGCAGCGCCGCCGCGATCGCGACGACGCTCCCGCCGACCGCGACTGCGACGAGCGTGGTGAGGCCGACCAGCAGCCCGAGGTACGGCAGCGTCTTCCCCGCCACGATGTCGCCCGGCGAGACTGGGGCCACGAGCAGGAGCTCCCCCCGGCGGTTGATCCGCTCGTTGAGCATCGTCGACCCGTACGCCTGGATCACGAAGTTCATCGGGACCAGGAAGGCGAACGCCAGGACGAGCGAACCGAACGGGAACGGCGGCTGGATCTCCGCGGGTGATCCCGATCCGCCGCCACTCAGCGGGTTGAGGCCGTCGAGCGCCGGCACGCCGAGCGGGCCACCCGCCCCGCCGCCGGTGCCGTCGTCCGCGTCGCCGCTGCCGCCTGCGTCCTCGGTCCCGCCGCCACCGTCTCCGCCGCCACCGTTGCTATCGCCGCCGATCCCGCCACCGTCACCCTCGTCGGCGGTCACGGAATCCGGCAGCGCCGCCGACCGGGAGGCGTACTCCACCACGACCACGACCGGGAACGCCGCGGAGCCGTTCTCCTCGGCGCGCATCAGACCCACGTTGTGAGCGCGCACGGCCGACCGGAACGCCGCAGCCGCGGCCCGTCCCTTCTGGGAGTTCGCGACCAACACGCGGCCGTCCCGGACCAACACCTCCACGTCGCCCGCACGGAACGCGTCGGGATCTGGTGGCTGCGCGTCGAGCGCGACGCTCCCTTCGACTGGCGCGCGGTAGGGGCTGTCGGGCGCGACGCCGACCCGGTAGATGTCGCGGTCGAGCGCGACCCCGCCGCCGGCGGCGCCCGCGGCGACGACACCGCCGGCGAGGAGGAGCGCGACCAGCCCCAGGGCAGCGGTCCGACGGTCCACCACGCCCGCCGAGCGTTCGACCTCCCACCGGGCGATCCGGAGGACGGCGCGCAGGTGATCGCGCGGCGACCGTCTCACCGTCGGTCGCCCCCGCGCCCGGGAGACGCGTCGCGCCCCTCGGATCCGGGCGTCGACGGCGCCGACGGGTCGTCGGGGTCGCGCCCCTCGGATCCGTTGTCGCCCTCACTCGCCGGTTCACGCCCGCGGTCGGCCCCCGTGTCGGGCGTGCCGCGGGCGAGTTCGAGGAAGATGTCCTCCAGGCTCTGTTCCCGGGTCCGGATGTCCGCCACGTTGCCACCCGCCGCCGCGGCGTCGTCCCTGAGCGCCTCGACGGCCTCCATGTCCGGGACGATCGTGCGGTGGCGCTCGGGGTCCGACCCCCCGACCGGCTCGCTGCCCTCGACGGGTACAGTCGTGAACACGTGGTAGGTGGTCTCCCCGTAGGTCTCGCGGATCTCGGGGACGGTCCCGCGGGCGATGATCTCCCCGCGGTTCATAATCACGATCCGGTCGCAGACGCTCTCGACGTGGTAGAGGTTGTGCGCGCTGAACACCACCGTCTTCCCCCGGTCGGCGAGTTCGCGGGTGAACTCGAGGACGTAGTTCGTCGTCAGCGGATCCAGCCCCGACGCGGGTTCGTCGTAGATCAGGAGGTCCGGGTCGTTGACTAAGGATCTCGCGATCGCGACCTTCCGCTTCATGCCCTTGGACATGTCCCCCAGTCGGCGCTCGCGGTGTTCCAGTTCCAACCGGTCCAGCGTCGACTCGGTCCGCTCCCTGGCTTCCGCCCGCGGCACGTCGTAGAGGTCGGCGAAGAACGAGAGGTACGACCGCGGGGTCATGTCCTCGTAGAGCGGCGACTCCTCCGGGAGGAACCCCAGGTCCCGCCGGGTCTCGGGGTCGTCGGCGGCGCGCCCCGCGACCTTCGCGGTTCCTTCGGTCGGCTCCACCAACCCCGCGAGCATCTTCAGCGTCGTGGTCTTGCCGGCCCCGTTCGGCCCGACGATCCCGAAGATCTCCCCGGTCTCGACCGTGAAGTCGCTGCCGACCACGGCGGGGAAGTCGCCGTACGTCTTCCGGAGCCCCTCGACGCGTATCATCGCCATCACCGACAGCACGGCCCCCTGGGAATAAAACCCGTCGCCGCAGTATCACGCTTGATTTCGGGTATTTGTAACGTGACGTGTATGTGTGACGAGTCGGTTGTTCGACGCTTCTGTGGGTTCTCACAGGCTCACACGAGGTTAACTCGGACGCGACTCCCGATCACAACAAAGATTTTATACGTTCGGTCGACGCATATGTGCGCAACGACCCCCGGTTCGAGACATCCGATCAATGACCGACCCACACACCACGGAGCCGTCCGACGCCGAATCGATCGCCGCGACTGTCGACGCCGTCGTCGATGTCGTCGCCCGCGCCGCGCCGGAGATCCGCGGTGGCCTCCCCGGGCGGCGCGTGGCCGCCGAAGGCCAGAACCCCTCGGGCGAGACCCAGATGGCCGCCGACGTGTTCGCCGACGACCTCCTGTGTGACCGACTCGGGTCGGTTTCGGGGGTCGGCACGTACGCCAGCGAGGAGCGGGAGGCGACGGTCGACGTCGGGACGGGGGTGTCGGTCTGTGTCGACCCCCTCGACGGGTCGTCGAACCTCGAACCCAACGCTGCGATGGGGACGATCGTCGCGGTCTACGACGGGCCGTTGCCGGCCAGCGGCCGCGACATCCGCGCGGCGGCGTACGTCCTCTACGGGCCGATCACCACGATGATCGTCGCGAGGGGGGACACTGTCACCGAGTACGTGATCCGCGACGACGGCGAGTACGACGTCCTCACCGAGGACGTACAGCTCCCGGACGACCCGACGGTCTACGGGTTCGGCGGACGCGTCCCCAACTGGGTCGAGGAGTTCGAGGCCTTCGCCGCGGATGTCGAATCCGATCCGTCGATGAAACTCCGGTACGGCGGGGCGATGATCGGCGACGTCAACCAGGTGCTCACCTACGGCGGGATCTTCGCGTACCCGACGCTTTCGAACGCGCCGGAGAGCAAACTCCGAACCCAGTTCGAGGGGTATCCCGTCGGGTACATCGTCGAGGCGGCGGGTGGGGCGTCCTCGAACGGCCACCAGTCGCTGTTGGATGTCGATCCCGAGGACCTCCACGCCCGGACGCCGGTGTACGTCGGGAACCGGGAGTTGATCGACGACCTCGAATCCCGGTTCGTGGGGTGAGATCGGCTCGGTAGGCGAGTCAGAGCTCCTGCCCGCAGTTTCGGCAGAAGTTCGGCGTCGGGTCGGTCGTGAGCTCCGTTCCACACGCCGGGCAGAACGCCGTTGTCCCGCGTTCGCGATCGGATCCCCCCTCGGCAGACGTGTTCGCCTCCGCGATCGCGTCGGCTGCGTTTTCGAGCGACGACTCGATCTCGTCGTCTTCACCCAACCGCTTCTCGATCGCCGCCTGGATGAATTCGTCGTGGTCGTCGAGCAGCCCCGGTTCGGCCCTGGCGATCCGTCCGAACAGCAGTGCGATCTGCGCGCGGGCATCCGGGAACGCCTCGGACTCGAGCCTGCGTGCGAGCGTCGGCAGGAGCTCGTCGTCCACGAGTTCCGGCGACGCGATGGCGACTTCCGAGAGCACCTCGGCCGCGTGGGCACGGTTCCAGCCCTCGGGGTCGACGATCGCCTGCTGTACGTTGGTAATCGCGGTCGTGCCCGCCAGCCGCTCCGGGTCCGCTTTGGCCAGCGTGGCGACGATGTTCGCCGCACCCCACCTGATGTTCGGGTCGTCGACCGCGAACAGCGGCAGCACCGAGTCGACCCGCTCGGTCAGGAGCGCCGGTCGTTCGGAGGCGACGCGCCCGATAGCGGACTGGGCGTCCGCCCCCTCAGCCTCGGGCCTGCGGCAGGCCACTTCGACGAGGGTCTCGATGTCGTCGAGGTCGGCGTCGGCGGGAGCCGATTCGACCCTGTCCAGAACTCGTCGCTGCCTGTCGGTGAGTGGATCGGACATCGGGCGAGTGTTTCGACACCGTTGCACTTCAAACGGACGGGGTACCCTGCCGGTCTGACTGTCCGATACACGGATATATACAAATACAGAATATCCGACACTCGATCGAATACCGGCTCTCGACCGCTTAAAATTATTTGTTTCGCAATGTATTCTGTCGAATTCTATATAGCTACAGGATACTGTAGGCCGTGTCCTGGTGCGTCCGGGACGCGAACTCCAGGCCATATCGTACTGCATCCGGAACGCGAACCAGGAGGCGACCGGTCGGCCGCCGGAGCCGGTCGGTGCCGCCGTCGGGTGTGCGTGACACGAGACCGTTATGGAGAGTCCGGAGTTGTAAATGTGGATGCATCACCGGGCACCCGGGGGCGTCGCCGCCAACGGCGGGTATAAGTGTGCCGTTCACTCAGTGGGAGGCATATGCCCGATCGCGACACCGATACGGTTCCGGACGGCGGCGTGGTACGCTCGCCCGCCGCCGACGGTCGCTCGGACTACCAGTACACCTCCGACGACGTCGAGCGGCCGGAGTTGGTCGCGGCACTCGACCCCGTAGTCGACGGCGAGGTCCGCTTCGACACCTACACCAGACAGCTCTACGCGACCGACGCCTCCGCCTACGAGGTGACGCCGATCGGGGTGGTCTTCCCGACCTCGACCGCCGACGTCGCGAGCGTGGTCTCGTACTGTGCCGACAGGGAGATCCCGGTCCTGCCCCGTGGTGGCGGGACGAGTCTGGCGGGCCAGACGGTGAACGAGGCAGTCGTCCTCGATTTCACGCGACACATGGATTCGGTCCGCGACGTCGACCCCGACGCCCGCGAGGCGCGAGTGCAGGCCGGGACCGTCCTCTCGGATCTCAATGACCGGGCCGCCCAACACGGGCTCACGTTCGGCCCGGATCCCGCGGCGGGCGACCGGAGCGCGATCGGCGGCGCGATCGGCAACAACTCCACGGGTGCACACTCGCTGGTCTACGAGAAGACCGACCACTACGTCGAGGAGGCGGAGGTGGTGCTCGCCGACGGGACCGTGACCACGTTCGGCGAGGTCGCGGTCGCGGAACTCCGAGAACGCGCCGACCCCGACGGCGACGCCGAGGCGCGGCTCGCCGCGGGCGTGGTTGCGGTGCTGGACGATCACGCCGGCGAGATCCGCGACCGCTACCCCGAGATGAAGCGGAACGTCTCGGGGTACAACCTCGACCGGCTGCTCGCGGAGGCCGACGGCGAGTACGGCGAGGCGGGCGTGGTCAACCTCGCCCGGCTCCTGGCGGGCAGCGAGGGCACGCTCGCTGTCGTGACGGAGGCGACCGTCGGGCTGGCGCCGCTTCCGGAGACGAAGTCGGTCGCGCTCCTGACCTACGACGGCGTCCTCGACGCCGTCAGTGACGTGGTCCACGTGCTGGAGCACGACCCCGCGGCGGTGGAACTCATCGACGACACGCTGATCGAACTCGCCTCCGAGACCACGGCGTTCCGGGAGGTCGTGGCGAAACTCCCCGAGGGGACCGAGGCGGCGCTCCTGATCGAGTTCTACGCCGGCGACGACGCCGCGGGCCGGGCGATGGTCGACAAACTGCTCGCGGATCGGGTCCGCGGTCGCGGTGCGGGGGGCGACAGCGACGTCGGCGGCAACGGAACCGACGACGCCGACCGCTACGCCTTCGACGCTCTGGAGGCCCACGACGAGGACGACCGGGCGGAGCTCTGGACGCTCCGGAAGGCCGGCAACCCGATCCTCCTGGGGCGGACGAGCGACGCGAAACACATCAGCTTCCTCGAGGACTGTGCCGTCCCGCCCGAGCACCTCCCCCGGTTCGTCTCGGAGTTCCAGTCCGTCCTCGCGGAGCACGGCACCTTCGCGGCGTTCTACGCCCACGCCGGCCCGGGCGTGCTCCACGTCAGGCCGCTCGTCGATACCAAATCCGAGGTCGAGGTCGAGTCGATGGAGGCCATCGCCGACGCGGTGACGGACCTGGTGGTCGAACTCGGCGGGTCCGTCTCCGGAGAGCACGGCGACGGCCACGCCCGAACCCAGTGGAACCGGAAGCTCTACGGCGACCAACTCTGGAACGCCTTCCGCGACCTCAAGACCGCGTTCGATCCCGACTGGCTGCTGAACCCCGGCCAGGTCTGCGGCGACATCAAACTCACCGACGACCTCCGGTTCGACCCCGACTACGACTTCGAGGCGGGCTTCGAGTCGGATCTGGAGTGGGACAACGAGAACGGTATGCAGGGGATGGTGGAGTTGTGTCACGGCTGCGGCGGGTGTCGTACCCAGCAGTCGGAGGGCGGCGTGATGTGTCCCACCTTCCGCGCGGCCGACGAGGAGATCACGAGCACCCGCGGCCGGGCGAACATGCTCCGGCAGGCTATGAGCGGCGACCTTCCGGACGACCCCACCGACGACGAGTTCGTGACAGAGGTACTGGACCTGTGTATCGGCTGCAAGGGCTGTGCGAACGACTGCCCCAGCGAGGTCGATATGGCGAAGCTGAAAGCGGAGGTGACCCACGCACACCACCAGGAACACGGCTCGTCAGTCCGGTCGAAGCTGTTCGCCAACGTCGACACCCTCGCGAAGGTCGGGAGCGCGCTCGCGCCGGTGTCGAACTGGGCGGCGAGGCTCCCCGGCGCCCGGACAGTGCTCGAGGAGACCGTCGGGATCGCGGGCGAGCGGACGCTGCCGACCTTCCGGCGGGAGACGCTGCGGGACTGGTTCGACGCGCGCGGCGGGTCCCGCGTCCCGCAGGCCGACGCCGACAGGCGAGCGGTCCTCCTACCGGACACCTACACTAACTACAGCCACCCCGCCGTTGGGAAGGCCGCGGTCCGCGTATTGGAGGCCGCGGGCGTCCACGTCGACCTCGCCGACGCCACCGACAGCGGGCGGCCGGCGTTCTCGAAGGGCTTCCTCGACGCCGCGCGGGAGTCAGCACGCGACGTGGTCGACGAACTCGCGCCACGGATCGACGCGGGGTGGGACGTCGTGGTCGCGGAACCCTCCGACGCGGTGATGCTGCAGTCCGACTACGGCGACCTGCTCTCGGGCCCCGACGTGGATGCGGTCCGCGCGAACAGTTACGGTGTGTGTGAGTACGTCGACGCCTTCCGATTGGACGAGGCGATCGGCTTCGACGCCCCCGACTCGTCGCTGGCCTACCACGGCCACTGCCACCAGAAGGCCACGAAGAAGGACCACCACGCGGTCGGCGTGCTCCGGCGCGCGGGCTACCGCGTCGACCCCTTAGATTCGGGGTGTTGCGGGATGGCCGGGAGCTTCGGCTACGAGGCCGAACACCACGCCATGAGCCTCGCGATCGGCGAGGAACTCGGGTCCCAGGTCGACGACAGCCACGCGGAGTCGGTGGTCGCGCCCGGTGCCTCGTGCCGGACACAGCTCGCGGACCTGGGTGCGGGGATCGACCCGGACCTGCTCCCCGACGCGGGCGCCGACCGCGCGGAGCCGCCGACACCGGTCGAGGCGCTCGCCGCGGCGCTCGCGGAGTAGCGCCCGCCTCCAGTCGTGCGTCGACTCCAGCGTCACACGTCCGTGACCGGCGCGGTCCCGAGGTAGAACAGGACCCCGCCGAGCAGCGTCGCACCGCCCAGCACCACGAGCGGGACCGTGTATCCGCCCGACGCCGACCGGAGCAGGCTCAACACGACCGGCGCCGAGAAGGCGCTCGCCGCCTGGCCGACGGTGAACGCTCCCACGATGGCCGTGGCGTTCGCCGGCCCGAACCGCGCGATGATGATTGGCGAAAACAGCGGCGCGACGGCCCCGAGCCCCGCGCCGAACACCACCAGGAGGGCGTACATCGGGAGCGTGGAACCGATCCACGGCAGGCCCGCCAGGCCGGCGGCTGCCACGACGACCCCGCCGGTGAGCGTCACGCGCAGCCCGACCCGGTCCGCGAACTCCCCGCTCACGATCCGACCGACCACGCTGACGCCGCCGACGATTCCGAACGCGGTCGCCGCGACCGCTCGCGGGATCCCGGTGCCGGTCAGGATCCCGACCAGGTCGGCCGAGAGTACGAAGTACCACGTCCACAGGAGCGAGAACCCCCCGACGGCGGCCAGAAACCGCGCGTCGAGCAGGTTCGCACGGATCCAGTCGGCGCCGACCGCCGACGTCCCGCCGCCCCCCCGCCCGGACGGCCGTCGGTAGATCGTGGCGGCCCCGAGGACCGAAAGCGCCGTCGCGCCGCCGACGACCGCGAACGCGCCCCTGATCCCGGTCCGTCCGAGCAGCCACACCCACACCGGCGGTAACACCAGGATCCCGAGGCCGTTGCCGGTGAACGTGATCCCCATCGCCCGGCCCTCGTACTCGTCGAACCACTGCGGGACGAGGGAGATGACCACCACGAAGATCGTGCCGCCGGCGGTCCCGAGGACCCCGAACGCCAGGAGCACGCCCGGGTACGACGTCGTGATCTGGAGCAGCCCGACAGCCGCGGCGACGGCCGCCCCGGCGGCCGCGACGACCGGCCTGAGCGCCACCCGTGCTGCGAGCACCCCGGCGAGCCCGCCGGCGACGTAGAACGCCGCGGTAGTGACCGAGAACACGGTCGACGTCCTGAGTTCGGAGAGCCCGAACGCCGTCGACAACGCGTCGGAGTAGACCGTGAACGTGAATATCGTCCCCCACACGAGCAGGAGGACGATCACGCCGGTCGCGACCACGACCCACCCCGTCACCGAGTCGAGTTCCGGCTCGCGTGTCCGGTTCATCGTCCCGCCGTGTCACTCCCGCGCGTCGGGAACGCGCGACCACAGTCCCGATTCGACATCGGCTGTACTCACTCGACGGTGCGATTTATGTGTTGCCGTCCGGGATCGGTCACAGCCGTCTTTGAGTCTCCCGGCGCGCCCGGTCACACCACGGCCGCGGGTCGTGGTTCGTCGTCGGGCGGTCGACAACCGCCGCGTTGCTAGAGCACGAACGTGACGACAGCCAGAACCACGAATACGATGACGAGCCACTTTGCGATCCCGATACTGAGTCCTGCGACCCCTTTCGCACCGAGAAGCCCCGCAACGATTGCGAGTATCAGGAACAGGACGGCGAGTTCGACGAACCCCCCGCCAAACTGGAGCGGGGCTACCTGTGCCGGCGTCGACGCATCCAGGGCGAAACTGTTCATCGTTGTCTGTGGGTAGGCACACGGATACAACTCCGAGTTTTTCGTCTCGTCGGAGAAGTGAGCAACCGAGTGAGAGCGTCGGCAGAGGGGCGACGACCACGTTCCCACGCCCGTCTACAGCGAGCCGATATCACCGGTGTAACCGGGTGACGCGCGCGAGAACCGGTACCTTACCAAACTTTCATTAGTGATTCGTACCACTGCCTCGTATGGCACTCGAAGGCCAATCACAGTATAGTATCGACGCCGACTGGAGCAACCTCTACATCGGCGGCGAGTGGCGCGACGCGGCGGACGGCGAAACCGTCGCCGTCGAGGATCCCTCGACCCGCGAG
>UEZD01000015.1_pt1 | contig 11324 bp, 13 predicted proteins | sample 1903811 | NCBI WGS metagenome assembly UEZD01 (sample SAMEA4776353, study PRJEB27445) | saltern metagenome | biome: Hypersaline environment; feature: solar saltern; material: Pellet | place: Spain | collected 2012-08 | depth 0 m | reverse complement strand
GCCGCCGATCGTGCCGTCGATGAGGTCCTGAAGCCACGGCCACTCCACCTCGTCCAACTCCCGGGTGTAGCGCTGGATCTTCGGCGCCTTCAGCGCGATCCCCTCCGCGAGCACCAGACACATCCCGCCCCGCGCTGAGTTGGTGTCGACGCGTTCGAGGTCGCGGAACCCCGAGACCTCCTCGTCGCCGGTGGCCTCGCCGTCGAGCATGATCGGCATGTGCTCGGCGATGAACCTCGTCTCCTTGTCCTTCGGCGTGTACTGGAGCCCGGTCTCCTTGTCGTAGAGGGCGACCTCCTCGGCGTAGCGTTCGATCTCGTCGCTCCGGGCGCGGTACTCGTCGATCCCCAGGAGCGAGCGGGCGTAGTCCGCGACCAGTACGGAGAGCGCCTGGGCGGTCCCGCCGGCCGACCGGATCGGGCCGGCGTAGTAGACGTTCACGAACTCCGTGCCGTCGTCGTTCTCCAGTATTTCGACCCGGTCGATCCCCTCGATCGGCGCGGCGACGACACCCTCGGTCAGGAGTGCGACCGCGGTTCGCACCGCGCCCTCGACCTTCCCCGCGCGGCCGTCGTAGTCGCCGACGGTGCCCTCCACGAAGTCGGTGACGAGCTCGAGGGCGGCCTCCTCGCGGGACATCTCGCCTTCGAGGTCGCGGACGCGTTCGGCCACCCCGTCGATCCCGAGGATGTTCTCGACGCGGTCGGCCATGTCCCTCGCGACCGGGATCTCCACCTCCGGCTCGGGGTCGTGGCCCTGCCGCTTTGCGCGCTCGGCGCGGTCGAACGCCGCGTCGAGGTCGGCTTCGATCCGCTCGAAGTACCGCTCGTCGTCGGCGTGCATCAGAGCCAGAGGTCCAGGTCGGTGGTGGCGTCGTGTTCACGCACCAGCGGGTCCTCGAATTCTCGGAGGTACACCTCGCCCGCGAAGACGGTGGCGGCGTTGAGGTGGCCCGCCAGCGACTGGCCGCTGGGACGCGAGAGAACCGCGTGGGTGTGGGCGAACCGGTCGCCATCGAGGTCGGAGACGTTGCCGACGCACGCGGCGACTTCGAGCGGTTCGTCGAACCGCACCGACTGGTACTCCGTGTCCTCCTGGTCGTAGAACCAGACCTCGGCGTCCTGGACCGCGCCCATGGCCTGGAACCACGCCGCGTCGATGTCTTCGAGGTCGGCGAACTCCTCGATCTCCGTGCGCCAGTCGGCGCCCGTTTCGAGTCGAAGCAGGAACTCCCGGGTCGCGTCAACCTCGCGGTACTGCATACCCGCCCACTCGGGGGACGCGAACAAAAACACTGTGCTCGGGGTGGGTCAGCGGCGAGGGGGGTGTGGCCAGCGTACAAGTGTCACGGGTGTATACCCCGAGGGTAACCACGAGCCGATGACCGACGCAGACGACGCGGCCGACACGGGCGACTCGGGAGATGGCGGCGGCGTCGTCGACCGGGCGAAATCAGCGGGGATGGAAGTTCTCGGAACGGTTGTCGACGCCGTCCTCGACGCGCTGTGAGCGGCCTACCCGCCCGCCGTCGCGGATAGCCGGAGGAACGCGATCACGCCCGCCGCCCACCCCACGAACGCGACCGTCGCGGACCCACCACCGTAGTACTGCGCGAACGCGAGCGGACTCACGCTCGCTCCGAACACCCCGATCCCGTAGCCGACCCGGTCGATCCGATTCTCGAACCGGGGGGACTCCCCCAGGAGGGACCCGTCGGAGGCGAGGTACAGGTACGCCGCGCCGGCGTAGACGGTCGCGGTTCCGAGCGCGACGAACCAGTCCGGAACGAGCAGTACGAAGTACGCCGCTCCCACGGCGGCGCCCACGCCGGTCGCGACCACAAACTCCCGGTTCACACTGGGGGGTCGGCGGGGGCGTGGAGCGGCGTCAGACCCACTCACGGAGCGACGGCGCTTCCGAAGCCGGCATCGACAGCCACGCCTCGTCGCGGGAGATGTCCGCGATGACGAACTCCGGCTGTGCGGGTGCGGGGTCGACCGAGGCCATCACCTCGGTGTGCGACGCGTCCGTCACCGCCGTCACGTTCTGCGTCATGTTTGTGAGTGTGTCTCACTCATACATAAACCCGTCGGAACGTCACGACGAGCTACAAAACGAACGTGTGATATTAGCCGAAAAAATAGCCAGAGTAGAACTATATATCTCACAAAGTAATACGAACGTCTCACGTGTTCGCTGTTCTGCGAAACGTCGTACCGTCGGCGACCCCCGCGTCGCGTTCGTGAGTCTACGCTCGCTCGATCACGCTCCGGAGTATCGTCGAGGCCCACGGGTGGGCGGTCCGCATCACCGACGCCGAGGGCGGTGGCGCCCGGTTCGACGTGACCGGCCTCCCGGAGTAACCCGGCGCCGGCCGTCGACGGGCCCGACCCGTACGTCCTGCTCACGGGAGGGACCGGCGGTCGGACGTTCGGGGGCTTCAAAGGGTACAAGAGGTGTGGCGGAGTATGGCGCGTATGAACGTTGCCGACGCGATGACGCCCCGCGAGGAGCTTGTCACTGCCGAACTCCCGGGGACCCGCGACGACGTGCTGGAGTACCTCCAGGAGCGGGGCTTCTCCTCGGTCCCGGTCGTCAAGCAAACCGACGACGGCGAGGCGTACCGCGGGCTGGTCTCCCGGCAGGAGTTGATCGAACGCCCCGACGAGGACCAACTCGCGGTGCTGATGCGTGAGGTCCCGACGGTTTCGGCCGACGCCACCGTCGAGGAGGCGGCGCGGCTGATGGTCGACGCGGGCACCCGACGGGTCCCGGTGGTCGACGGCCAACTCGACGGGATCATTACCATCACCGACGTGATCCGGACCATCGCCCGCGGGGAGGTCGCGGTCGACGTCACCGCCGGCGACATCGCCACGCGCGACGTGAACACCACCTACCACGAGACGCCGCTGCCGGTCGCCGAACGGGAGATCTACTACGCAAACGTCCCCTACACGGTCTGTCTCGACAGCGAGGGGTCGATGGCTGGCATCCTCACCGAGGTCGACATCATCGACGTCGCCCGCGTGGTCGAGGGCGAAGCCGACACCGGCGACTCGGTCGCCGGCCAGGACGACGACTGGATGTGGGAGGGGATCAAGGCGGTCGGCAAGCGGTACATTCCCACCCGGAACGTCGAGATTCCCGCCGAACCCGCCTCCCGGTTCATGTCCGACGACATCACCGCGGTCCCCCGGACCAAGCCCGCGCTGGAGGTCGCCCAGACGCTGATCACCGAGGACATCGAGCAGATCCCGCTGGTCGCCGGCGACGAACTCGTGGGCATCGTCCGCGACATCGACCTCGTGGAGGCGGTGTGATGAGCGGGGAGGGTCAGCGGCTCGCGGAACTCGCAAAGCGCCGCGGCTACTTCTTCGGCGCCAGCGGGGCGTACGGCGGCGCGGCGGGCTTTTACACCTTCGGTCCCCAGGGCGCGGCGCTGAAATCCAACGTCGAGGACGCGTGGCGCGACCGGTTCACCGTCCGGGAGGGCAACTTCGAGATCGAGGCGCCGACGATCATGCCCGAACCCGTCTTCGAGGCGTCGGGCCACCTCGACGGCTTCGACGACATGCTGGTGGAGTGTCCCGACTGTGGGGAGTCCCACCGCGCGGACCACCTGCTCGAGGACAACACCGCGATCGAGGACGCCGAGTCGCTTCCCCTGTCCGAGGTCGAAGACCTGCTGGCCGACCACGACATCCGGTGTCCCACCTGCGGCGGCGACCTCGCCGACGAGGCGGTCACGCAGTTCAACCTCATGTTCGAGACGACGATTGGCCCGGGATCGTCGACGCCGGGGTATCTCCGGCCGGAGACCGCCCAGGGGATCTTCGTGGAGTTCCCGCGGCTCAAGGAGTACGCCCGCAACAGCCTGCCGTTCGGCGTGACCCAGATCGGGCGCGCCTACCGCAACGAGATCTCGCCGCGGAAGAGCATCGTCCGCACCCGGGAGTTCACCCAGGCCGAACTGGAGCAGTTCGTCGACCCCGAGCACGACGACCCCGACCTCGACAGTGTCGCCGACGTCGAGGTCACGCTCTACCCCGCGACCGAACAGGAGGCCGACGACGGCGAGTACGTCGAGACGACCGTCGGCGAGGCGGTCGCCGAGGGCACGATCGGCGACCCCTGGATCGGCTACTTCGTCGGGATCGCCCAGGAGTGGTACGAGGAGTTGGGCGTGGACATGGACCGGTTCCGGTTCCGCCAGCATCTCGCGGGCGAGCGGGCCCACTACGCCGCGGACTGCTGGGACGCCGAGAGCGAGGTCGACGGCGACTGGATCGAGATCGCGGGGTTCGCCTACCGGGGCGACTACGACCTCTCGAAGCACGCCGAGCACGCCGCCGACGACTTCACGATCTTCCGGGAGTTCGACGAGCCGAGGGACGTAGAACGGACGGTCGTCGACCCGGATATGAGCGTGCTCGGCCCCGAGTACGGCAGCGAGGCGGCGGACGTCGCGTCGGCGCTCGAAGAACTCGCCGACCGCAACCCCGCGGCGTTCGACGCCGAGACGGTCCAGGTCGCCGTCGACGGCGAGACCCGGACCGTCGAAAGCGAGGTCGCCGGCTTCCGGATCGAGGAGCGGACGGTCAACGGCGAACACATCACGCCCCACGTGATCGAGCCCTCCTTCGGCGTCGACCGGACGGTGTACACCCTGCTGGCGCACGCGTACAACGAGGACGAAGTCGACGACGAGACGCGCACGTACCTCTCGTTGTCGCCGACCGTCGCCCCCACCGACGTCGGGGTGTTCCCCCTGGTCTCGAACGTTCCCGAACTCGTCGACCGCGCGGAATCCATCGTCGACGACCTCCGGCGGGCGGGGTTCAGCGTCACCTACGACGACTCCGGCAGCATCGGGCGCCGGTACCGCCGGCAGGACGAGGTCGGCACGCCGTTCTGTGTCACTGTCGACCGCGACGGACTGGAGGGTGAGGGTCCCGACACGGTGACTGTCCGCGAGCGCGACTCCGGGCGGCAGGTCCGGCTCCCGATCGAGTCGCTGTCGACCGAGATCGACGCCGTGATGGACGGCGACACGTCGTTCGACGGACTCGTCGCGGCGTACGACGCTGTCACGACCGACGCGGGTTCGTAGCGGTGCCCCTCGTCACGCTCCTGAGCGAACTCACGGAACGCGGCGAGTTCAAGCGGCGGCTCGTCCACGCCAGCGGTACGGGGCTGCCGCTGCTCTACGTCCTGGAGTTCGTGACGTGGCGGGAGTTCGGGTACGTGATGCTTGCGTGTTCGGCGGTCGCGGCGGCCCTGGAGTTCGTCCGGCTGGTGATCGGCCTCGATTGGGCGGTCTACGACGAACTCACCCGCCCGTACGAACAGGAGAACGTGGCGGGGTACGGATTGTACATGTTCAGTATCACCGCGGTGGTGCTGACGTTCGCGCCGCACATCGCCGTCCCAGCGGCGTTGATGCTCACGATCGGCGACCCGATCTCGGGGCTGCTGTCGACGACCCGCGAGGCGGGCGAACCCAAGCGGCTGCGGACGCTCGCGGCGATGTTCGCGGTCTGTCTCGCGGTCTCGGTGCCGTTTCTGGTCCCCGCGGCGGGCGTCGCGGCCGGCGTCGCGGCGTCGGTCGCGGCCGCGCTGGCGGCGACCGTCGCCGACGGGTTCACGCCCGTGATCCGGGGGTACGTCATCGACGACAACGCGTCGATCCCGGTTGCGGCGGCCGTCGCCGGGGGCGTGGTGCTGGCGGCGACCGGCGCCGCGCCCGTGGTGGCGTAGCGCTTCGTCACGCGCCCGTGGTGGCGAAAAACGTCGCGGGAGCGTGTCATCCCGAGACGTTCGCGACCACGTCGACTGCTGTGACCGACCCGGGAGCCCAGCGGTCACCGCTCCGCAACCGGGAGGAGCCAGGCGAACCCGGCGACCGAGACCAGGAAGGCGCCGGTGGCCAGCGGGTACTGCGCGTGTGAGACCGTCGTGGCGACGGTTCCGGCGCCGACCGACCCCGCGACCCCGGCGATCAGGGGTGCCGTACACGACACGCAGGCGAACAGCCCCACCACGCCCGGGCCGGAGGCGCTCCACGTGCGGTCGAGGGCGACGGCCGCGAGCGCCCCCAGTGTGAGGTACCCGATCGTGAGAAACGGGATCAGCCTGACCGACACCAGCGACCCGGTGTGGACGACGGCGGGGCCCCACCCCGGAAGCGCCAGGTGGACGCTGGTCGACGACGGCGCGGCCCCCGGACCGAGCAGCCCGGCGGTGTACTGCAACACGAGCGCGTAGCCCCCGCCGACCGCGAGCGCCGGTCGCGACGACGACGCGATCGCCGGCACGACGTACCGCTTGAGCGCCGCTCCGCTCGCGAGGACCCACACCAGCGGGTATGTGACCTGGGCGGGGGACCGGACGACCGGGTCGACCGCCGCGGTGTACCCTACCAGCACCCCGACACCGGCCGCGGCCACGATCAGCCCCGACGGGAGCCCCTCGCGCACGGTGTGTGTGCTCATCTCAGCCCTCCTTCGAGCCGATCCTCCGGAGCGCGTTCTCGGCGAAGAGCAGCCCCACGAGGACGGCCAGTGCCACCGGGAAGTAGACGACTCCGGAGACGTCGATCCCGAAGATCATCCCCAGGACCGTCCTGAGCTCGAAGACGACGACGGCGAGCACCACGAACCCGACGAGGACGCCGCCGCTGGTCTCGATCCGGAGGTCGGTTCCACTCATCGGCTCACCTCCAGGACGTCGACGCCGCCGGCGACCGAGGCTGTCAGGCGCTCTGCGGCGACCGCGACGGAGTCGAGGACGACCGTGACGGGGTAGGCGTCACCGCCCGGACCGAACAGGCCGCTGTCGGCGACGATCGCGCCGAGCGGCAGCGCGTACGCCAGCGCGACCAACACCAGGGCGATCGCGGCCCAGAGCCGCATGTTGTCGAGGACCCGTGGGCTGTCGTCGGGGCCGGAGAGCGCCGGCGGGAGCGTCTGGCCCAGCCCCGAGGTCGTGGGGTTGCCCCACGAGAACGCGAGGTTGGCCAGGAACAGGAGCGCCGAGACGAAGAGTAGCGTCCCGCCGATCGCGAGCTGGACGTTGAGCTCCGCGACGCTCCCGAACGCGGTGGAGAAGTCGAATCCTTGATATTGGGGCTCGGCGGTCCGCCGCGGGATGCCGTACAGCCCGGAGACGTGCATCGCGTTGGACATGAGCGCCATCCCGCCGAACCAGACGACCACCTGGAGCAGCCCGATCGGCCGGGAGTAGAGCCGCCGGTTGGTGAGTTGGGGCCACAGCCAGTAGGTCCCCGCCATCATCGTGAGCGCGACCGCGGTCCCGACGGTGAGGTGGAAGTGGCCGGGCACCCAGAGGGTGTTGTGGACGAGGTAGTTGATGTTCATCCCCGCGTTGATCATGCCGGAGAACCCGCCGGCGGCGAACATGAGCCCCGCGAGCATCATGCCGGTGAACGCCGGGTCCCGCCACGGCAGCGCGCGGAGCCACCCGAACAGCCCCGTCCCGCCGCGCTGTCTGGCGCCGTGTTCGACGCTCGCGACGACGGTAAACGCCGTCAGCAGGCTCGGCAGCAGCAGGAACATCGTGTTGGTCATGGCGATGAACTTGAAGCTCTCCGCGATCCCCGGGTCGAGATACTGGTGGTGGATCCCCACCGGCGTCGAGAGCAACAGGAAGAGCACGAACACGACCCGCGCGAGCGGGTCGCTGAACAGCCGCCCGCCGGCGATCTTCGGCAACACGGTGTACCACAGCAGATACGCCGGCATGAGCCAGAAGTAGACCACCGGGTGGCCGAAGAACCAGAACAGCGTCCGGGTCAACAGCGGGTTGACGGTCTCGATCAGCCCGAGCGACCACGGCAGCAGGAAGAACAGCACCGCGACCGCGACGCCGATGGTCGCGATGTACCACATGAGCATCGTCGTCAGGACCATGAACGCCTGGAGCGGGATCCGCTCGTCGGGGTGCTCCGCGTTCCACGCCAGCCACGACCGGAACCAGTCGGCGCCGGCGATCCACGTCCCGACCAGGAAGACCACGAGCCCCGCGTAGAACAGCGGATGCGCCTGCAGCGGCGCGTAGAACGTGAACAGCACGTCGGCGCTGATCCCGACCTCGTCGACGAACCCGAGCAGGATCGTGACGCCGGTGACCGCCGACCCGACCGACATCAGCGCCAGCCACGCCTTCGTGATCCGGATGTCCTCGGCCGGCCGGTCGAGGCTCCGGGTGATCGCCCACTGGAACAGGCCGACGAGGAAGAAGATCGTGAACACGATCACGAGCAGGACGCCGTGGGCGGTGAGCACGGTGTAGTAGTCGGTCGACGGGATGAACCGCAGGATGTCCGTCCGGTGGAGCGCCTGGATCAGCCCGAACAGCGCCCCGAGCCCGAACGCCACGAACGCGACGAAGAACGCCTGCCGGACGATCGACGCCTCCTCGGGGTAGCGATCGACGAACGTCGCGGCGCCCGACTCGGTGCTCATTCGGCGTCACCCCCCTCGTACTCGTCCTCCGGAACCACCTTCAGGAGCCCCTCCATGCCGTGGTGGCCGTTCCCGCAGTACTCGTGACACACGATGCCGTACTCCCCGGGTTCGTCGACCTCGACGGTCAGCTCGGCGACCTCGCCGGGGATGACCATCGTGTTCGCGTTGGTTCCGACGACGCTGAACCCGTGGATCACGTCGGCCGAGGTGACGTAGAACGTGACGGTGCTGTCGGCGGGGACGACGATCGGGTCCGGCTGGAAGATGAACTGTCGGGCGACGACGTAGGCCGCGTACTCGTCGTCACCCACCTGCTCGACGCCCGGGTCGCCGAACTCCGGGTGGTCGTCGATCGCGTTCGGGTTCACCGTGTCGCCGTCGTCGCCGATCATACTGATCGCCGGCGTGCCGACAGCACCGTAGGTGATCGTCGCGACGAACCCCACGATGAGAAGCAGCGACAGCGCGAGCCAGAGCTTCTCGTACTGGTGGATGTGCATCCGCGATCACCCCACCACCGTCAGCCCGTTGCCGAGGAACTCGACGAAGTACATGAACACCCACATCCCCACCAGGATCGCGAAGTACAGCAGGATCAACGCGAGCGTTCCCTTCGGGTCGAACTCCTCGTGTGACAGGGTCCGATCGACGTCCGCCTGATCCGGGGGCGCCGAGACGCTGCGTTCGAGGTCGCCGTGTGTCGCCCCGTCGTCGGCCGAAACCATCCCCTCTTTCATACGAGACGCTCACTTGTTTGGGTGATTTATACGCGGCCCACGTTCCAAGAATCTGAGAACGGGACCACGATTCAAGCAACAGTCGGTGTATCACTCCCGTATGGAACTCACGCCACGGGCTGTCAGCCTGCTCGCGCTGCTCGCGCTGGTGCCGGCGGCCGTGTTCGTCGTGCTCGGCTCCGAACTCGTCGCGGCGGTGACCGTCGTCAACGTCGTCCTGATCGCGGCGAGTCTCGCGGTCGCGCTGTCGCCCCACGACCCGCCGGCCGACGACCCCGACGACCCGGCCCCCGACGGCGCGTGACGATGCCGTTCCCGACAGCTGCGGCCGCCGCGCCCGCGGTCGAGGCCCTCGGGAGCGACGCCGACCTGGTTCTGTTCCTCGCGATCGGGCTCCTCGCGGGCGCCCACTGCCTCGGGATGTGTGGCCCGCTGGTCTCGACGTACGCCGAGCGGCTCACCGCCGACCGCGACCCGCGGCGGCGTGACCGGATCACCGTCGCCGACGTCCGCCAGCACGGGCTGTTCAACGTCGGGCGCACGATCGGCTACGCCGCTGTCGGCGGCGTATTGGGGCTGGTGGGCGGGCTCGTCGCCGGGGCGACGGCGATCACGCCCGTCGCCTCGGCGATCCGCGGGAGCGTCGGGATCCTCGTCGGCAGCCTGATCGTCGCCGTCGGGGTCGGCTACCTCGTGCGCGGGACGGCGGTCACCGGCGCCGTCACGGGCCTTCCGGTCGTCGGCCGGGGGTTCCGGGTCGTGACGGGCGTGCTCACCGCGCGGGTCGACCGGCTCGTCGGGTCGCCGAAGATCGTCGGCCTGGGCGCCGTTCACGCGCTGTTACCCTGTCCGATCCTCTATCCGGCGTACCTCTACGCGCTCGTCGTGGGCGACCCGGTCCGTGGCGCGCTCGTCCTCGGGGTCCTCGGGGTGGGGACGATCCCGACCCTGCTCCTCTACGGGCTCGCGATCGGCTCGCTCTCGGTGGGGCACCGCACGACGCTCCACCGGGCGCTGGGCGCCGTGTTCGTCGTCCTCGGCTACCTCCCGCTCGCTCACGGGCTGATGCTGTTCGGCGTCGCGCTCCCGTATCCGAACGTCCCCTTCTACCAGCCGCTGTGACCATGTCCGGGTGCACCCTCTGCGATCTGGCGCTGCCGGCCGACCCCGTCACCGACGAGGCCGTCGCCGGCGAGTACTGCTGCCGCGGGTGTCTCGAGGTCGCACGGACACTCGACGACGCGGACCCGGCGGCGACCGACCCCGAGGCCGTCGAGCGCGAGACCGCCGTCGCGGACGCCGACGGCGAGGTCGCGTACCTCTCGGTCGACGGGATGCACTGTTCGACCTGCGAGGTGTTCCTGGAGTCGACCGCAACCGATTGCGACGGGATCGAGGCCGCCGCCGCGAGCTACGCGACCGACACGATGCAGGTCGTCTACGACGACGAGGCGCTGACGGTCCCCGAACTCGCCGACCGGCTGTCGGTCGCGGGGTACGAGGCGAGTCAGCGCTCCGTCACGGACCGGCAGGAGGCGGCGTCGCCCACGGCTGCCTTCCTCGTCGGGGGCGGGTTCTTCGGGATGATGACGATGCTGTGGTACGTCCTGTTCATCTACCCGCAACACTTCGGGTTCGCGCCGGTCGTGGAGTTCGGGGCGTTCGGCCGGCTCTACCTGCTGGGGCAGCTCTGGCTGTTCGCCTCGATCGTGCTCTTTTATACTGGCTTCCCGCTGCTCCGCGGCGCCTACGTCAGCCTGCGGGCCGGACAGCCCAACATGGATCTGTTGGTGTCGCTTGCGGCCGTCAGCGCGTACTTCTACAGCTCGGCGGTCACGGTCCTCGGCGGGATCGATGTCTACTTCGACGTGACCGTCGCGATCGTGCTTGCGGTCACGGCGGGCAACTACTACGAGCGCGGGGTCAAGCGCGAGGCGGTCGACCTCCTGTCGGACCTCACCGGCGCGAGCGTCGAGACGGCCCGCACCCGGGACGGCGAGCAGGTTCCGATCGACGCCGTCACGCCCGGGACCGAACTGCTGGTCCGGCCGGGCGAACGGATTCCGCTCGACGGGACCGTCGTCGAGGGCGTCGCGGC
>UEZD01000014.1_pt1 | contig 11655 bp, 10 predicted proteins | sample 1903811 | NCBI WGS metagenome assembly UEZD01 (sample SAMEA4776353, study PRJEB27445) | saltern metagenome | biome: Hypersaline environment; feature: solar saltern; material: Pellet | place: Spain | collected 2012-08 | depth 0 m | reverse complement strand
CGTGGACGCGTGGCGGACTCCGCGGCCGATTCGAGCCGGCGACTGGTATGCGCGAGGGGGAGGTCGCGGCCGTCCTCCTCGCCGTCGTCCCCACAGTGTTCCTCGGCGAGGCGTACTTCTGGGGGACGCACAACGGCCTCCGGAACGGCCTCATCGACCTGCTGGGGCCGTTCTACCACTTCGACGTGCTGGTGCCGATCGCGGTGTTCTCCGCCGCAGGTGCGGTCGGGGTGGTGCGGGGACTGGCCGCAGCGCTCGGGGAGCACACCACCCGCCGCCGCGCCCGACTCGCCGTGGTGATCCTGCTGGTCGTCGCCGCGCCGGTCGTCGGCGCCGCCGAGCGCAACGCGATCGAGGCGCCCTACGACGCGAACGACCGCCGGACGGGTAACTTAGAAGCCACCTACGAGCCGTTCACGGACCGCTCGTTCGACGACGCGGTCGTGTTCACGCCGGATCCGTACGGCGACTGGCAGGCCCACCCGTTCCAGTACCTCCGCTCGGGTGGCGGGTTCGACGGCGACGTGGTCTACGCCACCGACGGCGGGCCGGAGCGCGACCTCGAAGTTGTAGCGGCGACGAACCGGACGCCCTACCGGTTCACCTACCGGGGCACGTGGACCGGCGCCGCGACACCAGTGACGCCCGACCTCCAGCGGCTCCGTGTCCTCGACGGCGAGACCGTCCGCGCACGGACGACGGTCGGCGTTCCGCAGTCGGCCGCGAGCGTGAGCGTCCGGGTCGAGACACCCGAGGGCTTCGCCCGGTACTCCGTCCCCGCGGAGGCTCGGGAGAACGGCACGGTCACCGTGGGGTGGACCATCGGCCCCGACACCGCGACGGCCACGAACCTCGCATTCGACGCGGGGCCGGAGGGGGCGTCGGTCCCGCTGGCCGACGGGGGCGCGGAGGTCGACCTGGCGGTGACGTTCGTCGGGAGCGGCGGGGCGAGCGTCACGTACCGACAGGAGGCGACGGTGGAGCACACCGACGGCGGCGTCGCGGTGGTGTGGCCGCCCGAATCTCGGGTCTGCCGGCTGACTCCGGAGTGCGGGTACGACGGCACCTGGGTCGGTCAGGACGGCGACTACGTCGACGGCGTGTCGGTCGAGACCGAAGCGCGAGTCGCGGGGTGAGCTGGCATACGGATTAGTGTCGTCAATCACCGGCCATCGCCGACCCCGTCTCCGACGATGACCGGCAATTCGTTACACCAATCCGTATCAGTCCGAGCCGTGGGCGGGCGCGTACCCGCACCCCGGGCAGCTCCACGACTGGTGGCGTTTCTGTACGGTACCGCTGCAGTTCGGGCAACTCGATCGCATCTGTCAACATACCTCACACCCGGGGTGAATAAATCTGTTCCGGCCGTCAACCCGCGATACGGGGTCGGTGGTCGACCGCCAGGGTTCCGCTCACTCCGCGTGGAGCGGCCCGGTGAAACTCACGTCCAGGAGGCCCTCTCTGATCGCGTACTCCAGCCGTGCGTCCAGCGGCATCTCCCCCCAGTCGTCCGGGCGGTCGGACTCCGGAACCTCCCGAAGGCGGTCCACGAGTGTCATGTTGAGAAACCGTCCGTTGTCCCCACAGTCCGGACAGGTCAGGACGATCAACCGGACCCGGTAGGAGCGGTCTTCCACGCGCTCGCAGTTCGGACACACGTACGAATCGGTCACTACCCCTCGGTATGGACCGGAGCAACTCGAAGGTAGCGGTTGGAACAACGGCCGTGTGCGCGTGCTGGGGTAACCCAAACCGCAAAGAGGGACCGACCGTAGGTTCACACGTATGGAGCGGGGGGACCCCGTCGGACCCGTGGTAGCCCACGCGGCCGACACGATCGAGTACGCCGACGGGGAGTTCTGCGACCTCGTCAACGTCGGAAGCGGGGACAAGAGTCCGGGGATCCTGACGGCCGAGCGGTCCGGGTCACGGGGGCCCGCGGAGTAGGGGATGTCGGACGCACCCACCGCGCGTCCCGGTGACCGACCCAAGGAGGCCGCGATCCCGACACTCGGATCCGACGAGTCGGGGACGGTCGTCTGGCACCGCGAGCACCTCCGGGTGCGCGACCACCCTGCTGTCGCGGCGGCGGCCGCCGACGCCGACCACCTCCTCCCGGTGTTCGTGTTCGACCCGTCGTTCTACGGGGACACCGGGCTGGCGTGCGACGCCCGGATCGGGTTCCTCCACGACTGTCTCACCGACCTCAACGGCCAGTACCGGGCGGTCGCGGACGCGGGGCTCACGCTCGCCCACGGCGACCCGACCGAGGTGCTCGGGCGGTTCCGCGACGCCGGGTGGGAGATCGTCGCCGCCGAGGTACCTACCGGCCGGTACGGACTGGAGCGCGACCGCCGGGCCCGCGCTGCGTGCAGCGTCTCGTTCGTCGACGGCGACGGGCTCGTCAGGGGCGTCGACCGCCCGCGCGACGGGTGGAGCGACCGCGTCGAGGCGTGGCTGACCGACGATCAGTACACCTGGGACCCCGACTCGGTCAGTGTCCACGCGATCGACACGGACGTGACGATCGAGCGTGTCGAGGCCGCCTACGGGGTCGAGCCGGCGAAATCGAACGTTCCGGAGGGCGGCACCACAGCCGCGAGACGGAAACGTGCGGCGTTCGTCGACCGGATCCGGGCGTACCCCGGAAACATCTCCGCGCCGGCCGACGCCCGCGGCGGCACCAGCGGGCTCTCGCCGTACCTCAAGTTCGGGTGTCTCTCCGTCAGGCAGGTCTACCAGTACGTCGTCGCGAACGCGCCGGCGTGCCGCGGGACCGACATGTTCGTCTCCCGGTTGTTCTGGAACAAACACTACGAGCAGAAACTCGAAGACTGGCCCGGGTGGCTCGATTCCGCGGTCAACCCCGTCCTGGAGGGGTTCAACGCCGACCGTCGGGACGAGGAGCTGATCGCGGCGTGGAAGGCGGGCGAGACCGGCTACCCGATGGTCGACGCGTCGATGCGGTGTCTCGCCGAGACCGGGTGGTTGAACTTCCGGATGCGGGCGCTGTGTGCGTCCTTTTACTACCACCTGCTCCAACAGCCCTGGCAGGAGGGCGCCGACTGGTACCACCACCACCTCGTGGACTCGGTGGCGTCGATCAACTACACCCAGTGGCAGTCCCAGTGCGGGTTGGTGGGGAAACCGACCCTGCGGCGGTACAACCCCCGGAAGCAGGTCCGCGACCAGGATCCCGAGGGGGCGTTCGTCCGCGAGTGGGTGCCGGAACTCGAACCCCTCCCCGACGCGTATCTCGACCGCCCGGAGCGGACGCCGCTTCCGGTCCAGGCGGAGTGCGGGGTGGCCATCGGCGAGACGTACCCCCACCCGATCGTCGACTACGATGCCGCCAGAAACGAGTTCGAGGAGCGCTACGCAGCGGTCCGGGCGGATGCGGCCGACGCGCTGGGCCGCCCCGACGTGGCGGACCGGGCGTCGCTGTCGGGCGGCCGCGACGCCGCAACGAGGATCGCGCGGAAGCACGGTCGCGACTCCGACGACGCCGCCGAACAGTCGCGGCTGGACGCGTTCGGCGAGGAGTGAACGCGGTACGGTTTCGGTTCACACCCCGGCGTCGCCTTCGGTCAGCGCGTCGAGGAGCATCACGGCCTCGTCCTTCGACAGCGGGTCGTTGGCGTTGCCGCAGTGCGGCGACTGCACGCACGCCGGACACCCGTCCGCGCAGTCACACTCGCGGATCATCCGACGGGTCCGAGCCAGGAGCGTCCCGATCTCGTCGTAGCCGCTCGCGGTCAGCCCCACGCCGCCGGGGTAGCCGTCGTAGACGAAGATGGTCGACCGGTCGGTGTGGGGGTGATGCGGCGTCGACAGCCCCCCGATATCGCCGCGGTCACACAAAAAGGAGAGGGGAAACAGCGAGATCGCGCCGTGTTCGGCGGCGTGGATCCCGCCGTTGAACCCGTACTCACCGCCGTGGTCCCGCATTGCGACCTCGACTTCGGAGGGAACGGTGAAATACAGCGCTTTGGTCCGGAGCGTCGTCTCCGGGAGGTCGAGCGCCTCGCGGCCGATGGTCTCGCCACGCCGGGCGTCGCGCCGCTCGAACCCGGTGATCTGCTTGCGCATCGTCACCGTCGCGAACCGAACGTCCACGTCGGGCCGGCCCGGCAGCGGCTTCGCTTTCAGATCCTCCTCGACGGTCATCGTCTTGTCGTGGCGCACCCGGGTGTAGTAGTCCGCCCACGTGGGCTGGAGCGTCGCGACGTCGCGGTCCAGATCCAGGTCCACGACCTCGTAGGTGGTCCCCTGGTGGTGGTAGATCGCGCCCCTGTGGGCGTCGCGGAGGGCGTCGGCGAACGACAGCGACGAGATCACCTCCCCCGAGCGGTCGTCGAGGAGGTCGACCTCGCGGCGCTCGATCGTGCGGAGGCTCATACCGTGCTGGGGACTGCCGTCGCCGGCGTGGAGCCACCGGAGCCCCGCGTCGGTCTCGCGGCGGTCGAGCCGTCCGTCGCCGGTCAACGCGGCGACGACATCCGGGAACGACTCCCCGAAGTGGGCGTCGTCGCGCGTCCGGAGCCAGTTCTCCGCGGCCGCCGACGCGACGTGATCGGGGAGGAGCTCGGGGTTCTCGGGGTCACACACCGCGCGCTCGGGATCACCCTCCCAGAACTCCGCGGGGTTGCGGAGGAGATACTGGTCGAGTTGGTCCTCGCCGCCGACCAGGATCACGAGGGCCTCGTCGTCGCCGCGGCCCGCGCGCCCGGCCTGCTGGAACGCCGACATCCTGGTGCCGGGGTAGCCGTCGATCAGCACCGCGTCGAGTTCGCCGACGTCGACCCCGAGCTCCAGCGCGTTGGTCGACCACACGCCGCGGATCGACCCGTCGTGGAGCCCCGATTCGATCTCCCTGCGTCTGTCGTTCCGGAGCGACCCCTGATACGCCGTCACCGACGCCGCGGCGTCGCGGTGGCCGCGCTCCCGGAGGTCCGACGCGCTCTCGGTGGCGTACCGCTCGGCGGTCTGGCGGGCGCGGGTGAACGCGAGCGTCTGGAACCCGCGGGCGACCAGGTCGACGAAGAGGTTCTTGGTCTCGACGTGGCTGGACCGGCGGCGGCCGCTCCCGCCGGTCGCGTCGCCCGCGTCGCTGGCGGATCGGTCGCCCGCGTCGCTCCGCCCGGGCCCATCACCGCCGTCGTACTCCGGCGGGTTCCACAGCACCCAGTGCTTCGCGCCGGCGGCACTCGTGTCCTCGTCGACCAGGCGGAAGCTTCCAGGGTCCTTCCCCGTCACCCGCGCGGCGTGTTCGACGGGGTTGCCGATGGTGGCCGAACAGCAGACGTACTGGGGGTCGCTGCCGAACCGCTCGCAGACCCGGTTGAGCCGGCGGAGCGTCAGCGCGACGTGACTGCCGAAGACGCCGCGGTAGCCGTGAACCTCGTCGATCACGACGGTTTCGAGGGACTTCGCGAGCCACTCCCACAGCCGGTGGGCGTGTGGGAGAATCCCGTAGTGGAGCATATCAGGGTTCGAGAGGACGAACGTCGGCCGGCGGTCCCGGACGTCCCGCTTTTCGGATTTCGACAGCCGGCCGGTGTACTCCGCAACCGACACCCGGCTGCCGAACCCGAGCCCGTGGGCCAGCTCCGAGAGCGTCTCCGCCTGGTCGGCGATCAGGGCGTTCTGCGGGCCCAGATAGAGCGTCCGGCCGCCGTGGTCCATGGCGCGCTCGAACGCCGGGACCGTGTACGCGAGGCTCTTGCCGCTCGCAGTCGGCGTCGCGAGCACGACGTTGTCGCCGTCGCGGACCGCCTCGATCGCCGCCGCCTGGTGGCGGTAGAGGTCGTCGATCCCCCGGTCGGACAGCGCTCCATCCAACCGGGATTCGAGGTCGATCTCGGCGGTCTCGGCCGCCTGCCCCGGCACGCGGCGGTGATCGCGGATCTGCCCGGCGTAGTACGGCCGCTCCCGGAGCCACTCGACGAGCGCTCCGGGTTCGAGGTCCGGATCCACAGTCGTTCGTCCTTCGGGACGGTATCGACCTGACGGTTACGGTCGCAGCGGGCTCCCCGCCAGCACGGTTTTGCCCGTCGAGTTCCTCCAGTCGAGTATGGATGGGTACGACGCGGTGCTGATCTACGACGGCGAGTGTCCGTACTGCTCGGTCGCGGCGCGGACGCTCGAGGCCCTCGACCGCGTGGGCGCGATCTCGTGGTACGACGACGACGCCCAGGCGTTCCTCGACGCGCAGTTCGGGGAGACGCCCTTCGCGATGTTCCTCGTCGACCGGCGCCGCGAACGCGTCTACGCCGGCCGATCGGCCGCCGAAGAGCTGGCCGACCGCGCGGGCACGCCCGGGATCGTCGGCTCCCTGGTCCGGGACAACTACGACCGGATCGCGACGGTCGTCGGCATCGCAAGCGGCCGCGGCCGCGACCCCGACGACTACCACGAGATCTACCGGCTCGACGACGAGGCGTCGGCCCTGTTCGACCGGCTCGTTGCCGCCGCCGCGGAACAGCCCGAATCCATCGCCTGACCGATGCCGACGGACGCGAGCGCCGACGTCGCCGTGCTCGGTCCCCACACGATCGCCGACGGTACCGACCCCCTCGGCGTCGGCGCCGGCGACGCCCCGCCGGGGACGTACGTCCTGCTCTTTCGAGTCGACCCGGCGGCGACGGTCGACGTCGGGGCGCTCGGCACCGCCGAGTTCCCCTCCGGCGCGTACGCCTACGTCGGGAGCGCGTTCGGCTCGAACGGGCTCGGACGCGTCGACCGCCACCGCCGGGTGGCCGCGGGGTCTCACGACGTGCGGCACTGGCACGTCGACTACCTGGGGGGCCACGCCGCCGCGTCGCTGGACGCCGTCGTCGCGGCGCCGCACGCCGACGTCGAGTGTCGACTGGCGGCTACGCTCCGGGACGGAGTTGTCCGCGCGGAATCCGACGCCGCCCCGCTGCCGGGGTTCGGCGCCTCCGACTGCGACTGTCCGGCCCACCTCGTCGCCGGCGCGGACCCCGACTCCCTCCGGGCGGCCGCAGTCGACGCGATCACGGCGGTACGGGACTGACCTCGCCTCCTACTCGAACATCCCGGTCGACATGTACCGTTCGCCGCCGTCCCAGTAGACCGTGATCACGAGCGGCAGGTCGTCGTCTTCGGTGCCCGGATCGCTGCCGACCGTTCCCCCCGGCTCGTCGGGGAGAACGTAGCCGTCCGAGTCGGATCTCTCGTGGACGGCGTCCGGATCCGCCAACCGCTCGGCCACCCGCTTGGCTGCGAGGTTCGACGCGCCGGAGGATTGGCCCACCAGGATCCCCTCCTCGCGGGCGAGTCGGCGGCACTCCGCCTCCGCCTCGTCGATGGTGACAGTCTCGACGTCGTCGAGGAGGTCCGTGTCCAGGTTTGGCGAGACGAACCCCGGCCCCATCCCCTGGAAGTCGTGCCCCGCGGGTTCGCCGCCCGACAGCACGGGGGAGTTCGCGGGTTCGACCGCCACGACCTCCATCTCCGGGAACTCCTCGCGGAGCCGGCGCCCGATCCCCGTGATCGTCCCGCCGGTGCCGACCCCCGCGACGAGGGCGTCGACGCTCCGATCCCCGATCTGTTCCAGGATCTCGGGACCGGTCGTGAGGTAGTGCGCCCGCGGGTTCTCAGGGTTCTCGAACTGCCGGAGTTGGATCGCTCCGTCTTCGCGTTCGATCTCGTCGGCACGGTCTTTCGCGTCGGAGATGTCGCCGGAGACGAGTTCGATGTCGGCGCCGTAGGCACGCATCACCTCGCGGCGCTCCGGCGACTGGGACTCGGGCATCACCACCGTGAGGTCGTACCCTTTCGCGGCCGCGACGACCGCGAGCCCGATCCCGGTGTTCCCGCTCGTGGGTTCGACGAGGTCGTCGCCGGGTGAGATCTGCCCGTCGCGCTCGGCGGCCTCGACCATCGCCAGCGCGGGGCGGTCCTTGGCCGACCCGCCGGGGTTCTTCGATTCGACCTTCGCGGCGACCGTGACCCCCGGCGGCGACTCCACCCGGACCAGCGGTGACCCGATCGTGTCGAGGATGGTGGCGTGCATCGTCTCCGGGTTCGTCGGTGGCGCACAAGACGGTGACGGCGCCCGTCCGGGCGTGCCGGTATCGCCGACGCTGCGGGTTCGACGGGTGCGACATCCGTCACGAACGGTACGTCCCGGACCGGGTTCCGGGGTCGCAAGCGTTTTTCACGCCCGCGGTGTAAACTGTACGAATGACTGATGTACTCGTCGTCGGCGGCGGTCCCGCCGGCCTCAGCGCCGCACTGTTCACCGCGAAGAACGGCCTCGACACCGCGGTGTTCGACACCGACAGCACGTGGATGCACAAGGCCCACCTGTTCAACTATCCCGGGATCGGATCGGCCGACGGCTCGAACTACATAGCCACCCTCCGCGACCAAGTCGACGACTTCGGGGTCGAACGCCACCAGGGCACCGAGGTGACCGGTGTCACCGCCGACGGCGGGGAGTTCGTCGTCGAGGTCGACGAGAGCGACACTCACACGGCGGAGTACGTCGTGCTCGCGACGGGCGCGAACCGTGACCTCGCGGCGGACCTCGGGTGTTCGTTCACCGACGAGGACGTCGTCGACGTGGACGTGACGATGGAAACTTCCGTCGAGAACGCCTACGCGACGGGTGCGATGGTGCGGGTCGAGGAGTGGCAGGCGGTCATCTCCGCGGGCGACGGCGCCGCGGCCGCGCTCAACATCCTCTCGAAGGAGAAGGGCGAACACTACCACGACTTCGACGTGCCGGCCGACGCCGAGTCGGTGTTCGGGTCGCTCGTCGACGAGTGACACAGTAGCGGGCGGTAGGCCCGCCGTTTCTCCGCTGGCCGCCACCGCGGGGTTTACGCCCTCGGCCGGCGTATCCGATCGTATGTCCGAAACAGACGCCGAAGCCGACGCCAGTACCGGGCGACTCGAGACGATGCGGCCGAACCCGGCGTGGAGCGCCGACGCCTACGAGGAGACCGTCGAGGTGCTCGCCGAGGAGGGACTGGTCTTCCGCGTGTGGGGTGGCGACTGGTGCGGCGACTGCCGCGGTCGACTCCCGGACTTCGGGGCCGCGCTCGACGCTGCAGGCGTCCCCGACGACCGCGTCCACCACTACCCCGTCGTGAAGGAAGACGACGGGAGCAAGACCGGGCCCGAGGTCGAGGCGTACGGGATCGAACTCATCCCGACTGTCGTCGTCGAACGTGACGGCGAGGAGGTCGCTCGGTTCGTCGAGGACGAGGGCGTCCCGGTCGCGGTCTACCTCGCCAACGAACTGTCCGGGTAGACTGGCCCGCGGATCCGGGCCGAATACGTGGTGAGAGCACCGATTTCACTCAAACCGGAGTTTGAGCTTCCGGACGGATTAACGCCGCAACCCCCGTAGGTGCCGGTGCAATGTCGACCGCAGATTCGATCGTCACCACAGACACCCTCCATCGCTTCGGCCGCCGGTTCCTGGGCGCGCCGGTCCGCAGCCGGACGTATCGACACCTGTTGTACCTCCTGTTGGCGTTTCCGCTCGGCATCGTGTACTTCGTCGGGTTCGTCACCGGGACCGCGGTCGGCCTCGGACTCCTCGTCACGTGGCTCGGGCTGCCGATCCTCCTGCTCACGCTTTCGGCCGCCGCGGCTGCCGCCGGGATCGAAGCACGACTCGCGACCCGGCTCGTCGGTGTCGACGCCGCCGTGCCCGCGTTTCTCCGGGAGTTCGACGTCGACGACGGCCTCGCCGTCCCCGGAGACGGGTTCGTCGACGCGGTCCGACGCCTCGTGACCACCCCCTCGACGTGGACGGCTGTCGTGCTCCTGATCTACAAGTTCGTCTTCGGACTCGTGGCGTTCGTCGCCGTCACCACAGTCGGGTCGATCTCCGCGGCGCTGCTCGCCGCACCGGTCGTCTACGACGATCCGGCCGGGATCGCCGCGGGTGCGGCGACCGCCGGCCAGTACCGGGTCGGGTCGTGGACGGTGGGGAGCCTCCCGGAGGCGCTCGCGGTCGCCGCCGGCGGCGTCGTCGTTCTAGTCGTCGGACTGAACCTCCTGAGCGGCCTCGCGAGGTTCCACGCCCGCTCCGTCGCCGGGATCCTGCGGGTCGGAACGGGGAACTAGTCCGAGTCGAACGGGAGGTCGTCGGCGTCGATTGCGTCCCCGTCGCCCCCCGCACCGTCGACTGCGTTCCCGTCCCCGTCACCGAACCACGACAGCGCGTCCGCGACCGAGTGTGACGGCGGCGAGCACGCCCGGCCCTCGCAGACGTACACCGTGGGTTCACCGTCGCGCTCGGTCCGCCCCCGCCAGATCGGCGGCGCCTCGCCGAGACCCAGGGTTTCGAGCCACGAGTCCAGCCCCGACTCCGTCGGCGGCCGCGGCGCGAGCACGGCACCGGGGAGGGACGTCGACGAGAGTGACGCCCGGATCGACTCCGGGAGTCCCACGGCCGCGGTCGCTGCGTCGGCGTCGGTGCCGTCCCCCATCGTGACCACGACCTCCGTCGATCCGTGCGCCCGTTTGTGGGCCGCAAGCGCCAGCGACGTGTGCTCCAGCGGCCGCCCCCGGATCCGGTCTGCGTGTGTGTCGACGACCGCGCCCGCGACGTCCGAAAAGCCGGCCGCCGGGGCGAACGCGTCCAGATCCACCAGCAGCGACGCCGCGACCCCCGCGCTCGACGGCGTCGACTGGTCCTGGAGTTCCTGCGGCCGGGTGACGAGCGCCTCCCCGTCGGCGGGGGTCATGTACAGCGTCCGGGCGTCGGCGTCGTAGAACGACTCGACGATCACCTCGGCGAGGTCCACGGCGAACGCGAGGTGGTCGACGTCGCCGGTGGCACTGTACAACTCGAACGCACCGCGGGCCAGGAACGCGTAGTCGTCGAGGTAGCCGATCCCCTTGACGTCGCCGTCCTTGTACCGTCGGGAGAGCCGTGCGTCCTCCACGTCCCAGAGGTGCTCCCGTACGAACGACAGCGCGTCCGCGGCGAGGTCGACGTACTCGTCGTCGCCGAGCACGAGCCCCGCACGCGCCAACCCTCTGATCGCGAGGCCGTTCCACGACGCGAGGACCTTCTCGTCGCGGGCGGGCCGGACCCGGTCGCTCCGCGCATCGAACAGCGCCGCCCGGGCGTCGTCGAGTCGGTCGACGACCTCCGACTCCGGACAGTCGTAGGCGTCGGCCAGGTCCGGAATCGACGAAGACACGGTGAGCACCGTCTTCCCCTCGAAGTTACCGGCGTCGGTCACGCCGAACCGATCCTTGGCGATCGCGGCGGTGCGGTCGTCATCGATGGCGGCGTCGACCTCTGCTGGCGTCCACACGTAGAACGTGCCCTCTTCACCCTCGCTCTGGGCGTCGAGGGTGCTGAACAGCCCACCGTCGTCGTGGCGGAACTCCCGGCGGAGGAAGTCGGCGGTCTCGCGGACGATCCGGGCGTACCGGTCGCGGCCGGTCCGTCGATACGCCGCGGCGTAGAGCGCCAGCAGTTCGCCGTTGTCGTAGAGCATCTTCTCGAAGTGGGGGACCGTCCACTCGCGGTCGGTGGCGTACCGGTGAAAACCGCCGCCGAGGTGGTCGTAGACGCCGCCTGCGGCCATCGCGTCCAGCGACGCGGTCGCCGCGGGGAACGCGTCGTCGCCCTCGGCCGCGACTGACGCCCGGAGC
>UEZD01000013.1_pt1 | contig 11746 bp, 11 predicted proteins | sample 1903811 | NCBI WGS metagenome assembly UEZD01 (sample SAMEA4776353, study PRJEB27445) | saltern metagenome | biome: Hypersaline environment; feature: solar saltern; material: Pellet | place: Spain | collected 2012-08 | depth 0 m | reverse complement strand
CCGGGGACACAGTGCCGGGCCGCGGGCGTCGACGGTGACGAACGCCGACCCGCCGCAGACCGCACACGCCCGTTCGCGCTCGTCGGGCGCGGGGATCAACCCCGCGTCGATCTCGATCGCGACCCGGCGGACATGCTTGCACCGGGCGCCCCGGATGGCGCTGTCGGGGCAGGTGCACGTCGCGCGCTCGGCGTCGACGACGTAGGTGCGGCCCTCCCGGTCGACGAGGTAGCGGCCGTCCCGTAGCGGCCACACTGCCATCGGCTCCGCCCGGGCGCGGGCCGCCCGGCCGTCGTACCCCTCGGCGGGGAACGTCCGGTGGTCGTGGCCGTCGAGGTCGGCCGGGAGTCCCGTTCGGGAGCGGCTGGGGTGGTCGGCCGTGGCAGTGCGGTCGGGATCCGAGTCGGGGCGATCGGGGGCCGCGGTGCGGTCCGGATCGGTCGACGCGGGTGTGTACGTTGGGTGCGTCATCTCCGGGAATCCTCCTGACTAAGACTACGGGCTGGAGACGACTAAGCCTTCCTGGTTCGCGCCCCCAACTTCACGTATCGGCCGCCCGTCTGTGTCGACGATGTCCTACTCGAAAGCGAACTACACCGACGGCAACGAACGCGCGGCGGGGATGTACTTCCTCCGGGAGACGCTCGGGTGCGAGAACCTCGGTATCACCGTCGTCGACGTCGACGCGGGATGGGCCGGGATGGAACACGACCACGAGGACGGCGACCACGAGGAGGTCTACTACCTCAGCGACGGCGATGTCACGCTCGTCGTCGACGACGAGGCGGTGGCGATGGACCCCGGAGACGCCGTGCGCGTCGCCCCCGAATCCGACCGGCGGCTCCACGCCGAGACGGCGAGTACGCTGGTCGTCGCGGGCGCGCCCTGAGCATCGGTCCGTCGACCGACGGGTGACCGCCCTCGGCCGACGCCGTTTTGGGTCGGGCACTCGGACCTCCGGCTATGCCACCCGCTCGCGACGCCGACGCCGGTCACGACGGCGACGCCCCGGCGCCGTGTCCCGACGCCGCGACCCTCGGCGACGCCGTCGCCCGCGAGCGCCGTGCGTCGGGGCCCGCGCTCCGGGCCCGCGCGTCCGGTCGAGCGTACAGTTACCACGATTTCATCACGACCTCGTACAAGGCCGGGAACGTGCTCCGGCACCTCGGCGTTCGCCCCGGCGACGACGTCCACGTCGCGTCCGAGCACGTTCCCGAACCCGTGCTCTCGTTCTACGGGGCGGCCCAGTTGGGTGCGGTCACGCGCTTCCGCACGGAGGCCGGGGGACCTCCCCCGCGGGTCGCCGTCGCACCCGCAGCGCGCGCGGACGAGTTCGACCTTCCGCCGGGGCACAACCTCGCGGTCTACGGCGACCCGCCGGCCGATCCGTCGGTGACACACTGGGAGACGGAGGTGTGGAGCGAGAACCCCGCGGTCCACCCCGTCGCGGTCGACGCGAGCGACCCACTGTTCGCGGCGGGCGACCGAACGTACGCTCACGGCGAGGTGCTCGCGGCGGCCACGGCGGTGATCGACGGCGTTGGGATCGACCCCGGGACGGAGGTCCTCCTCCGTGGCCCGCTGACCGACCCGGCAATCGTGGTGGCGGGGCTCGTGGCCCCGATCCTGGCGGGTGCGACGGTCGTGCTGCCCGACAGCACCGAGTGGGCCGGGTCCGACGGCCACCCGATCGAAGTCGACGGGGAAGCCTGCGGCGCGTCGGTGCTGGACCTCGGTACGGACTGACGGGACCGCCGTCCCGATCCCGTGTCGCGCCCGCCCGATCGGCCGCGTCGAAACCGGGGCCTCCTTGTGGGGCGCCGCACCTACTCCGGGTATGAGCCTGGAAGTCGCGGTCGCCGTCCCGTTCAAACAGCGCGGGACGACCCGACTGGGGGAAGGGGAGTTCGTGGTCGCGCTCTCCTTGGACCGGAACTGGTTCTCGCCGGATCAGGCCAAGCGGCTCATCGACGTGGCGGCGGGGCGTGGCCTCCTCGCACGCGACGACGGCGAGGTGGTCGCGCAGTTCGATCCGCCGGACGTGACCGTCCCCGACGAGTACGAACCCGACGAGTCGCTCCTCAGAGAGCAGTCGACCTTCGAGCGGATCCTCGACGCGCTGGTGGCGGCGGGCCACGACAAGCGGGACGCGGTCGCCGCGATCAACGAGCGCCAGCGACGGCTCGGGATCTCGGTCGAGGCGGCGGCGGCACTGTACGCGCGGCGGCAGGGCGTCGACGTCGGCGACGCAGCGCGCGCGGCGGCGGAGCAACTCGGGGAGTAGCGGCGGACCGGGAGCCCTTTTCGGCGGCGCACGAAACGCCTCGTATGGTCGAGAAACGGCTGACCGACGGCCGCCGGATCGCACAGTTTCTGGCCTCGGAGATCACGGGCCACGGCGACGCCCTCGCCGCGCTGTCGGTCACGGACGCCGATCCCGACGTGGAGCCCACGCCCGACGGGACGTTCGCCTACGCCATCGACCGCGACGGCGACCGCGTGGCGTCGGTGTTTGTCCAGCCCGACCGGGCCCGTGTGGAGTTCGAGCACGCGGTCGACGTCGCTGCCACCGCCGCCCGGGAGGAGGGACTCCGCGTCCGGCCGAAGGCGGTCGAGCCGCCACGAACTCTGGTGTTCGTCGAGGACGGCGCGCAGGTGAAGTGGGTGCTCTCGGTGCTCCGCTCGGTCGTGGCGGCGTAACCGAGGGTCCGCCGCTAGACGCCCTCCAGCAGGTCGGGCAACTCCGCAACGAGCCGGGTCCGCGGAACGTGGGCGGCCGCCCGTGGCGACACCGGCGGGCCGCCCTCGAAGGTCACCTGGACCGGGACCAACCCGGCGTCGGCCGCGCCGGCGATGTCGGCATCGACATCGTCGCCGACGTAGACGGTCTCGCCGGGGTCGCTGCCGAGCGCGTCGAGCAGCGCCGCGAAGGCGGCCGGGTCGGGCTTGCCGGCGTCGAGGTCGCCGGTCACTAACGCCACGTCGAACAGGTCGGTCCACCCGAGAGTCGTCAGTTTGTCGCGCTGGGCGACACTCGGACCGTTGGTGAGGAGGCCGACCCGGTAGGTGTCCTGAAGCCGGCGCAAGAATGGCTCCACGCCGGAGAGTGGGACGAGTGCGTCCGCGATCTTCCGGCGGTACACGCCGGCGAGCCGCGCCGGCTCCACGTCGGCGTCGTGTCCGTCGAGCAGCGCTGCGAAGATCGGTTCCCGCGTGTCGCTTGTGAGGTTCCGGCCGTGGGCGTCGAGGTAGCTCTCCCGAGTCAACGGCGGCCCGTCGACGGCTTCGACGGCGTCTTCGAGTATCGTCTCCCGGTCGCGCGCCGGCACGGCGAGCGTCTCGTCGAGGTCGAACCCCACCGCGGTGATCGTCACGGTCCCGCATAGACCACGGGGACGTATGACTTTTCTCGTCGGGCCGCCACGGAACCGATGTGACCCTGGATCCCGTCCACGTCGACAGCATCGCGGACCTCGCGGCGTATCTCGCGCGCAACGTGGACGACACTGACCACGTCGACGTGGCCGCACGGGTCTGGGCGGACTTCCTCGACCCGTTGTACGACCCCGACGGCCGGGCGGTGCTCGAACCCGTCGGCGAGAAGCGGCTGCGCGCGGTCGACGCCGAGGACGTCGCGCTCGCCGACGCGCCGTTCGAGACCACCCACGGGCTGGATTCGGGGACGATCAACCCCACGACGTTCAAGAACGGGCTGGTTGTCGACCTCGCGCAGGCCGCGATGGCGGCGGCGCCGTCGGATCTGGACCTCCACCGTCGCCGGAGCATCGTCGCCGCGACCCACGTCAACGACAGCACGGTCGCCTTGGAGGAACCCTGGCGGACCGTCGACGAGGGGTACTGCCGGTGGCGGGTGCTCCAGGTGCCGCGGGTCAACCGCTACGCCGAAGGGATCGTCCACGCGCTGGCGCTGTACCTCGCAGAGAGCTCTCACGCCCTGGAACACGCCGACGCGGTGTCGGACCTGCTCGTGCTCGACGGCCCGCTGTACCCGGTCGAACTCCTCAACTGGCGGGACCGCGACGCCGAGTTGCAGGCGCTCGCCGAGGAGCTCCAGCCCCGGTCGATCGTCGAGAACTACATCCGCCTGGTTGAGTCGTTCGTCGAACGCGACGTCCCGCTGTGCGGGTTCGTGAAGAACCCCGCCTCCAAGCGGATCGTCGGGACGCTCCGGGCGGGTGATCGCGGCATCGACGTGCCGTGGACCGACGACACCGCGCTGTTCACGCAGTTACTGGAGCGACGGGCGGACGACGCCGACGACGGCCGACGCCGCGGCCCCGAGAGCAGGCGGACCGACGAACTCACGTTCACGAGCTGGTTCGTCTCCCGCGGCGGCGTCGACGCGACGGTCGCAGCCGACGGCGACGCCTACGGCGTGGAGCGCCGGCTGGACCCGGAACTCTACGAGACGTGTTTCTTCGCGGTGTACGAACCGCAGACCGACGTGCTCTACCGGGTCGAGACGCCGTACGCGTTCGCCCGCGACGAGGAGACTCGGGAAGCGATCGCCCGACAGATCCTCGGCGAGGTTGCGGCCCGCCGCGGCCCGCCCGAGGCCGTTGCGAAGGCCGACGGCCTGGCACGCATCAGCGCCTCCGAGAAGTCCTCGCTCCGCCAGCGGTTCGCCGAGACGCTCGACACCGACGAAGTCAGGCGGTACGACGACGTCCGGTGGGGCGAGGTGGAGTGACCGGCTCGTGGACGACAGCTGGCCGGGGGGCTACGACCGTTCGGATCCCGGTTCGGTCTTGATCACCTCGACCTGCACTTCGGACTCCGCGACGCCGACGCGCGCGAACTGCGTCCGGACGTGCTCCTTCGCGGCCTCGACCGCCCGCTCCCGCGTCTCGAACCCCCGCGGCATCGGCGACTCGAAGGCGACGTGTTTGATCTGTCCGTCGATCTCGGTTTCGGACCCGCCGCTCTCGACCTCGTAGAACTCGTCGCAGACCCAGACGTACGGGGCGTCCTCGTCGGGTGCTCCCTTGTAGGACGGCGCCGACTCCCCCCGCTCGAACACCGTCCCGGTTAGTGCGGTCCCCCCGGCGTGACCGCGGACAAGCAACATACCCAGCGTTGTGGCCGTGGCGACAAAAGCCGTCCGGCGGAGCCTCGGTTCGGACCCGAATGGGTGGCGTACAGCCGGCACACCGCTGTCCCCGCGCCGACGTGCCGGGCAACCGCGACCCGACGCGGGGCAGTTCTCACCGCACACCGGCGGTGGTTCCGTGATCCGGGATAAACGTACGGCCAGGAGCGGCCGTTCGGGGAGTCCCCCGTCACGGCCGCTAACGGTGCATCCCCGGAAACGCAGTCAGCGATCCCGTCCGGCCGACAGGGCGGTCGGACAGGGCTACCGCGTCAGCGATCACGTCCGCTTCGTCAGCGGTGGATGGTGTCTTCCGCCGACGGCAGCATCCACTGGAGCGTCTCGGCCGGACGCTTGTAGACGACCGTGACCGGCTTGTCGACGAGCCGGATCACCTTGTCCGCCGTGCTCCCCAGCAGCGCCTCCTCGACCGTACCGAGCCCGCGGGAGCCGATCACCACGAAGTCGATGTCGTTTTCTTCGACGTACTGCTGGATCTTCTTGTGAGCGATCCCGGTCTCGACTGCCGTCACGGCGTCGAGCCCCGCCTCGGCGGCCAGGTCCGCGACCTCACCGGTGATTCGCTCGCCGTACTCGACGTACTCATCGCGTTTCGCCTCCTGCTCGCCGGTGATCGGAACGATCTTCGCCTCGAACTCGTCGACGACGTGGAGTACGTGGACGGTCGCGTCGAGTTCCTTCGCCAGTTTGACGCCCTCTTCGACCGCGTTCGCCGCCTGTTCGCTTCCGTCGGTCGGTATGAGAATGTTGTCGTAGCTCATATCCGCACGTTCCGACGGAACCCACCTAAAAGTATGTGTTGGTTGTCAGGTTGTGAGAACGCGGCGGCGGTCGTGGGAGCCTACTGCCGGTCGAGGGGCGGGGTGTTTTATCCGTCGCCGACGCAATCGTCCGATAATGGACCTCGGCGACTTCGAGCCCGGGTCGGACGATCGGCCGTCCGACCGGGACGACGACCGGGAGGCGACGGGACACGACGGCGGGTCCGAAGACGGCGGGTCGGCCGGGGCCTCCGCCCGCGACGGCCCGACCGACGACTCCGACGACGTCGGCGTCGCGTTCGAGCGCTACGACGCCGATCCGGCGGGTCGCGACCGCGGACTCGGCGCGATCGCGGTCTCCCAGGGGCTCCGCGTCGCGGAGGACGGGGACGACACCTCGCTTCGAGCCTACGTGACAGCCGACAACCGGGAGGCTGTCAGGCTGGGGAAGTATCTCCTGGTTCCGTACCCCGACGACGAACTCCTCTTTGCGAAGATCACCGCCCTGGAGTACGCCCAGGAGTTCCGGACCGACGACGCCACCGAGATCCACGCCCGCCGGGCGATGCGCCGGGACGACTTCGAGGAGCGCGACTACAAGTTCGTCGCGTCGCTGGAGCCGCTCGCGGTGCTGTTCGAGGACAACGGCGACGCGGCCACCACGGACGACGCTGCGGATGCGGCGGGCGACGGCGTGCCGGCGCTCAAACGCCGGATGGTCGACCGCGTCCCCAAACCCGGCGCGGTCGTCGCGGAGGCCACCGACCCCGACCAGATCAAGACCGGCCTCGACATCCCCGGTGAGGGGATCTTCCTGGGCCACCTCTCGGTCGGCGGCGAGACCGTCCGGACCGCGGCGACCCCCCCGACCATCGACTACCGGCTCCGGGACGGCGACGACGGCGGCGAGCCGCTGATCTTCCGGCACACCCTCGTCGCCGGCGGCACCGGCTCCGGGAAGACCCACGCCACGAAGAACCTCCTGCGGCAGCTCCTGGCCGACGATCGCACCTACGGGATGGACGACGGCCGCGACGCCCGGCTGGCGGTCGTCCAGTTCGACCCGCAGGACGAGTACGCCCAGATGCACGACGACAACCCCGCGATGGACGACGCCACCGCCCGGCGGTACGAGCGGGAGGGTATCGCCCACGGCGGCCACGACGACACCGTCGCCCTGGTGCCGAAGGAGGACGGCGTCCCCTACGGCGGCGACGGCCACCGCGCGGAGCAGTTGGAGTTCACCATCCCCTTCTCGATGGCGCGCGACCGGCCGTGGCTCGTCGCGGGCAGCAGCCTCAACGAGAACCAGTATCCCGCCCTCGTCCACCTCCTGAACCGGTTCTTCCGCGAGTACGGCGACGGCGGCACCTACGACGAGTTCCTGACGTTCCTCGACAACCCGGCGCTCAAAGAGGAGCTCGACGAGTCGGGACGGGTCCACGAGGCGACGTTCGATGCGGTCAAACGCCGGGTGCACGGCGTTCCTGCCGGCGTCTTCGACCAGTCGGCCCGCCCGATCACGGAGCTCGATCACCAGCTGGTCCGGCCCGGCGGACTGACGGTGATCCCGACCTACCACCTCTCGACGTCGCGGGCGAAGGAGGTGTTCGTGCTCGCGGTGTCGAGCCTCCTGATCGACGACAAGCTCTCGAACGCGCCCGACTCCGACCGGATCAAGGAGACGCCCGTCCTGCTCGGGATGGACGAGGCGCACAACTTCCTCGCCGACGCCGACAACGTCCAGGCGCGGAAGGTGATCTCGAAGTTCACCGAGGCCGCAAAGCAGGGGCGGAAGGAGCGGCTAGGGTTGTGTCTGGTCACCCAGGATCCCCAGGACATCGCCGAACCGGTGTTCAAGCAGGTCAACTCCCGGCTCGTGTTGAACCTCGGCGACGAGGACGCCATCAAGAGTGTGAACATCCCGCCCGCGTTGGAGGACAAGGTGCCGTACATGGAGACCGGCCAGTTCGTGGTCTACTCCCCTGACAACTCCGAGCCCGTAGAGCTCACAGGGCTGTCGACCTGCCTCACGCGACACGGGGAGTAGCTGTCGCGGGTAGCGTTTTTATCACCGCCCGCTGTACGCCTCAGCATGCCGACCCACGTGCTCGTCGCTGTCGACGGCTCGCCCCAGTCGGAACGCGCGATCGAGTTCGTCGCCGACGAGTGGGGCGACGCGTCGACGACGCTGCTCCACGTCATCGACCCGGTCCAGGCCGGCTACGACGCGAGTGTCCTCCCGAGCGGGTCAGAAGCGTGGTACCGGAGTGCGAAAGAGGGTGCAGACGACCTCCTGACGGAGAGCCGGGAGCGCCTCGTCGCAGCACGTCGCGACGCGGACCCGGGAGCCGGCTACGATATTGACACCAGAACCGACGTGGGGCGGCCCGCGGCGACCATCGTCGAAGTCGGGGACGAGCTCGACGCCGACCACGTCGTCGTGGGGAGCCACGGTCGACAGGGCGTCTCGCGGCTGGTGCTCGGGAGCGTCGCTGAGGCCGTCGTCCGGCGGTCGCCCGTGCCGGTGACTGTGGTTCGGTAGGCGAGTCGCGGTGGAGTGGGTTGACGGGACTACTGGAATCCGATCCGGCCGTCGCGGCGGCCGCCGAGCGACTCCTGGCCGCCACCCTTGAACTGGTCTTTCATCTCCTCGTAGTAGTCCATCAGGTCGTCGGTGATCGTCGGCCGGACCGACTCCATGGCGCGGCGGAAGTGCTGCATCTCGACCTCTCGGGCGTCGGGATCGTCACGCAGCGCCTCGATGGCGGCCTCGCGGGTGATCGTCTCCAGGTCCGAGCCGACGTAGCCGTCGGTGACTTCCGCGATCTCCCGGAGGCTCACGTCGGGCGCCAGCGGCGAGTCGCGGGTGTGGATCTTCAGGATCTGCTCGCGGCCCTCCTCGTCGGGCTGGCCGATGAGCACCAGCCGGTCGAACCGCCCCGACCGGATCAGGGCGGGGTCGATCATGTCCGGCCGGTTGGTCGCGCCGATCACCATCACGTTGCCGCTCTCCTCCAACCCGTCGAGTTCGGTCAGCAGCTGGTTCACGACGCGCTCGGAGACGTTGTTGCCCGTCTCGCCGCCGCGGTTGGGCGCGAGGCTATCGAGCTCGTCGAAGAAGATGATCGTCGGACTGACCTGCCGGGCCTTCCGGAACGTCTGCCGGATCGCCTTCTCGGACTCGCCGACCCACTTCGAGAGGAGCTGTGGCCCCCGAACCGAAATGAAGTTGGCGTTGGTCTCGTTGGCGACCGCCTTCGCGATCAGCGTCTTCCCGGTTCCCGGGGGGCCGTACAGTAACACGCCCTTCGGCGGGTCGACCCCCATCCGGTCGAACCGAGCGCGGGAGGTCAACGGCCACTCCACGCTCTCCTTGACGGTCTGTTTGGGGTCGTCGAGCCCGCCGACGTCGTCCCACGAGATCTTCGGGAGCTCGACCAACACCTCCCGCATCGCCGAAGGTTCGACGTCTCCGAGTGCGCCCTCGAAGTCCTCCCGCTTGACGATCATCCGGTCGATGAGGCTGGGCGGGATGTCCTCCTCGTCGAGGTCGATCTTCGGGAGGTACCGCCGGAGCGCCTTCATCGCCGCCTCCTTCGTGAGCGACTCGATGTCCGCGCCGACGAAGCCGTGGGTCTCGTCGGCGAGGTGCCCCAAGGAGACGTCGTCCGACAGCGGCATCCCGCGGGTGTGGATCTGGAGGATCTCCTTCCGGCCGACCTCGTCGGGGACGCCGATCTCGATCTCGCGGTCGAACCGGCCGGGGCGGCGGAGCGCGGGATCCACGCTATCGACGCGGTTGGTCGCCGCGATCACGACGACCTGGCCTCGGGTCTCGAGGCCGTCCATCATCGTGAGGAGTTGGGCGACGACCCGGCGCTCGACCTCGCCGGTCACGTCCTCACGCTTGGGGGCGATGGAGTCGAGTTCGTCGATGAAGATGATCGACGGCGAGTCCTCGGTGGCGTCCTCGAAGATCTCGCGCAACTGCTGTTCGGACTCGCCGTAGTACTTCGAGATGATCTCCGGGCCCGCAATGGAGAAGAAACTCGCGGAGGTCTCGTTTGCGACCGCCTTCGCGAGCAGGGTCTTCCCGGTGCCGGGCGGGCCGTGGAGCAGCACCCCCTTCGGCGGCTCGATCCCGAGCTTCTTGAAGATCTGCGGGTGCTTCATGGGGAGCTCCACCATCTCCCGGACGCGCTGGATCTCGCTTTTCAGCCCGCCGATGTCCTCGTAGGTGATCCCGCCGCCGGTCTTCTCGAAGCCGGAGATCGGCTCCTCCCGGAGTTCGACCTCGGTGTCCTCGGTCACCAGACAGACCCCGTCGGGCTCGGTCTCGACCGCGATGAGTGGGATGGCCTGCCCCGGCGACCGCATGAACGGGTGGTTCGTCGACGACATGACGGGGACGATGTCGCGCTCGACCACCGGCCGCTTGAGGATCTGGCGTTTGACCATGCCGGCGGCGTCGGAGCCGAACTGCACGCTCGCCTCCTCGGGCGGCGCGAGCACGAGCTTCTCGGCTTTGGTCTCCTCGGCTTTCCGGATGGTCACGCGCTCGCCGATGCTGATGTCGGCGTTCTGCCGCGTGAAGCCGTCGATCCGGACGGTATCGGTGTTCCAGTCCTGGCGGTCGGCACGCCACACCTTCGCCGCGGTGGTCTCGGCGCCTTCGATCTCGATGATGTCGCCCGGCGAGAGTTTGAGGTGGAGGAGCGTGTCCGGGTCGAGACGGGCGATCCCGCGGCCCGAGTCGTTCGGGTAGGCCTTCGCCACTTCGAGTTGAACTTCGTTCATAGTTGGATCGCGGGGGTACGTCCCGCTGGCCGGTCACGATCCGGGTCGACGCCCCGTTCGCTGCAGTCGCCGTGGACACCGGTCCGTGACATCTTGTCCTGTTCTTTCGGTCGGGCATACAAATCCTTACCGCCCGCGGAACCGACGGGTGGGTCTTTGACGCCGGGGACCGAGGGGACTGGTATGCGCACACTCGCGTTCGACGGCCGGATGGGTGCCAGCGGGGATATGTTGCTTGCGGCCCTGCTCGCCGCCGGCGCGGACCGCAACGCCCTCGCGCCGGTCGAGGACGCCCTCGACGTCCGCTACGAGGTCGATCGGGTGGACGAACACGGGATCGCGGCGACGGCCGTCCGGGTGGTGCTCGACGACGGGTCCGAAGGGGCGCACGACCACACGGATCACGACCGCGGGAGCCACGCTTCCGGCCACAGCCACACGCACGACGACTCCGACGGCCACAGCCACACGCACGACGGGGCGACCCCTGCGGAGGGTCACGGCCCCCACCGGACGTACGCCGAGGTCGTGGGGATCGTCGAATCGATGGATCTCCCCGCGAGCGTCGAATCCGACGCGATCGCGACCTTCAGGCGACTGGGGGAAGCCGAGTCGTCGGTCCACGACACCGACCTCGACTCGACGACGTTCCACGAGGTCGGCGCCGACGACGCCATCGCCGACGTGGTCGGCTTCGCGCTCCTGCTCGAGGACCTCGGCGTCGACCGGATCGTCACGACCCCCCTCGCCACTGGCGGCGGCACGGCGTCGATGGCGCACGGCGAGTATCCGGTTCCGGCGCCCGCGGTGGTCGAGATCGCGGCCGACGCCGAGTGGTCGCTGCGGGGCGGCCCCGTCGACGCGGAGCTTCTCACCCCCACCGGCGCGGCGATTCTCGCGCAGTTCGCCGACGGCGTCGAGTCGCTGCCAGCCCTCAACGTCGACGCGGTCGGTTACGGGGCGGGTGGCTACACGTTCCCCGACCGGCCGAACGTGTTGCGGGCGCTGGTCGGTGACGGCGGCCGTACCCTCAATCGGGAGTCGATCACGGTGC
>UEZD01000012.1_pt1 | contig 12313 bp, 10 predicted proteins | sample 1903811 | NCBI WGS metagenome assembly UEZD01 (sample SAMEA4776353, study PRJEB27445) | saltern metagenome | biome: Hypersaline environment; feature: solar saltern; material: Pellet | place: Spain | collected 2012-08 | depth 0 m | reverse complement strand
CCGCCTCCGGTGACGGCCTGCGGGTGACGTTCGAGCCCGCATCCACGTCGGTCGACGTCGGCGAGCGGACCGAACTCCGGTTGGTCGCGACCGGCGTCGACGGCGGCGTGGGTGCGGTCGAAGCGGAGATATCGGTCGATTCCGCGGCCGCGACCATCACCGACCTCGAAGTCGCCGGCGGTGCCGGAGTCGAACAGGCCGACATCGGTACCGACGGAACCACCGGGGTCGTCCGCGGAGCGCTGATGGACACGAACGACACCGGGACCGCACACGTCGCGACAGTGACCGTCGAGGGTGCCGAGCAGGGCACCACGTCGATGAGCGTCGAGGTCGACTCCCTCGGCGACGAGTCGGGGACGTCCTACGAGGTCGGCGGGACCACGGCGGCGACGGTCTCGGTCGGCGACACCGGGAGCGACGACGACGGCGACTCGGGGGCCGGAAGCTCGGATGTGATCCTCTCGGTATCGGAGATGCCGACGGGCTTCGAGCGGGCGAGCGTCACGGTCCGAACCGACACCGACGCGTCGGTGACCGAGACCCAAGCTGAACTGGTCTCGGACAGTCAACTCCGCGTCGTCTCCGACGGCCCGCGGACGACGACGGTCCAGGCGGTCGACCTCGCCGGGAACGTGGGTGCGTTCGACGACGAGCGGACGGTCGCACGCCTCACGTACGACCGGCAGCTGAGCCCGGACGAAGTCGAAATCGAGGTGGAGAACCTCCAGGACGACAACGGAACGTCCGTCCCCGGGGATCGCGTCTCGGTCGAAGTGCGGTCCGGCTCCCTGTTCGACGAGCCGCTTCCCGGCGCCAACACCGACGCCGCCCCGGGGGATCCGGACCGTGACGGGCAGTACGAGGACGTCGACGGCGACGGGAACGTCACGTTCAACGACGCTGTCGTGCTGTCGTTCGTCGACGCCAGCGAACTGAACAGCGAACAGGTCGCAGCCGTCGACTTCGACGGCGACGGTGACCTGGATATCGACGACGCGGTCGCACTCGCCTTCGAGTAATGTCCCGGAACCACACACCACCCCGGTCGGAACTGACGCGAAGACGACTCCTCGGCGCCGCCGCGACGGGGGTGTCGGTCGGCCTCGCCGGGTGCGGGGCCGCACTCGACGACGCCGAGACCACCGCCACCGTGGAGCTGTCGGGGATCCCGAACGGGCTCCAGCGGTACCGGTGTACCCTCTCACAGGACGGCGAGGAACCCATCACCGCGGTCGACCCGGTGTTGATCGACGGCGACGAGTTTCAGGTGGTGAACGGCGGCGTCGACAGCGCGTCGGTGGTCGTCCGGGCGGCGGACCTCTCGGAATCGGTCGGAACGACCGAGGAATCGCAGGTCGTGTTCACCGTGACGTTCGGTGGCACCGTCGCGCCGGCGGACGTCAGCCTCAGCGTCGGGGTCGCCGACGACGACGACGGGGCGTCGATCCCCCGCGACCGGTGGTCGGTCGACGTGTCAGAAGGGTAGCTCGGCCGGGGATCCGCCGACGAGGCCGACGCGTACGCCGGACGGGCGATTATATATCAGTTGCCCCCTACCGGACATGGTATGGAGTCACCTGGAATCGGTGCGAGGGGGGTCGAATCCGGGCGGGTGCTCGTAGTCGGCGGAAGTGGGGCGATCCGAGAGCGCCTACAGGCGGCGCTGGCCGCGACCGGGTTTCACCCGACTGTCACCCGAATCAGGTCGGGACGCAGTGCGCTCTCGGCGCTGGAGGACGAGGAGTACGACGCGGTCGTGGCGACAGACGGGGCCGTCGGCGATTTCGACGCTTTAGAACTACTGGATCGGGTTCGTGGGGGGCCTGGCGGCTCGATCCCGTTCGTGTTCGTGTCGGGATCGGGGGCCGTAGACGTGGTCGACGACGCGATCGACCGGGGCGCCGACCGGTGTCTGTCCCGCGGCGACGGGTCGGCCGCGTGGTACCGGACGTTGGCCGACGCCGTCGTGTCGACCATCGAGAGCCGGCGGACGCAGGCGCGGCTCGAACGCACCACCGACGAACTCCAGCAGATCTACGACACGGTCCCGGCCATGGTCACCCGGAAGGACACCGACAACCGACTCCTCAGGGTCAACGACGCGGTGGTCGACTACCTCGACCGTCCGCGCGAGGAGATCGAGGGCAGGACCGCCTGGGAACTGTTCCCGGAGGACGGCGACGAGTTCTACGGGATGGACCGTCGCGTGCTCGAATCGGGTGCGGCCGTCCGGGGGGAGATAGGCCGGCTCTCGACGCCGTCGGGCCCGGAGCGGTGGATGAAGACCGACGCCATCCCCTACCGGAACGGCGACGGCGAGGTCGAGGGCGTGCTGGTCGTCTCCGAGGACATCACCGAACAGAAGTCCCGGGAAGGGAAGCTCGAACGCCAGAACGAGCGGCTCGACCAGTTCACCTCAGTGGTGTCACACGACCTGCGGAACCCGCTGAACGTCGCGATGGGTCGAGTCGAGTTGGCCCGCCAGGAGTGCGACAGCGACCACCTTGCGGCCGTCGAGACGGCACACGCCCGGATGGAGACGCTGGTCGAGAACCTCCTGCAACTGGCCCGGGACGGCAAACCCGTCGCCGAGCCGGAGGCGGTCGACCTATCGGGGCTGGTCGACACCTGTTGGGGAGGCGTCGAGACGGCCGACGCGGAACTCCGAAACGAGGCGTTCCGGTGGATCGAGGGCGACCAGGATCGTCTGCAGCAGGTGTTCGAGAACCTGTTTCGGAACTCTGTCGAGCACGGCTCGACGGGCAGTCGGACGGAGTCCGACGACGCCGGAGAGCACGGCGACGACGCCGTGACGATCACGGTCGGCGAGTTCGACCACGGCATCTACATCGCGGACGACGGCGCCGGGATCCCGGCCGACGAGCGGGAGGCAGTGTTCGAGGCCGGCTACTCCGGGTCGGCGGGCGGAACCGGGTTCGGGCTGAGCATCGTCGCGGAGATCGTCGAGGCACACGGGTGGGACATCCGTGTGACCGACGGGGCCGACGGGGGGGCGCGGTTCGAGATCACCGGCGTCGAGTTCGTCCGAAGTAAGGATCAGTGACGGCCGGGGAAGGCTACCCCCGACAGTCGGGCATCGGCTTCTGTTGACCTACACCCAGCCTTCCTCGACCAGGAGTTCGCCGTTGAGCAGCGACGCGCCGGCGGCGCCGCGGATGGTGTTGTGCGCGAGGCAGTTGTACTTCAGGCCGTCGGAGGTCTCCTGGAGGCCGCCCGCGGAGATCTGCATCCCATCACCGCGGTCCCGATCCATCCGGGGCTGCGGGCGCTCGAAGTCCTCGAAGACGTGGATGAGCTGCTCCGGCGAGGACGGGAGGTCGACGCCGGGGTACGCCCGCATCGCCTCGGCGGCCTCTGCGGGCGAAGCGTCCTCGGCGGTCTCCGCGAAGACGTTCTCCAGGTGGCCGTCGAGCGTCGGGATCCGGTTGCACGACGCGGCGACGTCCATCCCGTGGAGGTCGATCCCGGTGCCGTCGAACTCGCCGAGGAGCTTCCTGGACTCGGTCTCCATCTTCTCTTCCTCGCCGCCGATGTGGGGGATGGCGTTGTCGATGATCTCCATCGACGTGACGCCGGAGTAGCCCGCGCCCGACACCGCCTGCAGGGTCGAGACCTGGACCGACTCCAGCCCGAACTCGTCGAGCGCCGCGAGCGTCGGGACCATCGTGATGGTGGAGCAGTTGGGGTTCTTCACGAGGGCGCCGTCCCACCCGCGCTCGTCGCGCTGGACCTCGATGAGATCCAGGTGGCCGGGGTTGATCTCCGGGATCGTGAGCGGCACGTCCGCCGCCATCCGATCGTTCGAGGAGTTCGAGGAGACCACGTACCCCGCCTCCAGGAACGCGGGTTCGACCTCCCTGGCGACTCCCGAGGGCAGCGAGGAGAAGAGCAGGTCGACGTCGTCGGGGACCGCCGAGGGGGCCGTCTCGCCGACGGTCATCTCCGCGACGTCGTCGGGGATCTGCGTGTTCACCCGCCACTTGGCGGCCTCGCGGTAGGTCTTGCCCGCGCTGGCTTCGGAGGCCGTGACCGCCGCGAGCTCGAAGGTTGGGTGGTCGTCGAGGAGTTGGATGAACCGCTGTCCGACCGCGCCCGTTGCACCGAGGATACCGACACGTACTGGCATTACCGTGGGCGTGGGAGACACACGCATAAGGCGGTTTGGGTTCGGCTGTATTCTCACGAACGTTCAGTCGAAACCGGCACTGAGAATCGAGATCCGACAAACGGTCGGATCCGCGGGTGTCGCCGGCGACGATCGACGATCGTCGAACGGGGGTTCGTACGGAACCGACAGATAGAGGTGGCGTGTCGAGGAACGGGTCGGTAAATGTTCAACAAGGTGCTCGTGGCCAACCGCGGGGAGATCGCGGTCCGGGTTATGCGGGCGTGTCGCGACCTCGGCGTCCGCACCGTCGCGGTCTACAGCGACGCCGACAAACACGCCGGGCACGTCCGGATGGCCGACGAGGCGTACAACGTCGGCCCCGCCCGCGCGGCGGACTCGTATCTGGATCACGACGCCGTGATCGAGGCCGGGCGGAAGGCCGACGCCGACGCGGTCCACCCCGGGTACGGCTTCCTCGCGGAGAACGCGGAGTTCGCGCGGAAAGTCCAGCAGAGCGAGCTTGTCTGGATCGGCCCGCCGGCCGACGCCATGGAGCAGCTCGGCGAGAAGACCAAAGCCCGGTCGTTGATGCAGGAGGCGGACGTGCCCGTGGTTCCGGGCACGACCGACCCCGTCGAATCCGCCGAGGCAGTGAAAGACGTCGCCGCGGAGTACGGCTACCCCGTCGCAATCAAAGCCGAGGGCGGCGGCGGCGGGCGCGGGCTGAAGGTGGTCAGATCCGCCGACGAGGTCGAATCACAGTTCGAGACCGCGAAACGCGAGGGGGAGGCGTACTTCGACAACGCCTCGGTCTACGTCGAGAAGTATCTCGAAGCCCCCCGCCACGTCGAGGTCCAGATCCTCGCGGACGAACACGGCAACGTGCGACACCTCGGGGAACGGGACTGTTCGCTCCAGCGCCGCCACCAGAAGGTGATCGAGGAGGCGCCCTCGCCCGCGCTCGACGCCGACCTCCGCGAGCGGATCGGCGACGCCGCCCGCCGGGGGGTCCGGGAGGCGGGGTACACCAACGCCGGGACCGTCGAGTTCCTCGTCGAGGACTCCGGTGACGAAACGAACTTCTACTTCATGGAGGTCAACACCCGGATCCAGGTGGAACACACCGTGACCGAGGAGGTCACCGGCATCGACATCGTGAAGTGGCAGCTCCGGGTCGCGGCCGGCGAAGCGTTGGACTTCACCCAGGAGTCGGTGTCGATCGACGGTCACGCCATCGAGTTCCGGATCAACGCGGAGAACGCCGCCGACGACTTCGCGCCCGCGACGGGCACCTTAGACACCTACGACCCACCGGGCGGGGTGGGCGTTCGTGTCGACGACGCTGTCCGGCAGGCCGACGAGATCGGCGGCGACTACGACTCCATGATCGCGAAACTGATCGTGGACGCCGGCGACCGCGAGGAGTGTCTCGCCCGGTCGGAGCGGGCGCTCGCGGAGTTCGAGATCCAGGGGTTGAGAACCATCGTCCCGTTTCACCGGCTGATGGTGACCGACGAGACGTTCCGCGCGGGCGAACACACCACGAAGTACCTCGACGAACAGCTCGACCGCGGCCGGATCGACCGCGCGGTCGAGAAGTGGGGCGGGGCGGCCGAGGAGGGGGAATCCGACGATGACGACGCCGCCGAAACGACCGAGCGCGAGTTCACCGTCGAGGTCAACGGCAAACGGTTCGACGTCGAACTCGAAGAACGCGGCACACCCCCGGTTCCGGCGGTCGACACCGCGGGCGCGGAGCCGGGCGCCGGTGGCAGCCGCACGGCGCGCTCCCGTCCGGACGCGGCGACCGACGACGGTGGCGACGTGGCGGTCGAGGGCGACGGCGAGCGGATCACCGCGGAGATGCAGGGGACGATCCTGTCGGTCGACGTCGCGGAGGGCGAGGCGGTCGCCGCGGGCGACGTGGTCTGCGTCCTGGAGGCCATGAAGATGGAGAACGACGTCGTCGCCGAGCGCGGCGGGACCGTGTCCGAACTCCTCGTCGCCGAAGGCGACAGCGTCGATATGGACGACGTCCTGGCCGTTCTGGAGTGACCCGATGAACGCGACGCGCCGCGCGCTACTCGCGGCTCTGGAGGACGGCCCGGTCGACGGCCCGACGCTCGCCGACCGGCTGGGGGTCTCCCGGGCGGCGGTCTGGAAACAGGTCGAAGCCCTCCGCGACGAGGGGTTCGTGATCGAGAGCGGCGACGAGGGGTACCGGGTGGTCGGCGTGCCCGACTACGGGGCCGCGGCGCTCGCGTTCGGACTCGACGCGCCGTACGACATCGAGTACGAGGCTCGAATAGCGAGCACGAACGATCGCGCCCGCGAACTCGCCGAGGGAGGGGCGGCGGACGTGGTTGTCGTCGCCGACGAGCAGACCGGCGGGCGGGCTCGGTTGGACCGCGAGTGGACCGCGCCCTCCGGTGGAGTGTGGGCGAGTCTGGTGCTCCGGCCGGAGCGACCGCCCGCGGAGATCCCGATGTACACCCTCGCGGCCGCCGTTGCGGTGGCCCGTGCGGCCCGCGAAGCGGGCGTCGAGGCGACCATCAAGTGGCCGAACGACGTGTTAGTGGCCGGCGAGGAGGGAGAACGGAAGCTCTGCGGGATCCTGACCGAGATGGAGGGCGAAGCCGACCGCGTCTCGTGGCTGGTGCTCGGCCCCGGCGTGAACGCGAACGTCGACCGCGACGCCCTCCCGCCGGGAGCCACCAGCCTCCGGGCGGAGGTCGGCGACGTCGACCGCCGGACGTTCCTCCAGCGGATCCTCGAGGAGATCCACGGTCTGACCGGCGAGGGCGCCGACCTCCGGGCTGTCCTCGACGCCTGGCGCGAGTACGCGAGCACGCTCGGCCGCCGCGTCAGAGTCGAAACGCCCAGTGGCGCGGTCGAAGGCCGGGCGGTCGACGTTCGGTTCCCGGGGAGCCTGGTCGTCGAGACCGACGACGGGGAGCGCGTGGTCCACGCCGGCGACTGCGACCACCTGCGGCCGGCGGAGTGACACGACCCGAAAAAAGACGGCGGCGCGCCCCGGTGCGGGATTGACTGCGCCGCGGCTATTCAGGTCTGGGTCGTAGAAAGTAACGCGAGGCGTGGAAAGACGGACGCAGCCGGCACGTCGGCGGAGTCGCGGTCGACGGCGGTCCGATCAGTCGCCGTCGCCGTCGCCGCCGTCGGTGAGGGGCCGGCCGCCGGGAGAGAGGATCCGGTCGGCGATCTGTCGCGCCTCGACGGACGTCGGGCGGCGTCCGTCGGCCGACCGGTCGCCGATGGCCTCGATCACGTTCATCACGTCCGAGAGGTCGCCGCGGTCGGCGACGTCGGCGAAGACGTCCTCGTAGGCGTTTGCCTCCCAGTAGTCGAGTTCGTACTCCGCGGAGTCGGTACGTGAGGCCACCGCGTACCGGAGCTGTTGTGCTGCGTCTGCTGGGCGCATATCCCCAACAACGTCCTGTCCCTACTAAAGTGTACTCCGACTCGAAATCGAGTTAATCACGACGGGCGGGTCGACCGTCGCACCCTCCGAGCCCCGGCCTTTAGATGGCCGGCGCGCGGGAGGTTCGGTATGACAGCTGACGACCGGGTGTCGGTGGCGCGGCGGGCGGCCGAGGTGGGGGCCGAGGTCGCCGCCGACCGGTTCCGGAGTGGGATCGACGTCGAGCGGAAGGCCAACAAGACCGACGTGGTGACCGCGGCCGACCGCGACGCGCAGGCGGCCGTGATCGACGTGCTCCGCGAGGCGTACCCCGACGACGCCATCGTCGGCGAGGAGGCGGGGGCGCTGAAGCGGGTGCCGGCGTCCGGCGCCGCGTGGGTGATCGACCCGATCGACGGGACCAACAACTACGTTCGCGGCACCCGGCTGTGGGGGACGGCCGTCGCCGCGGTCCGCGACGGGAGCCCGGTGGCCGGCGCGACGAACATGCCCGCGCTCGGCGACGTGTACTGGACCGGCGGCGACCGGACGTACCGCAACGGTGATCCGGTGACCGTCTCCGACCGGACCGACCCGGAGACCTGCGCCGTCACGCCGACGATGTGGTGGGACTTCGACGCCAGAGAGCAGTACGACCGGGCGTGTCGGGCGATCGTCGAACGGTTCGGCGACCTCCGGCGGATGGGGTGTGCGCAGGCCGAACTCGCCGGGGTCGCCGAGGGGTCGCTGGACGGCGTCGTGACGAACATCCGATCAAACCCCTGGGACACGCTCGCGGGTGTCGCAATGGTGCGGGCGGCGGGCGGAACCGTGACCGATCTCGACGGCGACCCGTGGCGCCACGACTCGGCGGGGTTGGTGGCGTCCAACGGGCGGATCCACGACTCGGTGCTCGCCGCCGCCCGGGAGATCCGCGCCGGCGAGTAGGTCAAGTGGGCGTGGACGAGAGCCGGCGGACGTGTACGCGCCGCACCGAAGACCGGAATCCTCAACACGACCGACGCCGGGGGTTCGGGTATGTCGACAGTCACCGAGCGCGTCGGTGTCGCCCCCGAACGCCTCTGGGCCGGCGGGGTGACCGCCGCCCTGGTGGGGCTCGTCGTCGGGGCGCTCGTCTTCCCCGAAACCGTCTACGACGGGTTCATCTGGCACTACTTCTGGGGCCCGGTGCAGGCGGACGCCAACTCCGCGGTCTGTGCGGTCCGGCCGGGAAGCACGGTCGAGTACATCTACGATTCGGGTGCGTGCGCGAGCGCGGCCGAACCGGTCGCGTACCCCGGCTACACGCTGGTCTCGGAGATCGGGTACATGGTCACGCTGCTGGTGGCGCTCGTCGGCGTGGTGTTTCTCCTCCGGTTGCTCGACCTCGGGGGCGACCGGGACTTCTTCTACGCCCTGCTGCCGTTCGTCTTCCTCGGCGGGGCGCTCCGTGTCGTCGAGGACGCCAACGACGCCGTGCCCGCCGCGGACGCCCTGATCACCTACCCGCTGAACACGCTGCTGATCAGTCCGATCATCTACTTCACCGTGTTCGCGCTCACGCTGGGCGCCGTGATCGCGGCTGTCGCAGCCGAGCGGGCGGGGATGGTCGAACGCTACGGCCGGCCGCTGTTCGGGATGGGGGCCGCGTTCCTGCTCGCCACGCTCGGGTACCTCGCGTCGCTCCGGCTGGGCGGCGCGGAGGGCGTGGAGTTCTACCCGCAGGTCTTGGTGGTCGTCCTGGTCGGCGCCACGGCGGCGGCGGCCGTCAACTGGGTCCTCATCGAGCGGTTCGCGCCGGGGGTGAACGCCGGGACCGGAGCCATCGGCGGCGTGATCCTGTGGGGCCACGCGGTCGACGGGGTCGCGAACGTGGTCGGACTCGACTGGATGACCGCACTCGGCGCGGGGCCGAACCTGGTGCCCAAACACCCGGTGAACCAGTTCGTGGTCGACGTCACCGCCGCGACGCTGCCGCAGTCGGTGCTCGCGGTGACCGGCGACACCTGGCCGTTCCTCCTCGTCAAGCTCGTGGCCGCGACGTTCGTGCTGTGGGTCTTCGAGGAGGAGATCTTCGAGGAGAGCCCGCGGTACACGATGCTGCTTCTGGTGGCCGTCCTCGCGGTCGGGCTCGGCCCCGGGACGCGGGACATGCTCCGGGCGACGTTCGGGGTCTGACGTAGCACGGTACTGTTCAGATAAGACCGAAAGCGGGGAGAGAGTCTCGGAGATGACCTTGAAAGCCCCCGCGGTCTCGGCTCCCGCGACTCGCTGCGGTCCTCGTCGTTCGCGGTGCTCACTCCTGCGGTCCTTGCGTCGTCGGGGTTCGCCGAGACCGCGGCCCCTTTCAGTCCCGCCCGGCGTCGGTTCCTTGATCACGCATCGCTTATCTGAACACTGCCCGCGTCAGCCGAGATACGCCACCGACACCGTGGTCGGCCCCGCGTCGGTGTGGAGGGTCACGGCCTCGACCAGCCGCGAACGCACCGTCTGCCGCCACTCCGCGACCGCCGCCCGGTGGCGCTCCCGGTGGCGTTCGCGGGAGTACGCCGCCTCCGACACCCGGAGTTCGTCCTCGGTGTCGTCGACGGTGGGGTAGGTCGGCGGGTCGGCGACGAACCGCTCGGGCGGGATGTACACCGGCGTCGCCTCGGCGGCACCCGTCCCGTCGTCGTCCGCTCCCGTCGCCTGTTCGGAGCCCCCGCCGGACCCGTCGCCGACGACACCCACGGCGTGGAGCCGCGCTCGCATCCGGCCCGAGAACGGCGGCGTGACCCGGAGCACGATCTCGCGACCGCCCCGTGCAGTGGCTTCGAGCGCGTCGACCACGTCGCTCTCAGTCACCGCCAGCGACCCGATCCGCCGGGGGTCCGCCGACGACCGTGGGGAGTCGGCGTCCGGCGCGGTGTGATCTGGCGGGTGTTCACCGCGGGTGGAGGCGTCGCTCCCGGCGGTTCCAGCCTCCGAACCGGTCCCGGTGTCGTCAGCAGTCCCGGTGTCGTCAGCGTCGCCCCGTCGGGTCATCTCACTCCGCCCGGCGCCGCGCCCCGCCGGTCCCGAGTTTGCCGTCACACTCGGGACACCGCGCCCGGAACGACCCGGGCGAGACGCGACACCCACACTCCTGACAGACGAACGATTGCCGGCCGCTCATCACGACCCGGGGTTGGCGCTATAGTGTGTTAACTCTTGTCGTGTTTTTGCCCGGAGCGCAGTCGCACGGCGGGGAGCGGGCGCTCGGGGCCAACGCCTACTTGCCGGTCGGAGCCGACCACACCGTATGGCGGACCACCCAGGGTTTCACTCGCTCCACGACGAAGCCGCGGCGTCGCTGTCGGTCGAGGGATCGCTTCCATCGTGGCTCACCGGCAGCCTCGTTCGGAACGGCCCCGGCGCGTTCTCGTTCCCCGGCGGGAGTACGGTCGACCATTGGTTCGACGGCCTCGCGATGCTGTACCGCTTCACCTTCGACCCTGGAGAGGGGGAGGTCCACTACCGCAACCGGTTCCTCCGGACCGACGCCTACGAGGCCGCCCGGGCGGGGGAGTTCGACGGCGGGTTCGCGACGGGCGAGACCACGCTCCGGTCGCGGCTGGCGACGTTCCTCGAGAGCCCCTACGACAACACCAACATCGTCGTCGAGCGGGTCGGCGACGAGTTCCTCGCGCTGACGGAGTCACCGCGGTGGGTCACGGTCGATCTGAACACCCTCGCCACGACCGGCCGCGTCACCTACGACGGCGACGCGCCGGCGGGGCAGTTGTCGTGTGCGCACTTCAAGCGGGATCCGGCCACGGGACGCCTCCTCAACGTGGATACCGAGTTCGGCCGCACCAGCACCTACCACGTCTACGCGATGGACGGCCCGCAGGATCGTCACCACATCGGGAGCGTCGACACCGACAAGCCGGCGTACATGCACAGTTTCGCGATCACCCCGCGGTACGTGGTCCTCACGGAGTTCCCGCTCCGGCTCGATCCCCGACGGTTCCTCAAACCTGGCCGGCAGGACCCGTTCATCGAGCAGTTCGAGTGGGAGCCCGACAGGGGAACCCGGGTGGTCGTACTCGACCGCACCACCGGCGAGACGGTCGCGACCCCGACGGCGGAGCCCATCTTCGGGTTCCACCACGTCAACGCGTTCGAGCGGGCCGGCGGCGACGAGATCGTCTTCGACCTCGAGACGGTCCCGGACGCGACCACCATCGACTCGCTGTACCTCGACGAACTCCGCGCGGGCGACCTCGACACCCTCGCGGGGCGGCTGGACCGGTTCACGGTCTCGCTCGGCGGCGACGGCCGGTACGGCCCGGGCGACGCCACCGTCGAGCGCGAGACCCTCTACGACCAGGGGACGGCGCTGCCGACGGTCTCGCCCGCGCGGTGGTGTCGCCGCCACCGCTACGTCTACGCGATGAGTATGGACCAGCCCGCGACCGGGTGGGCCCACGGCATCCTGAAGATCGACGCCGACACCGGCGACGCGGTCGAACACCGAGAGGGGGGAGACTACTTCGGGGAACCGATCTTCGTGCCCGACCCCGGCGGCGACGCCGAGGACGACGGCGTGGTGCTCTCGGTCGCGCTCGACGACGCCGACGACACCTCGCGGCTGGTGGTCCTCGACGGCGACACGCTCACCGAGCGGGCGCGGGTCACGCTTCCGCACCAGGTCCCGTTCGACTTTCACGGCCGGTACCTCCCGGACGTGCGGGTCGCGGAGTAGTGGACAGCGGCGACGGGGCGATTCTGTGGGACCGCTA
>UEZD01000011.1_pt1 | contig 12540 bp, 14 predicted proteins | sample 1903811 | NCBI WGS metagenome assembly UEZD01 (sample SAMEA4776353, study PRJEB27445) | saltern metagenome | biome: Hypersaline environment; feature: solar saltern; material: Pellet | place: Spain | collected 2012-08 | depth 0 m | reverse complement strand
CTTCACGGTCCCACACCCGCCGGTAGAATTGATCCAGTCAGCGCGCTCACGTCTTCACCGCACTGAGTGCGTATCCGTCGTGCTTCTCCGGATCCTTTCCGGATGTGAGCAGCCACTGGATGCACGCTTCGCGCTCGGCACGGTAATCCTGCAGTTGCCTGGGATTGAGGTACCGCTCCGTGGGCGACAACACGAGGGCCACCTCGTCGAGGCCGCTCATCGCGCGGGCACCTCCCGTCCCGGCTGAGGATCCTTTTGCCCGGGTCGCACACCCGATGTTCGTGCGAATCGGGGTGGCCGTCCAAGAACAGTAATCGCCCGACAGCGTCGGGGTAGACGGTTCGTCTGAATTCCTGTGGCCTGGCGTCGTGGCGTCATCGGTGGCTCGTCACAGGCCAAAACCGCAGGACTGCGAACGGATAGGGATGCGCCAGCCGGGAGTCACGCGAGCTGAACGGGACCGGAGGTTCCGCCGGAAGCCGGCGCTACGCGCCGGCGACGCCAGCGAGCGTGACATCGGCTGGCAAACGACCGAAGAGAGTGCGCCAGCCGGGAATTGAACCACGGTCGCTCCGCTCCCTGATTCACTCCCCGCCGTACCGATTTTCGCCTCGCTGCGCTCGGCAGAAAATGCGCCGTCCGGGAATTGAACCCGGGCTAGTGGCTTGGGAAGCCACTGTCCTACCACTGGACCAACGGCGCGCTCGTGACCACACTCGGGGAAGGTCGTCCTGTGAGTATAAAACGTTCGGAGTCGGCGACGGCGACGTGTCTGGGACCGCAGCACGATTCGGGATCGGCGCTTACTCCAACTCCAACCCCTCTTCGACGTGTGTCTCTTCCTCGCCCGGGAACGACCCCTCGACGACCTCGTCGCGGTACGCCTCCACAGCCGCGACCATCTCCTCCCGGACGTTCCCGAACGCCGTCGCGAACGGCGGCGTGCGCTCGGAGAGCCCCACGGCGTCGTTGACGACGAGCACCTGGCCGTCGGTCTCCGGCCCTGCGCCGATCCCGATGGTCGGGATGTCGAGTTCGTCGGTCACCAACGCCGCGAGATTGGCGGGGATGTGTTCCAGTATCAGCGAGAACGCACCAGCCTCCTCGTGGGCTTCCGCGAGGTCGAGAATCTCCGCGGCGGCCGCCTCGTCGGTCCCCTGGCGCTGCAACCCAACGCGGTTGATGTGCTGGGGCGTCAGCCCCAGATGCGCCTGGACCGGAATCCCGAGTTCGACCAGCCGCCGGGTCAACTCGACGGTGTGCGGTCCGCTCTCGAGTTTGACCGCACCCGCACCGGCCTCCTTCAGCATCCGGCCGGCGTTCCGGAGGCTCTCGGCCTCGCTCACCCCGTAGCTGAGGAACGGGAGGTCCGCGACCACGAGGGCGTCGTCGACGCCGCGGGCGACAGCCGCGGTGTGGGTCGCCATCGTGTCGAGATCCACCGGGAGCGAGGAGTCGTGTCCCAGGACCGCGTCGCCAATACTGTCCCCGACGAGGACCATATCGATCCCGGCGTCGTCGACGATCCGTGCTGTCGGAGTGTCGTACGCCGTCAGCACCGTGATCGGGTCGGCCTCCGCGCCGCGGTCAACGAGCTCCCTGACGCTCGGCATACTCCGTGGGTGGGGAGCGCCGGCGCATAAAGGGCCGGATCGCCGGCCGGGTCTGCCGCCTACCGCAGCCCCTCCCCCGCCTCCCACCCGCGGACCAGCGCGGCGAGCAGCCCGTTCACGGGGGCCTCGATCCCGTGTTCGTCGGCGCGCTCGGCCACGACACCCGAGATCACGTCGATCTCCGTCCGGCGGCCGGCGGCGAGGTCCTGGAGCATCGACGACCGGTTGTCGGCGGTCCGGCGCGCGACGGCGCGCGCCTCCTCGGCCACCGCATCCGCGTCGAGACCGACCCCTTCGGCGCGGGCGACCCGAGCGACCTCCGCCGCGGCCCGCTCGGCGTACTCGGCGGTCGGCCCCTCGAACACCCGACCGTTTCGGATCCGAGCGAGCGCCGTGATCGGGTTGATCGCGGCGTTGACCGCGAGCTTCGTCCAGAGTCGGTGTCGGATGCCGGGGTCGCTCGCGGCATCGATCGACGCGGCCCGGAACGCCGCGGCGACCCGCGAGGCGGGGTCGTCCGTGGCGTCGACCTGCGGTGTGTGGTCGCCCGCACTGTCCCGCCCCCAGTTCCCGACCGTGACCTCTCCCCGCCCCGTCCACTCGACGACACCCGGCTCCGACAGCATCGCGCCGTGGGTCGTGGTCCCGGCCACGATCGGACACACAAGACCGGCGGCAAGCGTCTCCTCGTTGCCGAGGCCGTTCTGGAGCGACACGGCCGCGTCGACGTCGCCGGTGGCGAGATCGTGGGCCGCCGCAGCGGTGTCGTACGCCTTCACGGTCACGATCGCGAGGTCGGCGTCGAGCCCCGTCCCGTCGGTCGTCGCCGCCGGGGACGCCTCGAACGAGTCGACGCCGGTGACTCGGAGGCCGCGCTCGCGAACCGCCGACACGTGCGGGTCACGTCCCACGAGCACCACGTCGTGAGCGCTGTCGAGCAGCGCGCCCAGCAGGCTTCCCAGGCTCCCGGCCCCGAAGACGACGATCCGCATCCTGACAGTCACAACTCGTGGCCCCCGCGCATATAACTACGCCCGTCGACCCCTGCCGGCGTCGGCTCCTCTCTCACCGTTGTTCGATCGGATTCGGACACCCATTCGCGCTACAATCAAACGTCCGTCCAGTGGCCCGCGGGATCAGGTGAGTATTAGTGTACGCAGCCGTAGATACACACGATGAGCACGGAACACCCGGTTCTCCGATCCGACGCACCGCTCGACCTCCGGCTCTCGGAGTCGGAACTCGAAGCCACCGCCGAGCACCTCGCGGCGTTCGTCGAGGACGTCGTCGACGACGCGGGCGCCGAGGGCGCCGTCATCGGCCTGTCCGGCGGGATCGACAGCACGACGGTCGCGTACCTGGCGGTCGAGGCGCTGGGCCCCGACGCGGTCCACGGGCTGGTCATGCCAAGCGTCGCCAACTCCGAGGAGAACATGAGCGACGCCGAGTGGGTCGCCCAGGAACTCGGCATCGAATACGACGTGGTCGAGATCCAGCCGATCGCGGAGGCCTTCTTCGACGCGTTCCCCGAGGCCGCCGACGACCGGATGGCCGCGGGCAACGTCTACGTCCGCACCCGCGCGGTCCTGAACTACTTCGTCGCCAACCACGAGGACAAGGTCGTGCTCGGGACGGGCAACCGCGCGGAGGCGATGACCGGCTACTACACCAAGTACGGCGACCAGGCGGTCGACTGCAACCCGATCGGCAACCTCTACAAACAGCAGGTCCGCCAGCTCGCCGCCCACCTCGGCGCGCCCGAGAACCTCGTCTCGAAGACCCCCTCCGCGGAGATGTGGTCGGGCCAGACCGACGAGGAGGAGATGGGCCTGGGCTACGACACCCTCGACGCCATCCTCGCACTCCACGTCGACGGCCCGCTGTCGAAGGCCGCCACGGTCCGGGCGCTCGACGTCGAGGAAGCCCACGTCGAACGCGTGGTCGACCTCTACGAGCGGAGTGCCCACAAGCGCGCGATGCCGCCGGCACCCGAGCCGCTGCACCGGTAGGCGGCGTTCGCCGTCGCCGCGGCGCCGGATCGCAACCCCGACACGACCGCGGTGCTTTTGCCCCGTCGCCGCCGATCAGACACCGATGCGACTCGGGATCCTCGGCACGATACAGCTTGCGGCGACTGTCGTCTTCGCCGCGCCGGTGGGGATCTTCGGACTCACCCGGCTCACCGAGGGCGACACCCTCCTCGGCGGCGGGCTGGTCGCGGTCGCGGTCGCTATGGTCGCGCTCCCGCAGTACCTCACGACCCCGGGTGAGATCCCGATGAAGATCGTCGAGCGGGTCGTCGGACGCGCGGTCGTGACGCCCGACGACGAAGAGTCGGAATAACCCCCCGGCCCAGCGCTCTCATCTCCGGGGCGCGAACGAGGAGTCGCTCCCGCCCAGCCGTTCGTAGCCGTCCGCCGTCACGACGACGAGGGCGGACAGCCGGACCGTCCCCCGCTCGGTGTCCGCCACCCGTGGTTCGATCACGATGACGTGTCCCGGCTCCAGTTCCGTGTCGGCGTCGAGAAACGGCCGCTCCTGCCGGGCGAGCCCGACTCCGTGACCAGGTGCCGGCCGCCCGGCCGCAACCGACGCCCCCGCGGGGTCGAACCCGAACGCCGCCAGTTCGGCGTCGGCCTCGCGGCGCACCGCCCGTGCGACGGCGCCCGCTTCGACCTCGGCGAGCGCGGCGTCCAACGCCGACTCGACCGCGACGTACGCGCGGCGCTCCCACCCGCAGTCGCTGTCGACGGCGACCGTCCGGGCCAGGGACCCGTAGTACCCGTGCGGCCCACGCGGCGCGACGGCGACAGCGACGGGGTCGCCCGCCCGGACCGGGGCGTCGTTTCGGGTGGCCCTCCCGGCGTCACCGCCGACCGTCACCTCGCCCGCGCTCACGACGGTGTTGCCCGCGTCGGTGACGCCACGGCGGGCGAGTTCGGCGTTCGTCGCCCGTCGGAGGCGTTCGGCGGTCAGCGGCCGTCCGTCCCGACGGAGTCCGCCGTCGGCGCCGACGTCGGCCGTCGCGAGCAGGCGCTCGGCGTCCCGAACGGCCGCGGCCGCCGCCCGCTGGACAGCCTCGATGGCGCCGACCTCGGCGTCGGATTTGGTGACGCGTGCCTCGGCGCCCGCGGTCGTCGACTGGAGGTCGTAGCCCCCGCGTTCGAGATAGACCGCGGCGTCGTGGGGGATCGTCGGCGGCACGAGCACCGGTCCGGCGTCCGACCCCGCGCGTTCCGCTCCGCGTTCGGCGTCGAGGATCGCCGCAGCGCGCTCGCCCACGGGGTCGCCGACGCGGTCCGCGGCGACCACACCGTCGAACGTCGCTTCGGCCGCCCGGACGTACCCCGCCGGCGCGCACAGCACACTCTTCCCGGGGACACGGACGAACGCGTACTCGCGTTCGGGGCCCTCGAACCGGGTGAGGTACCGGAGGTCGGGATCGAACCGGCCGCCGACCGCGACGAAGCCGACCGCGCCCGCGTCGTCGATCGCGGCGTCGAGCCCATCGTACTCGGTCTCCGGCGGGTCAGAAACCGAACTCCCGTCGACGCTCTCCGACCGGTCGGACGCCACGGCCGATCACGCGTCCGGCTCGGGCGCCGGCGGGTCGGCGTCCTGGGCGGCTTCGAGCAACTCCTCGACGGATTCGTCGCGGATCTCGTTGTGGAGGAGCACGCTCACCGGCAGTGTCGGTGCGCCGCTCACCAGGTTCTCCAGGAGCACTAAGCGCTCCCTGGCCCGCGACATCCCGACGTAGAACACCCGGCGCTCGTTGTCGGTGAGGATCGGCACCGGGTCGGTCTTGGAGGTGAACTCCTCGACACCGGGAACCTCGGTGTCGTCGACCGACGCCGCCATCTGCTCGACCACCTTCTCGGTCAGGTCCGTCGCAACAAAGACGTGGTCGGCCTCCCGGCCCTTCGCGGAGTGGATCGTCCCGATCCGGACCCGGCTGGGGTCCATCTCCTGGTAGTCGCCGTCGAAGTACGCCTCCACGGAGTTGCGCTGGAACGACGTGACCTTCCGGAGCATGTCCCCCGCGGAGTCGGTGCCGGGCGCGAAGGGCGCAAACTCCAAGATGGTGTCGGGGTCGACCGTGAGTTCGGTGAGGTCGTCGGCGTCCGACCCCTCCTCCAACTCGTCGATGTAGTCGAACAGTTCGTCACGGTCGTTCGTCCCGAACGCCGAGTCCTGGAGCATGTCCGCGAGCCGGCGGGCTTCGAGCCCGTCGAGTTCCTCCTCGGCGTCGAGTGCCTCCACCGCGCGGACGTACTGCGTCAGCCGGTCGGTCCACATCCGCTGGTCGGTGAGCGCCGAAAACGGCATCCCCAGCGGGAGGAACTCGTCGATGAACCGGAACAGCTGGTAGCGCGCCCGGAACAGGACCATGATCGTCTCGTCGTCGTCGCCCTGCTCGATGGTGTAGCGCACGTTGCGGGCGAGATCGAGCATCGACGGGGAGTCGATCCCCTCGACGGTGCCGCCCTCCTTGCGGGGCTTGAGGTCCTTCTCCTGGCGGTTGTCGATGTGGCGGATCTCCTGGTTCACCACGCTGAGCACCCGCGAGGGCAGCCGGTATGAGTTCGGGAGCACCACGTCCTCGTCGCGGTCGGCGTCGAGAAGCAGGTTCGGGTCCGCGCCCTGCCACGCGTAGACGACCTGGTCGTCGTCGCCGGCGATCAACACGCGGTCCATGTGCGGCTTCCACTCCTCGTAGACGCCGTACTGCAGGGTCGTGATGTCCTGGAACTCGTCGATCACCAGGTGGTCGACGTGGGGGACCAGCGACCGCTGCTTGACCCGTTCGAGCATGTCGGCGAAGCCGACCAGCCCGTGTTCGCCCTTGTAGGAGCGCCACGCCCGGATGACGTCGGGCACGTCGATCCGGTCGTCGTCGGAGGGCCACGTCGGGGTGTACTTGTTGCCCTCCTGGGCGTTGGGGTCGATCTCGGGCGGGAGCCGGACCTCCTCGACGTTCCACTGGAAAGGCACGTCGTACCACTCAGAGACGTCGCGGCGGGTCCGCTGGAGCCACTGGCTCGTGGCGATGATCTTGTTGCCGATGGTGGTCGAGCGCGCGGTCCGGCGGCCGGCGCCGCTGTACTCGTCTTCGAATTCGACGCCGTACTCCTCACAGAACTCCTGTTTGTCGTCCTCGCCGACGACGTCGCCGCGGGAGAGGTCGAGCAGTTCGTACGCCTTCGCGTGCATCGTCGCCACGTTCCCTTTTAGCGCACGGGGGGAGACGTCGAGCCGCTCGGCGAGGCGCTCGCGGACCTCGGCGGCGGCCGCGCGGGTGTAGGAGACGACCAGGATGTCGCGGATCGTCACGTCGTCGCGCTCCAGTAGCTCGTCGACGCGGTCCAGCAGGGCAGTCGTCTTCCCGCTTCCCGGCCCACCGAACAACCGGGTCACTGTGGTGTCCGAGTCGGTCATTGGACCGTTACACACGCTTGTCCGTGATAAGTCACCTGTTTCGGAAACGCGGCCTGTTCCGTCCGACGCGCTACTGGGGTCGCCACCCACAGACCGTGCAGTCGGCGGCGCCGGCGTCGTGAAGCGCACCGCACTCCGGGCACTGCTTCTTGTTGTAGGACTCCTCCCACTCTACCGGCTCGGTCTCGTGACCGCGGTCGTCGAGGAACTCGTCGAACAGCGCATCGTCCGGAGTTGGTGTCGCTGCCATACGGCCTGTGGTATGCGTTGTCATCACTTAGTTGTACCGGCGAATCCCACCGGCCGAAAACCGGCATCCACAACAAACAGTCCTCTCGACGAACCGCCCGTTCAGGCGGTGTCGAGGTCGTAGAGCGTGCCGTACTTCCCGGTCACGTAGTCGACGAACGCGTCGGCGGTGAACGGCGACCCGGTGGCCTGCTTCACGAGTTCGTCGGTCTCGTACCGGGCGCCGTGGCGGTGGACGTGCTCGGTGAGCCACTCGTGGAGCGGTTCGAATTCCCCACTCGCCACCGACGAGTCGAGGCCGCCGATGTCGGCTTCGGCGGCGGCGTACAGCTGCGCCGCCATCGCCGACCCCAACGAGTAGGTGGGGAAGTAGCCGAAGTTGCCGTGAGCCCAGTGGATGTCCTGGAGACAGCCTTCCGCATCAGTCTCCGGACGGATCCCGAGGTACTCCTCGTACTTGTCGTTCCAGGCTTCCGGCACCTCGGCGACGTCGAGGTCGCCGCGGATCAGGTCGCGCTCGATCTCGTAGCGGATCACGATGTGGAGATGGTAGGTGAGTTCGTCGGCCTCGACCCGGATGAGGTTGTCCTCGTACACCTGGTTTGCGGCCTCGTACGCCTCCCGCGGTGTCACGTCGGACGCCTGCGGGAACCGTTCGGCGACCGTGGGGAGAAACCCCTCCCAGAACGCCTGCGACCGCCCGACGTGGTTCTCCCACAGCCGCGATTGGGACTCGTGGACCGAGAGGTCCCGGTCCTCGCCCAGTGGGGTCGCGTAGTGGTCGTCCGGGAGCCCGAGGGTGTAGGTCGCGTGGCCGAACTCGTGGACGGTCGACAGCAGCGACCCCAGCGGGTCGGACTCGTCGAACCGGGTGGTCACCCGGGCGTCGAACGTCGTCCCCGACGAGAAGGGGTGCGGCGCGGTGTCGAGCCGGCCGCGCTCCCAGGGATACCCCAACGCCGACAGCACGTCCCGACAGAGTGCCTCCTGGGTGTCGGCGGGGTACTCCCCCAGCGAGGTGAACGCGTCGGTCGCGAGGTCGACGTCGGACTCCCGGATCTCCTCGATCATCGGCACCAACGCCTGCTTGAGCGTCGCGAGGATCGACTCCGCGCGCTCCACGGAGAGACACGGCTCGAACTCCTCGAAGAGGACTGCGTAGGGGTCGCGGTCGGGGTCGATGTGCTCGGCGTACGCCCGGCTGAGTTCGACGTGGGTCTCCAGATGCGGCGCGAACGACGCGAAGTCGTCGTCGGCTTTCGCCCGCTCCCACGCGGGCAACGCCTCCGAGGAGGCGGTCGACATCTCCTCGATCAGCGACTTGGGGACGGCGGCCGCGCGGTCGTGCTTCCGGCGGATCTCCCTGACCGACGCCGACTGCTCGGGGGTCAGCTCCGCGGCTTCGAGTTCGGCCAGTGCCTCCCCCACGCCGTCGTCGGTGAGGAGTTCGTGCGAGAGCCCCGACAGCGTCGAGAGCTGCTGGGAACGGGCCGGGGTTCCACCCTCGGGCATCATAACCTGCTGGTCCCACGAGAGCACGCCGCTGGCCGCTCGGAGGTTCGCCACGCGCCTGTACTCCTCGAGGAGCGTCCGGTAGGCGTCCGGCGCCGCCTCGGCAGCCTCGGTCTCGGATGCGTCTGTCGCCATCGTCGGATTGCACGTGGCCTGTGGGCATCAAGCCGGCGGCTGGACGCTGCGTGCGTTCCGGGGCCGACCGCTCACTCCGCCGGCCACCGTTCGGCGAGATCCTGATACAGCCGCCGGCACCGCTCGAGCACGTCGATCGCGACGCTCTCGTCGGCGGTGTGTGCCTCTCCAGGTTCGGACGCGCCGGCGACGACGCAGGTCGTTCCGGCGCCCGCGAGCCACCCGGCGTCGGTGGCGTGCGGTTTGACGACGTGCTCGGGAGTCCCCGACTGCGCGGCGTCGGCGGCGACGAGGGCGGCATCCGCGAACCCTGCGTCGTCGCACGCCATCGGCGGCAGATCCTGGTCGACGACCCACTCGACGCCCGCGACGTCCTCGGCGCGGTCGAGCGGCACCCGCTCGCGGGGGACGGTCCGCTCGTCGACCGTGACGCTGCACCCCTCGGGGATCACGTTCCACCCCGACCCGCCCTCGATCCCGGTGACGGCGACGCTCCCTCGCATCCGGTGGCCGAGGACCGTGGTCTCCGGCGTCGGGAGGTCGCGAACGACGTCGACCGCGTCGCAGGCGCGGTAGACCGCGTTCGCCCCGGCGTCGGGTTCGCTGGCGTGGGCTGCTGTGCCGCTGGCGTGGAGCGTCGACCCGCGCCGTCCGCGGTGGGCGACCGCGACGTCGGTTGCGTCGGGGCCGGAGTAGCCCGTGGTCCCCTCGCCCACGACGGCGTAGTCCGGCGCGAACCCGTCGTCGATGGCGGCCCGCGCCCCGACGCCGCCCTGCTCCTCCCCGACGAACGACGCGAACACGAGTTCGGCGGCGGGGTCGGCGTCGCGAAATGCGAGCATCGCGGCCGCGAGCGACCCCTTCATGTCCGCGGCGCCGCGGCCGTAGAGCCGCCCGTCCCGCTCCTCGACCACGTACTCCGGGTCGGTGTCGTCAGGCGTCCCCACCACCTGCGACGGATCGGGGTCGACCACGTCGTGGTGGCCCACCAGCGCGAGCGACGCCTCGCCCTCCCCTCGACGGGCGATCACGTTGCCGTGGTCGTCGCGACGGACCGCGGCGTCGGTCTCCGCGCGCAGCCACGCCTCGATCGCGTCGCCCGCCGCCCGCTCGTCGTCGTGGCTCGGGATCGAGACCAGCTGCCGGGTCAGTTCCGCTACCGCCGCCGTGTTGCGACTCACACTACCGGATGGGGTCGGCTTGGTACAAAAACCTCGGGAGTGGCCAATCCGAACCAACTACCGGGCGGGACTGGAAGGGGCCGCGGTCTCGACGAAGGCGGCCGAAGCAAGCACCGCAGGAGCGAGCGAAGCGAGCTACGAGGAGCACAGCGAGGTTCGCGCACGGCGTGCCGTGCGCGTGCCCGAGGCGACGGAGTCGCCTCGCTGCCCCCGAGTCGAGACCGCGGGGGCTTCCGATGTCTTCGTCGTCCTATTTCCGACGATCCCACTCCTGAGTAAATAGTCCCCTCAGTCCGATCCATACTACGCCTCGACCGCGATCTCCTCGAAGAACGCGAGGTCGTGGATCCGGCTGTCGGCGGTGAGCTCGGGGTGGAATGCGGTCCCGATCACCGGCCCGTCGCGGATCGCGACCGGGTCGCCCTCCCACGTCGCAAGCACCTCGACACCCTCACCGACCTCGTCGATGACAGGTGCGCGGATGAACACCGCCGGGAACGGCTCCTCGAAACCGGCGACCGGAAGCGGCGCCTCGAAGCTGTCGACCTGGCGGCCGAACGCGTTGCGATCGACCGTGGCGTCGACCAGATCGAGGGTGTCGACCCGGTCGTCGTTGGCGTCGCTGGCGGCGACGATCAGCCCCGCACACGTCGCGAGCACGGGCTTCCCGGCGGCGACGTGGTCGCGGATCTCGGCGTCGATCCCCTCCCGGGAGAGGAGCCGCGAGATCGCGGTCGACTCCCCGCCCGGTAACAGCAGCACGTCGCAGTCCGGCACCGTTCCCGACTGCCTGATCTCGACGACGTCGACGTCCTCACCGTGGGCCGCCCCCGCGCGCCGGATCGCCGCGGCGTGCTCGGAGACGTCGCCCTGGACGGCGACGACACCTGCTCGTAACATACGTCGTTGGAGGGATTGCGGCGACAAAAAGCGTCCGTTCCGGGCCGTTTCCGCCTCAGATTGCGACGGCGTTCAGCACGAGGACGCCGACACCGAAGAGGAGCCCGAACGCGACGATGGTCTTCGGATCGATCCGGATGGCGTTGCGGTCCTCGGCGTCGAAGTAGCGGACGAGTCCCGCACTGGACATCAGCCCGCCGGAGTTCTGGCCGCTGCTCATACGAGCCAGTTGGCGGTCTGCCGTCTAAACGTTTCGGATCGACTCGCCCCCAGGTTTGATCTTCCGTCCAGGCAAACGGCGACGTATGGGTGACGACGACTCGCTGTTCGACCGTGCCCGGCGGGCCGTCGCGGGGCCGACGCCGGCCGAGCGCGCCGCAGAACTCGACGACCGAGCCGACGACGACCCGTCGGCGCTGGACGACGACGACGTTGAGGACCTGATCGACCTGCTCGACGCCGACGACCCGGAGGCTGTGACGGACGCGCTCCACGCGCTGGGGTCGCTCGTCCGGGCCCGCCTCGGCTCGGTCGAACCCGCGGTTCCGGCGGTGTTCGCGGGGCTCTCCGAGCGCCCGGCGTCGGAGTGGACCTCCACGACGCTCGGGGACGCCTCCCAGTCGTTCATGCACGACCTCTCCCGCGGGGAGATCCTCCTCCACGTCGCGCGGTCGAACCCCGCGGCGCTGGATCCGGTGGTGGACGACCTCGCCGACCGCTTCGCGGCGGGGACGCTGGAACCGAGAACGATCTTCGCGCTCGCGTACGCCGTCGCCGCCGCACCCGACCGGGTCGACGTCGACCCGTCGTCGCTCGCGGGCCTCGTCGCCGAGAACCTCCGGCAAGCCGTCGAATCGGCCGTGGTGTCCGACGACGACGGGTGGATGGATCTGGGTCTGCCCCTCCAGCCGATGCCGACACGGGGGTACATCGATCTGCTCGATCGGTTCGACGACGACGCACTCGACGCCGATGTGGTCGCGGACGCCCGGGACGCGCTCGAAACTGCCAGCCGGCTGAGCGACGACGAGGAGACCGTCGCGGCCGCAGAGGAGGCGCTACCAGACGGGTAAGACGGGCTGTCGCGGCCGATTACGTGGATTCCGTCCGACCCCGCCACCGGCGGGCACCGGGGGTGGTGGAAACGCTTATGCGACGGCCGGAGCAACGGGGCATCGCACACGATGACTGTCCGACTACTGGATTTCTACGCCGACTGGTGCGGCCCGTGTAAGAAGCAGGACCCCATCTTAGAGGAGTTAGCCGACGAGTACGGCGATGTCGAGTTCGTCAAGATCGACGTCGACGACGAGCAGGACGTCGCGAACCAGTACCAGGTCCGGTCGCTGCCGACGGTCGTGGTCGAGCGCGACGGCGACATCGTCGACCGGTTCGTCGGCTTCACCCAGCGCGAGGACATCGAATCCGCCCTCGAACAGGCCGCCCAGCCTGCCGGCGCCTGAGATTTGGAATTCCGGACGCGGCGCGCTCGGGGTCGTTCCGCGCCGAGT
>UEZD01000010.1_pt1 | contig 12566 bp, 11 predicted proteins | sample 1903811 | NCBI WGS metagenome assembly UEZD01 (sample SAMEA4776353, study PRJEB27445) | saltern metagenome | biome: Hypersaline environment; feature: solar saltern; material: Pellet | place: Spain | collected 2012-08 | depth 0 m | reverse complement strand
ACGGTGACCGCAGTCCCGACGACGAGCACGCCCGCGAGCGCTTGGACGCCGCCGTGGACCCGGCGGTTCGTCCGGCTGGTCCGCTCGAAGACCGCACCGGCACCCGCACCGAGCGCGCTCATCGTCACGGTGATGCTGACGGCGTAGACGACGACGGCGACGACAACCAGATCCGGGTCCGCCGAAAACAGCGTCGAGGAGAACGCGATCATCGACAGGGGCGGCGAGAGCGTGAACAGCGCCCCGGCGAGTCCGGTCTTCAGATACGCCCGAACGGTGTGGTCGTGGTCGTGAGTGGTGGGATCGTGGTCGTGAGTGGTGGGATCGTGGTCGTGAGTGGCGTCTGCGTCGTGAGTGGCGTCTGCGTCGTGAGTGGCGGGGTCGTGACCGCCCAAAAGCGGGAGGTGGACGTGTGCGTGGGTGTGGACGGTGCCGTCGTGTTCGTGGGTGTGGGCGTGACGGAGCCGTCGGAGTCCGCCGACCGCGAGCGTGGTGCCGAGCAGCCCCAGGACGATCGCCACCCCGGCCGAGCCGACGATGTCGAACGCCGGAGGGAACGTCGTCTGCCGCAGGAGGACCGAGCCGACGCCGAGCCATCCGACCACGAGCGCGACGTGGCCGAGGCTGAAGCACGCACCCACGAGCGCCGACAGCCGCGCGTCGCCGAACCGCCCGGTCAGCGACGCGATACCGGCGACGTGGTCGGGTTCGACGGCGTGTGTCACACCCAGGACGCTCGCGGTGACCAGCGCGCCGACGAGCGTCGCGGTCACGACTGTGCCCGCATCGTCGCCGTCCCGCCGGATCCGGGGGGTGCTCGCGCCGTGGGCCGCCGTCGGGCGCCCGGCCGGTAGTGTGGTACTGGTCGTGCCATACGCCGCCGATTCATACTCGTGGTTCAAATCAGTTGTCTACTGTGTAAATATTGTGTCTGCAGTGGATTTTTAGACTAAACACGTATATCGTACCGGGTATGCCTGACAAACCGCCGAGTACAGTGAAGCGACGTGGCCGAGCGGGACCCGCCGGGGGGAGACGGTGACCGAGAACCTCGTTCCGGGGGAAATCCGGACGGGAGACGGCGAGGTCGCTCTCAACGAGGGCCGCGAGACCGCGGAAGTGGCGGTCGGGAACACCGGCGACCGGCCGGTCCAGGTCGGATCGCACTTCCACTTCTTCGAGGCCAACGCGGCGCTGGCGTTCGACCGGGAAACGGCCTACGGGATGCGGTTGAACATCCCGGCGGGCACCGCCGTTCGGTTCGAGCCCGGCGACGAGCGGACAGTCGAACTGGTGGCGCTGGGCGGGAAGCGGCGCGCACACGGGATGAACGGGCTGGTGAACGGGAGCGTCGACGGCGACCCCGAGGCGGCGGTGGCCCGGGCACGGGCCGCTGGGTTCGCCGATACCGGAGGTGGATCCGCCGACACCGAGGGTGACTCCGCCGACACAGGAACCGAAGGCGACGCCGACTCGGCCGAGGACTCCGAATGACCCGATCGATCGACCGCGAGAGCTACGCGGAGTTGTACGGGCCGACCGAGGGCGACACCGTCCGGCTGGGCGACACCGAACTGTTCGCGAGAGTCGAGACGGACCTCCGGACACACGGCGACGAGGCCGTCTTCGGCGGGGGGAAGACCCTCCGGGACGGCCTGGGGATGGCGCCCGACGTGACCCAACAGGAGGGCGCGTTGGACTGGGTCATCACGAACGCGACTGTCGTCGACCCGGTGGTCGGAATCGTCGCCGGCGACATCGGGATCCGGAACGGCGAGGTCGTGGGGATCGGGAAGGCCGGCAACCCCGACACGATGGACGGCGTCGACATGGTCGTCGGGCCGTCGACCGACGCGTACCCCGCGGAGGGCAAGATCGCGACCGCTGGCGGGTTGGACATCCACATCCACTGGAACTCCGCCCAACTCCACGACCACGCGCTCGCGTCGGGGATCACGACGATGTTGGGCGGCGGCTACGGCGGCGGCGCCGCGACGACGACAACCGGGCCCGAGAACATCAAACGGTTCCTCCAGGCGGCCGACGGGTGGCCGGTCAACGTCGGGTTCTACGGGAAGGGCAACGCCTCCGACCCGATGCCGCTCCGCGAACAGATCGACGCCGGCGCCTGCGGGCTGAAACTCCACGAGGACTGGGGGTCGACGCCCGAAGCCATCGACACCGCGCTGTCGGTGGCCGACGACGAGGACGTCCAGGTGTGTATGCACACCGACACGCTCAACGAGGCCGGCTTCCTCGAGAACACCTTCGAGGCGGTCGACGGACGGACCATGCACCTGTTTCACATCGAGGGCGCCGGCGGCGGCCACGCCCCGGACATTATGGAGATGGTGGGCGAACCGAATATGCTCCCCTCGTCGACGAACCCCTCGATGCCGTACACCGACAACACGTTCGACGAACACCTCGACATGGTCATGGTGTGTCACCACCTCAACCCCGACGTTCCGGAGGACGTCGCGTTCGCGGAGTCACGGGTGCGGGCGGAGACCATCGCCGCCGAGGACGTGCTCCACGACATGGGCGCGATCTCGATGATGACCTCCGACGCCCAGGCGATGGGGCGGGTCGCCGAGGTCGTCTCCCGGACGTGGCAGACCGCCTCGAAGATGAAGACCCAGCGCGGCGCGCTCCCGGAAGACGCCGACGAGGACGGCGACAACCACCGGATCAAGCGCTACCTCGCGAAGTACACGATCAACCCCGCGATCGCGGCGGGGATCGACAGCTACGTCGGGAGCCTCGAGCCCGGAAAACTGGCGGACATCTGCCTGTGGGACCCCGCGTTCTTCGGGATCAAACCCGCGATGACGTTCAAAGGCGGGTTCCCGGTCCACTCCGAGATGGGGGAGGCCAACGGATCGCTCATGACCTGCGAGCCGGTCGTCCAGCGCGAACGCGCCGGGGCGAAGGGGACCGCCAAACACGGGCTCTCGGTGTCGTTCGTCTCGCCTTCGGCCGCCGCGGCCGACGTCGGCGAGGAGTACGGGCTCCGGACCCCGGTGGTCCCCGTCGAGGGAACCCGAACCCCCGGCAAGGGCGACATGCTGTACAACGACTACTGTCCCGACGACATCGAGGTCGACCCCGAGACGTTCGAGGTGACGGTCGACGGCGAACACGTCACCTGCGAACCCGCGTCGGAACTCCCGCTGGCACAACGGTACGTACTCTGACCGATGAAACTGACACCCAAAGAGGAAGAGCGACTCACGGTCTTCACCGCCGCAGAGGTCGCGCGGCGCCGCAAGGAGCGCGGCGTCGTGCTGAACCACCCCGAGACGGTCGCGTACATCACCGACTGGTGCATCGAGCGGGCGCGCGACGGCCAGTCGGTCGCCGAGATCAGGTCGGGCGCGACCCAGTTGCTCGGCCGCGAGGACGTGATGGACGGCGTCCCCGAGATGATCGACATGATCCAGGTCGAGCCGATGTTCCCCGACGGGACGAAGCTGGTGACCGTCCACGACCCGATCCGGTCCGACAGCGTGGGCGAGGCCGGAAGCGAGGGCGAGCAGGAATGAGTCTGACACACCGCGACGTCGCGACCGTCGGGATCGGCGGCCCTGTCGGATCGGGGAAGACGTCGCTTCTGACCGAACTCGTCCCGCGGCTGTGCGAGGCCGGGTTGGACGTCGGCGTCATCGCCAACGACATCCTGACCCAGGAGGACGCCGACCGGCTCCGCGAGCGGTTCGCCGGCGTGGTCCCCGAAGAGCTCGTCGCGGGCGTCGAGACCGGCGCGTGCCCGCACACGGGGATCCGCGAGGATCCGTCGATGAACCTCCAGCAGGTCGACGCGTTCCTGGAGACACACCCCGAACTCGACATCGTGTTGATCGAGAGCGGCGGCGACAACCTCGCGGCGACGTTCAACCCCGAACTCGCGGACTACTCGTTGTACGTCATCAGCGTCGCCGAGGGCGACGACATCCCGCGGAAGCGCGGCCCCGGTGTCGTCGACTGCGACCTGCTCGTGATCAACAAGACCGATCTCGCGCCCTACGTCGACGCCGACCTCGACGCGATGGAGCGCGACGCCGACGACGTCCGGGACGGCCCGTTCGTGTTCACCGACTGCAAGGCCGACGAGGGGCTCGGCGACGTGTTCGACCACATCCGCGAGGGAGTGTTGTTCGCCTGATGGCGGCCGACGCGCCACACCCGGCGTTCGAGCCCTACGCCGCGGAACCGCTCGCGCAGGCCGCCGTGGGATCACCGAGCAAGGAGGGGGTGTTGGAGCTGTCGTTCGAGCCCACCGACGGCGGGACGGCGCTCGTCCGCGACTACGCGACGGCGCCGTTCCACGTCTCGGGCACACTCGGCCACGACCCGCACCCCGACGCCGCGACGGTCCTGCTCCAGTCGTCGGCCGGCGGCGTCGCCCAGGGCGACCGCCGAAGCGTCGACGTCGACGTCGCGCCCGACGCCGTCGCCCGCGTGTCGACCCAGAGCGCCACGAAGGTCCAGTCGATGCGGCGGAACTACGCCGCCGCGACCACGTCGCTCCGGGTCGGCGCCGGCGGCCACCTCGACTACGTGCCGGAACCGACCATCCTCCACGCGGACGCCCGGTATCACGCCGACCTCGCGCTCGACCTCGACCGGAACGGGACGGCCGTGGTCGGCGACGTTGTCGTCCCCGGGCGGCTCGCACGCGGCGAGCGCTTCGCGTTCGAGCGGTACGTCTCGCGCGTCCGCGCCACCGGTCCCGACGGCCTGTTGTTCGAGGACGCGACCCACCTCACACCCGGGGAGTCGTCGCCGGAGGCCCCCGGCGTGCTCGGCGAGTTCGACGTCTACGGGTCGCTGTTCGCCGTCGCCCCCGACCGCGACGCGGGGGCGTTGAGCGACGCGCTCCACGCGACGGTCACCGACCGCACGGCGCGCGCCGCCGCGACCGAACTCCCGAACGGGGCCGGCGCGGTGGTCCGCGCGCTGGGGAGTCGCGCCGAGACGGTCCAGGCCGCACTCGGTGCCGCCTGGGACCGGGCCCGGCGGCGGTTCGTCGGCGCCCCCGCGCCGTCGGGGAGGACCTACTGATGCGCGTCGCCGACCGCTACCTCGGCCACCGCGAGGAGTCCGACGTCGCCGCGCGGCTGGCCGACGCCGACCCGCTCCGGGTCGTGCTCTCGGACACCGACCGGCGCCGGTCGCGGGTGCGGACCGAGACCGTCGACGGCGTCGACCTCGGGATCGTCGTCGCCCGTGAACTCGGCGACGGCGACGTGCTCGAAACCGACGACGGCGCGCTCGTCGTGGTGGAGTTGGCGGCGGTCGACGCGCTGGTCGTCGACTTCGGGGACGCGGACATCAGTGCGACCGCCGCCGTCGCGTTCGGCCACGCCGCCGGGAACCGACACTGGGACCTGGCGGTCCGCGGCGACGAGGCGCTGTTCCCGGTGCCCGACACCCGCGACCGGATGGTGGATGCGCTGGCGGGCGAGATCCCGGACGGCGTGACGACGCGGTTCGAGCAGGTCCCGCCGACGACCTTCGGGGACACCTCCGCGGACCACGAGCACACCCACGGCGGGACCGGCGAGGCAGCACACGGCCACACTCACAGCGGCTCCAGTGGCATGGATCACGACCACACGCACGGCGGGAGAGCGCACCAACACGGACACGGCCACGAGAACACCACACACGCACACGACCACGGGAACCGAGCCACCGGGGAGGCGCCCGATGAGTGACGGCGCGACGCTGGAGGCGTTCCGGCTCGCGGACTCGTTTCTGCCCGTGGGGACGAACTCGCTGTCCTACGGGATCGAGCAGTTCGTCCAGGACGGCCGGGTCGAGAGCGTCGACGACCTCCGTGCGCTCGTGGCGACGTACCTCCGGAACCAGTTCGGGACGGCCGATCTGGTCGCGCTCCGGGCCGCACACGCCGCCGCAACCGAGGGCGACGTGGACGGCGTCTGTGACGCCGACCGCCGGCTCGCGGCGGTGACACTGGCCGCGGAGTTCCGGGAGAGCGCCGAGCAGTCGGGGTCACGTCTGCTGTCGCTCCAGCGCGACCTCGACCCGGAGCCGGTCGTGGAACGGTACGCCGAGCGCGTCGGCGACGGCGACGCCCCGGGCCACCACGCGGCGGTGTTGGGCGCCGTCGCGGGGAGCGCCGGCATCGACGAGCGAACGGCGTGTCTGGTGTGTTGCCACGGGTTCGTGACCGGGGTCCTCGGCGCCGCCCAGCGGATCATATCCCTCGGCCATACCGACACCCAGCGGGCGCTCGACGATCTGCAGCCGACGATCCGCGGCGCGGTCGACGACAGCGCGTCGCGGACGCTCGACGGGATGACGTCGTTCACCCCGCTCGTGGACGTGCTCTCGGCGGAACACGAGCGCGCGGACCGCCGGCTGTTCCTGAGCTAAACGGCTTGCCGGGGGACCCGGGACACGCACAACGAACAGCCAGTCCGGAAACAGTCCGGGCCGCCGTGTGCCGCGAAGGGTCGTTCGGAGTGGATGTTCGAGACGCCGGTACCGGTTCGGGTTCGGGAACTCGCTCGTCGGGGCTCACAGGAGCGCGACAGCGACGGCAACGAGCAGAACGAGCACGAAGAGGTACCCCAGGAGTACGAGCACGTTCCGCCTGTGTGCGTCGCGAGCCGTCCCGGGGAGGCGGGGGAATCGTCCTGCTCTGCCGGGCATCATCAGGTGGTCCCGGAGTCGTCGGAGGAACTGTCGTCGGTGGAATCGTTCCCGGTGGACCCGCTGGACCCGTCGGTGGAGTCCGACGAGCTGCTGTCGTTGGACTCCCCGCTGGAGTCGTGTGTCTCGCTAGAGTCCGACTCGGTGTCCGAATCCGATGTCGAGTCGGAGCCATCGGAGCCCGATGTCGAGTCGCCGGACGTGTCGCCGTCGTCGGATCCAGTCGGATCGGTGTTGCTGTCGTCCACGTCCCCGTCCGAGCTGTCGTCGTCTTCCGACGATTCCGTCGCGTCGTCGTCGGACGACGCTGGCTCGTCGCTTGACGTGTCGCCGTCGTCGGATCCGTCCGAGTCGGTGCTTCCGTCGTCCACGTCTCCGCTTGACGCGTCGTCGTCTTCTGCCGATTCTGTCGCGTCGTCGTCGGACGACGCTGGCTCGTCGTCGTCTTCTGCCGATTCTGTCGCGTCGTCGTCGGACGACGCTGGCTCCTCGCTTGACGTGTCACCGTCGTCGGATCCGGCCGAGTCGGTGCTTCCGTCGTCCACGTCTCCGCCTGAGGCGTCGTCGTCTTCTGCCGATTCTGTCGCGTCGTCGTCGGGCGACGCTGGCTCGTCGTCGTCTTCTGCCGATTCCGTCGCGTCGTCGTCTTCTGCCGACTCTGTCGCGTCGTCGTCACCCGACTCCATCTCGCCGCCGGACGCTTCACCGTCGTCGGATCCGGCCGCATCGGTGCTGCCGCCGCCGGTGCCCTGGCCGGACGCACCGCCGTTCGACCCCGATCCGCCGCGTGAAGTGGTGGGTGCCGACGGCGTCGAGTCGTCGTCAGTGGCGTTCCCACCGGGCGCGTCGCTGGGCGTCGTGGCGTTCCGGTCCGGGGTGCCGTCGGGGGCGGACGAACCGTTCCCGTCGGACTCGGGCACCCCTCCCGTCGTGTTCCGGGTGGTCGCGTTCGAGTCGGACTCGGGTGTGCCTGCGCCGGTCGTGGGGCCGGCACTCGAGGTGTCGAACTGGACTTCCGTGGTGTCGTTAAGCACGACCCCGTCGGGGCCCTGAACGTCGGCGCTGAAGCCGATCGAAGCCGACTCCTCGTCCGACAACAGTGCGACCGACACGGCGGCAGTCGTCGACGCGAAGACGACGAGCAGCGCGCAGACGACCACGAGCAGCTTACTCATCGTCGACCTCCGTGTCCCCACTGCCGTCCGTCAGCGCAGGGGTCGACGCGAGGGCCGAAGACACCGGATCGGAACGGGCGGCGCGGGCCGTCCGCCACGCGGCGAGTGTCACCCACCCGGCGAACACCAGACCGAGGAGCCCCGCGGTGAGCGCCCCGACCGAGATCGGTGTCGGTGCCGCGGTCAGTGAGAACTCACGATGCACGTTCCACCCGGCGTACGCGAACAGCGTTGCCATCGCCAGAAGCGTGAGCTTCAGGTCGACTGCGGCGACGGCGACGGTTCGGGCTGCGGGCGACTCGGTTCCGGCTGCGGGTGATACGGTCACTTGGTCACCGTCGTCGGCGTGTATGACCGCGCCGGTGTTCCTGCCGAGGTCGGGACGTGAGGTCCCGGACCCCGGCGTCGGGTCGTCGTCCCCGACCGTCTCCGGATCGCTGCGGGCCCACGCGAGGAGTTCGGTCACGCCGAGCAACACCAGCGGGGCGACGACCAGCGTGACGTACCCCACGGGCGTGTTCGCCCACAGGATCACGTGACCGACGACGGGGATCGTGAGGACGACCCCTCCGATGACTCCCTCGGGGGCGACGAGACCCGTGTCGGCGTTCTCGTTCGCGTCACCTTTGGTCTCGTATCCGCCGTCTTGCACGCCGACGACGCGGTGGGTCGTCGGGACGGTGTCGGCGCCGGTCCGGTAGGTGATTACGTCACCGACCTCGACGGGGACGGAGGCGTCGACGATCACGACATCACCGGGCGACAGCGCCGGCTCCATACTCCCGGAGAGGACGACGAACCCGTCGTCGGCCCCGATGGCTTGCGGGACTGCGAAGACCACGAACGGCGAGACCACCGCGAGCAGGACGACGGTCACGAGCAACTGGCCGGCACTCGGGAGTGACGGCGTCGGGAGGCGGGTCATCGGTCACCTCCGGGCGGAGCCACCGACGGACCGCCGCGACCTGCGGGGTCGTCGTCGGAGCCGTCGGGCTCAGTGCCACCGCGGCCACCCGGTCCGCCGGTGGACCCGTCGCCGTCCCCGCTCGGGTCGCCCTCGTCTCTGTCAGCATCGTCGTCCCCGCTCGATCTGCTCTTGTTTCCGCCGGACCCGTTCGGGTCGCCGGAGTCGGAGTTCGTGAACGAGGAATCCGTGCACCCAGGACAGTCCGCCTCCGGCTCGGTGGTGCAGATGCAGACCGTGATGTGGCTGATCGCATTCCCGCTCGGTGCGTAGACGAGTCCGTCGGCGTCGCTGCCGGGCAGGCCCGCGGTGTCGACGAGCGTGTCGTCGTCGCGGTCGTACTGCTCAAACCCCGGGCCGTTCTTGATGGCCACCGTGCAGAGGCTCGGGACAGCGTTACCGGCGAAGTTCACGAGCCGGAAGGCGACGCCGACGGTCTCGGTGCCGGCGTCTTTGTCCGCGGTGTCGTAGATCTCGATGCCGTAGTCGGTGTCGCCCTCGGTGAACGCGTAGGTTCCGGGCTCGACGTAGCTGTCGCCGATCCCGGGCTGGGTATCGGAGTCGAGTTCCAGTTTGCCGAGCGTCCGGCAACACGTACAGAGGTCGCCGGGGGGACACGGGTCGGCGTCGACGCCGGCGAAAGGGTTCGTCGGGGTGGCGTGCCGGCACTGGACCGCCGCGAACCACAGCGGGAACTCGACCGTTTCGGTCCCCACGTAGCCGGCGAGTTCGTACTCGACGAGCAGGCAGACCTCGTCCACTAGGCAGTCGGGCTCGGGGGTCGTCGGGTCGCCGTCGACGCGGCGGCCGTCACGGAGGTCGTCGGCGACCTCCCGGAGCGAACCGCTGACGATCCGGGCGAGCGGCGTCCCCGACCCGCAGTCGGCGTACGACACCGTTACTTCGATCGCCTCCCCCAGCCCGGTCGCCTCGGGCACGGGGCAGTCGGTCGCGAGCCACAGCGCCGCGGGGTTGTTGACAGCGTCACCCCGCTGCGGGAGCGCGAACGTGAGAAGCATACTCCCCGCGTCGTCGTCGGGGCCGAGCGAATCGACCGGGAGCGTGACGCGCGGGCCGTCGACAGTACCGCTGCTGTCGGGGCCGTCCGCGCCGGGACCGGTCAGGAGGTCGTACGCGACGACCAAGTCGACGATGCCAGCCGTGATCGACGCGCGGGAGCGCTCGGCGTCCCGAAACACCGCGGCGGTTCCGGTGCCAGCGAGCGCGCCTGTGCCACCGGCCGCGGCCAGGGCTGCCAGCACGCGGCGTCGGCTCAGGATCATTGGTCCGTCCCCCCGACGACGAAGGGGCTGTCGCCGTCGCAGGCGCCGCCGGCGAACGCGAACTCGAAACCGAGGGAGTCCCCCTGTGCTTGGTTGCCCGTCTCAGCCGGGAGCTCCCAGCGGAGCGCGACGCACCGCAACGATCCCGGGGGGATACAGTCCAGCGCGAGGAGCCCCTCGGCGTCACCGGCGTCGGCTGTCGGCGCGAACGCCTCGGCGAAGGGGGCGGGAGCGACCAGCGGTGATTCGAGCGTCTCGTCGAACTCCTTCGTGCCGTTGCAGCTCCCCAGCGGCGAGCCGTCGAGCCACACCTCGACGACAGCGGCTTCGTCGAGTTCGCCGTCGTCGTCCGTGGTGTCGCCGGCGGCCCGTTCGGGCCCGTTGATCCCGTTTTCCCCGTCGTCAGTCAGCGACCCGCGGAACCATACGTCGAGCGCCTCCGCATCGCTACCGTCGACCACTTCGAGCCCGACGACCAGCGTGCCCGTGTCTCCGGGGAGGACGTTCCCCACCGAGAGAACCGGGCCGGTGGCGTCGGTCACGAAGGTCGCCTCCTCGACGTATTCGGGCCCGCTATCGGGATCGAGCGTCGTGTCGAGGCTATCGTTCGTTCCGGCGTGGTTCGCGACGAACGCGCCGTTGTACCGCTCGTACCAGGCGATACTGAGCCGTCGGTCGTCGGTGTCGTCCTCCGGTGCGGCGTAGGTGTACCGGGAGAAGCGGGGCGTGTCCCGGCGGAGGGAGAGTCCCCCGACGCCGATCGCACCGGCGCCGATTCCAGTCAACAGTTCCCGACGTGTGAGTGTCATGTGAGTTGTCCCGGATACGCCGGGTCGGTTTGTTGGATCGGACGTCCGATCCGTGTTCGGTGGAAGAATACGCCAGCGGGGATCATAGGTATGGATCGGCTGCACAGACGATACGACGCCCGTACTCCGCGGCATGGCGTCGTTACCGGGACGATCGTTCCGGCCCGAGCGCCCCGCGGCGCCGCGGGGCGCGCTGCGGCAGCCGCCGGCGTCGGCGTCAGTTGTCGGTGGCAGTCGAGTTCGTCGGCGCCGTGTTGTTGAACGGCGTCTCGTTGTGCCGCGACTGCTCGACCTCGAAGCCGAAGTCGAAGCCGACGGAGTCGGACTGCACCTCGTTGCCGACTCCGGACGGGAGCGTCCACTCGAAGCCGATACACTGGGTGGTCGCGCCGGGGTACGGCTGGACGCCCTCCTCCTGGCGGTTCCCGTCGAGGAGCTTACCCTCCGAGAGCTGGGCGAACACTTCGGCCATCGTGCCCTCCGCGATCTTCTGTTCGCCGTCGAGGACGATCTGGGCGATCTCCGCGTAGACGGTGTCCAGATCCGCGGGGTCCGGCGCGACGAACGCGTCGTCCGGGCTGGAAGCGATGTCGTCCGCGAGGAACGACTCGTCCGCGCCGCTCCCGAGTGCAATCGTGAAGATGCGGATGTTATCCTTCGCGATGTCGGCAGCGTCTCCCGCGTCCACCTCGTCGTTCGGCGATCCGTCCGAGAGCAGGACCATAACCTTCGACGCGCCGGGCGTGGCGTTGGTGCCGTTGAGGAGTTCGTCCTCGGCGGTCTCGATCCCGTCCGTCATGTCGGTGGTGCCGCCTGCGGAGTAGTCGTTGATCGCGTCCTTGACGTCGTCGTACTCCGTCGTGAGTTCCTGATCCAGCGACGCGCTGCTGCTGAACGAGATCGCGGCCGCCTCGTCGGGTGAGGAGAGGTTGTCGACGAAGTTCGTTGCAGCCGCCTGGAGGTCGTCGATCTCTCCGGACATCGAACCGGAGACGTCGGAGACCAGCGCGACTTCCAGTTCGTTCTGCTGGCCCGTGCCGGTCGGCTCGAAGACGTTGTCGCAGTCCTCGTCGTACCAGACGCAGACCTCGATCGCGTCGGCGAGTTCGCCGAGTCCGTCGGTGTCCTCACCCTCCGCTTCGAGTTCGGGCTCGTTCTGGCCGTTCTCGGCGCTACCGGTGATGTCGCCCACCATCCGGAGGTGGCCGGGGTTGTCACAGATGTGGATGCTCACCGTGACTTCCCCGGAGTCGCCGGGCTTCACGTCGTCGAGGGTGAACATCGGGATCCCGTCGCCGTTGACGAGGAACTCGTCGGCGTCGGGGCTGCAGAAGTCGAACGTCTCGCCCTGGACGCGGTCCTCCCACGCCTGCTCGTCCTCGGGTGAGGGGGCCTGGCCGAGAAGGTACCGGCCCGTCGATTCGCCGTCTTCGAGGAGTTCCTCGGCGTCGGGGTAGCCCATCGACTGGACGTCCGTGAGCCGCCCCGGGCCGCCGAGGTAGGTCGCTTTGTAGTCGAGTTTCAGGTCGAGCGTCCCGGCCTGGAGACTGTTGTCCGTGAACTCCTCCTGGTCGGAGAAGAAGGCGCTGGTCCCGAGACCGGTGCCCGCGGAGGCGATACCGACCGCTCCGAGCCCCGCGAGGACGCGGCGCCG
>UEZD01000009.1_pt1 | contig 12793 bp, 13 predicted proteins | sample 1903811 | NCBI WGS metagenome assembly UEZD01 (sample SAMEA4776353, study PRJEB27445) | saltern metagenome | biome: Hypersaline environment; feature: solar saltern; material: Pellet | place: Spain | collected 2012-08 | depth 0 m | reverse complement strand
GTCGGCCCGGAGACGAGCCCCGCCTCGCTCGGCGCGTCGATACCGGCGTCCGACACGGCGTCGACCCCCGCGCCGACACCGACACCGTACAGGGCCGGTGGCGACTCGTCTTTCCCTTCCGGAATCCCCGAGAGGTAGACCGGCCGGGCCGAGCGGTCGTCGTACCACCCGGCGAGACACGTCGCGAGTTCCGAGGCCGCCTCGGGGCCGACCGGCACGTCGCTCTGGAGCACCAGCAGGTCGCGGTCGCCGTCGGCGTAGATCCGGACCGGCGGCTGGAGCTCCGCGTCGCCGTCGCGGTAGACGGCGACCTTCGGGAGCGAATCGCAGTGGACGTTGGCGTGGTGGGTCATGTCGAACTCCTCGACCAGGTGGTCGGCCGCGATCTTCCCGACGAGCCCGACGCCGGGGAACCCCTCGATCAGCGACGGCTCCGTCACGTCGACAGCCTCCCGAACGGAGATGTTCGTCATACCACGGAATACGGAAACGGTGGTGGTAAAGCTGCGGGACGACGCGGTCGGGACCCTCACTGTGATCGGTGTGTCGGACCGAATCGGAACTCTATAGTGTTCTGGTATAAGCCCGACAGGTATGTCGTCCGAATCACCGGAGCCGACGGAGTTCGACGAGGAGAGCGTCGCAGAGATCGCAGTCGACGGCCGAGTCGTCGCTCGGTTGGCAGAGATCGACGACCTGTCGAAGGCGCCCGCCGACGAGGCAGCCATCATCGAGCTGATCCGGGGGATCATCGACGATTCCGCCGAGGAGTTCGAGGAGGAACACGGTATCTCTCCATCCGAGGCCGTCCGAGAGGTGGAACCGGACGTACAGCTCGGCAACGAACACCGGGGGTGGGATACGGTGCCCCTCGATTCGCTCGCCGAGGATCACTGAGACGACCTGCCCAGTGTGGCTCGCGCGGGGTGTCGGACGCCCCGGAACCGACACCCACAAGCGCCCGCGCCGGGTTCGGATCCGTATGCAGCCACCCCAGCGGTACGCGTCGCTGGTCGACGACCCCGACGCGTTCCGAGCGGCGTGCGACCGGCCGCTGCCCTCGGTCGTCCGCGTCAACACCCTGAAGGCGTCTGTCGAGCGGGCACGCGACGCGCTCGACGCAGAGGGCGTCGGCTACGAGCCGACCGACTGGCACCCCGGCGTGCTGAAACTCGACGAGCGCGGCCCGGGCACGTCGTGGCCGTACTTCCACGGGTGGCTCCACGGCCAGGAGGAGGTGTCGGCGCTCCCCGCGCTCGCGCTCGACCCCCAACCGGGGGAGGCCGTGTGGGACGCCTGCGCCGCACCGGGGAGCAAAGCCACCCAGATCGCGGCGCTGATGGACGACGAGGGGGTCGTGATCGGCAACGACAACAACCTCGGGCGGCTGTCGGCGCTCCGGCACAACGCCGAACGCCTCGGGGTCACCAACCTCGCGGTCACCAACCAGGACGCGCGGAACTTCTCGCTCAAGCCGTTCGGGGATCGGACCGAGGACGAAAAGCGGATCGAGGCGTTCGACCGCGCGCTGGTCGACGCGCCGTGTTCGTGTGAGGGGACCATCCGAAAGAACCCCGACGCCTTCGAGGAGTGGTCGCTGAGCCACGTCGAGGGCGTGGCGGGCGTCCAGAAGGGGATTCTCCGCCGCGCGGTCGACGCCACCCGGCCCGGCGGCACCGTGGTCTACGCCACCTGCACGTTCGCGCCTGAGGAGAACGAGGCGGTGGTGGACCACGCGCTCGACGGCGGCGACTGCGAACTCCGAGAGTGGGAGCCGCCAGAAGGGTTCGACACCGACCCCGGCGTCACCGAGTGGCAGGGCGAGACCTACGACTCCGCCCTGGAACTCGCCCACCGGGTGTATCCCCACCGCAACGACACCGGCGGGTTCTTCTGTGCGAAACTGGAGGTGACGGCGTGAGCGACGAGGAGGCCGATTCCGACGCCGGGTCCGCGGTAGAGTCGGCCGGCGACCCACCCGAGAACGACAGTCACCGGTTCGACCGACTCCCCGCGACGGCCGGCGACCGGGTGGTTCCCGGCCGACCCACTCGGAACGAGGTGCTCGAGTGGTGGGACGACCGGTACGGGATTCCTCCGGGGACGTGGGACGGCCACACCTTCTGGGAGCGCGGGAACGGCAAGCTGTGGGCGTTCGCGGGCGACGTCGTCTCCCCTGTCGACGCCGAGGGCCTGGGGCTGCGGATCCTCCGCACCCGCCAGGAACACTGGAAACCCTCGACCAACGCGGCCCAGCGGTTCGGCCCCGACGCGACCCGGAACGTCGTCGTGCTCGACCGGAAGGAAGCCGCCCGGTTCGCCCGCGGTGACGACCAGGACCTCCCGCGGTGGGACGGCGACTGGGGGTACGTGATCGCGGCTCACGAGATCGCGGGTGGCGTGGAACCGATCGGCGTCGGCCTCTACCTCCACGGCGAACTCCGTTCGACCGTCCCGAAGGGGCGGCGCGAGGACCTCCAGTCGTAGCGTCCCGTCTCCTACTCCCTCTCGCGGAGCGTCCCGCCGCCGAGTCCCTCCCACGCGACCCGGTACCCCAGCCGCGACAGGACCGCGGAGGCGTCGTCGATACCGTGCTCGTCGAGGACCGACTCCGCGTCCGAGAGCGACAGCCCGACCTCCAGTTCGGCGTCGACGGCGTCGAGCACGGCGGGACGGATCAGTGTCCGCCCGACCTGCTCGTGGTCGGGAAACGCCACGGAATCGAGGGCGTCGACGCCCACGCCGCGGTCGGCAGCGAGTGCATCGAGCCCGATCACGTCGGCGTCGGGGACGAGTTCGGCCGGCAGCGACGCCGCGGCCGCGTCCACTAGGTCGGCCTCGTACTCCCGGAGCGCGTCCACGACGTCCTTCACGCGGACTCGTCGGGTGTACGTGACCACCCGATGGTCGAGCGCTTCGATCTCCTCGCCGACACCAAGCGACTCGTCGACCGCGACCAGGAGTTCGACGTCGTCGTCGACGCTCCCGAACTGGTCGAGCTTCTTCTCGACGTACGCCGGCGTCCAGAACCCCATCACCTCGAAGAAGACCCGGAGAGAAGGGGTATCGGCCGACCCTTCGCCGCCCGCCCCGGCTCCGCGCCCGCCCGGCCGGTAGTCGAACGCGAAGTCCGGGATCATCGCGCGGGCGCCCGCCGCCAGCGGCTCCGGCTCCCGGGAGAGTGCCCAGTCGAGGTTCAGGTCTTCGAATCGGCGGGCGAAGTCGGCCTCGACCCCGCTGTCGTAGGTCGGTTCGACGATCGGATCGACGCCCGGGACCGACACGTCCTCGGGGCCGAGCTGGAGTTCGCGGTCGGTCCCGCGGTCGTCGATCGTCGCCGACAGCGACCACTCGGCGGCCGCCGCGACGCTCCGGAGCAACCTGGCGAAGGCGGTGCCGTAGCGTCGCGTGCGCCGAAAGAGCGCGTCGGGGCCGGTGACGACGAGTTCCCGCTCGTGATCGGCGTCGCCGCGCCGCCGGATCTCGTAGAGCAGCCCCAGCCGCTTGACCGCAGACACCAGCCGCTTGGGGTCGGAACTTCGTATTCTGACCTCGGTCGCGTCGAACAGCGCGGTCTGGGCGAGCGAGAGGTTGTACTGCTCGATCAACCCGTCGGGATCCCACCGCGGGTCGAACGCCGAGAGCACCTCGTTGACGTCGCGGTCGGCGTACAGCGACGCTTCGACGGCGTCGACGTCGGTACCCAGCCGGTCGGCCGCCGCCGCGAGCGCCGCCGATCGGTCCCCGTCGTCGACGACGCCACCGACCGACTCCGCGGCCTCGAAAACGCTCCGCCGGACGCGCACCGGCGGCAGCGGTGCCCGGGCCTCGAAGGTCCCGTCCCGCTCCAAGAGCGCGGCGAACCCCCGGACGAGTTTGAAATCCTCGGCGTCGGCTTCGAGGTCGTCGAGCGCGTCGTCGAGGCGCCCCCGCGGCTCACCGACGTGGCCCTGGAAGACGCCGATCGTCCGGGCTGCGACCGGGCGGTGGCTCCGGTCGGCGAACTGCGGGTGGTAGCCGCCGCCCGCCCGAGAGACGCGGAGGAGGTCCTTCCGGAGCACGGCCGGAGGTACGACCCGCCGGCTCAAGAGTACCGGGGACGCAGCCGGCTCGCTGCGGGCCCGCTCGGACCGGCACCGAAAAGCCGATACCCGCCGCCGGCGGTTGGTCGGACGATGCGGCGACGTTCCGCGATCCGCGGCTGTCTGAGTTGTCTGGCGGCGGCGCTCGGCGGCTGCGTCGGCCAGCTTCCGCGAGCGACGGGGCCACGGAACCCCCCCGACGCACCCGCCGATCAACCACGGGCGACGCCGGATCGGCCGGATCTGGTGGTTGCCACTTTCGACTTCGAGGCCGACGACGACGGCGCGCTCCGGGTGTTCGGGACCGTCGAGAACCGCGGGGACGTTCAACGAACCGGGACTGTCCGCGTCGTGGTCGACGTGGAGGGCGACGAGTTCGTCCGGGAGACGGCCGTGACGGTCGACAGCGACACCACGGTCGAGTGGGCGGTCGGGTTCGACGTCGCGTACGACCGGTTCGTCGGCGGCGGCAACATCAGCGTCTCCGTCGACTGATCCCCGTTTCCGGGTCTAGAGCTGGCGTCACCGACGCCTGTCGGCGACCCGCTCCTCGGCGGTTTCCCGGCTCACGACCTCGTAGAGCAGGGCACGCCCGCCGTCCTCGTTCGGCCGGAGGATTCGGCCGAGGCGCTGGGTGAACTCCCGTTCCGACCCCGACCCCGCGAGTACGATCGCGACGTTGGCGTCGGGGACGTCGACGCCCTCGTCGAGGACGTTCGCGGTCACGACTTGGGAGTAGGTGCCCTCGCGGAAGCGTTCTAAGATCTCCCGGCGCTCGGCCGCTCCGGTCTCACTGGTGATCGCTGGCAGGAGGAATCGCTCGGAGAGCCGGTAGACGAGGTCGGTGTGGGCGGTGAACACGATCACGCGGTCCTCGCGGTGGCGGTCGAGCAACCGCCCTAACGTCTCCACCTTCGCGTCGGCGTTCATCATGATCCGCCGCGCGCGCTGTTTCGCCAGCAGCGCCTCCCGCGCCGCCGGGTCGTTGCCCGACCGCATCACCAGCTTCCGGTAGTCCGACCCGCTACGCAGCGAGAGGTTCGACCGCTTCAGGTAGTCGACGAACGTCCCCTGGGCGTCTTCGTACGCCGCTCGCTCCTCGGGTCCGAGCGCGACCTCGATCCGCCGGATCTCGTAGTCGGCGAGGTGTTCACCCGCGAGGTCGTCGACGGCGGCCTCGTAGACTTTCGGCCCGACCAGGTCGGCGACCACCTCGTGGGCGCCGTCGGGCCGCTCGAACGTCGCCGTCAGCCCCAGTCTGACGGGGGCCGAAAGCAGCCGGGCGGCGTCACGGTATCCCTCCCCGCCGAGGTGGTGGACCTCGTCGAAGACAACGAACCCGAAGTCGCCGCCGACGTCCTCGGCGCGGAGATACGCCGAGTCGTACGTCGAAACCGTGATGGGCGCTTGGGTCTGCTCGCCGCCGCCGAACTGCCCGACCGACACGTCGAACTCGGTTTCGAGTTCCCGCCGCCACTGGTCGAGCAGGTCGATCGTGGGCACGACCACGAGCGTCGGCACACCCAGCGTGGCGATGGCGTCGACCGCGATCACGGTCTTGCCGGCTCCGGTCGGGAGTTCGATCACACCGCGCTCGCCCGCCTCGCGCCACGCTGCGACCGCCTCCGCCTGATACGGCCGGAGGTCGTAGGCGTGCGACAGCCGTTCGTCGTCCGGCGTCGCGACTTCGTCCTCGAACGCGACGCCGCGCTCGGCGAGGGCGTCGCGGAGGTCCGCGTACCGGTACGCCGGCGTGCGCGCGACGAGCCCCCGGTCGTCCCACGCCACGCCCGGTAGCGACTCGACGGCCACGTCGGCCTCGTCGGCCCCGTCGAGTCTGATCGTGCCGTCGTCGTACCGGAGCGTGAGCACGGTCGGTTCTGCGTCGGCTTCGTATATATACTGTCGGCTGCGTGGAGGCTCCCCCCGAGGGCGTGACGGCGGGCTTTTCACTCTTCCCGTGAGATTCCGACGTATGACCGACGCACCCGACACCGAGGACGGAGCGGAACCGCTCGAAGACGTCGTCGCCGGCGTCCTCGACGACATCGACGCCGCCTACGACGACTACGACCGCGGGTACACCGACGCGGACGCGACCCTCGCGGTCGTGATGAACCACGTCGAGCGGCTCCGGGACGAGAGCGAGTGACCGGCGAAGACGGCGGTCGCGGCCCACGGGCCAATGAAGCAAGACCTAACCCGGTGGCCTCCTCCCTCCCGGATATGACTGAATTCTCCGACCGTGTCGAATCCGTGTCGATCAGCGGGATCCGCGAAGTGTTCGAAGCCGCCGGCGACGACGCCATCAACCTCGGCCTCGGCCAGCCGGACTTCGCGGCCCCCGCCCACGCCCGGGAGGCGGCCGCGGAGGCGATCCGGGAGGGTCTCGCCGACGGCTACACCGAGAACAAGGGGATGGCGTCGCTCCGGGAAGCCATCGCCGACAAACACGCCCGCGATCAGGGTGTCGACGTCGACCCCGCGGACGTGATCGCCACCGCCGGCGGGTCCGAGGCGCTCCACATCGTGATGGAAGCCCACCTCGACCCCGGCGACGAGGTGCTGATCCCGGATCCGGGGTTCGTCTCCTACGACGCGCTCACCCGGTTGGCAGGTGGGACGCCGGTCCCGGTCCCACTCCGAGACGACCTCACGCTCGACCCCGACGCGGTCGAGGCCGCGATCACCGACGACACCGCGGCGTTCGTGGTCAACAGCCCCGGCAACCCCACCGGCGCGGTCTCGCCGCCCGAGGACGTCCGGGAGTTCGCCCGGATCGCCGACGACCACGACGTCCTCTGCGTCTCCGACGAGGTCTACGAGTACACCGTCTTCGACGGCGAGTTCCGATCGCCCCTCGAGTTCGCCGACCGCGACAACGTCGTGGTCGTCAACTCCGCGTCGAAGCTCTACTCGATGACGGGGTGGCGGCTGGGGTGGGTCACGGGCGGCCCCGAACGGGTCGAGCGGATGCTCCGCGTCCACCAGTACGCCCAGGCGTGTGCGGCCGCGCCGTCGCAGTTCGCCGCGGAGGCGGCGCTCACCGGACCGCAGGACCTCGTAGGCGAGATGACCGACTCGTTCCGTCGGCGGCGCGACCTCGTCGTCGAGGGGCTTCGCGACATCGGACTCGAGGTGCCGACGCCCGGCGGCGCGTTCTACTGTATGCCGGAGGTTCCCGACGGCTTCGTCGACGCGTGTCTGGACCGCGGGGTCGTCGTCGTGCCGGGCGGCGCGTTCGGCGACGCCGGCCGCGGGAAGGCGCGGCTCTCGTACGCGACCGACGAGGAGTCGCTGGAAGCGGCGCTCGACGTGATGGCCGACGCCTACGACGCGGTGACGAACTGATACTGTTGGCTATACCTACGTGAGGATTTTCGACACCCCGGGGTGTCGAAATCCGTCACGTGACGATAGCCGACAGTATGATTGTACTCGCTCAGTTCGCGGTGCTGACGACTTTTATTACGTCACCCTCCTCGAGTTCGTGGTCCTCGCCGATCCGGCGGTCCGACCGCGCGTCGACCGCGTGGAGGTAGCCGTCGCCGATGTCGGAGTGGACCGCGTACGCGAGGTCCGTCGGCGTCGACCCCCGCGGCAGGAGGAACGCGTCGGGGAGGACCGCCCCGCTGCCGTCGGTCCAACGGGTCTCGTTCTCGACGGGGTAGACCGTGATCATATCGAGGGTGTCGTAGACGACGGTGTTGATGGCTGTCTGGACGCCCGTTCCGCTGTTCTCCGCCATCAGCTCACGGATGGTTTCGAGCCCGTCGCGCTGGGCGTCGGAGACCTCGCCCACCACGTCGAAATCCCCGTCTCCGGGGTGGTATGCGATCACGCCGGCGTCCGCAGCCGTCCGGAGCGCGAGTTCGCCGTCGGCGGTCGTTGCGGTGACCGGCGCGCCGGTCTCCTCCCGTAGCCGGTCGACGTTCCCCGCGGGCGCGATGTCGGCCTTGTTGGCGACCAACACGATGGGTTTTGTCCGTTCGCGGACGTCACGCGCCAGCCGCTCGCGATCGTCGTCGGTCCACTGCTGGGGGTCCTCGGGGTACTCCACCGCCCGCAACGACGCCGCGACGTCGTAGACGGTCGCACCGAACCCGGTCAGCATCTCGGTGAGCGCGTCGTCGATGTCGAAGTCGGGTGACCGGGACTTTCTCACCACGGTCTCCCAGTTCTTCTCGACGATCCCCGCGAGCCACTGTTCGAGCTCGTCTTCCACGAAGTCGGCCTCCTCGACCGGGTCGTAGGCGCCGACCTCGACGGGTTCGCCCTCGGCGTTCGTCTCCCCCGCGGCGTCGACCACAGACAGGATGGCGTCGGCGTCGGTCAGCGCGTCGAGGAACTGGTTGCCCAGCCCTCGTCCCTCGTGGGCGCCGGGGACCAACCCGGCGACGTCGAGGAGTTCGACCGGGACGTACCGGATCCCGTCCTCGCAGTTTCCGCACCGCTCCTCGCGGTCGAGACACGGACACCGCGTCCGGGCGTGGGTCACGCCGCGGTTCGGGTCGATGGTGGTGAACGGGTAGTTCCCCACGTCGACGTCGGCCATCGTCGCCGCCTTGTAGAAGGTAGACTTGCCCGCGTTGGGTTTGCCAGCGAGCGCAACCGAGAGCATACCGACGAGACGGCCGACGGCGGGAAGTACGTTTCCGTCCGCGGCTCCGAGGGCGCTCGGCGGTCGATCGACACACCCCCGCGAAACGGCGTCACACCCCCGCGAGCTCGCGCTCCCGGTCCGATTTGCACCGCTGAGCGCGCGTGTGGAGCCGCACGCAAACCGACAGCACGGGGTAGTCGTCGTCGAACTCGTCGTAGAGGTACGTCGGGATGTCCGGAGCCTCCGACGGGATCGTGAACTCGCGTCGCTGCCGAATGATCGCCCGTTGGCGGGTCGTCGCCAGCCGGTCGACCTCCTCGGCGATCGCGTCGAGTCGACGCCACTCCGCTTCGAGCGCGCCGTACCCACAGGCCGACGGCGACCCGGTCTCGAACTCCTGGAGTTCGTCCTCGATACTGTGGAGTGTATCCTCGACCGACGCGATCGACTCGGACTCGATTTCGAGCGTCTCCAGGAACGACTTCCGGTCTGCCCGACAGGAGGTTGCCTTCCCGACGACGGCCCGCTTGAGGTGCGCCTGGAACCGCCGTCCGTCCGCCAGTGCGACGCCGATCTCCGGACCGAACTCCGCGACGACGCTCTCCCGGTAGGTGTCGTCGTAGTCGGTGTCGTAGTGTGACACGCTCATCACGGTCTCCTCGTAGGCCGCCTTGGCCTGCCGGAGCCCGGACCCTCTATTCCGGTGGGCGATTCCACTGACACCCCCCGGAACGGGGCGTTCTGCCCCGATCTCCCGAATCCGGTCCACGAACGCGCCGAAGGCCTCGGCTTCCTCGGCGACTGCGCGTTGTTCCGCGTCGAGACACGCACGGAGTTCGGCGGGAACCGATCGCGAATCCGTCGTCGCCCGAACGACCGTCGCGGTCATACGTCTCACTCGACAGCAAGCCCGCGTAAACGCTTATAATACTCCTCCGGAGTCGTGGTGTCGACTACTGACGGATATGTAGCCGGTGCGTCGAGGCCGGGCCACCGGAACGGCGGGCTGGTCTCCGACCGGCTCGTCCCGCGGCCGCTACGACTCCTCGTCGATCCGCTCCTGTGCGATCTCGTCGATCCGGTCGGCGAGTTCGGCCGCGTCACCCTCACTCAGGTCCGCGTCCTCGGTCAGTTCGTCCAGGAGTTCGAGGGTCTGTGCGCGTTCCTCGATGGCGTGTCGGGCGACCGCACCCCAGTCGACGGTCGGGTGGTTCTCCATCTTCCGTTCGAGGTCGGCGTCCACGTCGATGGTGAAGCTTGGCATACAGTCACGTACCCTCGTGGGTGTGATAGTTCTTTCATACCAGGGACTCGTAGACGATCCCCTCGCGGCGGGTGACGATCCGGCGGCCGTCGACGACCACCGGGGTCGCCATCGCGTCGAACTCGCCGTCGAGGTCGGCGAACTCCGGCCAGTCGGTGACCACCAGCGCGGCGTCGGCCCCGTCGAGCGCCGCAGCCGCGGAGTCGGCGTAGTCGATGTGGGGGTACCGCGTGCGGAAGTTGTCGGTCGCGACCGGGTCGTAGCCGATGACGTCCGATCCCGCCTCCGACAGCGCCTCGACCAGCGGGATCGCCCGGGAGTTCCGGACGTCGTCGGTGCCGGGCTTGAACGCGAGGCCGAGCACCGCGACGCGTGCGCCCGCCGGTTCCACGTACTCGCGGAGCCGGTCCAGCAGGCGCACGGGCTGGCGGTCGTTCACTTCGACGGCGGCTTCGAGCATCGCCGGCTCGTACCCCACGTCGCGGGCGGCCGCGATGATCGCGGCGACGTCCTTGGGGAAACAGCTTCCGCCCCACCCCACGCCCGCGCCGAGGAAGGCCGACCCGATTCGGTGGTCCAGGCCGATCGCCGAGAGCACCTCCTCGGAGTCGATGCCGTACTCCGTGCAGACGTTGGCGATATCGTTGGCCAGCGAGATCTTCGCCGCCAGAAAACCGTTGTTGGCGTACTTGATCATCTCGGCCTCCGCGATCCCGGTCTCGACCACCGGCGGGTCCGAAGCCTGCTCAACCAGCGGATCGAACACCCCACGGAGCGTCTCCCGCGCCCGGTCGGTCTCGGCGCCGAGAACGACCTTGTCGGGGTCGAGGAAGTCGGAGACGGCACTTCCCTCCCGGAGGAACTCCGGGTTCATCCCGACGTGGAGGTCGTCGCCGACAGTCATGCCGGACTCCTCGGCCACGATCGGCGCGATCACTTCTTCAGTAGTTGTCGGCACGACCGTGCTCTTGGTCACCACGACGTGGTCGCCGTCGGTCTCGCCGAGCGCCGCCCCCAGCGACCGCGCGCCGGCCGTCGTGATCGAGAGGTCGATGTGGCCGTCGTCCTCCGCGGGGGTCGGAAGCGCCAGAAACGTCACCTCGGTTTCGGTGGCTGCGGCGTAGTCGGTCGTGGCGCGGAGCCCCTCTCCGGCGTGTTCGGCGACCAACTCGTCCAACCCGGGCTCGTGGATCGGCGACTGGCCGTCGTTGAGCGACGCGACGGTCCCCTCGTCGATGTCGACGTTGACAACGTTGTGGCCGACGTCGGCGAAACACGCCGCGATCGTCGTCCCGACGTAGCCGCTGCCGACGATGCTGATGCGCATACTCGGGCGAACGCCGGCCGCGGGTTTCAACGTTCGCGTCCGGGTGCCCGGTGAAAACGAAAGCCCGGAGTAGGGGGCTCCCGAACGGGTGGGTATGTCGAACGAGCGCGACCGGTCGGACGACGCCGACGGTCCGCCGGAGGGTGCGACCGGGAGAGCGGGTGTGCACGCGGACACCGCGTGGCTCGTCGTCTACCTGAAGGGCCTGTCTATGGGGGCTGCCGACGCCGTCCCCGGCGTCTCCGGCGGGACGATCGCCCTGATCACCGGGATCTACGAGCGGCTGATCGCCGCGATCACAGCGGTCTCGCCCGCCCGGCTCTACACCGTCGCGCTCGGTGTCTTCCCGGACCGTCGGGGCGAGGCCGCCGACGCGCTGCGGGCGATCGACGCCGGGTTCCTCGTCGTCCTGGTCGCCGGCGTGTTCACCGCGATCCTGACGGTGACCCGGGTGGTCCACGTCGGCATCCAGGACGCACCGGTGGTCACGTTCGGGTTCTTCTTCGGCCTCATCGCGGCCTCGGCGTGGGTGTTGCTCTCGGAGGTCTCTCTCGACACGCCGCGGCGCGTGGCCGCTGTCGTCGTCGGGTTCTCGCTCGCGTTCGTGGTCTCCGGGGAGGCCGCTGCGGCGCTGGGACAGAGCCTCCCCGTGACGGTCCTGGCGGGCGCGATCGCCGTCAGCGCCATGATCCTCCCGGGGATCTCGGGGTCGCTGCTTCTCATCATCCTCGGGCAGTACACCTACATGACGGGGACGCTGTCGGCGTTCGTCGACGGCCTCCTCGCGGTCGTGGTTGGCGGTCCCGTCGACCCGGTCGTGGACGACGGAACCGTCGTCGTCGCGTTCGTCGCCGGCGCGTTCGTCGGGTTGTTCTCCGTGGCCCACGCCGTCAGGCGGGCGCTCGAACGCGACCGCGCGACGACGCTCGCGTTCCTCGTGGCGTTGATCGCGGGGGCGCTCCGCGCACCGGTCGCCCGCACGACCGCCCGGCTGGTCGAAGTCGGGCGAACCTGGACCCCGACCGCGGTCGCGACGTTCGCGGCCGCTGCGGTGGTCGGTGCAGTCCTCGTACTGATATTGGAGCGCTACACCGGTCTTGCCGACATCGACGGCGGACGGTGATTGGCGGTCGACCTGCACTCGCGGAGGGGAACTGGAGGGCGGCGCGCGGGGATATGGGGATCCGCTGGGGGGCACGGAACCCGAGGGTTACTCCCGTGGGACCGCGATGTTCACGAGCGCGTCGCTACCGCAGCGCTCACACTCCCCGTCGCTGCCTCCGCGGGCCCCGCACTCCAGACACTCGTAGTAGCCCTCTTCGGGCTGGTACGGGTCGACTTCGCCGTTGTACAGTGTCATACCCCGTACCAGGCGACAGGTCGTGATAATTGTTACCCTGGCGCGCAATCGGACCACACACCGGGAGATATCACGGCCTGAATTCGACGAACGTGAGTTTTTCGTGCTACCGGACAGCCGTGTACCGGAACGTCTCGACGCGGGTCGCCGCGTCGAC
>UEZD01000008.1_pt1 | contig 12917 bp, 12 predicted proteins | sample 1903811 | NCBI WGS metagenome assembly UEZD01 (sample SAMEA4776353, study PRJEB27445) | saltern metagenome | biome: Hypersaline environment; feature: solar saltern; material: Pellet | place: Spain | collected 2012-08 | depth 0 m | reverse complement strand
GAGGCCGGCGGGTTCGTGATCGACGCCGGCCACCCGACCGAGCAGTTCACACCCGACCGCCCGGCCGACGGAGCGTGGGATGTCCCGGAGGTGGCCGTGCGGCGTGATCTCCCCGACGCGTGGCGGTTTCTCGTCGTGATCCCCGACACCGAACGGGGACGGAGCGGCGACACCGAAGAGGAGAGCATCCGGTCGGTCGTCGAGCGCGCGGATCCCGGGACGGCAGACCGGGTCGCAGGCGCGGTGACCCGGCGGCTGCTGCCCGCGGTCGCGGCGGGCTCTCACGAACGTTTCGGGGCGGCGATCCGGTCGATCGGCCGGCTGAACGGCACGTGGTACGCCGACGAACAGGGCGGCGTCTACCGCCCGCCGGCCGGGGAGATCGTGGCCGCCTTGGACGACGATCCGGCGTGTCACGGCGTCGGACAGTCGTCGTGGGGGCCGTGTGTCTACGCGGTCACCCACGCCGACCGTGTCGATGCGGCCCGAGCAGCCGGACACGCCGCCCTCGACGACGCCGGCGTCACCGGGACGGTGCTCGTGACCACCGCGCGGAACCGTGGCGCGGACGTCGAGTCGGCCGGCCGTCTCGGGTGAGCGGCGGCTGCTCCGGGTACTGCCGCCGGATGGGTTGGAAGGGGCTGCACCTTCGGGTGGGCTGGATGGGACCGCACGTTCGGCGCGACCGGGAGCGACGCTCCCGTGTGCCGGCCGGAACGCAACGCGTGCTGGCCGGGTCACGGGAGAGCAGTGCAACGACAGCGGGCGCACCGGATCGAGAGTACGAGTCCCGAGGCGGCCCCCGCGCCGTCCGCAGCAACCCACCTCGACAGTATCCTTACCTGAACCGGAACGTCTCGAGGTTCTTCGGCGAGAACGTCCGGAGGTTGTGGTCGTGATACAGTCCGGACGAGAGGTCCTGCACCGCACGTTCGTCGCCGTGGACGCACAGTACCTTCTCCGGGCGGGGGCGCATCGTCCGGACGAAGTTCTCCAGCCCCTGCCGGTCGGCGTGCCCGGAGAACCCGTCGAGCGTCTCGACCCCGAGTTCGAGGTCGAGGGTCTCGGCGGCCCCGACGCCGCCCTCGCCCCCGACCTGAACCTCCGTCCGCCCCGTCTCGATCCGCCGCCCGCGGGTCCCGCGCGGTTGGTGCTCGACGAACACCAACCGGGAGTCGGGGTCGTCGCCGAGGTGCCGCAGCCACGACACGATCGGACCGTCCGTGACCGTCCCCGACGGCGCGAGGACGACCGCGGGCCCGTCGTCGGCGATGGCGGCCCGCTGATCGTCGCCGCCGTCGACGCGCTCGAACGCCGGTGCGAGGAACGGGTTGTCGTCGGTGTCGAGCACGCGACTGCGGAGGTCCTCCCGCAGGAACTCCGGATACGTGGTGTGGACCGCGGTCGCCTCCCAGATCATGCCGTCGAGGTAGACCGGGAGCTCCGGGATCGTCCCCTCGCGCATCGCCTCTTCCAACACGAGCATAAGCTCCTGGGCCCGCCCGACCGCAGCGGTGGGGATCACCACCGTCCCGCCGCGGTCGTGGGTCGCCGCGATCAGGTCCGTCAGCTTCCGTTCTGAGTCGCCCCAGTCGGTCTGGTAGTCGTTCCGGCCGCCGTACGTGGACTCCATCACGAGTGTCTCCACCCGCGGGAAGTCGTTGACCGCGCCGTCGAACAGTCGGGTGTCGCCGTACCGGATGTCGCCGGAGAACGCGACGTTGTAGAGCCCCTCGCCGATGTGGAAGTGTGCGACCGCGCTCCCCAAGATGTGGCCCGCGTCGTGGAGGGTCAGCTTGATGTCCGGGGCGATGTCGGTCACGTCGCCGTACTCCAGCGGGATCGTGTGTTTGATCGCCGCCCGAACCCGCTCGGAACTGTACGGCGGGGTCCGCCCCTCGGTCTCGGCGCGGTCGAGGTAGTCGAGTTGGAGTAGCCCCATAAGGTCGCGGGTGGGCTCGGTGGTGTAGACCGGGCCGTCGTACCCGCGGTCGAACAGGACCGGGAGGTACGCCGAGTGGCCCAGGTGGGCGTGGGTCAGCACCACGGCGTCGATGGAGTTCGCGCCCGCTCCCAGCGCCTCCGGGAGTTCGAGGTGGGGGCCCTCGCCGGTGCCGGGGTCGTCGCCGCAGTCGACCAGGACGCGCGTCTCCGCGGTCGAGAGGATGAACGACGTGCGGCCGACCTCGCGGCACCCCCCGAGGGAGGTGATCCGGACCCACTCCTCGCTCGCGAGCTCCTCGCGGTGGATCTGCCGGCCGATGCGCTCGAGGATCTCACGGCGGTCGTCGCGTTCGTTCTTCAGGAAGTCGCGCACGTTCGAGACCGTCGAGGACTCGATCGGCGGCGTGCGGACGACCTCGGGGGTCCACCCGACGGCGGCGGTGATCTCTTGGAGGGTCGCGCCGCGGTTGCCGATCACCCGCCCGGGGTTGTCGGCCTCGATCACGACCTCGCCGGTGTTGTCGTGGAAGTAGAGGTCGGTGACGCCGGCGTCGTCGGGGACGATGTCACGGATCCGGGCTCTGGCCTCCTCCGACGGAGCCAGCGCCGTCGGATCCGGCCGGACGGTGATCCGCTTCCGGAGTTTCCCCGCGAGGTCCCGGATCAGGTCGCCGTTCCGGGCGAACCGCTTGGGGTCCCGGGTGTAGATGACGAGTTCCGGGCCCTCGTAGGTGACGTCCGAGACTGAAATATCGGGCGGCAGCTCCGCCGTGATCTCTGCTTGCAGATCTTCGAGTTTCGTATCTACTGAACTCATGCCTTGGAGCGATCCGTCGGGGTCGTCGCCGACGGACGGTTGTCGGGGTTCCCGGCGCCCGGAGCGGTCCCGACGGTCCGGAGGTGTCGTCGGCACGACCGAACGGCAGCGGTGGATGCGAAGCCGTCGGCGTGGTGTATCGCGACCCTCTCCGGTAGTTCGGGCTTCGGAGCGGCAGGGAGAACCCGCTTACACCGACTTATCGGGCGGATATTTAAAAAGCTTCGTGAACCGGCTGGGGCAAGAGCAAAACCGTCCGGCGTCGACGAGTCCGTATGGATCTCACCCCGGAACGGGTCACTGAGGAGGCACAGTGGGTCACAGACCGCGCCGACACCGTCGTCCCGCTGCTCAACGACACCCGGGCTCGGCTGGGCGAGGTGTTCGGGACGACCGTCGACCCCGTCGACCACGAAGCGTACCGCGAGTCGGTCGCGACGGTGTTCGCCGACGGCGAGGTCGCAGTCAACGTCGCGGCGTACGTCGCCCTCCTCCGCGGCCTCGACGTCGACGGCGACTACCCCGGGTTCGTGGTCGACGAGGTGTTGGGGCGGGAACTCGCCGCCGCCATCGCCGGGGGGATGCCGCTGTCGCTGCTCGCGCAGGCCACGTTCCACTACGCCGACGTGACGACGCACTCCGCGGGCGGCGCGGGGATCGACGATCTCGACGCCGCGCTGGCTGCGGGCTTTCAGACCCGGCTCCCCGGGTGGACGTGGCGGGCGGGTGAGAGCCCGTTCGCGGTCGACCCCGACGAGCTGGAGCGGTGACCGAACCGCCCCCGAACGCGGGCATCAGGACATTTAAGACCGCTGTGGGGCTCCGATTGGGTAATGACTGAGGATCAGGAACTCGGGATCACCGAGTCGAAGGAGTACAACACCGGTGAGTGGTACGCGGAGGTCGTCCAGAAGGCCAACCTCGCGAGCTACGCGCCGGAGGGTATGAGCGGGTTCATCGTCACACGCCCCCGGGCGTACGAGGTGTGGGAGCGGATCCAGGCCCACCTCGACGGCCTGTTCAAGGACACCGGCGTCCGAAACGCCTACTTCCCGCTGTTCATCCCCGAAAGCTACCTCGAACGCGAGAAGGACATCGTCGAGGGGTTCGACCCCGAGGTCGCGTGGGTCGAACGCGCCGGCAACGACGAACTCGAGGAGCGGCTGGCGGTCCGACCCACCTCCGAGTCGATCATCACGCCGTACATCTCCCAGTGGGTTCGGAGCCACCGCGACCTCCCGCTGCGGGTGAACCAGTGGGCGTCGGTCGTGCGGTGGGAGGCGACGGAGACCAAGCCGTTCTTCCGGACGAAGGAGTTCCTCTGGCAGGAGGGCCACACCGCCCACGCCACCCGCGAGGACGCGTGGGCGGAGACGATGCGGCGGCTCGACCAGTACGAAGCCACCTACGAGGACCTGCTGGCGATGCCGGTGCTCCGCGGCGCCAAGCCCGAACACGACAAGTTCCCCGGCGCCGACACCACCACGACCGTCGAGGCGCTGATGCCCGACGGGAAGTCCGTTCAGGGCGCGACCTCCCACTACCTGGGGACCTCGTTCGCCGACGCGTTCGACATCACCTACACCGACGAGGACGAGGACTCCCAGATCGCCCACACGACCTCGTGGGGGCTGTCGTGGCGTGCGATCGGCGCGCTGATCATGACTCACTCCGACGAGCAGGGGCTGGTGTTGCCGCCGGCGCTCGCGCCCGAACAGGTGGTGATCGTCCCGATCTGGCAGGCCGACACGAAGGAGGAGGTCCTCGAGTACGCGGCGGGCATCGCCGAGGACCTCGACGACGCGGGGATCCGGGTCGAACTCGACGACCGCGACGAACGGAATCCCGGATTCAAGTTCAACGAGTGGGAGCTGAAAGGCGTCCCACTCCGGATGGAGATCGGCCCCAACGAGGCCGCGGACGGCAGCGCGACGCTGGTCCACCGTCCCGACGGGGAGTCCACCGAGGTCGACCGTGGGGACATCGCCGACACCGTCCGGTCCCACTTCGACGAGGTGTACGCCAAACTCTACGCCGCCGCGGAGCGGAACCTGGAGTCCAACGTCAGAGAAGCCGACGACCGCGCGGAGATCCTGGGGACGCTCGGCCAACACGGCGGGTACGTCAAGGCCCCGTGGTGCGGCGACGAGGCGTGCGAAACCGAGATCAAAGACCAGATCGCCGCGGAGATCGTGCTGGTGCCGCTGGACGACTCCGACGCGGAGATCCACCACGGCGAGGAGTGTGCGGTCTGCGGCGACGACGCGGTCGAGACCGCGTACTACGCGAAGTCGTACTAGCTGTCTGACGTACGTCAGACCGTTTTCGGGCGTGAGAACGGTCCACAACGCTTTACAGCGGCGATACCGTAGTGAAACCAATGTCGGCGCTACCGGATCTCCTGGGCGATGTCGTGTCGGATGTCGAAGCGGTGCTGCTCTTCTCTCCGAGCAGTTCCCACTACCGACGGTTCGCCGACGCGGATCCGGACGAGGATCTGCTCGTGATCGCCCCGGAGAACACCGTCGACGCCGAAACCTACGTGGAACTCCCCTTGGAGTTCGACAACGTCAGAGACCGGATCCGGTTCGGCATCGAGGGGGCGTTAGAACGCGGCCTGGTCGAGGCCGAGGACGTCGTCGCCTGCAGCGTCCGGATCTTCGACGGCGACCCCGACGGCGTGGTCCGGGTCCGGGTCACCGAGTCGATGCGGTCGGGGATCTACGACCTCTTTGCGAACTCCCGTGCGGAACCCGGCGTGATCCGCGACGTCTTCGAGGTGGCGATCGAACTGGGGAAGAAGGGCCAGAAGGGCAAGCCGGTCGGCGCGCTGTTCGTCGTCGGCGACGCGGGGAAGGTGATGAACAAGTCCAGACCGCTGTCGTACAACCCCTTCGAGAAGTCCCACGTCCACGTGGGCGACCCGATCGTGAACGTCATGCTCAAGGAGTTCTCCCGGCTCGACGGCGCGTTCGTCATCTCGGATTCGGGGAAGATCGCGAGCGCCTACCGGTATCTGGAACCCGCCGCGGAGGGCGTCGACATCCCGAAGGGGCTGGGCGCGCGCCACATGGCCGGCGCGGCGATCACCCGTGACACCAACGCCACCGCGATCGTGCTCTCGGAGTCCGACGGGCTGGTTCGGGCGTTCAAAGGCGGCGCGCTCATCCTGGAGATCGATCCGGAGGAGTACTGATGACCGGACCCGAGACGGTCGCGGCGGCGTGGAGCGCCGCCACAGTCGACACGGCAGCCACAGGCATTCGGTCGATCGGTATCCGGGGCGGGCCGATCGAACAGCCCGAACAGATCGATCCGGGGGCGCTTGCCGGCGTGTTCGACGCGGTGCCGCGCGCCATCTGGCTCGGGGCAATCGTGGGCGTCGCCGGGATCGTCCTCGCGATCCTCCTGGGCACGCTCACGACCCGGATTCTGGCCCGCCTCGGCGTCCCCGAAGCCGTTGAGGGCACGGCCTTCGACCGGACTGTCAGGGAGTTCGACACCTCCACGGTCGACGTGCTCGGTTCCCTGGTCCGGCTGTTCGTCCTCGGGGTCACCTTCCTCGGGGTGCTCGCGATTGCGAACGTGACCGTCGCGTCCGGGTTCTGGGGACGGACCGTGGAGTTCCTGCCACAACTGTTCTTCGCGCTCCTCATCCTCATCGTCGGCGTCGTCGTCGGCGACAAGGTGCAGATGGTGATCGGCGAGCGGCTCACCGGGATCAAACTCCCCGAGATCGGGGTGTTCCCGCGGCTCGCCAAGTTCACCGTGTTCTACATCGCGGTCCTGATCGCGCTCTCGCAGCTCGGCGTCGCCACGCTCGCGCTGGTGGTGTTGCTGGCGGGCTACCTCTTCGCGGTGGTCTTCCTGGGCGGGTTGGCGCTGTCCGACCTGCTGAAGTCCGCCGCTGCGGGGTCGTACCTCCTGTTGGAACAGCCGTACGCCATCGGCGACGAGGTCGAGATCGGGGATCGCCGAGGGATCGTCCAGGAGGTGAACCTGTTCGTGACGCACATCGAGGACGACGGCGAGGAGTTCATCGTCCCCAACAGCACCGTCTTCGAGACGGGCGTGGTTCGCGTGCGGGAGTAGTCATCGGTCGGCCCCCTCGTCGGCCGCCCGTTCGGTGTCGACACCACTCCCCATCGGCTGTGCCGGCACGCCGGCGACTGTCGCGCCGGCGGGCACGTCGCGGGTCACGAGGGAGTTCGCCGCCACTTCGGCGTCCGGGCCGATCCGAACGCCGGGGAGGACGACCGCCTTCGCGCCGATCATGGCGCGGTCGCCGACCACGACCTCGCCGGTCCGGTACTCGTCCTGGAGGAACTCGTGACACAGGAGCACCGAGTCGTAGCCGACCACCACGTCGTCGCCGAGCGTGATCAGCTCCGGCCAGAACACGTCGGGCGTCGCCTCCAACCCCCACGAGACGCCGTCGCCGACGGTCGCGCCGAGCCGGCGGAGCGCCCAGTTCCGGACCCGGAGCGACGGCGCGATCCGCGCGACCCAGACCAGGAGGTAGTTGCGAACCACTCGCCAAACCGGCTTGGCGTCGGTCCAGCCGCGCAGGGAGTTCCGCCGCCCCGGCGTCGGGTGGTGGGTCAGCCGGTCGTGTCTCCCTCCCTCGGAGTCGGTGTCCGCGGGACCGCTGCTGGGGCTCCCGCCCGCACCCGGGCCGGCGTCGTCGGCTGCATAGTCGCTCACGACCGTCCGTTACCACCCCCACGAATAAAAACGGGCGGCAGGAGTTCGATCGCCCACACCGGGCGGGCGGCAGGAGTTCGATCGGCCGCGCCGGGATCGCGTTCCAGTTTCGAGACGGCAATCCGATCTGATACGGAAAGACGGATATACGCCAGGTTCGTGGGAGCGACTGTGACGAATTCCCAGCTCACACTCGTTCAGATCGACAACTACGGCCCCTGGACGGTGACGCCGAACCCGCGCCGGGAGATGGACCTCCAGACGCTCCAATCCCGGCTCTTCGCCGACCTCGCGCAGTTCGTGGGGAGCCGAGACGGGTACGTGTTCTTCACGCGGTTCGACAACATGGTCGCGATCACGAACGGCCTCGACCGGGCGGATCACGCCCTGTTGCAGGAGACCATCGGCAACCGGTATCCGGTCACGATCAGCCTGGGGACGGGGCTCGACGCCACACCAGCCACGGCGCTGGAAGCGGCGACTGCGGGGCTCCAGCGCGCCGGCTCCGCACAGGACGGCGACCGCCGCGAGGTGCTCGCGGGTGAGTTCCTCCCCGGGACCGAACGCACCGACGCCGACGTCCGGATCGCCCACTTCGACGTGAACGACGCCACCGGGAAGTACACCGACCAGCTCAACGAGTTCGACTCGTTCATCCAGATCGAGCAGGGGTACGCCGCGCTCATGCGCCACCTCCGGGCGGAGCACGGCGCCCTGTCGTTCTTCGTCGGCGGCGACAACATCATCTCGATCTGTCCAGCCATGGACGAGGGCGACTACCGGGACGCGATCGACCACGTCGAGGCCGACGCCGGCGTCGAACTCAAGGTGGGTGTCGGCACCGCCGCCACCCCCCACGTCGCGGGGATGGACGCGAAACACGCCCTCGAGGAGTGCCGCCACGAGGGGACCATCGTCGAACTCGGTCGACCCGCCGAGGAAGCCGACACCGCGACCGACTGACGGGGCGGCCACGGCCCACTTCTGTTTAGGTTTGTGAAAAAGATCTTTTTGAAAATCAAAGTATTAAGTGGGTGCCGACCCTATAGGTAGATGCAATGAGCACCCAGAAGACGGTCCGACAACACGCCAGCGAGGTCGAGGGTAGCGACGCGCTCCGCGTCGACGCGGAGCGTGCCGAGCAGATCGTGGACGCCCTGAACACGGATCTGGCGTCGACGTACGTCCTGTACCACCAACTGAAGAAGCACCACTGGAACGTCGAGGGCGCGGAGTTCAACGACATCCACGTCCTCCTCGGCGAGATGGCCGAGGAGGCCGAGGAGTTCGCTGACGAACTCGCCGAGCGCGCACAGGCGCTGGGTGGCGTCCCGGTCGCGGGGACCGACGCCATCTCCGAACACGCCGCGGTCGACCCCGAAGACGAGGACGTCTACGACATCCGCACGTCGCTCCGGAACGATATGGAGATGTACGGCGACATCATCGAGACGCTCCGCGACCACGTCGAACTCGCGGAGAACCTCGGCGACCCGACCACCGCACACCTCATCCGCGAGAACCTGATAGAGGTCGAGGAAGCCGCCCACCACCTCGAACACTACCTCGAGGACGACACGCTCGTCCTCGAGTCGGCGACCCAGTAGGCACTCCAGTCGGCGTTCGGTCCGACCGGACACGGGCGCGTGCTGTCGGCCCACGCATCGGTCTGCTCCACGCAGTATCTTTCTCTTCGGGGGCAGCCCCCACAGTGGCCGATCCGCTGTGTATGTCGCTTTCGCTCTGTGGAACGGAGTTCCGGAACCGGATCGGGGTGTCGCCGATGTGTCAGTACTCCACGCCCCAGAGCCACGCTACCGACCGGCATACGGCCCACATCGGGGGCTCGGTCGACGCGGCCGGTTCGACTGATCGGGCGGCGCGCTCCCTGCGGTGTCTGCGGGCGCATACGTTTTGATCGCTCGTCCCCAACGTCCGGTATGTCCCCCGACGCACCCGACCGCGACGAGGACCTGCCCGAACTCCTCGACGACCTCGAAACCACGCTCGCGGAGCTCAGAGCCGAACTCCGGGACGAGACGAGGGGCCGCCGGGAACCCTCCGCTCGACGGAGCCAGCGGGGTCGGACGGGGCGCGGTTCGGACCTCCCGCGTCCACCCTCGGTTTCGGAGCTGTTGGGGTTCACCGAACAGTACACGCTCCCGACGCTCATCTCGACGCTGGAGGCGACCATCCGGGCGCTGGAACTCCTCCGCGGCACCCTTCGCATGATCGACCCCGACCGTTCGACCTTCGAGGATTCGGGACGCAGACGGGGCGCGTCGACGGCGTCACGGCTGGGTAGTGGGGCCGCGGGCGTCGGTCGGGAGGCGGTCTCCGGCGTCGAGCGTGCGCTCTCGGAACTCGAGGCCGCGCTCGCGGAGTCGGACGTTCCGGACGACCGGGCGTCGAGTGAACTCCTCGGGGAGGCCCGCGATCTCTCGGCGGAGGTCAGAGGGCGGCTCGACGCGGCGCAGGGGACGGCGGGCCGTGGCGGTCGCCGGCAGGGCGACGGGGGCGACCGGCCGGCCAGTACGGACTCGGACACTCGGTCGAGTGGCGTCGAGATCGAGGTGACTGACGACGCGAACGACCCGGAACCCGGCGAGGACGACCGAGCGTACGACCCGGAACCCGGCGAGGACGACCGATCGCGCGAGGATCACCCCGAAGTCGACGTCGAGGCGGAGTTGGAGTCGATCAGACACGAGGTTCGCGGCTCCGACGCGGCCGACGGGGCGGAGACCGGGGACCACTCCACGGCCGCGGCTGAGCCCGACAGCGACGCACCCGAACGAGCGGACACTAATGGGGCACCTGCCGACGAGGATGGCACCGACGGTGACACCGAACCGACGGCGTAGCGCGGGCTCCCGATCGCGGATCCGAACGGCTTAGGACCCGACGGTCCCGACCCCGAGGTATGACCGCGGCACTCGTCGCCGAGGGCGTCCGGAAGTCCTACGGCGACGTGACGGCGCTCGACGGGGTATCTCTGGAGGTCGAGGCGGGCGAGGTGTTCGGGTTGGTGGGGCCCAACGGGGCGGGGAAGACGACGCTCGTCCGGGCACTGACCGGAACGACGCGGGCTGAGGGTCGGGTGCGGGTGCTGGGTGACGACCCCACCGGCGTGGAGCGGTCGCGAATCGGCCTCCTGCCCCAGTCGTTCTCGCCCGCCGGTCGGCTCACCCCACGGGAGTTGCTCGCGCAGTACGCCGGGCGGTACGACGACGCGCGCGACCCCGAGGCGGTCCTGTCGGACGTCGGGATCGACGGATCGGCGAGCCGACAGTGGTACGAGACCCTCTCCGGCGGACAGAAGCGTCGCGTCTGCGTCGCCATCGCGCTGGTGAACGATCCGGAGGTGCTGTTCCTCGACGAACCCACGACCGGGATCGACCCCGTGGGGCGGCGCGCGCTGTGGGAACTCCTCGAAGACCTCGCGGCGGGCGGGACGACGGTGCTTCTCACCAGCCACTCGATGGCGGAAGTCGAGCGGCTGTCGGACCGCGTGGGTTTCCTGAACGGGGGTCGCCTCGTCGCGGTCGGGACCCCCGGAGACCTGATCGCAGCCCACGGCGGCCGGAGCCGGCTCGTCGTCGAAACCGGGGACGGCGACGCGCCGACCCCCGAGCCGGAGTTCGACGCCCTCGGCGACGACTTCGAGGTGTCGTCCCGGGCGGGACAGATCGTCGTCGAAGGCGTCGGGCCCCGCGACATCGACAGGGCGGTCGCGGCGTTCGACGCCGACGGGGTCGAGATCGAATCGCTGACGTGGGCCCAGCCCGACCTCGGCGACGTGTACCTCGAACTCACTGGCGAGTCGTTCGTGGGCGACGATGTCGGACCCGACGGGGCGGGTGGCGACGGCGGGAGGGCCACGCGATGAGCCGCGGGAGCCGGATCCGCGCGGAGTTCGTCGCCTCCTGGCACGCGTTTCTCCGGCGGCGGACCGCGGTGTTCTTCACCTTCTTCTTCCCCGCGATCATCGTGGTGATCTTCGGGGCGCTGGTGGGGACACAGCCGACCGGCGGCGGCCTCTTCTCGGAACCGGACGGCTACTACATCGCGGGTTACCTCGCGGTCGTGGTGTTGTTCACCCCGCTGTCGCGGGTCGGCAGCACGGTGGCCCGGTACCGTGCGGGGAGCCGGTTCGAGAAGTTGGCGACCACGCCGCTCCGGCGGTGGGAGTGGCTGCTGGCGCAGTCGCTGGTGAACGTGGTGGTGATCGGCGCCGCGGCGAGCCTGCTGCTCGTGCTCACTGTGGTCGTGACCGGCACCACAGTCCCGGTCGCTCCCGCGACGCTTCTGTTCCTGCCGTTCGTCGCGTTCGGGGTGACCCTGTTCTGCGGGCTCGGCGCGGTGATCGGCCGGCTCGCGGGCTCGCAGGACGGCGTGATCGCGGCCTCGAACGCGGTCGCGCTCCCACTACTGTTCCTCTCGGAGACGTTCGTCACGCCCGGGTTGCTCCCGACTTGGTTCCGCCCCGCGCTATCGTTCTCGCCGCTGACGTACGTCGCTCGCGGGATCCGCGCGGTGACGTACGTCGACGCGACGGCGGCGATCCTCCCGAACCTCCTGGCGGCGGCGGTGCTGGCCGCGGCGTTCTTCGCGGTCGGCGCGGCCGCTGTACCGAGGACCGACTGAGCGGTCGCTCGCAGGGACCGCGGCTGCGACCACCCGAGCGTGCCGGTGGCGCCGGCGGGTTTTATTCGCCAGTAGCGTCGACACAGACACAGTATGGTCACACTCGATACGAGCGAGGCGCTCCAGCGGCTCGTCGACAGCGGCGTGGTCGCGGTGATGCGCGGCGCAGATCCCGACACGGCAATCGAGGTCGCATCGGCACTCGCAGACGGCGGCGTGACCGCCTTCGAGATCACCGCCGAGAACCCCGACGCGATGGACCTCGTCGCCGAACTCTCGGCGTCGTTCGACGAGTCGGCCGCGATCGTGGGCGTGGGTACCGTCCTCGACAGCGAGACCGCGCGCGCGGCAATCACGAGCGGCGCGGAGTTCGTGGTCGGCCCGACGTTCGACCCCGGCGTGGTCGAGACCTGCAACCGCTACGGCGTCCCGGTCGCGCCGGGGGTGCTCACGCCGACGGAGGCCGTGACCGCCTACGAGGCCGGCGCCGACATCGCGAAGGTGTTCCCCGCGTCGTCGATGGGGCCGGGCCACCTGTCGAGCATCGCGGGGCCGCTGCCCCAGATCCCGCTGATGCCGACCGGTGGGATCGACAGCGACAACGTCGCCGACTACATCGAGGCCGGCGCGGCCGTCGTGGGCGCCGGCAGCGCGATTATGGACGACGCAGCGATAGAGGCGGGTGAGTTCGAGTCACTTACCGAGACCGCGCGCGACTTCACGCGAACCATCGAGGAGGCGCGGGCACGGCGGGATCGGTGAGACACGTCAGCCGGACAGCAGCGTTCCCACATGGTTGTGAAGC
>UEZD01000007.1_pt1 | contig 13126 bp, 13 predicted proteins | sample 1903811 | NCBI WGS metagenome assembly UEZD01 (sample SAMEA4776353, study PRJEB27445) | saltern metagenome | biome: Hypersaline environment; feature: solar saltern; material: Pellet | place: Spain | collected 2012-08 | depth 0 m | reverse complement strand
CCCGCCCCGGTGTGGGGATGCCGATGTGTCTGATCAGCGGCGAGCACGCCGCGCGGGCGGTCGTCGAGGAGGCCCCGCACGCGACGGCGTCCCAGCCGGCCGCCCGGACGAGGTAACGACGGGGGACGTGTCGCGGGGGTCGCTCGGGGAGGCCGACCCTCGCTACCGACACGGGCACCGCGCCGTCCGGGAGCGCCCACTTCCGGGGGGTAGACCTTCGTCCCGGGCGCGACCGACGTGAGGGCACGCGTGGTCGACCGTCCCGAGGTCGCGTGCGGGCGGGTGTTCGGGTGGAGCGATCCGAGCGGTTTTTATATCGAGACGCGGTCTTTCCGACGAGACGCACCGACGATCCGTTGTTCGGGTTGAACGGAGAGCCCGGCGACCGGGGACCGATCCGGACACGTGCCGGATCGGGGAGACGAACCGCGTAGATGGACCGAAATACCGGTCACACACCACAGATGGTACTCCGATACGTCCAGTCGTTCAGGGGGCTCGACCAGTGGCAGCGTCGCGCGGTCGGCTACCTCGGGGTCGTCTTCGCGGCGCTGGTCCTGACCGCACTCGGGTACCAGTGGGGGATGACGACCTACGAGGGGCGGCCGCGGACGTTTCTGGACTCGCTGCAGTTCGCGGTGGAGATGTTCACTACGACCGGGTTCGGCGGCGACGCGCCGTGGACCTCCCCCCAGATGCAGCTTTTCATCACCGTGGCGGACCTGCTCGGCATGGTGCTTCTCGTCGGCGCGTTGCCGGTGTTCGTCGGGCCGTTCGTCGAGACGGTGCTCTCCTCGGACGTCCCGCGGGAACTCGACTCGTCGCTCAGCGGCCACGTCGTCGTCTGCTCGGACACGACGCGGGCCCAGGAACTCATCCGCGACCTCGACAGCCACGGCGTCCCGTACGTGTTCGTCGAACCCGACGAGCAGCGGGCGGCGGAACTGCACGGACGGGGGCAGACGGTGATCCAGGGTGACCCGGAGGCCACAGCCGACCTCGCGGCCGCGAACCTACCGACCGCCCGGGCACTTTTCGCGGACGTCTCCGATCGGACCGACGCGAGTATCGTCCTCGCCGCGCGGGAGGTCGCCGCCGACGTGCCGGTGGTGAGCGTCGTCGAGGATCCCGACGCCGCCGCATACCACCAGTTGGCGGGTGCCGACCACGTCCTGACCCCGCGGGTGGCGCTCGGCGAGGCTCTCGCCGGAAAGGTCACCACCGTCGAGCGAGCCGGGGTCGACAAGACGGCGGCGATCGGTGATGGGGTCCGGCTCGCGGAGGTCTCGATCCGACACGGCAGCCGGCTGGCCGGCGCCCGGCTCGCCGACAGCGGCATCCGCGAGGAGACGGGAGCGACGGTCGTCGGGCTGTGGACCGCCGGCGAGTTCCACCCGGCACCGTCGCCCGACACACGGCTCCCGGCGGGGAGCGTGCTGCTCGTGTCCGGCCACGCGCGCCAGTTGGACCGGCTGTCCGACACAGCCCGATCCCCGATCCGGGAGTTTCAGACGGGCGAAACCATCGTTGTCGGGTACGGACAGGTCGGCCGCGCCGTCGCCGCGGAACTCGACGAGGCGGGGGTCCCACACACGATCGTCGACTGTGAGAACCACGAGGGCGTCGACGTCGTCGGGGACGCGACCGACACCGAGACGCTCACCGCGGCGGGCATCGACGAGGCGGCGACGGTCATCCTCGCACTCCCGGACGACACCACGACCGAGTTCGCGACCTTGGTCGTCCGGGACGCTGCTCCGCGAACCCAGATCCTCGCTCGCGTGGAGGACAACTCGAACGTCTCGAAGACACACCGCGCGGGGGCCGACTACGTCCTGTCGCTGGCGTCGGTCACCGGCCGACTGTCGGCGTCGCGATTGCTCGACGACGAGGACACGGTGGCGTCGACCGGATACGTCGACGTCGTACGGGTGACGGCGCCGGGGCTCGCCGGACGCACGATCGGCGACGCGGCGATCCGGGAGCGGACCGGGTGTACGGTGGTCGCGGTCGAACGCGGCGACGAGGTGATCAGCGACGTAACCCCGGAGACGACGGTCGAGCACGGCGACGAGGTCGTTGTCCTCGGCACCCCCGAGGCGATCCAGTCCTTCGAGGAGACGTTCCAGTAGGCTGTCGTCGGACGTGTCCCCTCCGCGTCTCGCTTTCCGGCGCCTACGGATCCCGGAGTCGGTCGACCACCGACCGGTCCACGTCGGCGTCGATGGCGCCCGGTTCGGTCGTCGTCGCGGCGGCCGTGGCGTTCCCCGACGACAGCGCCGCAGCGAGTCCCAACCCGTCGGCGAGCCCGCGGACCGCGCCGGCGGTGAACGCGTCGCCCGCCCCTGTCGTGTCCACCACATCGACGTCGTACCCGGGGTGGGACGCGTCCGCCGGCCCCCACGGCGCCGCGTCGGTCGCACGCGCGACCGCCCCGTCGTCGCCGAGGGTGAGGAATGCGGTGTGGGGGCCGCGGTCCAGCACCGCGTCGAGCAGGGCGTCGGGCGGCCCCTCGACGCCGGCGGCCGCGAGGTCCTCGGGCGTCGCCTTCACCACGTCGGCGGCGTCGCAGGCGGCGTCGAACGCGTCGGGAAACCCACCGTCCCAGAGTTCGGGCCGGGCGTTCGGGTCGAACGCGACGGTGCAGCCTCGGTCCCCGGCGCGCTCGATCAGGTCGAACATCGCGGTCCGGACGGGTTCGGCCGACAGGCAGATCCCGCCGAAGACCACCCACTCGACGGCGTCGAGCGCGTCGTCGGGGACAACGCCCGTGGCGAACCTGGTGTCGGCGGTCCGGTCGTGGTAGAAACTGAACTCCCGGTCGGCGTCGTCGTCGTGGGCGACGAACGCCAGCGACGTCTTCGCGTCGGGGTCGATCCGGACGAACCGGTCGGGGAGTCCGGCCGACACGAGCGTCTCCGCGAGGAACTCGCCGAAGTCGTCGTCGCCGATCCGGGTCCAGAACCACGGCGCGGGCCCGAGGTCGGCCAACCGGACTGCGACGTTTGCGGGCGCGCCGCCGGCGCGCCGGTGGAACTGCTCGACTGTCGCGAGGCGTCCGGGTCGCTCGGGGAGGAAGTCGACGAGACACTCGCCGGCGACGAGGACGTCGGGTGAGCCGTCGGTGTCGTCCATACCCGGGCGTCGGATTCGGGTGTAGAAAGCGTTCGGGTGCAACGGGAACGGATAGAAGCCAGCCGGAACGCGAGCGGTGCGGACGCCCCGGCGGGTGCTACGAGTCCCGCCGCCGGCGGTCACGACCCTGCGGCGAGCGGGACTCCTCGACGTCGGCATCCCGGCGCGCAGCGCGTTCGGCCTGCTCGCGGTCCATCCGTTCGCGGCGGTCGTGCTCCGACCGGACCAGGGCGTAGAGCACGAGTGGGGCGACGATGGCCAGCAGACCGAACACGAGGGCGACGCCGCCGGTCACCCCAGGAAGACGTCGACGATGTCGCTCGCCCCCGAAGTCGTGTCGCGGTAGAGTTCGGAGTAGCCGCAGTTCGTACACGAGACGACGTTGAAACTGTTCGTCTGGATGTCGAACATCTTCGAGAGGCCGCCGCCGGTGGTGGAGATGGTGCCGACGTCGGTCTCGGTGTGACCACACTTCGGGCAGCCGCGATCGGTGTCTGCGTCCATACCGGTGCTTTCCGGGGGAGGCGAATCAAGATTCCCCTGGCTCAAACGCCGGTTTTCGTCTCCGGTGCGTCGGAAGCGCTGCTACAATCCGGCTCCAGCAGCCCGAACCCGCCGCCGCATCGACCGCAGATATCCCTGTGCGAGCCCGTCGTCCGACCCCAGGGCGTCGCGCACGGTCCCACACCCGGCCAGCAGCCGCTCGCGCTCGTCGGAGTCGGGCACCTTGTTCCGGACGACCGTCTCGACGGTGTCGAGGATCGCCCGAGTATCGTCGTACTCGCCCCGCGTGACCGAGTCGTCCGCCGCCGCCAGCAGCTGTGCGAGAACGTCACGGACGTCCGCGGGCAACGGCGGCGGGGTGGGCATCAGTGGGGAGTCGATGGTCAGTACGGGCCACAGCCACAAACCACCTTCGCGGCCGCGACAGGGGCAGTAGCGAAGGACGGAAGCCGGTCGGGCCCCAACTGAAGGTATGAGCGACGCCGCGGATCCCACCCCGACGGACCTCGCGCCCGACGACGCGGCACCGCCGTCGAGTGCGACCGACACCGCCACGTTCGGACTCGGCTGTTTCTGGGGGCCTGACGCGCGCTTCGGGGCGATGGAGGGTGTCGTCAGGACCCGCGTCGGGTACGCCGGCGGGACGACGCCGGAGCCGACCTACCACGATCTGGGCGACCACACCGAGGCCGTCCAGGTCGAGTACGACCCCACTGTGATCTCGTACGTCGACCTCCTCGACGTGTTCTGGTCGAACCACGACCCGCGGTCGACGTCGCGGAAACGCCAGTACCGGAACGTGATCCTGGTCGATACGCTCGTCCACCGGCAGGCGGCCGAGCGGACACGGCAGGAGGTCGGATCCCGGATCGGCGGCGCCGTCGAGACGGCGATCGAGGATCTCGACACGTTCCACCTGGCTGAGCCGTACCACCAGAAGTACCAACTCCGATCGACGCCGGTGGTCGGCGACGAACTCGTCGACCGCTACGGCGACGACTTGGTGGATTCGACGGTTGCCGCGCGGCTCAACGGCTTCGTGGCCGGCCACGGTGATCCGGAGCGGCGGCAGTCGTTCCTCGCGGCGCTGGAGCTGCCGCCCACCGTACTCGACGAGGTCCGCCGGCGGGCCTGATACTGGTCGGGGTCACTGGCCACCGCCGACCTCCCCCTCTGTCGACGGTGCCCGACGAGCGCACTCGTCGTCGAACTGTGGGTCCAATACCCGCGAGCGACTACTCCGTGCGCAGTTCGTCCATTCGTTCCTTCCGCTGTTCTTCGGTCATGTCCGACCACCGCATAATATCCTCGAGAGTCCTGTTGCAGTCGGTACAGACACCGTTACGCAGCTCACAGGTTCCGGTGCACGGAGACGTTGGCATCAGTACGACACGTGGGTCGCAATCACAAAAAACCAGCAGACGACGCCGGGGGGTGTCGGTGCGTTTTTTACCCGTACGACCGGGGCTGTACGTATGATACTCGGGGCGATACTGTTGTGGCTGCTGACGTGGGGGTTCGTCGGAGTATCGATCATCGTGGCGACCACGTCCGGGGCACCGGCCGGAACCGTCGACGCGGTCGTCCAGAGCGTCGGCGGCTTCTATCTGACTGCGGTTCGGACCCTCCGGCAGTTCGCGTCGGCGACGACGGTGTCGCCGCGGTGGGTCGACGTCGCGTACGCCGCGCTCGCGTCGATCCCGCTCTTCATCCACCTAGTCGCTCTGTGGATCGCAACGACGATGGATGCCGATGGCGAGGTCAGCAATTTCACGATCGGACTGACGTTCTTCGTCGCGCTCGGGGCGCCGATCGGGGCGGCGGTGTTCTACCTGGGGGCGCAACTGCTCACACTCGCGGTCATCAGTGTCGGGGTCGTGTTCGTCCCGATGATCTACACAGTACTCGTGTCCGGGTAGGGGCTCATACTGTTGGCTATAACTACGTGAAGATTTTCGACACCTCGGGGTGTCGAAATCCGTCACGTGACGATAGCCGACAGTATCAACTGGTTACTCGGGGGGTCCGCACGCCGGCGTTCGATGCGCCGCTGCGTCGACGCCGGCCGTCCAACGCGGGCGTGGATGTTGGTGACCGTTCGGTACGCAGCAGCGACAGGGGCCGTCGGTATCAGGCTACGCGGACGGCCCGCACCGAAAGCTCCCGACAAACGTGGGTGACGTGGTCACTGTCGGTGTCGCTGACGAGCACCCGTTCCTCGACGGTCCAGTCCCAGTCGGCTTCGAGAAGTTCCTGATGTGCGAGCAGGTCGCCGACCGTCCCGACGGACGATGCCCCCGGTTCGGCAGCCACGAGCACCACGGACTCGCTGTCGAAGGTGTCGGTCCCCCGGAGCGCCCGGAAGGCGTCGGCCTTGTCGAGCCCGATCTCCGGGTCGACCTCGCGGTAGACGTACGGGACGCCGTCGTGGTCCGGGAACTCCTCGGGGAGTTCCGGGTCGCGGGCGGTGAGACAGACCGCATCGATGGTGGCGTACGTGTCCGGGTCACCGACCGAGAGCCCGACCGGTACGTCGAGCCACCACTTCCCGTCCGGCGATGCGTCCGACCGGATGAACGCTTCGAGCAACGCGCGTCGATTATCTGCCATATCCGATCGGGGTGGTGTACGGCGCCGGAGCTACTGAAACTGTCCGAACGCGTCGTGGTCACCGGGGGAGCGATCGGACCCGAGGATCGTCGCGAGGTGAGCGGTCCGAACTGGTGATCGTCGCGAGAGCCGGGTGGGTTCGTACCACACAGTGTCCCTCGTCGCGACTCCAGGCCCGTCACTGGATGGAGATGTCGGACACGTCGGCGTCGACGACCCCGACGCCGTACCCCGGGATCGACGCTCCACCGACGTGCCACGCGGCGTTGTCGGGCGTGTCGACGGTGCGGGGGTCGCTCCCGAAGTTGAGGACCCACACGCGGCCGTCGCGCTGGGCCACCCGCACGGTCTCCGGGAGCCGGTCGGTGTAGGAGACGCCCGCCCGGTCGAGAAGGTCGGTCACCAGGGCGTCGGCGAGTTCCTCACTGGGCCACACGCCGCAGTACGCGACCGACCCGGCGTCGACGCTGCGCTCGAGGATGGCCGAGCGGCCGGCTGCAGTCCCCGCGGTGTACTCGCCGGTGGATCGCGCCGTGTCGGGCGTGAGCCACTCGGCCCACGTCCGGAACTCGTACTCGTCGCCACGGTAGGTGAGCCGCGTCGGCAGCGACTCCGGGAGGGTTTCGTGCTGGTCCACGTGGCCGCCCACGAGGTCGGCGAAGGGGCCGGGAGCGAGGTCGGGCTGGATCCGGTTGTCGGGAAGCTTGTACCCGGTTCGCGGTCCTACGAGCAGGTGGCCGCCGCCAGCGGCGTACGCCTCGAACCGGGCGGCGAGCGGTTCGTCGGCCAGGTGGAGCGTGGGCGCGACCACCGCGGCGTACCCGTCGAGGTCGGCGTCGGGTTCGACGACGTCGACCTGGTGACCCCGGGCACGGAGTGCACGGTAGAACGCATCGACCAGCCGCCAGTACTCGAACTCCGGAGCGTGGGGTTGGTCCGCGAGCGCCCAGAGGTCGTCGTAGGAGACACACACCGCAACGTCGGGGTCGACCGGGTCGAGGTCGCCGAGCGCGTCGAACTCCGCGGCGGCGCGGGCGGCGTCGTCGTACCCCCGGTCGGCGGAGCCGTCGTGTTTCCGCAGGCCGGCGTGGTACTGCTCTTGGCCCTGTCGGCACCGCCGCCACCGGAAGTACGAGACGACGTTCGCGCCGTGAGCGACCGCCTGGTGGGCCCAGAGCCGCATCGCCCCCTCGCCGGGTTGTGGGCACCGTGGCGGCCAGTTCACGTCGCCGGGTTGTTGCTCCATCACCCAGAACCCGGCCGGGCCACGGTAGAGGTCGTGGTTGAAGCTCACCTGGTCGGGGTCACCCGCCCGAAGCCGGTCGTCGGTCACGGCCGACGCCTCCCGGAACTGCGCGAACCCCGTTGGGTAGGAGTCCCACGTCGCGAAGTCGAGGTCTTCGCCCACCTCGAAGGCGTCCAGCGTCTCGAAGTGGCCCATGAAGTTGTGGGTCACGAACCACTCGTCGTTGATCTCCCGGAGGAGTTCCGTCTGGAGGCGGTTGTAGTCGGCGGCGCTCTCGCTCGCAAACCGGGCGTACGCCAAGCGCCGCGATGGATGGTGGTCGGTCACGGTGTGTCCCGGCGGGTCGAGCTCGGTGAAGGAGGCGTGCTGTTGACTCCAGAACGCCGTCCCCCACGCCTCGTTCAGTTCGTCGATGGTGCCGTACTCCTCGCGGCACCACTCGCGGAACGCCGTTGCGCAGTCCGAACAGTAACACCGGATGGTGTCGTGACACCCGTACTCGTTGTCGGTCTGCCACCCGACGACCGCGTCGGTGTCGGCGTACCGCTCGGCCATCGCCCGGACGATCCGCTCGGTCTCCTCGCGGTAGACCGCGGAGTTGAAGCAGTAGTGCCGCCGGCTGCCGAACTCCCGGGTGGTTCCGTCGGGTTCGGTCTGGCGGATCTCGGGGTGGTCGTCGATCAGCCACTTCGGGGGGGTCGCAGTCGGGGTGCAGAGCACCACGTCGATCCCCGCGTCGTCGAACAGCGACACGGCAGTGTCGAGCCACTCGAAGTCGAACTCCCCGCGTTCGGGCTCGATCCGGCCCCACGAGAACTCCCCCATCCGGACCACGTCGATACCGGCGTCGACCATCTGGTCGACGTCGGTCTCCCACCGCTCCCGCGGCCAGTGTTCGGGGAAGTAACAGACGCCGATTCGGGGGGTCGCTGCGGCGGCGGGGGACGACCCCCCGTCCGTCGCGGTCTCTCGTCGGTCGTCCGTGGGTTGCGCGCTGTGCCGCCGGTCTGTGTGTGCAGGTGTGTCCGTCATTCGAATCGGAACTCGTTCGATCCGGGAGTCGCGACGACCGTTACGACGCCGTCGCTCCCGTTCGGTTCGTCGGTGACTGGTCCGGATCCCGCAGTGTCGGTCGCCCGCCACGCCCCAGGGGTCGTGACGACCAGCTCCATCGGGGCGTCGGCATCGAGCTCGACCGTCAGCGTGCCGTCGTCCCACCGGGTCGCCGCGAGCTGTGACGCGGCGTTCGCGAGGTGTGTCGCGCCGACGACTGTCGGCCGCCGGTCCGGCGGCGCGGGCGCACAGTGGACCAGGAGACACCCGTGCGGCGCGACGGTCCGCTCGATCGGACCGCGGGAGAGCCGTTCGTGGGCGGGGTCGTCGGGCCCGAGCGCGTCCCAGGCGTACGGGGCTGACGCGGGCGAGTCACCGGAGTTGTCGACGTAGTTCGCGGGATCGACCCGGAGGGTTCGTGAGTCGTCGGTCCAGTTGAACGCCGCGACCGCGGCACCGCCGTCGGCGGGGCGGTCACACGCGATTCGGTCCGGGAACTCACGCTCCGGCAGTCCCCCGACCCGCCCGCCGTCGACCGGCGGAAGCGTCCGCTCGAACAGCCGACGGCCGTCGCGGTCGATCTCCGAGACCGCGTCGCTGAGGAGGTTCGACCCCCCGGAGAGCGCGACGAGCGCCGCGAACGACTCGCGTTCGGCGTCGGTGAGCGCCGTCGTGGTCCGGACCAGTTGGCAGTCCGGATCGTTCACCCACAGCCGGCGGTGACAGAACTGCCGGTTGAGGACGTTCCGGACCGCGTTCTCGTGGGCGGGTTGGCTCGCGGCGTCGCCCTCGCGCCGCCAGTACGGGGCCGTGTCGGGGCCGACCCGCATCGCATCCACCAGGCCGACGCTCGCGAACCCCGGCGCACCGCACCCCACGACGAACGTGTCGCCGACGGCGTCACGGATCGTCGACAGCCCGCGTCGGTACGCCTCGGCGCGCGTCACGTCGTCGTGGCGATCCCCGGGGAGCGCGGCCGCATAGAGGAAGTCGAGCTTGAGATAGTCGATCTCCCACTCGTCGACGATCGTCCCGAAGGTGTCCCGGAGCCACTCGATCACGCCGGGATGGGTCGTGTCCAGCCCGTACATCGGTCCGTGGCGCGCCCCGGCGTCGACAGGGTCGCCGTCCTCGGTCACCAGCCACTCGGGGTGTGCTGCCGCGAGTTGGGAGTCGGCCTGGACGTAGAACGGGGCGACCCAGAGCCCGGGTGTGTACCCCGCGTCGACGATGTCGTCGCGCACTCCCGCCATCGACTCGAACCCCGCGTCGAGTGTTCGCCAGTCGCCGAACGCGGTCTCGTAGCCGTCGTCGATCTGGAGCACGTCGAGGTCGACGTCCCACTCCCCGAGGTCGTCGATCGTCGTGCGGATATCGGCCGCGGTCACCTCGGTGAAGTAGTGATACCACGAACACCACCCGGTGGGGACCGACTCGGGGAGCCGGGCGTCCATCCGGTCGCCGACCGCTGACGCCAACGCGGCGAGCGCGGCCGGGACGGGTCGGTCCGCGTCGACCCGGAGGGTCGCGGCCTCGCGGGACTCGCCGGGTTCGAGGGCGACGCCGTCGAGCGGGCAGACCGCGGTGAGGGCAGTCCGTCCCGTGTCGGCGTCGGTCCGGAGGTCGAACCGCGAGAGGAACGCGTCGTGGTCCAGAAACCCGAGCGTCAGTTGGCCCGGCTCCCCCGTCAGCGCCGTCACGGCGTGGCTCGTCCGTGCGTCGGCGGGTGCGGCGAGGTCGACCATCTGCGGGCGGTTAGCGGGCTCTTCCGGCGGAAACGACTCGTCGAGCCGGAGTGTCGCGGTCGGGGTCCACGACTGGTACCCGTGGACGAACGCCCGGTCCGCCGGCCCGAACGGCGTGGCGCCGTCGACCACGTCGATCCCTGCAATCCGGACCGGCGCCGCCGACCGGTTCGTGACCGCGACCGTCACGTCGACCGCCCCGGATCCCGCTGGCGCGATGGATACGTCGACAGCGAGATCCGGATCCGACGCCGTGTCGGCGTCGGCGACGCGGACGTCCACGCGACCGGTACACAGGGGATCGGCGCCGTCGGTCCCGGTTCCGGATCGGATGTCGAGCCGCCTGGTGTCGGGGTCGTACGCGACCACCGTCCGGCCGGCGTCGACTCGGGTCACGACCCGACCCCCAGGTCGTCGCCGTCCGGCCCGTCGGTCAGTCGTTTCCGGTAGTCCGGGAGGGAGTCGTCCTGCATCACGGCGGTCCGGCCGCCGTCGACGACCAGGGTCGTGCCGGTGACGAACCCGGCGTCGTCGCTGGCGAGGAACGCGACCGCCGCCGCGACGTCGTCGGGCGTTCCGAGCCGTCCAACCGGGTGGAGCGACGCCAGTTCCTGTCGCCTGTCGTCGCTCATCTCCGACACCGTCCGCTCGATCGCGATCCAGCCGGGGTTGACGGTGTTCACCCGAACGTGTGGCCCGAGGTCAAGCGCCATCGCGCGCGTCATCCCGTTGATGCCCGCCTTGACCGCGTTGTACGGGAACATCTCCGGCATCGTGAGGAACGCGTGGTTCGAGGAGGTGTTGACGATCGCGCCCTCACCCATACGGCTGGCTGCCTCCTTCGCGCACAGCCAGAACGCCCGGAAGTCGGTCTCGACGACGAGTTCCCACTCCTCGGCGGTCGCCTCCGTGACGCCTGTTTCGGTCTCGACCCCGGCGTTGTTCACGAGCACGTCGACTCCGCCGTAGGCGTCGACCGTCGCCTCGAACAGCGCCGCGATGTCGTCGCGGTCGCGCATGTCCGCGCGAACGAACGTTGCCTCGCCGCCGACCTCGCGGATCGTCTCGACGGTGCGTTCGCCCGCCTCGCGGGTGCGTCCCGTGACGACGACCCTCGCGCCTTCGCGTGCGAGTCGCTTCGCGACGCCAGCACCGATGCCACGGGTCGATCCGGTGACGACCGCGACCGAGCCCTCGAATCTACGTGCCGACACGGTCACCACTCCGCGACGCTGCCGTCCTCGTGGCGCCAGACCGGGTTGTGCCAGTCGACCTCGTCGGACAACTCCCGGACGCGCCGCTCGTCGATGTCGATTCCCAGCCCGGGGTCGGTCGGGAGCTCGACGTAGCCGTCGTGGTACTCGAACACCGACGGATCCGAGAGGTAGTCGAGGACGTCGCTCCCTTGGTTGTAGTGGATGTCCAGGCTCTGCTCCTGGATGAGCACGTTGGGCGAACACGCGTCGACCTGGACGCACGCCGCGAGCGCGATCGGTCCGAGCGGGCAGTGGGGTGCCATCGCCACGTCGTACGCTTCAGCCATCCCCACGATCTTCTTCACCTCGGTGATGCCGCCGGCGTGTGAGAGGTCGGGTTGGATCACGTCGACCGACCCGTTCTCGAACACCTGTTTGAAATCCCACCGGGAGTACATGCGTTCGCCGGTCGCGATCGGGATCGACGTCCTCGCTGCGAGTTCGGGCAGCCAGTCGTTGTGCTCGGGGAGCACCGGCTCTTCGACGAACATCGGTTCGTAGGGTTCCAGCGCCTGCGTGAGCCGCTTCGCCATCGGTTTCGACACGCGGCCGTGGAAATCGACGCCGATGTCGACCTCGGGACCGACCGCGTCGCGGACGGTCGCGATCCGCTCGCGGGCGGCGTCGACCGCGCCGGGGGTGTCGATCCGCCGGAGTTCCGCCGTCGCGTTCATCTTCAGGGCTGTGAACCCTTCCTCGACTTTCTCTTCGGCCGCCTGGGCGACGCCTTCCGGCCGGTCCCCGCCGACCCACTGGTACACCCGCACCCGGTTCCGGGCGGGGCCGCCGAGGAGGTCGTAGACCGGCGCGCCGAACTGCTTGCCCTTGAGGTCCCACAACGCCTGGTCGATCCCCGCGATGGCAGACATGAGGACCGGGCCGCCGCGGTAGAACCCGCCGCGGTACATCGTCTGCCAGTGATCCTCGATCGGCGCCGGATCCTCGCCGAGCAGGTACGTATCGAGCAGCTCTTCGACGGCGGTCTCGACCGTTCGGGCTCTGCCCTCGACGACGGGCTCGCCCCACCCGACGCGGCCGTCGCTGGTCTCGATCCGGAGGAAGAGCCACCGCGGCGGCACCTGATAGAGGTCGTAGTCGACGATCCGCGTCATTCGACCGTCTCCTCGATCTGGTCGTCGTTCGACCCGGTATCCGGACCCGTACCGGTGGTGGACTCGACGCCCTCCCGGTTCGGGATGGAGTCGGGCGTCGTGGGGACCACCCCGTCGCGTTTCGTCTTCAGCGACGCGCCCGTCTCGGGGTCGAACAGGTACAGCGCCGCCTCGTCGAAGGCGAACGACACCGACTCCCCGGGTTGTGGCCGGTTCGTCGGGTCGATGCGGGCGGTGACCTCCTGTTCGCCGAGCGTGGCGTAGAGGAAGTTCTCGTTGCCCATCGGTTCGAGCACGTTCACCCCCAACTCGATCCCGTCGTCGACGAGCGTGATGTCCTCGGGGCGGATCCCTACCCGAACCGTGTCCAGCCGCTCGACCGGGGCGGTCTCCGAGAGGTGGTAGGTGAACGCCCCCGGGCCGTCGAGGCGCGCGCCGTCGACAGTCGCGTCGAAGACGTTGATG
>UEZD01000006.1_pt1 | contig 13255 bp, 11 predicted proteins | sample 1903811 | NCBI WGS metagenome assembly UEZD01 (sample SAMEA4776353, study PRJEB27445) | saltern metagenome | biome: Hypersaline environment; feature: solar saltern; material: Pellet | place: Spain | collected 2012-08 | depth 0 m | reverse complement strand
CGACACCGTCGTGTACGAGGCTCGAACGACGAGTTTCAGCCCCTTCGCGGTCTTCGACGGCCCGGACGTCGAATACGAGTGGACCCTTCCGGACGGGTCGACGGTCGAGGGGCCCGATGTGCGGTCCTCGTTCGCGGAGCCCGGGTTCTACAATGTCACGCTGACGGTCACTGACGCGCTCGGGAACTCCGACACCGCCGAATACCGGATCCTCGTGAACGACGAACCCGACGTCACCATCGAGACCGACGGCCCTGTCGTCGCCGGCCAGCAGACGACGCTCCGCGCCAACGTCTCCGACGAGGTCGGGAACGTGACCGTGACGTGGCAGCTTCCGAACGGACGGGAGGTCGAGGGCCGGACGGTCAACCACACGTTCACGAACGGCACTTTCGACGTGAGCGCGACCGCCGAAGACGAGTTCGGGGCGAGAGGGACGGCGCAGAGTACGATCATTACTGGCGAGGAGAGACTGCTCGTCGTGAGCGCCGGGAGTTTCCCGCTGCTGACGCTGCTCCTCTCGACCGGCTTCCTCGTGCTCGTCGCCGCGATGCTGCTGTGGCTCCGGCGGTTCGGGCTCCCCGCGCTCCCCAAATGGATCACGATCCCCACGCGGGACGGCAAACACCCGCAGATCACCGCCTTCGAGGATCCGTCGTGGGATCCGCGCCGGGGTCGCTTCGAGATCGGGCAGTTGCGCGTCGAAGACGTGAAAGAGGACCTCGAAACCGTCGAAATCGGGATTCAGACGTCCGACGGTACCGAGGTCGCGCGCAAGACGATCGATTTCAACGGGACGGACGGCTACGAGGTGTCGTCACTCCTGATTTCGAGTGCGTCGTCCGAGTACGTCGATCCGACCCGAAAGTACGACGCTCGGATCCGGGCGGTCGACGCGGCGGGCAACGAGGATACCGCGGTTTCGACGGTCCGGTTCGTCCGGGCTGTCCGTTCCCAGCCCACACAGCAGTACGGTGTGTCGGCGGACTAACCCCTGCGTCCGGATCCGAACGCCGACGGAGAAACCGACACACGCCGGTCTCCGTCGGATTCGGTACCGTGTGAAACGCCGAAGGAACTTTTATTCTCGGCCGTTAACCGCAATCAGATGCAGGCGAACTTCCGGGGCCGATGGCGGTAAGTCACCAGATCGACCTCGCGATCGGGCGGTACGGGCGGTTTATCGCCGCCGCGATGATCATCATCGCGCTCGTCGCGTTCGCCGGGGCGGCCACCACGTACCGCAACCCTCCCGTCGAGGAGGTCACCGAGGAGACCAACACGCAGGTCGTCCAGACGGATGTCAGGACGGCGGCGGTCGTCACAAACGGAACGGCTCTGTACGATGAGGGTGACGTGCTGCGCGGAATGCCGGTGTACTTCTTCGACGCGTCGCCCGACATGACGCTTCGAGTCCGGGTTGATGTTCCGGATGGCCCCGACGTGACAGTCACCCAGCGGCACGTGATCCGGCTCCGCGCCACGCGGGACGGCGAGACGTTCTACGAGGACCGGCGGCTCGTCGCCGCCGACCGGACCCAGGTCTCCGACGGGACCGCCTGGTCGAACACCACGCTGAATATGAGTGAGATCCGCTCGTACGTCTCCGAGAAACAGAGTGCCGTCTCCATCGGCAGCCTCGAAGTCACGTTGCGGACGAACGTCGCCTACGAGACGGACCGGTACTCGGGCACGTTCAACACGTCGGCACCGCTGGTGTTCACGAGCGGGGCCTACTGGATCGACGGGGACCTCTCGGAGAGTCGCACCCACAGCACCACAGTGACCCGGCAGTCGGTCGGGTCGCCGGACATGACGCTGGTCGGGGGGCTGAGCCTCCTCGGCGCCGTTCTGCTCGGTGGGGCCGCAGCCGTTCTCTACCGCTCCCGCCGGATCGACCCGCTTGCGGTCAAGACCGACATGGACCGGTCGCGGTACGACGAGTGGATCTCCAACGGCGAGATCCCGACAAAGACACAGAAGGACTACATCCGCACCGACTCCCTCGAGGACCTCGTCGACGTCGCGATCGACTCGAACAGCCGCGTGATCTACGACCGGAGCCTGGATGCGTACGCCACCGTCGAGGGCGACCTCATCTACTACTTCATCACCGACGAAACGGAGCTCACCGAGTGGTTCGACGTCTGATCGGGCCGGACCCCGTCACCGGAGCCACCGTCGCAACCGCGTCACCACCGACCGACGGTTGCGCGAGTCGACCCGGATCGCCCCCCAACCGACGACCGCCGACGCGAGTCCGACGAACCCGAAGCCGACGATGACGTTGATCGCGATGATCGGGAGCCACGGGTGTGTTGCGTACAATCCGTGGATGACCGACCGCGGAAGCAACGCCAGGTACCGGTGTTCGACGAGTGTCCGCTCGTAGCTCCCGGTTTCCGGCGGTGCGGTGAGCGTCACGGTCGCGTTGGCCTCCCCGCCGCTTCCGATGTACAACCGCTCGGGGGCGACGTCGATCCCCGACCCCTGGGGTTCGAGGTAGACGACCGTCGGAATGAACCCGTTGCTCGGGACGACGTAGGTGAGGTTCTCGCTGTCGCCCGTCGGGATGACCCCGGGCCCGGGCGCGTCCGACTGTGAACTCACGAACCCGAACGTCTGTGCCCCTGCGGGGACGACCATACTCGCCGTCAGGAGCACGACCAAGATTGCGGTCAGCGCGACGATCACAAGCCGTGCGTCGAGCACCCCGGTTTCCCGCCGCGTCTGCCGGTGCTGTTGCCCCGACGCCAAGACCGTGCTGACGACGTACGACAGAACGCCGACCGCGAAGAGCAGATACGCCAGCCCCTGCGTGCCGAGGAGCGCCCGCGTCCCGAACATCGTCGCCAATGTCCGTTGGACGGTCGAAAGCAGGTCGCCGATCCCGACGACGAGCAGCCCCAGGTTGGGAATCACGACCACCGTCCCGCCGACCTGAAGCGCCTTGGCGACGACCTGGTCGCGGCTCACGGGCGGTTCGTCGCCGTCCTGATCAGTCACCGGGTTGGCGTCGCCTTTGGTGATGTACCCGCCGGACGTCTCCCCGACCACGCGGTGGGTGGTGAGCCCCCCGCCGTTCAGCGTTTCAGCCCGAAACGTGACCACGTCTCCGGTCTCGACGGGGCCGGCGACGACCATCGGGACGGCAACGAACCCGTCGCCCGGTTCCATGGTCGGCGCCATACTCCCCGTTTCGACGAACGCCAAGAGTACCGGTTGGCCGAGCACCTGCCCGACGAGGAGTGACACTACGAAGACGGCCACGAATCCCCCAAGCGCGTACGATCCCAGGGTTCGGAGGTTCATGCTGTGTCTGACGGCGCTGACCGCCGGTCCAGTGCATCTTTAGAGCTCTTCGGATTAGTATTCTCCTCTTTTCAGGGATCCGTATGTCGGCAGCCGACCGCTCAACGCGTGGGGCGGCGATCCACCCCCGTTCGGGGGCTCTGCCCCGGCCTACTTCCCCAAGTACAGATCCCGGATCCGCTCTGACTCCCGGATCGTTTCGGCGTCGGCCTCGAAGCGGTTCTCGCCCATATCCAGGACGTACCCCCGATCCACGACCGACAGCGCCGCGGTCACGTTCTGTTCGATCATCAACACCGCCGTCCCGTCCTGTCGCACCCGGTCGACGTGCTCGAACGTCCGCTCGATGAGTTGTGGCGCCAGCCCCGCGGAGGGTTCGTCGATAAAGAGCAGGTCGGGATCGGGCATCAGCGCCCGGGCCATCGCGAGCATCTGACGTTCCCCGCCCGAGAGGGTCTCGGCGGTCTGGGTCAGCCGATCCTCCAGCCGCGGGAACAGCTCGAACAGCTCCGCCCGCCGGGCGTCGGGCTCTTCGACGTGGATCGCGCCGATGTCGAGGTTCTCCGCGACCGTGAGGTTCGGGAAGACGTTCTGCGTCTGCGGAACGAACCCGACGCCCCGCTCGACCATGCGGTTCGCGGGGGTGCCCGACAGGTCGGTGCCGCCGAGTTCGATCCGGCCGTCCCACAGCGGGAGCTGCCCGTACAGCGCCTTCATCAGGGTGGATTTGCCCGCGCCGTTCGGGCCGAACACCAGGACGATCTCGTCGGCGCGGACGTCGACGTCGACCCCGTAGAGCACCTGAAGGTCGCCGTAACCCGTCTCGATGCCGCGTGCGGAAAACAGCGCGTCCTCGACGTCGGGGATGGTCTCCAGTGAGGTCGCAGCCGAGTCGGCCTCCGACTCCGCGGCGGTGTCGGCCTCACGCATCCTCGAATCCCCCCAGGTACGCTTCGACAACGCGCTCGTCCTCCTGGACGATCGACGGCGGGCCCGAGGCCAGCGTCCGGCCGTTGTGGAGCACGACGACCCGGTCGCAGTGGTTCATGATCAGATCCATATCGTGTTCGATCAGGAGTACCGTCCGCCCGCGGTCGTTGAGCGCGTGGAGCCGGTCCAACAGGGTGTCGGTCAGCGACGGGTTCACCCCCGCCATCGGCTCGTCGAGGAGGACGAGATCCGGATCCAACATGAGGACCCGCCCCAGTTCCAGCAGCTTTCGTTGCCCCCCCGAGAGCCCGCTTGCGTACTCGTCGCCCAGATGATCGAGTTCCAGAAACGACAGCAGGTCGTCGACGCGGGTGTCGACGTCGGCTTCCTCCGACCGAACCGTCCCGGCCCGGAAAAGCGCCGACAGCGGCAGTTCGCCCGTCTGGTTCCGGGCCGCAAACGCGAGGTTCTCCCGGACTCGCATCCCGCGGAAGATCCGCGGCGTCTGGAACGTCCGCCCGAGCCCCCGCTGGGCGATCCGGTTGGGAGGGTGGCCCTGGATCTCCTCGCCGTCGAACCGGACGACCCCGGCGTCGGGCTGGAGGAGGCCGGTGATGCAGTCGAACAGCGTCGACTTCCCCGCCCCGTTGGGCCCGATGAGCCCGGTGATCGACCCCTCTTCGACCGCGAAGGACGCCTCGTCGACCGCGGTAAGACCGCCGAACCGCTTCACCAGCCCGTCGACGTCGAGCAGGGGGGCGTCGGTGTCCGCGTCCGTACCGGCGCCGGCTCCCGCGGCCGCCTCCGGCTCCGCCGGGTCGACGTCGGTCACGACTCCTCCTCCCCGATTGCGTCCACCTCGTGGGGGTCGCCAAAGACCCCCTCCGGGCGGTACCGGATCACTAGGACGATCAAACACCCCACCACCACGAACCGCAGGCTGGGGACGAACGAGGCGTGGTCCGGAAGCGGCACGACCACCGCCCGGATCACGTCCGCAAGCACCGTCGGGAGCGCGGCGAGGATACTGTCGTACGCCGAGGTGAGAAAGCGCGTCGACTCCCGGAACCCGACGATGAGGACCGCCCCGAAGACCGCGCCGGTGTTGGAGGCGACCCCGCCGAGCAACATGCCGGCCCAGACGGTGAACGTGACCGCGGGCACGAACTGCTGTGTCACCACGCTCCCGACGTAGTGGGCGTAGAGCCCCCCAGCGAGTCCGGCGATCGCGCCGCCGATCGCAAACGAGGTGAGTTTTACCCGCACGGTGTTTTTGCCCAGCATCCGCGCGGCGTCTTCGCTCTCGCGGACGCCCTTCAGCAGCCGGCCGAACGGCGAACCGGTCAGTCGCGAAAGGACTGCGACCACCGCAAGCACCGCCGCGACCACCAAGGCGAGGTACGCGAGCTGCCAGACGTCGGCGGCCATCGCCGCCCGGCCGGGCTTCGGGACCTGATTGAGGCCGAACGACCCGTTGGTCAGCCACGCCTCGTTTTCGAGGATGCTGCTGAAGATCCCCGCGAGCGCAAACGTCGCGATCGCCAGGTAGTGGCTTCCGAGCCGGACGCTCGTCACCCCGATGAACGCCGCCAACGCGCCGCCGACGAGGGTGGCGGCCCCCAGGCTGATCGGCAACCCGAACGGCATGGGGAGGTTCACCCCAACGAGGTACTCCGCGCCGGAGACTTGTCCCGGCGGCGGCATCGTGAGGATCGCCGCGGTGTAGGCGCCCGCGGCGAAAAATGCCACGTGGCCGAAGTTGATCAGCCCCGTGAACCCGTAGTGGATGTTGAGCCCGAGCGCCAAGAGCGCGTAGATGCCCGCGATCGTGAGCACGGTGAGGACGAACGACACCCACCCCGGGAGCCCGAGCGCCGAAAGCGGCGCGACCCACATCAGATCTCACCCCCGGCGATCCCCTCGGGCTTGAACAGTAACACGCCGATGAGGATGACGAACGCGTACGCCATCGTGTAATCCGTCGCGAGGTACGTCGTCCCGAAGTTCATCGCAACCCCGACCACCAAGGCACCGAGCATCGCGCCGTACGGCCGGCCGATCCCGCCGAGGAGCGTCGCCGCAAAGATGACGATGAGGTACTCGAACCCGACGGTCGGCCGGAACGGGGCAAAGAGAACGGCGTAGAGCACGCCCGCCAGCGCCCCGGCACCGGCCGAGACGAACCACGTCCGACGGACCACGCCGTCGGTGTCGATCCCGGCGACCTCCGCGAGGTCGCGGTTGCCGCTGATCGCCCGCATCATCTTCCCGAGCATCGTCCGGGTCAAAAGGAGGTGGATCAGAAGCATCGTCACGAGCGCGACCATCATCACTCCGGCGCGCAACGGCGTCGTCCCGATCCCGAACACCTCGACCGGCCGCATCAGCGGGACCGGAAGCTGCCGCGAGGAGACCCCGACGGCCGCGCTCAGGCTGTACCGAAGCACGAACGCGACGCCGATGGAGGTGATCAAAAGCGGGAGCGGCCCGCGGTCGGACAGCGGCTCGAAGAACACCCGGGAAACCCCGACGCCGAGCGCGCCGACGACCACAACCGCGATCACGGTTGCGACCGGTAACGGCAGCGACACGCCGAGGCCGGCCCCCGAGAGGAACAGCGCCAGGTACGCGCCGTAGGTCAGAAACTCCCCGTACGCGAAGTTGATAAAGCGGGTGACGCCGTAGGAGAGCGTCAACCCGACGGCTCCGACGGAGATCACACTCCCCTCGATAAGCCCGAAAAGCAGCGTCTGGACGAACTGGGTTGCGGCAACCATCGGGTCGTGGTCGCGTTACAGTTCGCTCGGCGGGATGACCGATGCCTCAGTCCAACTCCCGCCGTCGGCCAACTGGATGGAAAACGGCGCGCTGACGTCGCCGTCCTCGTCGAAGTCGATCGGCCCCACGAGGCCACGGTAGTCGAGGGCGTCGGCGTCCTCGAGCGCGGCGGCGCCGTCGGTGTAGTTCGTGACGACCGTGTCGGCGGGGTCGGTGACAGTCCTGACGTTTCCGGCCACGTTCGCCGGCGTGACGTCGTCGCCCGCGAGTGCGGTCGCCTGCATCGCAAGCCCGAGGGTGTTCATCGCGTCGTAGGCGTTGCGGGCGAACTGCCTGGGTTCCGACCCGGTGTACTCCTGGACGCGCTCCTGAAAGGCGTCGATCCGGCCGGCCTCGGCGGCCTCCTGGTACGGCGCGGACTGCAGCCCCAGGATGCCCTGTGTCACCTCTTCGGGGGCCTCCTCTAAGAACACCTCAGTGGTCTGGTCCTGCGTGACGTACCAGTTGCCCTCGTAGCCGGCTCGGAACGCCGCTTGCATGATCTTGATACTGTCGTCCTTGGAGGCGACGAGCGTCGTGATCTCCGGGTCGGAACTCACGATGGTCTGTGCCTCGCTCTCGTAGGAGGCCTTCCCGGTTTTGAAATCGAGCGATTCGGTCAGGCTCCCGCCGAACTCCTCGAAGGAGGACTGGATCGGCTGTTTGAACGACTGGAAGACCTCCTGGTTGCCGACCGCAAGCGCCATATCGGAGTAGTCCGCGACCGTGTTGTACTCCTGGCTCCGGAGGGCTCGCGCGATCGCACGCCCGCCGAGTGCGTCCGACGGCACCGTCCGGAAGACGTACTCGCCGCCGCGTTCGTCAAGCGAGGTCGTCCCCGCCGTCGGGGTGACGGTCGGAACCTGGTTCTCCTGGAACAGGTCGAAGACCGACGACATCGTGATCGACGTCGGGCCGATGATGCCGGCGACCTCGTTGACGTTAATCAGCTTTTCGGCGGCCGAGATCGACGCCTCCGGCGACCCCTCGGTGTCGCCCTGGACGAGCGTCACCTCGCGGCCGCCGACCCCACCTTGTTCGTTGACCTCCTCGGCGAGCATCCGCACGACCGGGAGGACGTTCTCGCCGACCCACGCGTACTCCCCCGAGAACGGTAGCAGCACACCGACCGAAAGGTCCTCACTCCCGCCACCGTCGCCGGTGGTCGTCGCCTCGGCAGTGTCCATGGTCTCGGTGTCGGTTGCCTCGTCGCCGCCGGAATCGCCGCCTGACCCGCCGGAACAGCCCGCAAGTGCCGTGATTGCGGCCGCCCCGGATCCGATCAGAAACTCACGTCTTCGTGTCACATTTTGGGCTCAGGTACACCCATTAATAAATATGTAGGTATCCCGGCCGACGACGGCGGCGCAGTGGGCCGGTTTCTTCCGCTACGCTCCGGGGAGGTCGTCACCGACCCCGCGGTCGAGGTTGATGGCGACGTTCTTCGTCTGGAGATACGAATCCAGCGCGTCCAGCCCCTTTTCGCGGCCGATTCCGGAGGCTTTGTACCCGCCGAAGGGCGTCTGGTTGGTGTCGCCGAACCACTTGTTGACGTAGACGTTCCCGGCCTCCAGCCGGGCCGCGTCGCGGTGTGCCCGTCGGATGTCGTTCGTGAACACGCCCGCGGTGAGCCCGTACTGCACGTCGTTTGCGACCGCGATCGGGTCGTCGTCGTCGCCGAACGTGAGTACGACCAACACCGGGCCGAAGACCTCCGCTTGGGCGATCTCCATTCCGGGATCGACGTCGACGAGCACCGTCGGCCGGATGAAGCGGCCCCCGTCGGGAACGTCGGCCCCGAGTCCGCCGGCGGCCACCGTTGCACCCGCCTCGCGGGCACGCTCTACGTACGACCGCACCCGCTCGTAGTGTTCCCGGCTGTTGAGCGGCCCCATGTCCGGATCCCCGACGCCCGGACCGAGGTCGTAGCCGTCCGCGGCCGCGGTGATCCGGTCGACGAACTCGTCGACGACGTCCTCGTGGACCAGCGCCCGATCCGCCGCCGAGCAGACCTGCCCCGCGTTGGTGAAGATCGCAGTCGCCACCCACCCGACGGCCTCCGCGAGGTCGGCGTCCGGGTAGACGACCGCGGGATTTTTGCCGCCCAACTCCAGGGTCACCGGGGTGACAGTGTCGGCGGCGGCCCGCATCACCTCCCGGCCGGTCCGGAGGCTCCCGGTGAACGTGATCGTGTCGACGCCGTCGTGGGCAGTGAGCGCCTCGCCGGGGGTTCCGTCGCCGGCGACGACGTTCACCGCGCCCGCCGGGATCCCCGCCTCGTGACAGAGTTCCGCGAGGTGAAACGCCGAAAGCGGGGTCGTCGGCGCGGGCTTGACGACGGCCGTGTTCCCCGAAACCAGGGCGGGGGCGACACCGCGGGCGAAGAGGTTCCCCGGGAAGTTCCACGGCACGATCTGCGCGGAGACGCCGTAGGGTTCGCGCACGGTGTAGTCGACCTGGTCGGGGCCGACCGGGATCGACGCGCCTTCGAGTTTGTCGGCCGCGCCGGCGTAATACTCGAAGTACCGGGCTGCACCCTCCATGTCCGAGACCGCCTGCGACACCGGCTTCCCCTGATCGAGCGACTCGATCGTCGCCAACCGCTCTTTGTTCGCCCGGATCAACTCCGCCACGCGGTGGACCCGCTGGCCGCGGGTCACTGGGTCGGTGTCGCGCCACGCCGGGAACGCGTTGCGGGCGGCCGCGACCGCGGTGTCAACGTCCGCGGCCGTCCCCGCTGCGACCGACGCGATCGGGTCGCCGGTGGCGGGATCAGTGGTCTCGGTGTACGTGTCGGCGTCGGGGTCGGTCCACGCCCCGTCGATCAGGTGTGGATACCGGTCCCGGGTGTCGGGGTTGTGCATATTTGCCCCTGGTCGAAGCGGAGTGTGAAACTTTGGATCGGCCGCGGGGTCCGCGGGACCCACCCCGTCACCGGACGAAAACGTTCATACGCCGGCGCCCGCCCCCTCTCTGTATGTCACTCGATGGGAAGGCCGTCGCCGTCACCGGCGCGGGGTCCGGAATGGGCGAGCAAACCGCACGGACGTTCGCGCGACGGGGTGCCGACGTCGCCGTCGTCGACATCGACAGCGACGCCGCAGGTGAGACGGTGGCGGCGATCCGCGCCGACACCGACGCTGAGGCTGTCGCGGTCACGGCGGACGTCTCCGCGGCCGACGATGTCGCGGGGTTCATCAACCGGACGGTCGAGGCGTTCGGCGCCATCGACGTCCTGCACAACAACGCCGGGATCCACCAGGAGTCGACGCCGGTCGAGGACGTGACCGAGGCGACCTGGGACCGGATCCAGGACGTGAACCTCAAAAGCGCCTTCCTGGGCGCGAAGTACGCGGTCCCGCGGATGCGCGAGCAGGGTGGCGGGGTGATCCTCAACACCGCCTCGACGGCGGGCATCCGGCCGCGAACGGGGCTGTCGGCGTACGCCGCTTCCAAGGGCGGGATGATCACGCTCACGAAACAGCTTGCTCACGAACTCGCCGACGACGGCATCCGGGTGAACGCGATCTGTCCGGTCGCGACCAACACCGAAATGCTGCCGAAGTTCGCCGGCGACGACCTCTCGGTCGAGGGGATGGCCGAAACCATCCCGCTCGGACGGCTGGCCGAACCCGACGACATCGCGAACGCCGCCGTGTTTCTCGCGAGCGACGATGCCCGGATGATCACCGGGACCGCACTCGAAGTCGACGGCGGTCGCGACATCTGACGCGACAGGACGGGGTCCGGTGGACCCACGGCCGAACTACCCTGACATACCAGAAACAGGGGGCGTTCGTGCCGAAAACTGGTCATACATCCAGGGTTTGCCCGACGGAGACGGCTATTAGTACGCAGAGCCGGTATGAGGAGGTAATGAGTGTGGATCAGCAGATCTTGGAATCCGACGCACCGCTCGACCTCCGGCTTTCGGACGCCGAACTCGAAGCCACCGCCGATCACCTCGCGGCGTTCGTCGAAAGCGTCGTCGACGACGCAGGCGCCGAGGGCGCCGTTCTCGGGCTATCCGGCGGGATCGACAGCACGACTGTCGCCTATCTGGCGGTCGAGGCGCTGGGGCCCGACGCCGTCCACGGGTTGGTGATGCCGAGTGTCGCAAACTCCGAGGAGAACATGAGCGACGCCGAGTGGGTCGCCCAGGAACTGGGAATCGAGTACGACGTCGTGGAGATCCAGCCGATCGCGGAGGCGTTTTTCGACGCGTTCCCCGCCGCTGCCGACGACAAGATGGCCGCGGGTAACGTCTACGTCCGCACTCGCGCGGTCCTGAACTACTTCGTTGCCAACCACGAGGACAAGGTCGTCCTCGGGACCGGCAACCGCGCGGAGGCGATGGCCGGCTACTACACCAAATACGGCGACCAAGCGGTCGACTGTAACCCAATCGGCAACCTCTACAAACAGCAGGTCCGCCAGCTTGCGGCCCACCTCGGCGCGCCCGAGAACCTCGTGGCAAAGACGCCGTCGGCGGAGATGTGGTCGGGCCAGACCGACGAGGCGGAGATGGGGCTCGACTACGACACCCTCGACGCCATCCTCGCGCTGCACGTCGACGGCCCGCTGTCGAAGGCCGCCACGGTCCGGGCGCTCGATGTCGACGAGGATACCGTCGAACGCGTGGTCGAGCTACACGAGCGGAGCGCCCACAAGCGTGCGATGCCGCCGGCGCCCCAGCCGCTGCACCTGTAGGCGCGTCGGGTTCGCCGGACGGGCCCGCCCCGACCGCGGCGCTTTTGTCCTGCCGCCGCCGACACGCTCACGATGCGATTCGGACTCCTCGCTACGATCCAGCTGGCCGCGACAGTCGTCTTTGCGGCGCCGGTGGGAATCTTCGGGCTCACCCGGCTCACCGAGGGCGACGTCCTCCTCGGCGGCGGGCTGGTCGCGGTCGCGGTCGCGATGGTCGCGCTCCCGCAGTACCTCACGACGCCCGGGGAGATCCCGATGAAGGTTGTCGAGGCCGTTATCGGGCGGGCGGTCGTGACACCCGACGACGATCCGGAGTAGCCCTCCTGTCGCGCGGTCTCTCACTCCCGCGGCGTGAACGACGGGTCGCCGTCACCCAGCCGTTCGTACCCGTCGGCCGTCACGGCGACGAGGGCGGACAGCCGGACCGTCCCCCGATCGGAGTCTACGACCTGCGGCTCGACAGCGACGACGTTCCCGGCCTGTAGTTCCGCGCCGGCGTCCAACGATGGGCGTTCCCGTCGCGAGAGCCCGACCCCGTGTCCGGGTGCTGGCGGGGCGCCCCCGGCCGACTCCGGGTCGGAGTCGAACCCGAACGCCGCCAGTTCGGCGTCGGCTTCCCGGCCGACCGCGCGTGCGACGGCGCCAGCCTCGACCGCAGCGAGTGCGGCGTCGAGCGCCGACTCGACCGCAACGTACGCCCGGCGTTCCCACCCGCCGTTGCTGTCGACGACGAGCGTTCGGGCGAGCGATCCGTAGTAGCCGTGCGGGCCGCGCGGTGCGACGGCGACGGTGATCGGCTCGTCCGGCCGGAGCGGGCGGTCGCTGGCCGGTGCCGCGCCGACTCCCGTTGTCCGATCGCGCCCCGTGCTCGCGCGAACGACGGTGTTGTCGGCGTCGGTGACGCCGTGGCGGGCCAGTTCGGCGTTCGTCCCGCGCCGGAGACGTTCGACGGTGAGTTGTCGCCCTTCCCGGCTGAGTTCGCCGTCGGGGGCGCTATCCGCCGTTGCGAGCAGGCGCTCGCCCTCGCGGACGGCCGCAGCCGCCGCCACCTGCACGGCACGGATGGCGTCGATCTCGCTTTCGGATTTGGTTGCGCGTGCCTCCGTGACCGCCGCCGTCGACCGGAGGTCGTAGCCCGCGCGTTCGAGGTAGACCGCGGCGTCGTGGGGGATCCGCGGCGGGACCAGTACGGTCCCCCCGGCCGACGCTGTGTCCCCGGCCGCGTATTCGTCGAGAACCGCCGCAGCGCGCTCGCCCGCCGGGTCGCCGACGCGGTCGGCCGCGACCTCGCCGTCGAACTCCGCTTTCACCCGTCCGACGGACTCGCCCGGCGCGCACACGACGCTCCGACCGGAAACGCGGACGAACGCGTACTCGTTTTCGGGGCCTCGGAACCGTGTAAGGTGTCGGAGGTCCGGGTCGAACCGGGTGCCGACCGCAACGAAGCCGACCGCGCCCGCGTCATCGATTGCGGCGTCGATCGGGT
>UEZD01000005.1_pt1 | contig 16322 bp, 13 predicted proteins | sample 1903811 | NCBI WGS metagenome assembly UEZD01 (sample SAMEA4776353, study PRJEB27445) | saltern metagenome | biome: Hypersaline environment; feature: solar saltern; material: Pellet | place: Spain | collected 2012-08 | depth 0 m | reverse complement strand
GGGGGGGGGAGCCACAACGTCGCGGCCGACGCCTACGAGTCTGAACTCGTCGACTCCGGCGACCACACCTTCGAGCACACCTTCGAGGAGGCGGGCGTCTCCACCTACGTCTGCACACCCCACGAGACCCTCGGGATGAAGGGCGCCGTCGTCGTCGGCGACGTTGAGGTCACCGAGGGCAGCGGCGGCGGCAGTACCGACAGCGGGAGCGACGGTGGCGGAAGCGGCGGCAGTACCACCACCGAGAGCGGGGGCTCCGGCGACGGCGAAACCGAAGAAGAGACACTCGGACCCGCCGACGCCGAGATCGCGGCGCCGTTCGGCGACGCCGGGGCGCGCCGGCTCGGCGGCCTCGCGCTCGGCGGCGTCTTCGGGCTCGCGCTGGCGTCACCCGGGCTGTTCGGGGCGTTCATCTGGCTCACCGGTCGCGGGGACGAACGGCCGGACGACGAGGAGTGAACCGGCCCACGCCGCCGGTCAGTCCCCGTCCGCTTCCGCCCGCACCTCGCCCCACAGCGTCGACAACTGCTCCGACGCCGATCGGGTCGGCACCTCCAGGTCGAGCTCTAGGTCCCCGTTCAGGTTCCGGACGGCGATCACCTCGAAGTCGACCGCGTAGCGCGCGGCGTCGCCACCCTCCTGTTTCCGGAGGAGCCCCGCCTCGGCCATCGCCTGGAGCTTCCGGTAGGCGGTCGACCGGGGGATCCCGCACGCGTCGGCGACCTCCGCGGCCGTCATCGGCTCCTCGATCGTGCAGACGATCCGGCGGGCGCTCTCGCTTTTGAGCAGGTCGAACACGGTTTCGACGTCGGGTGAGACCGCGTCAGAGAGGGGGTTCGATGCCATAGTTGTGCGACCGCGTTGTGGCAGGGACAACCGCGGGACGGGGGTAAACGCTCCGATCATATGCCCCGCCGTGTGTCAGTCGAGCCGTCCGAATCATTCGCTTCACCCCGAATATGTTCGCCACGTTCCCAGCACACTGGAACGAGATCGAGCATATACACGGTTCTCACCGCAACCCCGACCTGTATGACAGACTACGTAGGCGCGCCCGGTTCGCGGATGTCACGTCGTCAGTTCTTGGCCGCGACCGGCAGTACCGGATTTCTCGGACTCGCAGGCTGTGCTGCACCCACGAACAACCGGATCACGAACACGGACGCGAACGCCGGCACCGCCGCAACGCAGCAGGACTCGCTCCCGACGACCAGCCCTCCTGAGGTCATCAACGTGAACGACCAGGGCGGTTCGATCACGCTCGAATCGATGCCCGCCCGTCACGACGTCCACCCCCTGGAGACGATGGGCGGGCCGGTCGAACTCCCGCAGGTGTGGGCGTTCGCCGCCGAGGGCGGCGAGCCGAGCGTCCCCGGGCCGATCATCCGCGCGACCGAGGGCACGGAGATGGAGATCACCCTCGACAACTCCAACGGCCAGCGACCCCACACCCTCCACTTCCACGGCGTCAACAAGACCTGGGAGAACGACGGCGTCCCGACGACGACGGGGATCCAGGTCGGCCCCGGCGAGTCCCACACCTATACGATCCCGGCGAACGTCCCCGGGACGCACCTGTATCACTGCCACTACCAGACCAACCGCCACGTCGAGATGGGGATGTACGGCATCCTCCGCGTCGACCCCGAGGGGTACGAGCCCGCGGACCGGGAGTACTTCCTGAGCGTCCGCGACTGGGACTCCCGGCTCCCGCGGCAGATGGCCGGCGAGGACGTTGAGTACGACCCGCGGAACCGCCGCCCCGACATCTTCACCATCAACGGCAAGAGCGCGCCGCGGACGCTCCACCCCGAACACGGGTCGCCGCTCATCGTCAGCGAGGGCGACGACGTCCGGCTCCACTTCGTCAACGCCGGGTACATGAGCCACCCGCTGCACATCCACAACCACCGGTTCCAGGTCACCGCAAAGGACGGCGGCCGGATTCCGGAGGCCGCGCGTCACGACCAGGACATCGTGAACGTCGCGCCCGCCGAGCGGTACGCCATCGACTTCACCGCCGACTCCGATCCCGGGATCTACCTGATGCACTGCCACAAGGTGAACCACGTTATGAACGGCAACTACTACCCCGGCGGTATGCTCACCGGGCTGGTCTACGAGAGCGTGATGGACTCGGACATCTTCGCGCAGCTGATGGAGTACGCGGGCTACGAGGGGTAGTTCGCTCCTCGAACGTCAGACTCGGGACCGCCTCAGTTCCGTCGTTCGAGCCTCGCGCGTGATCGCGTGGTTTCGGACCTCGAACCCGACGGGCGTTGCTCTCCGGCCATCCCATTCCACTTCTCTTCGAACCGCCGGCCCTCCGTGACCTCGTGTTCGTCGCCGTCTACCGCTACCAACTCGGCCGCCTCCAACTCCGCGAGCGGGATCTGTCGGAAGTACAGCCGGAACCTCGCCACCCGCTCGGTCGCCGACGGTGGTTCGTGGTCGACAGAAGCATACGTACGCATACTCTACCGGCAGTGACTCCACCTAGTTCAACCCACTCGATTTTGAATATCCTCATCATACTCCCGGTACGCGTTCGCTTCCGGTGACAGCCGGACGTCCGAGTGCCCGCGTCCACCCGTCGCTTCCGTGAGAGCTTCGACGAATATATTCGTCGCTTCGACACGGATCTGACAACCGGCGATACTCTTCCCCCACCCCGAGTTCGTACCCTCGCGTGTATGAAAATCGAACGCAGGACGATCGCGAAAGTCATCGCCGTCGTGTTCGTCTTCAATCTCGTGGTGATGGGTGCGGGCGCGTGGCTCGCCTACGAGGAGGCGCCACCCATCCCCGAGGAGGTCGTCGGACCCGACGGCGACGTGGTGGTCACGGGCGAAGAGATCCGGGACGGCAAGCGGACGTTCCAGCGGAACGGGCTGATGAACCACGGGTCGATCCTGGGCAACGGTGCGTACTACGGCGTGGACTACACCGCCGACGCCCTGGAGTTGAAGACGCAGTATATGCGGGACTACTACGCCCGGGAGCGCTACGGCGAGTCCTACGACGACCTCAGTTCCGAGCGGGGGGCCGCGGTCGCCGACGTGGTGAAGCAGGACCTCGACCAGTCCTACGAGGGCGGCGCGATCCGCTACTCGGCGGCGGAACTCTACGCCCACGAGCAGGTCCGTGAGGAGTACGTCCAGCGCTATCACGAGGGGTCCCACGAACGCGGCGTCCCTGCCGGGATGATCGACTCCGAGACCGACGCCCGGCAGTTCGCGGACTTCGCGATGTGGACCGCGTGGTTCTCACACACTGACCGGCCCGAGGCAACCCACTCCTACACCAACGACTGGCCGTACCAGCCCGGCGCGGGCAACGACGCAACCCCCGCCGCGATGACCTGGAGCGTGATCGCGATGGTGCTCCTCGTCGCGGGCGCGGGCGCCGGGATCTGGCTCTACCGGTCGGTCGAACTCCCGGAGCCCTCCGCGGCGGGGATCTCGGTGCCGGACCCCGGCGACGTGAGCGTCTTCCCCAGCCAGCGGGCCGCGCTCCGGTTCATTCCCGTCGCTGCGGGGCTGTTCCTCGCGCAAGTGCTTCTCGGTGGCCTGTTGGCACACTTCTACATCGAGCGCGCGGGCTTCTTCGGCATTGAGACCCTGTTCGGCGTGCACATCCTCCAACTCCTGCCGTTCTCGATCGCGAAGACCTGGCATATCGACCTCGGAATCCTGTGGATCGCAGCCACGTGGCTCGGTGCCGGACTGTTCCTCCCGCCGCTTCTGACCGGCCACGAGCCGAAGAACCAGTCGACGTACGTCAACGGCCTGCTGGGTGCGATCGTCGTGGTCACCGTCGGCGGGCTCGGCGGCATCTGGCTCGGCTCCAACGGCTACCTCGACGGCCAGCTCTGGTGGCTCCTCGGCAACGAGGGCCTGGAGTACCTGGAGGTCGGCAAGGTCTGGCAGGTCGGCCTCCTCGCCGGCTTCGGTGCGTGGGCGGTGCTCGCGATTCGGGGGCTGAAACCGCTGCTCGACCGCGAGCCCCTCTACGGGCTGGCGCACATGATCCTCTACGCCGGCGGGTCGATCGCGCTGTTGTTCACTGCCGGCTTCATGTTCACGCCCTCCACCAACATCGCCGTCACCGAGTTCTGGCGGTGGTGGGTTGTGCACATGTGGGTCGAGGGCGCCTTCGAGTTCTTCATCGTCGCCATCATCGGACTCACGCTGGTGTCGATGAACCTCCTCTCGCGGCGGAGCGCGGAGAAGGCCGTGATGCTCCAGGCACTCCTGGTGATGGGCACCGGCGTCATCGGCGTCTCCCACCACTACTGGTGGATCGGGATGCCGGATATGTGGGTGCCGATCGGGAGCGTCTTCTCGACGCTCGAGCTCCTTCCCCTGGTGTTCATCCTCTACGAGGCGCTGGGGCAGTACTCCGCGATGTCGGCTCGGGAGTTCCCCTACCGGCTGCCGTTCCTGTTCATCGTCGCCAGCGGCGTCTGGAACTTCGTCGGCGCGGGCGTGCTGGGGTTCTTCATCAACCTCCCGCTGATCAACTACTACGAGCACGGCACCTACCTCACGGTCGGCCACGCCCACGCCGCGATGTTCGGTGCGTTCGGGTTCCTGGCGCTGGGGATGGTGACGTATATGCTCCAGCTCTCGATCCGCCCCGGCCGGTGGGACGGCTCGTGGCTCCGTGCAGCCTTCTGGTGCTGGAACGTCGGGCTCGCACTGATGGTGTTCGTCTCCGTACTCCCGGTCGGGTTCCTCCAGTTGGAGGCGGTGTTCACCGGCGGGTACGACGCGGGCCGCAGCTTGGCGTTCTACAACCGGCCACTGATCCAGGACCTGTTCTGGGCGCGGCTCCCGGGTGACACGCTGATCATCCTGGGGACGGCAATCTACGCAGCGGACCTGCTCAGAAAGCGGTTCGTGCTCCGGCGCTCCGAGGACGACCCCTCGGTCGACGATATGGCGGTCGCCGAGGGCGTGCTGAGCGACGACTGAGCGTCGATATCGGTTCTCTTTCTGCGACCCGTCACCACGGCCGAGTGTTTATACCCGATCACGGGACCAGGCCCGACGTGATCTGAGAACGGCCCCGCGTCGGGCAGCGGTTGCTCGGCACGTCGACGCGGGGAGGAGTGTGCCGACTGTTCGCCCCGAGACTCCACCCTAAAACGACCGCGCCCTTCAATCCGCTTCCGCCTGCCCCGTCGGCATCGGCCCGTCGTACCCCTCGGGCACGTACGGACACAGCGGGTCGCTTTCGAGTGGGTCGCCGGTGTGGGCGTACGCGCGCGACCGACTCCCGCCGCAGACGTGTCTGAACTCGCAGGCGCCGCACTTCCCCGCCAGCGCGTCGGGGTCGCGGAGCGACCGGAACAGGTCGCTGTCGCGGTACAATTCCACTAAATCGCCGTCGCGGACCGACCCCGCGGACTCGGGGAGGAAGCCCGACGGGTATAGCTCTCCAGTGTGGCTCACGAACGCAAACCCGTCGCCGGCGGTGATCCCCAGCCGCCGGCCGATGCCGTCCTCCTCGGGCGCGTCGCTGGCGTCCCGGCGGCGCTGGATCGCGACCCGGCGGTACTGTGGCGCCTCGGTCGTCTTGATCCCGAACCGAGACTCCTCGTCGACGTCCGAGAGCCACGCCATGATCTCGTCGGCGCGCTCCGGATCGACCGGGTCGAGCAGCCGGCCACGACCCACCGGGACGAGGAAGAACACCGACCACAACACCGCCCCGAGGTCGGCGACCAGGTCGCGGAGGGCCGGAAGTTCCCCTGCGGTCGCCGCACAGACGGTGGTGTTGATCTGTAGCGGGATGCCGGCCTCGGCGGCCGCCCGCGCCGCTTCGACGGTCTGTTCGAAGCTGCCGGACTCGCCCCGGAACTCGTCGTGTGTCGCCGCCGACGCCCCGTCGAGGCTCAGCGCCAGCCGCCGGATCCCGGCGTCGGCGAGGTCGTCGACGACGGCCGGGGTGAGCGACGCGGTCCCGCTGGGCGTCAGTGTCATCCGGAGCCCCTGATCCGCTCCGTACTCGACCAGTTCGAGCAGGTCCGGCCGGGCCAGCGGGTCACCGCCGGAGAGCACCACGAGCTGGCCGTCGCCGAAGGAACCCGCAGAGTCAAGCAGCCGTTTCCCCTCCGCGGTCGTGAGCTCGTCCGGATGCCGCGCCGGTTGGGCGTCCGCGCGGCAGTGGTCGCAGGCCAGGTCGCACGCCTGTGTGACCTCCCACACCAGCACGAAAGGCCGGCGGTCCGTGTCGATCCGGCCGGGGTCCGGCGGAGCCGCGCCGCCGGTGTCGGCTCCGGTTGATCCCGGGGGCGACTCCGAACCGTGTCCGGTCGACGAGTGCGGCGGTGGTTCTGGCATCGTGTGTCGAGGGTAGGCCGCCCCGGTCCCAGACTCGCACGCCGAACGTGTTCGGTGTCGACTCCCTCTTCGCTCGATCTCCTTGTAACACGGAGCTTCCGCCGCCGAAGCGGCTGGAGGCGATCACGCCGACACTCCGTTCGACCTCGTCCTCGCGCGGGACACCGGCGGCGGGATGTGCGGGGCTGACCGGCACGGAGTCGAGACACCTCGCGGTTACCCCGGGTTCCGACTGGCCGTCTCCGGACTACAGCGTCTGTCAGACGGTCCCGAACTATTATTTCGATTGATTCCGAATCGCCGGCCGATGCCGACGTGTGAGAACTGTGGTTCGTTCGTCACAAGGGAGTACGTCCGGGTATTCGCCCCGAACGGTATGGACAGCCCGCGGGTCTGCCCCAACTGCGAGGACAAGGTTCGCGACGGCGCCGACGTCCGTGAGGCTCGCGCAACCAGACACTGACACTACGTAATTCGTCCCGACAGTCCGTATCAGGCGGCTTTTGGTGCTTCGTGGTCTCGTGAGCGTATGAGCAACCGGTCCGCGTTCCTCGACGGCGAGCGCCACGACGACGTCGCGCTGTTTCTCACCGAGTCGTACCTCGACAGCGAGGGCAAACTCCCGAAGATGGGCGAGACCGTCGACTCGGGGTACGTCCTCGTCGTGCCGGGCGACGACGGCCGGCGGGCGTTCGCCGCGGGCACGGGGATGGAGGCGATGGAGTTCGCCCGTGGCGCTATGGAGGCCCGCGGCCACGTCTCGCGGGACCTCGACGGCGGCGAGTGCCCGCAACGGGAGACCGACGCCGAGGCGTCCCACGAGGTCGAGTTCGTCTTCGCATTTTCGGAGAAACAGAACGAGGAGGTCGGCGGCCTCTACGCCCGCGGCGACGTGATCCACGCCTACGCCCACTGCGCCTGCGGCGCGAGCTACTCCGACAAGTGGGTCGTCGGCGAGGAGACCGAAACCGGCGTCCAGCCGGGTGGGTCCGAACCGGCCGAAGCGACCGAGTAACGCGGGCGATCGCGGCGCCGACAGCCGACACGAATCCGCCACGACCGCCAACGCGGGTGCGTCGCGACCGCCGGCAGACTCACGTCCGACGCGCCCAGACACGACGTATGACCGATACGGTCGATGTCACGGTTCGCTCCGGCGACGGCGAGGAGACCATCGCGGTCGAACGGGGACGAACCCTCAGAGACGCGCTCTTGGCGCACGACTTTCCGGTCTACGGGACGCTCTCCCGCCACGCCAACTGCGGGGGCCGGGGGCTGTGTGCGACCTGCACCGTCGAGGTGGATCCCGCGCCGGCGCCGACACACTGGCACGACGCCGCGGCCGTCCGGTTCGGGTACCCCCGGCTCTCGTGTCAGATCGCGGTCGAGGAGCCGCTGACGGTCCGGCTCCTCGACAAGTACGTCTGGGGACAGGTGTTGCCGCGGCGGGCGTCGGGCGGCGAGTGAGGTCGGGCGCCCGAAGACGCCCCGCGGGCGTCCGAGTCCGACCCGCTACTCGCCGCTGGCGTCTGCCTTCCCGCCGTCGGCCGCGTCTTCTGCTTCGACCGCCTCGGCGACCGCCTCGAACGCCCGGAGGATCACCCGCTTCGTGGTCGCCCCGTTCGTGGTCCAGTGGTGGGCGTAGTCGAGCATGTCGTCGTAGATGTCGGGTTTACACCCCGCGGCGCGGGGGTGGCCGCCGCCGTTGACGCGCCCCGCGACCTCGTGGGCGCGCTCGAAGCCCTCCGAGCCCCGGATGCTCGCGCTGCCGGCGGGCTTGACCACGACCGCCGCGTCGGCACCCTGCTCTCGCAACGCCTCCGCGACCTCGTTCTGTGAACACCGGCCGTAGGTCACGCCCACCGTCCAGGGGCCGACCCGCTTGAGTTCCGCCCGCGACACCGCGGCGTCGATCAACTCGTCCTTCTCGACCCGCCGGAGGTCGATGTACTCCGCCACGACCTCGGGGAGGTCGACACCGAACGTCCCGACCATGGTCACGTACTCCTCGGGGCTGGTCCAGTAGGCGTAATCGGCGAGGTCGTCGCTCCGTGGGTCCTCCTTCTGCCAGAGGTCGTGGTCGCGGGTGACCGCCGCGAGTTCGGTCCACTGGTCGCCGAAGTCGTAGTCGAGCGATCGGAGCGTCACGTCGGTGGAACACTCCTCGTCGGATTCGCCGACCACGAGGTCGACGCCGGCGTCGCGGACCGATTCGGCGGCCTCGTCGTCCCACTGGTGGTGGTCGTACCACGCCGTCGACTCGGCGAGGTCGACCGCGGCGCCGAGTTCGTCGGCGATCCAGTCGTACTCGTCGGGACAGAGGTCGCAGACGTAGAGGTCGATCCCTTCGGGAGCGTACTCCGCGACGTGTTCTAACGCCTCGTCGAGGGAGTAGGGGCCGGCACCGACCAGCGCGACCGTCGAGCGGGGGTGCTCGGCTTCCTCCCCGCCTTCGCTTTCGTCGTCGTCGGCGTCGCCGGCCGGCTCGTCCCACCGGTCGACCCGCTCGGAGACATCGTCCGCGAACGATCCCCACGACAGCGTCGCGTCGTAGACCTCCCGGAGCAGTGCCACACACCCCAGCCCGTCGGCGTCGGTGTCGGCGACGACGACGACCTCCGCGCCGTCGACCGCCGCCGCGACCCGCTCTTCGGTCCGGGATTCGTCGAGAGAGTCTGGGTAGAAGAAGCCGGTGCCGGGGAGCTGGGACTTCCGTGAGAGGGACAGTTGTCCGCTGTCGATGAGTTCGTCGTCCATACCGCTCCCGACGGCCGCCGGGGTGAAAACCGGCGCGGTTCGGGGGGCGGCGGGGCTATACCGCCCGGATAACCTCGCCGTCGGGTTCGATCGCGTCGACGTCGGAGTCGGACAGCGGCACCTCGACTTCGACCTCCACCAGGTAGTCCTCGTTGGCCAACTGGTCGTGGCCGAGCACGGTGTGACAGGGGTACGGTTCGTCGAACGTCTCCCAGTAGACTTCCTTGTACCCGTCGTAGTAGTGCTCGGCGGGATCGACGATGTGCGTCGTGACCTTCGCCACGTCGGCGAACGTCTTGCCGACGGCGTCGAGCAGGATCCCGACGTTCTCGTAGGCCTTCCGCGCCTGCGTCTCGATGTCATCGCCGACGACGTTCGAGTCGGCGTCCATGGCGACCTGTCCGGCCATATAGAACTGTCCGCCGTCGACGACCGCGTGGTTATAGCCGATCCCGCGGGCGTCCTTGAGCTCGGGTGGGTTGATCGCGTACCGGGTCATCGGGTTCCTTTCGCCGACGGCTCACAAAAAGCCGGACCCTCCGAGCGGCGGTACTGTTCGGCTAAGAGTGGGGTGGACGGGAGTGGGGGAGTGACGGCCTCGGAAGCCCCCTTCCAGTCCCGCCCGACGACGGATTCTCGATCAGCCATCGTTTATCTGAACGATGCTCCGAGCGACGGGTCGCCCGTGCCACCCCGCTCACATCGCCAGCGATCGGACGCCCCCCGCTCACCTCGCGAGCGCCCGGACGGTCTCCGCGAGCACGCCCGCCGCGGTCGCGCAGTCGTCCCAGTCGGTCCACTCCCGCGGCGAGTGGGAGGCGCCGTCGACCGACGGCGCGAACAGCAGCCCCACGTCGGTCGCCCCGGCCAGGTTCGCGGTGTCGTGGACCGCCGCGGAGTGGAGTCGGATCGCGTCGGCGTCCCGGACCGCGGCCGCGTCGTCGGCGGCCCCGAGACACCGGTCGGCCATCGGTGTCGGCGGGCTGGTCCGGTACCGGTCGAGGTCGGTGTCGACCCCTTCGGTCCGCTCCAGCCGCGCCAGGCTGGACCGACACCGATCGACCAGCCGGTCCATCGTCCCCGTGTCGGTGTCGCGGAGGTCCAACTGATATCGCACCGTGCCGGGGACGATGTTCCGGGCGTTCGGTTCGATGGTGCCCTGGCCGACGGTCGCGACCGCCGACTCCCTGCCGGCGGCGACCTCCTCGGCGGCGCGCTCGACGTCGAGCACGAACTCCGCGCCCGCGGTCAGGGCGTCGGTCCGCTCGTACATCGGTGTCGACCCCGCGTGGTCGGCCTCGCCCGCGATCTCGACCTCGCAGTTGGTGATGCCGGTGATCGCCTCGACCACGCCGACGTCCGCGCCCGCCTCAGTCAACCGGGTTCCCTGCTCGATGTGGAGTTCCACCCACGCGTCCCAGGTTTCCGGGTCGATCTCGTCGTCGCCGTGGAACCCGATCGCGTCGAGCCGTTCCCGGAGCGTGACGCCCTCGTCGTCGGTGAGCGCGAGCGCGTCGGCGGCGTCGCGGTGGCCGCCCGCCACGGACGACCCCAGCGTGCCGATCCCGAACCGGGCGCCCTCCTCCTCGGTGAACGACACGACCTCGATCGGGCGGTCGGGGGTGACGCCGGCGTCCTGCATGGCGCGCACACCCTCGAGCGCCGCGTAGGTCCCGAGCGGCCCGTCGAAGATCCCGCCACGGGGGACCGAGTCGAGGTGGCTGCCGAACGCCACGGGCGCCGCGTCGGGGTCGCATCCGGGCGGTGCCCACCGGCCCGCGACGTTGCCGACGGCGTCGACCCGCACGTCGAGGCCGGCGTCGCCCAGACGGTCGACGAAGCGTTCTCTGGCCTGCCGGTCGGTGTCGCTCCCCGTCAGGAGGGTCCGCCCCCGCCCCTCCGCGGCGTCGACCGCGCCGAACGCCGCGTTCGCCTCGATGTCCTCCCGGAGTCGCTCCTGGCTGATGTCCATACCACGACGCTGCGCGGCCGGGGTGATAAATCCGCGACCGTGGTGCGCCACGCGCGTGCTACCTCCCGTGCCGACTCACCCACGCCCGGGTGCCCCGACCGGCTCCTCCGGATCCTCGTCGGCGGCGAGTTGGCGGACGGTCAACACCGGAACGGGACAGGTCCGGACCACGCGCTCGGCCACCGACCCCACCAGAAACCGGTTCTCGCCGTGACGGCCGCGGGTTCCCATCGCGACCATATCCGCGTCGATCTCCCGGGCGTACCCGTCGACGACCGACGCCGGCCGCCCCGTCTCGATCTCGGTCCGTACCTCGCGGTCGGTGGCCGCCCGGACGGCTGCGACCGCCTCCTGGCCGCGCTCCAGGAGCGCCGTCCGCATCTCCGCCTGCAGGCGCTCCGGCGACGACGACACCTCCTCCTCGTCGACGACGTACAGGCAGTGGACCGCGGCGTCGAACCGCTCTGCGAGGTCGAGCGCCACGTCGACCGCGCGGCGTGCGCTCCCGGAGCCGTCGGTGGCGACCACGATGGTCTCGAACATACCCCGAGGTTGCGGCCGGTGGCGGATAAATACCGTCGACGGACCCCGATCGGACCCACCCGGACCCCGATCACTTCGAGGTGGCGTCGCTCCGGCGCTGCCGCCACCGACGGACCGTCCCCGCGACCGGATCGTCGCCGACCCGCGCGGCGAGCGCCACGCTCGCCCACCCGACGATCACGCCGGCGGCGACGTCGGTCGCCCAGTGGATCCCGAGATACATCGTCGAGAACACGATCGACGCCGCGAGGAAGGCCGCGACCGGGGTCCACCGCGGGTAGGTCCCGCGGAACCGGACGGCGACGAGCGCGACCGTCACCGACAACGACGTGTGCAGCGACGGGAACACGTTGGTGTTGGTGTTCACCTGCTGAACCAACAGTTGCGACTGCGGCCACGCAGTGTACAGCAGGGGGTCGACCAGTTCTGGCATGAAGTTCCGCGGGCCGTACGCCACGAACAGGACGTAACACACCAGCCCGAACCCGTAGTTCAGGATGTACGCCGTGAACAGCACGCGAACCGGCCGCGGGGTCCTCGTCAGGAGGTACGCGAGCACCGGGAAGACCAGGAGGAACGTGTAGCCGAAGACGTACACGAACCCGAAGTACGCAGTCAACGCCGGGGTCGCGATGCTCTGGATCGCCGCGACCAGCTCAGATTCGAGCAGGAAGATGTACCGCGTGATGTTGACGCCGATGAGCCACGACAGCTCCACCCCGATGTCGCGGACGACGCTGTTCACCGCCAGGACGCCCCCGAGTACCGCGAGCGTCGGCGCGACCGCCCGCAGGTTTCGGCGGAGCCGCCGGACATCTCCGGCGACGCGCCGCCGCAGGTCCCGCGTCGGTTCCGATCCGTGGCCGCCCGGCCCGCCGAGGAGGAGCCAGTATCCCAGCAGGTGTCCGGCGCCCACCACGAGCACAACCTGGAGGAGGACGTCGACGAGCGCCATCACGCACCCCGCAGCAGCCGGGCGTCGTCGTACTGGAACCCGGCGTCGCGGAACGCCGCCCGGGCGCGCTCGACGTCGACCTCCCCGCCGGATCCGATGAACGGCGCCACGGGGTTGCCGTCGTCCCAAGCGAGGTCCGAGGGCACCCAGTCGCCGTCGATCGGTGTCGCCGTGGGGCGGGCGTAGCCGTCGAACACCGCCGACACGAGGTGTTCGACATCGACGAGTCGGGCCAGCGTGTTCCGGAAGCGGGGGTTGGTGAACGGCTCCCGGGTTGTGTTGTACCCCAGGAGGTACGGGGCGTCCGCCCGCGAGATCACTAGTTCCAGCCCGTCGTCGCGTCCGATCCGCGGGACGGTGTCCGCCCCGACGGGCGTCCCGGTCACCTCGCTGTCGCCGTCGGCCACGACCCCGATCGCGGCGTCGTCGGAGCCGACGAACTGGACGACGAACCGGTCGTACGCCGGCGGGTCGACGCCGGCCGGCCGGTCGTCGCCCCCGGTGTCGCCGAGGAAGTGGTCCGGGAACACCTCCAGTTCGAGCGACTCCCGCGGCGTGTTCCGGACGAACTGGAGGGGGCCGCTCCCCACGGGCGGGATGTTGTTCGTGACCAGCGCCTCGGTGACCCGGCCGACCTCGATCCCGGCCATGGACGCCGGGTCGGTCCGGTCGGTCCAGACGTGCGCCGGGAGGATCGGCACCGTGAGCGCCCGGGTCGCGACCGAGGGTGAACAGTCGACGAACTGGATCGTCACGGCGGTGTCGGAGACGGCGTTGACCGCAGAGACCAGCCCCGCACGACCCTGGAACCGGGGGGCGGGGATCGGTGCGTCGTCGTCGGTCTCCCGGTTCTCGCCCGCCGACCCGAGCGAGGTGTCCGCGAGCAACGCGTAGGTGAACACCACGTCCGCCGCCGTCAGCGACTCGCCGTCGTGCCACGTCAGGTCCGGCCGTAGTCGGATCGTCGCCCGCGGCCCCTCGTCGGTCCGGTCGAACGTCCACGACGCCGCGAGCCACGGCTGCGCGCCCTCGCCCGTGACGTGGCCGAGCGAATCGTACAACTGGCCGGTCACGACCCCGGACCGTCGGTACTCCACCGACAGCGGGTTCAGGTTCTCCGTCGCGCGGCGGTCGGTCGTCGTCACGCGGAGCACGGATTCGCCGTCTTCGGTTGCCACCGCCGCGTCGGTCCCGGTCGCCCGCCGGAGCGACAGGTACCCCTGCGGCGTCTGCAGGTCGACGTCCCGCCAGTTCGTGTAGGTGTCGCGGCGGGCGGCGCGGATGTCGTCCGGGAACACGAGCGGAGTGAACGGCTGGGACCGCACGATCGACCGCTGGAGCTCCGCCACCGCCTCGCGGCGTTCCCGACCGGTGGTACGCCGCTGGGTCTCCAGGTACTCGTCCACGTCGAGGTCGACGAACCCGAACGGGTTCTGCCACCCCTGTGCGTCCGCGAACCGCGAGTGCAGCAGCGAGTAGAGCCCGTCGGGGTCGACGCTCCAACTGGGGCCACGGGCGAGGAACACGTCGAAGTCGTTGCCCACGAGCACCTGCCGAAGGAGTTCCTCCTCCGACACCGGCACCACCTGCGCGTCGAGCCCGACCTCGCCGTACCACGCCGCGATCGTTCGCGCCGCCTGCAACGCGAAGGGATCGGCGTCCGCGGGCAGCGTCTTGATCCGCAGCGACACCTGCCTCATCGAGTTCCAGCCGGCGATCGAACGGGCACGCCGGAGACACCCGGCGGTACCGACGGTCGTCCCCGCCGCGAGCGTGCCGAGTACGGCACGACGGCGGACATTCGGCCCGTTCACCGACCGTGTCATACCCCCTGGATAGCCGGAGGACCGTAATAGCGCTTGGGTCTCACGATCCGACACCGGGCGCGACACCGCCCCTCGGGCGGATAGCACCCCGGACGGATCGAAACGGACGGTATATTACGGCCGACGACGAGCGTGAAGTATGATGCCCTCCCCGCTGTCGATCCGGGGACTCCTCGCCACCCTCGTGGTGGTGTCGGCGGCCACGCTCGTCGTCGGGTACGTCGAGGCCGAGCGGACGAGCGACCGGATCACCGGCGACCCGGCGGTCGAGGACGCGTTCCGGACCGGGGACGCATCCGCGGTCGTCGATCCCCGGCCGAACGGGACGGTCGTGGCGACCGACTCGAACGCCTTCGTGGCCGACGAGACCGACGCCCCCCGTGCCCAGGCCGAACTCGTCGCGTTCGGCCCCGACGGCCGCATCGACTACTACGAGAACAGCCACACGCGCTACTGGGACGTCGACCCCGTCTCCGGCACCGACGCGACCGTGGAATTCGTCTACGCCGACCACCTCACTGCCGAGGAGTGCGGCGGCGACACGGTCTGTACCCGGAACGGCGTCGAGCGCGTCAATCTCTCTACCGGCGACCGGACCGACGTCTTCAGCCGGATCACCCCGGGCAAACACTCCACGCGGTGGCACGACGTCGACCGGATCGACGACCACCGCCTGCTGGTGGCCGACATCGACCGGGACCGCGCGTTCGTCGTCAACGTCACGACGGGGCTGACCGAGTGGTCGTGGAACGCCCAGTCCGACTACGACACCGCCTCGGGCGGTCCCTTCCCGGAAGACTGGACCCACATCAACGACGTCGAACACGTCGCGATCGACGGCCGGGACGCGGCGATGCTCAGCCTCCGCAACCAGGATCAGGTCGTCTTCGTGGAGTTCGAGCGCGGGCTGGTGCCCTCGTGGACGCTCGGTGCCGACGGCGACCACGACACGCTCTACGAGCAGCACAACCCCGACTTCATCCCGCCCGAACGCGGCGGCCCGGCCGTCCTCGTCGCCGACTCGGAGAACAGCCGGATCGTAGAGTACCAGCGGGTAGAGGGATCCTGGGAGCGGTCGTGGACCTGGAGCGACCGCCGGCTGCAGTGGGCCCGCGACGCCGACCGGCTCCCCAACGGCCACACCCTCGTGACCGACTCCAACGGTGACCGCGTGCTCGAGGTCGACACCGAGGGAGGGGTCGTCTGGACCGCCTCGATCGGGTTCCCCTACGAGGCCGAGCGGCTCGGTACCGGCGACGAGAGCGCGGGCGGCCACAGCGCGGCGTCGCTCGGGCTCGAATCGCGGTCGGCGCCGGACGCGGACGTGGCCGGCCTCGCGCTCCCGCCGACGGTCGCGAACGCGGTCTCGTACGTGTTCCCGCGGTGGGTCGGCGCGATCGAGGGAGTCGCGCTCGCTATCCTCCTCGTCACGACCCCCGCGTGGCTGTTCGTGGAGTACCGCCGATCCGGTGTCGACATCGGTGTCAGATCGCCGTTCACGATCGAGCGAAAATGACCGGTGAGTGCACCGAAGACGGGGCTGCCGGACGCGGCCGCGTCGGTTCCGCCGTGCGGCGCCTCGGCTCCGCGGTCCCGGTCGACGCCCGCGACCGGGTGTGGCTCGCGCTCGCCGTTCTCCCTGGCGTCGTCGCGGTCGCGGTCTACCTCGCCACGAACCCGTACCCGGCCCACGGCGCGGGGCTGTACACGAAGATCGCGGGCGAGATCCTCGCCAACGGCTACGCCCCGCCCGCCCGGATTCCCGGCTACACTGCCGCCGGCGTCCCCTTCGCGTACCCGCCGCTGCAGTTCTACGTCTTCGCTACCTTGCTCGACCTCGGCGCCGACCCGCTCGCGGTCGCGCGGTTGCTCCCGGGGCTCGCGGTCGTCGCCTGCCTGGTCCCGGTCTACCTGCTCGGTCG
>UEZD01000004.1_pt1 | contig 16385 bp, 11 predicted proteins | sample 1903811 | NCBI WGS metagenome assembly UEZD01 (sample SAMEA4776353, study PRJEB27445) | saltern metagenome | biome: Hypersaline environment; feature: solar saltern; material: Pellet | place: Spain | collected 2012-08 | depth 0 m | reverse complement strand
GGCGAGCGGATCGGGCGCGTCGCCCAGAAAGAGCAGGTAGGGTGTCTGGATCATCGCGGTCTCCCTCGTTCGGGGGCAGTCTAACGCGACGTGCGGGAAATGCATCGCAAAGCTCCCGCACAGCGCGCGCTGCGCGCAAGATCCTCCCGCCAGCGCCCGCTTGCGCGGCATCCTGCCCCGCCGGGGCCGCCGCCCGCCGGGGCCGCCTCACAAAGCTGCACGATGCGGCGGCGCGGCGAAACACTCTTGCGCGCGCGGGGGCGATCCACTAGCCCGCGGAGGGAATTTCCGCATCCTGACAGACGAGGGACACCCGCATGAGCTTCACGATCCCCCCCGCGCCGCCGGCGCGTCCCAACCGCTGCCAGCTCTTCGGCCCCGGCTCGCGGCCGGAACTCTTCGAGAAGATGGCCAAGAGCGACGCCGACGTCATCAACCTCGACCTCGAGGACTCGGTCGCGCCCGACGACAAGGACGCCGCGCGCAAGAACGTCGTGGACGCGATCAACGACGTGGACTGGGGCGCCAAGACGCTCTCGGTGCGGATCAACGGGCTCGACACGCCCTACTGGCACAAGGACGTGGTCGAGCTGATCGAGGGCACGAAGGGCCGGCTCGACCTGATCATGATCCCCAAGGCGGGCTGTGCCGGCGACATCTACGCCGTCGACGCGCTGGCCACCGCCGCCGAGGCGGCGAGCGGGACCTGGGGGGCGACGACCCCCGAGGAGCGCGACGCGGTCATGTACGCGGTCGCAGACCGGATCGACGACCACCACGAGGAGCTCGCGGAGACGCTCACCCGCGAGGAGGGCAAGCCGATATCCTCCAGCCGCGCGGAGGTCGGACGGGCCGCGGAGCTGTTCCGCTTCTTCGCGAGTTTCGCGCGGACGGCGGCGGGCGAGACCCTCCCCTCCAGCGACCCCGAGACGGTCACCTACACCGTCCGGGAGCCGCTGGGTGTCGTCGCGTTGGTCACCCCGTGGAACTTCCCGATCGCGACCCCGACCTGGAAGCTCGCGGCCGCCATCGCCACGGGCAACACCGTGGTGTTCAAACCCTCCTCGGAGACGCCGATGATCGCGCGGGCGTTGGTCGAACACCTGGAGGCGGCCGGCCTCCCCGAGGGCGTGGTGAACCTCGTGGTCGGCTCGGGGTCGACCGTCGGCGACGAGATCCTCACCGACGAGCGGATCGACGGGGTCTCGTTCACCGGCTCCACCGACGTGGGACGGCACATCGCCGAGACCGTCGCCGGGCGCGGCATCCCCATCCAGACCGAGATGGGCGGGAAGAACCCGCAGGTCGTCCTCCCCGACGCCGACATCGAGGCGGCAGCCGACGCCGCTGCCGCCGGCGCGTTCGGGCTGACCGGCCAGGCGTGTACCGCGACCAGCCGGCTCGTCGTCCACGAGGCGGTCGTCGAGGAACTCACCGACGCCGTGGTCGCGCGCGCCGAGGACATCCAGACGGGTCCGGGGATGGACGACCCCGACATGGGGCCGGCGGTCTCGGCCGCCCAGGACGAGACCAACTTCCGGTACATCGAGGTGGCCGAAGACGAGGGCGCGACACTCCTGACCGGCGGCAGCCGCCCCGACGGCCGGGGCGACGACGCGGGCTACTTCGTCGAGCCGACCGTGTTCACCGACGTGGTGTCGGACATGCGGATCGCCCAGGAGGAGGTCTTCGGGCCGGTGCTGTCGATCCTCTCGGTCTCGGACTTCGAGGAAGCCATCCGCGTCGCCAACGACGTGGAGTACGGGCTGTCGGCCAGCCTCTTCACCAGTGACATGGCGTCGGCGCGGCGGTTCACCGAGGAGATAGAAGCCGGCGTCGTCAAGATCAACGGCACGACCACCGGGTCGCAGATCCAGATGCCGTTCGGCGGCATGAAGGCGTCGTCGTCGGAGACGCAGAAGGAACTCGGCCACCGCGCCTACGAGTTCTACACGCACAAGAAGGCGGTCTACCGGACGGACCCGTGAGGGCCCGACCGCCCGGCACCCGCGCATCGCTCGGCCGACCGACGGACGGACACGACACCTGATACCCGTGAACCAGCGCATCGAAGCGACCGGCACCGAACTGTACTCCAAACGCGACGTCGAGCGGCACCTGGACCTCCCGGCGGCGCTCGATGTCGTCGAGACGACGTACGCCGAGGGCGCACGCGGCCGCGTCCTCAACCCGGCGAAATCGACGATGCACTTGGGCGACGACGGCGGGTGGCCGGGGGCGAACGCCTTCTCGATCGGGATGCCGGCGTACGTCGACTGGCTCGACGTCGCGGGGACGAAGTGGGCGGTCGCGACCTGGGACGCCGAGGTGTCGCCGCCGATCAGCGCGAAGATCCTGCTGTTCGACCTCGACCGGGGTGCGTTCACCGCGATCCTCGAAGGGATGCACCTCACGGGCGTCCGGACCGCGTTGCAGTCGGTGGTCGGGTTGCGGCACCTGCGTCCGGAGCCGCCGGAGTCGGTCGGGGTCTTCGGCGCGGGGTTCCAGGCGCGGTTCCAACTGCAGGTGATCGACGAACTGGTCGACGTCGGGACGTTTAGGCTCTACGACGTGGCCGACGGGCGGGCGGCCGACCTCGCGGCCGACCTCGCGCCGGGGATGGCGGCCGACGTCGTCGTCGAGAACACGCCACAGGCGGCCGCCGACGCCGACGTCGTCGTCACGGTCACCGACTCGAAGACGCCGGTCCTCGAGGAGTCGTGGCTCCCGCCGGACGGGTTGGTGATCGCGCTGGGGTCGTACCGTGAACTCCCCGACGAGACCGTGCTCGGGGCCGACCGGATCGTGGTGGACCACACAGAGCAGTGTCTCCAGCGCGGCGCGCTGTCGGATCTGGCCGGGCGGGGCGAGGTGACCGCCTCGGACCTGGATACGACCATTGGCGAGGTCGTAGACTCCGAGGACACCCACCCCGCACCCCCGGACGAACGCGTGCTTTTCGTGCCGATCGGGCTCGGGTCGCTGGACATCGCGCTCGCGGAACACCTCCGGACCGACGGGATGGGCGACGGCGGTGTCCGGCGGTTCGAGTTCCGGTAACCCTTCCGACTGGCCCGGGGAGGAATTTTTTCGACAGTCGTAACCGTTGATTCAACCCGCCCCTCGTCGCACGGATCCGATACACACTCAAGGGAGACCGTCGACCTCCCCGTGTGCACACCTACGACACGATCGTTCTCGGAGTCGGGGGGATGGGCAGCGCCGCGGCGTACCACCTCGCAGCGCGGGGCCAGGACGTTCTGGGCATCGAGCGCTTCGACATCCCGCACGCACAGGGCTCGTCACACGGTATCACCCGGATCATCAGGGTGCCGCTGTTCGAGGACTCGGGGTACGTCCCGCTGGTCCAGCGGTCGTTGGAGCTGTGGACCGAGCTGCAGGAGTCCTACGGCCGACAGCTGTTGTATCAAACCGGCACCATCGACTTCGGGCCACCGGACAGCGAGGTGGTCCGCGGCTCCGAGCGGTCGTGTGCGGTGCACGACCTCGACCACACCACCCTGACAGGCGAGGAGTTGACCGCGCGGCCGGGCGGCCACGACGTGCCCGACGACTACCGGGCGATCTACCAGCCGGACGGCGGGTTCCTCCACTCGGATCAGTGCATCGTGGCCCACGTCTCCGAGGCCCACGACCACGGGGCGACCATCAGGGCCCGCGAGGAGGTCACGGGGTGGACGGCCGACGAGTCTGGCGTCCGGGTCGCCACGGACCGCGGAGAGTACGCCGCCGACACGCTGGTCGTGACCGCGGGCGCGTGGACCGGCCGGCTCTGCCCGGCGGTGTCGGAGTACCTCACGCCCGAGCGTAACGTGCTCGGGTGGTTCCAACCCACAGACCCCGCACAGTTCGACCGCGAGAACTTCCCGGTGTTCGTCGCCGACGTCCCCGAGGGGAACTTCTACGGCTTCCCGACGTTCGAGGTGCCCGGGTTCAAGTTCGGGAAACACCACCACCGCGAGGAGACCGGGAGCCCCGAGGAACTCGACCGGGAGCCGACCCGCGAGGACGAGGCGATCCTCCGGTCGTTCGCCGAGAAGTACATGCCCGCCGGTACCGGGCCGACGATGCGGCTCTCGGCGTGTATGTACACTAACACGCCCGACCGGGACTTCATCCTCGACGTTCACCCCGACCACCCGAACGTGGTGCTTGGAGCGGGGTTCTCGGGCCACGGGTTCAAGTTCGCGTCCGCGGTCGGCGAGGTGCTCGCCGACCTCGCAACCGGAGGCCGGACCGACCACCCCACGGAGATGTTCGAGCTCTCGCGGTTCGAGTGAGCACCGGACGCGAACCCGATCGGAGCCCGGCGCCACGCTGCCGACGGGGTGCAGAAAACCTGCAGTGAGCAAAACAAATATATACTTTTATTTCGTCGAACGGAATGATGACGGAACAACAGCCGGTAGAGCTTCGATTCTGTTCACAGGAGGAGGGGCTCGAAGCCGGTCTCGCGGACATGGACCGGTGTGTCGAGACGATCGATTACGTGTTCGAGTTGTACAACGACGGCCGCGTGCTGATGGGCAATCCGGGGCACGACATGCACGGTCACGTGACCTCCTTTCCGGGCAACCTCTCGAACGCGGAGGGGTTGGAGTCCGGCCCGGACCGGCGGTTCAGCGCGATGCCGGCGTACGTCGGCGGCGACATCCACAAGATGGGGATCAAGTGGTACGGCTCGAACATCACGAACCCCGGAGAGCGGGGGCTGCCGCGGTCGATCCACACCATCACCCTGAACGACCCGCTGAGCGGCAAGCCGGAGTTCCTGATCGACGGCCAGGTCGCGAGCGCCATGCGGACCGGGGCGGTCGCGGGCGTCGGCGCCGCACGGATCCAGGGCGACCGCGCGACCACCGCGACCGTGATCGGCCCGGGCGTGGTGGGACAGACCTCGGCGCTCGCGCTCGACGCCGCGTTGGACGCCTTAGAGACGATCCGGATCCACCACCCCGAGGCGTGGAAGGCCGAGGCGTTCGCCGAGGAGATGGCCGACGACGTCGACGCGGAGATCGAGCCGGTGAGTTCCCCCAGCGATGCCGTCACGGGATCCGACGTGACGGTCGTGGCCGCGACCGGGAGTCCACCCCCGAAGATCGAGGCGTCGTGGCTGAAAGACGACTGTCTGGTGATCCCGCTCGGGGACCTTCGAGCCCCGATCTCGGCGTTCGACGAGGACCTCGTCTTCTGTGACATCCGGCGGAACACCCTGGAGTTCGCGGCGCACATGGACTGGCAGGTCATGAACGCGTTAGCTGCGGCCGTCGACGACGGGGTCGGCCTCGACCTCGAGGAGTCGGAGCTCCGGGCCCTCCACGAAGTTGTGGGCGGGGAGGACACCGCACCGACCGAGGGACGCTCGGTACTCTACTCGCCGGGGCTCCCGATGGAGGACGTTGCGTGGGCGACCCGCGTCTACGAGAACGCCGTCGAGCAGGACCTGGGACAGACGCTCACGATGTTCGAGGAGCCGTACTTCAGCAAACCGTACTGACGACAGGTCGGATCCGCGCCGGCAAACCCGACGGCGAACGGGTACCCGGCAGGGTTCCTCGGGTCGAGCTGCGAAATTCGTACAATAGTTGTTATTATCTGCTTCGATCACTCAGACTGTTATGAGAAAATACGATCCAGTACGGTCAGAATCGAGTTTCGTCGGAATATCACCAAAATACTAAGTTATTTTATATACATACTGATACGATATTCAGTGGCTCTGCTGGACCACGGAATTGAACACCTTTTCAATATAAGGTCCACTATCGTATTCCCGGGAGCGGAACCTACGCGTATGCGCCACCAACACCTCGGACTCGTCCTCACCGTGGCGGGAGCGGCGCTGTTCGGCACGCTGGGCATCTTCGGGAAGGTCGCTCCGACTGTCGACCTCTCGACGGCGACGCTTCTCGGCGCGCGGTTTGCGGGGGCGACCGTGATCTTCTGGGCGTTGCTCGCGGTTTCGGGCCACGGGCGACTTCGATCCACACGGCTGTTCGCCGCGGAGGTCGGGCTGGGCGCCGTCTACGGTGTGATGTCCATCGCGTACTTCGAGGGGTTGGCGTGGCTGTCGGCGGGGGTCGCCGCACTCTTACTCTTCACCTACCCGGTCCAGGTGACGCTGGGGTCGGCCGTGGTGCTCGACGAGCCGGTGACGGTGCCGAAGCTTCTCGCCTTGGTCGCGGCGGTGTCGGGGGTCGGACTCGTGATGGAGGGCGGGGCCGAGTTCGCACTCGCCGGGGCGGCACTCGTCGGTCTCGCCTCGCTGTGTTACACAGTGTACGCCATGGGGACCCGGGTGTTGATGGCTGATATGCACCCGCTGGTCCACGCGGCGCACACCTTCCTCGGTGTCACGGCGACCGTGCTCGGGTACGGAGCGGTGACCGGCGCGCTCTCGGTCCCGGCGACGCCCGCGGGGTGGTGGCTGATCGCGGGGATCACCGTGGTCGGCACGGTCGTCCCGATCCTGCTTTTCAGTGCGGGGCTGGCCCGGATCGAGGCCAGTAGGGCGAGCATCGTGAGTACGAGCGAGCCGCTGACGACCGTCGGCCTCGGGATCGTCCTCCTGGGTGAGGCGTTCACGGTCGCGATCGGGTTCGGCGCGGCGCTGATCCTGTCGGGGGTCGTCCTCACCGCACCGGGCGTCGAGCGCGCGGTCCGCCGCCGACTCCCCGACCTCGGCGCCGACCGAACCCCCGGGAGGGAGGGATGAGCGACGTCACCGCCACGATCCGGCTGGAGTCGCCCACGCTCGCGCTGACCGAGGCGGTGGCTCACGACCCGACCGCGACCGTCCGACCCGTCGCCGGTGCGGGTACCGTCCCCGACTCCGACCGGTACCTGTTCACGGTGCGGTCGGCGGACTTCGGCCGGTTCGAGGACGGTCTCCGAGGGGACGGGACGGTCGCGTCGTTCGACCGGGTCGTCCCCGGCGACACGGAGTCGGTGTACAGTTTCGCGTACACGCCCGCTGCGACCCTGTTTTCGCCCGCGATCGCGGCGGTCGACGGCGTCTCCCGGGAGTGGATCAACGACGGCACCGCGTGGACGGTCCGCGTCTGGCTCCCCGCGCGATCCGGGTTGTCGGAGCTACAGACCTACGCCGCCGACAACGGGATCGAGTTCACGCTCGAAACGGTCACCGACTACGCCGCCCCCGTCGGCCCCGACTCCGGGCTGACACCGAAACAGGAGCGGGCGTTGGAGGTCGCGCTGGAGCGCGGCTATTTCGAGGAGCCGCGGGGCGCGACCCTCGAAGACGTCGCGGCCGAACTGGGGATCACACAACCCGCTGCGGGGGGGCGGCTCCGGCGAGGGCTCAAGCGGCTGGCCGTCGCAGCCACCGACGACGCGGGTGGGGAGTAGCGCAGCCGGCCGCGACGCCGCTCACACTCACTCCGGGGCGAACAGCCGCTGTTGGACCAGTTGTGCGACGCCGGTCAGGTGGGCCTGCCCGAACACCGCGACGAGCAGGGCGCCGACCGAGTTGAACATAGTGTCGCGGACTGTGTCGTCGAGGCCGTGTTGGGCCAGCGGCATCGCGACGCCTGTCGCCTCCGCGACGACGTCGAGGCCGAACTCGAACAGCTCCCAGACCACGCCGAACGACAGCACGATCACGAAGATGTAGACGAAGACGAACCGCCGGGGGACGTGGATCTCGTCGCTGTGGAGGTCGACCGCGCGGGCGGTGGTGTACCCCGCCGCCGCGATCAGCGACGCCGACATGGCGTGGGTGATGTTGTCCCAGAAGAAGATCCGGGTGTAGAGTCCCGCCGACCCGAGCGTGTGGAGGAACACCGCGGTGGTGATCCACAGCCCGAGCCACGGATCGAGCGGCAGGTCGTAGTTTCGTTCCAGCACCGCGGGGAGAAACGTGATGACAAGCGTGACGCTGCCGTTGATGATCGCCTTCGGCTGTCCGACGACGACGCCGTACGCGACCAGTGCAGCCAGGGCGACCTGCATCCCACGTGTGAGGCGCTGTTGGGTCCGTCCCGACGGACGGGGCAGCAACGTCATCGGCGCACCATCCGTCGGATCGCCCGCCAGAGCCACTGGTCCCGTCGTCTGAAGTAGCCGTCGAAGAGGAGCCCCGCCACCACGCCGGCGAGCGTGACGTAGAGCCACTCCATCATGAGCGTCTCGTTGTCGACGAGGTAGTTGGTCCCCAGGAAGTTGTCGGCGTTCCACCGGAACACCGTCCACGCCGCGACCGCCGCCAGCGTCGTCAGGACGACCAGGACGACAGCGAACCAGTGAGTCACCCGCAGCGTGGTGAACGTGTGGAGCTCGACGACCACGAGCAGCGCGAGCGCCGCGAGCGACAGGTAGGTGGCGAACGTGCCGAGCGTCCCACCGAAGAGTCCGCGGACCAGGATCGGCAGCAGCGACAGCACCAGGAGCTCCCACGGGAGCATGACCCGCCACTCGCGGTGGGCGACCGGCGGCAGCAGGACGACGGCGCCCACGAACGCGGTGAAGAGTGTCCACCCGTAATCGAGGTCGAGGACGCTGTTACCGAACACACCCACGAGGACGACGACGAGCGCCCACGCGATGACGGCGTTCGCGCGGCCGTCCCGGAACAGTCGGTCGAACGCGTCCCGGAGTGCGGCAGCCTCCCCGTTCCCGCCCGGATCCTGTGTCCCATCGCCCATTTGGCGAACGGTGGCGGGAGCGAGTCATAAACCCAGCGGCGGTCCGCCGCCAGAACATTCGTGAGTTGACACGAACGATTTACAACCGTGGAACCGTGGATAGTGGGTATGTACCCGTCGAGTCCCCGTTCGATCCAGGTTGCGGTGGTGGGGAACGGGCGGGTCGAGGACGCCCTCTCGGGGTGGCACGGCGACACCGTCCTCGAAGTCGAGTCGGTGGCGCCGTCGGCGGTCACCGACGGGTTCGACGGCGGCGGACTCGACCCCCGTCGGACCGACTGCGTGGTCGTCGACGGTGCCGCAGACGGGGTCGACGCGATTGCGACCGCCGAGCAGTGTGAGCGGCGGGACGCGGACGTGTCGGCCGTGGCGCTCACCGATGGGTGGGACGAGGACTGCGTCGCCGACGCCTTCGCAGCCGGCGTCGCCGAGGCGCTTCCCGGCGCGCTTCTCGAGTCGGACCCGGAGGAGTTGGTCGAGCGGGTCGTCTCCGCGGCGGCCGGGGGGGCCGACCGGCGACGACCCACGGAGCGGGACCGCGTCCTGCGACGGCTCCACGACTTCACCGAACGGATCCAGTCTGCCGACACCCGCGCGGCCGTGCACGCGACAACCGTCGAGGCATTGCGGTCGGTGCTCGGGGTCGACGCCCCCGCGTGTTGGGTGGCGAGCGGCGACGGCAGTCTGACGCCGGCCGGCGGGCGGACGGCCGCCTGGCGGTCCGCCGAGTGCCCGGACGAGCCGGCGACCTTCGGTCCCGAAGACCCCGCGTACACCGCCTACGACGACCGTGAGACCGTGGCCGTCGGGGCGGACAGCACGCGGGTTCCCGACGCCGCGGCCGGTGCGGTGTTCGTTCCGCTGGGTGTCCACGGGGTGCTCGGTGTCGGCACTCACGACCCCGAGGTCGGCGACGTGACGCGTTCGGCCGTCCGGATCCTGGCGCGCCACGCCGGCGTCGCACTGGATCGTGTCGACGACCGAGCGGAGCTCCGTCGGAGCGAACGGCGGTTCCGGCTCATCGCCGACCGGATCGACGAGGTCATCTTCCTGTCGGAACCGGACTTCTCGGAGGTGTTCTACGTCAACGACGCGTACGCGGCGGTGTGGGGCGAACCCGTGTCGGCGCTGTACGACGACCCGCGGAGTTTCGTCGACGCCATCGACCCGCGGGACCGGGACTCCTTCGAGGCCGAGTTCGCGGCGATGCTCGACGACATCGACCGCGGCGAGCCCGACGACCGGTACGTCTTCGAGTACCGGATCCGCCCCGACCCCGACGAGGTACGGTGGGTTCGCGCCACGGGGTACCCGATCCGGCCCGAGGGTGGCGACACCCGGTTCGTCGGCATCGTCGAGGACGTGACCGAATCCCGGGAGCTGGAGGCGGCCTACCGCGGGGTCTTCGAGAACGTCTCCGACGGCCTGGTGATCCACCACCCCGAAACCGGGGAGATCGTCGACGCCAACGACCGGTTCTGCGGCATGAACGGGTACGACCGCGAGGAGCTCGTGGGGGAGACGATCGACGTCGTCACCGCCCCGGACTACACCTACGAGCGTGCGGCCGAGCGCATCCGGGCGGCCCGCGAGGAGGGGCCGCAGCTGTTCGAGTGGCGGAACCGGACCAAGGACGGCGACACGTTCCCGGTGGAGGTCCACCTGAGTGTCGTCGAGATCCGCGGCGAGGAGCGCGTGCTGGGGAGCGTTCGGGACATCTCCGACCGGAGACGCACCGAACGCCGGTTGAGCGAAGTGCTCGACAGAATCGACGACGCGGTCTACATCACGCCCGCCGACAACCTCGGCGACGCCGACAGGGGACCGGACTACCTGAGCGCGGGGTACGAGGAGATCTGGGGGCAGCCGCTCGACGACATCCGGGACCGGTACGAAGACGGGTTCTTCGACACCATCCATCCGGACGACAGGGAGGCGTACCGGTCGTTCGTCGAGGGGATGACCGCCGACGTGGCCGGCGGTGCGCCGGCAGACACCTACGACACCGAGTACCGCATCGAACGCCCGGACGGCGAGGTCCGGTGGGTCCGGTCGGAGTACTACCCGATCGAGTGGGGGACGGGCCCGTTGCGGATCGTGACCGTCAGCCGCGACATCACCGAGCGGAAGCGGACCCGGCGTACCCTCCGGACCATCGCCGAACGGGTCGACGAAGCCATCTACATGTCCTCGCCGGACAAACGCGAGGTGTACTACGCGTCGCCGTCGTTCGAGGAGTTGTGGGACCTGCCGATCGAACGCGTCTACGAGGACCCACAGGCGTTCATCGACCGGGTACATCCGGACGACCGGGAGTGGTTCGAGGAGGAGTACGACCGGATCCGGGCGGACCTCACACAGCCGGATCGGGAGCCGCAAGACACCTACGAACTCGAGTACCGGGTCCGCCACCCCGACGGCGAGGTCCGGTGGATCAGCGTCCGCGGCTACCCGGTGTTCGACGGCGCGGGCGGCGTCGACCGGTGGATCGCGGTCAACCGTGACGTGACCGACCGCAAGGCCCGCGAGCGCCGGATCGCGTCGTTCGACGAAGCCACGGAGGACCTCACCACCACGGACTCGGCTGCGGCGGCGGCCGAGACAGCGGTCGCCGCGGCCCGAGACATCCTGGAACTCCCGGCCGTGGGGGCGTTCCTCTACGACGAGGACGCGGGCGTGCTCCGACCGGAGGCGCTTTCGGGGGCGCTCGACGACGCCGGCGTGGATCCGATCGACCCCGACGCGGGCCGGATCTGGTCGGCGTTCGCGACCGGAACCGTGACCGCCCCGGGAGACGACAGGAGCGGCGACGACGATGCGGGGCCGCTGTGTGACCTCGCGGCGTGGCGGGCGATCCCGCTCGGAACCCACGGCGTGTTGGTGGTCGGTTCGCCCGAGGGCGCCTTCGAGTCGGGGACGATCCAGACGGCTCACGTGCTCGCGGCGACGCTCGAAGCCGCCCTCGCACACCTTCGCGGGCAGCAGCAGCTCGCCGACCGGGAGCGCGAACTCCGGACTCAGACCGAACGCGCGGAGCGGCTGGACCGGATCGCCCGACTCACCCACCGGGTCGAGGCCGCGATCACCGACGCGACCACGCCCGGCGAGGTCGAGCGGGCGGTGTGTGACCGGCTCTCGGACTCCGGACCGTACGACCTGGCGTGGATCGGCGGCGCCGAGGTCGGGTCCGACCGGCTGACTCCCCGGGCCGTGTCGGGCGCCCCCACGGGGTACGTCGACGCGATGCGGCTCGGCCCGACCGACAGCGGCGCCGACCCGCACCCCGCGGTCGAGGCGTGGCGGACCGACGACCCGCGGGCGGTCAACTCCCTGGTCGGCGGCGGCCCGTCGGGCGAGTGGCGTCGGCACGCCCTCTCGGAGGGGTATCAGTCGGTGTGTGCGGTCCCGCTGACGTACGGCGGCGTCACCCACGGGGTGTTGACCGTCGGGACCGACGCGCCCAACTCCTTCGGGGACCGCGAGCGGGAGACGCTCGCACAGCTCGGGGCGTCGATCGCGAACGCGCTCGCGGCGATCGAACGGCGCCGGGCGCTGGAGTCGGACGCGACGGTCGAACTGGAGTTCAGCGGGCCGGGGGAGTCGCTGGCGTTCGCCCGCGCGGCCGCCGCCGCGGACTGTCAGGTGGGCCTCCAGCGGACCGTCGCCGCACAGGACGGCCCGGTGAGCGTCTACTTCAGCTTCGAGGGCGACGTTCCCGACGACGTCCCGGAGATCGCACGCCGGACGCTTCCGGGGTCCGTCGAGGTCGTCGACGACGAGGGCACGGTCGTGGAGGAGCGGACCGACGAGTGGTTCGGCGCTCCCCTGGCGGAGTACGGCGGGATGATCCGCGACGCGGTCGCCGACCCCGAGACGACGACGATCACCGTCGAGGTCCCCCAGGAGACGGACGTGCGGTCGTTCGTCGAGCGGCTCCGGGACGTCGCCCCCTCGTTGGAGTTGGTCGCCCGGCGACAGCACGGGACGCAGGACCGGACGCCCGCGGAACTCGGTGACACGCTCGCGGACGCGCTCACCGACCGGCAGTTGGAGGTCGTGCGAACCGCGCTGTCGGCCGGGTACTTCGAGTGGCCCCGGGAACACGACAGTAGCGAAGTCGCGGGGCGGCTCGACATCACCCAGCCAACGTTCAACAAACACCTCCGGATCGCCGAGCGGGAGACGTTCGAGCTCCTGTTCGGCGGCGACGAGTGAGCCACAGGACGGCTATCCGAGCGACTCCCCCCGTTCACGCCCAGCGCAACCCCGCTTGCACCGGGAGGCGGGACGGGATCACTCCCGCGACCCCACCCACAGCGCCGACGGCGGCGCCCCGACGAGCGCTTCGAGCGCCATCGCGCGCAACACGCCCACCGACCGGAGCGGCTCCGCCGCCGGCACCGGGTGGTCCGCCCCGGTCGCAACGCGTTCGAGGGCCGCAAACCGCCTGGCGCGGTCGGCCGCGTAGGCCGCAGTCGTCTCCGCAACCGGCCGCCCGTCGCGTGCCAGCACCGACACCAGTCCGAGCGCATCGGTGATGCCCAGCGAGACGCCGACCCCGGTTGCGGGGGCGGCCGGGCACGCCGCCCGGCCACACCGGGCGATCCGGCCGTCTCCCCACCGCCGTTCGGCGACGGTTTCACCCGGGAGTCTCGCCTGCCGAACCGGCGCCCGGTCGAACGCCTCGGGCGCGGGCCCCTCGGACGTGTCCGACTGCCGGATCGCCGCCTCGATCACTCGCTCGTCCGCCGGTGATCCGGACGCGGCCACCGTGATCCGGACGAGCGCCCCGCCGTCGGTTGCCGTCGGGAGCCGCTGGAGGATGCCGTTCGGGAGCCACAGGTCGCAGGTCCGGGGCTCGTTCGGCCCGTCGACCGTCGCCTCGTACTGGTGGACGACGTCGTGACCGCCGGCGCCGGCGTCGGACCACCCGCCCGATCGATGCTGGCCGGCGCCGGCGTCGACGACCACGTCGAACCACTCCCGGACGCCGTCGTCGAACCGGACCGCGACGCCGTCGGCCGCCGGCGAGACCGACTCGACCGTCCGGTCCCGGGCCGACACGCCACCGGGAAGCCCGGCGTCGAGGGTTCGGTACAGCACGGGCGTCGGGACGGCGACGGCCGGCGCACGCCGGGTGTCGCCGGATCGCGGTCCCACCGTCCTGTCGTCGTGACCGTCGCCTCGGGCCGTCCCGACGTCGACGGTGTCGATCGTCACGCCGCGGTCGAGAAGTCGGCGTCCCTCACCGAGCGCGCCGAGCACCTCCGTCGCGGCCGGCGACAGGAGCGTCACCCGCGAGACGGCCGTCGGGCCGGCGTGTGACGCCACCACCGGGTCGTATCCCGCCCTGCGGAGCAGGCGTGTGAGCGCCACCCCCGTAGGGGTGTCTCCCACCACGAGCACCTGTCTGTCGGGAGCGGGGCCGATCACGTCGTCCGTCGGTACCCACGCCGGGGTCGGCAGCCCCGCTCCGTCCGCGACATCCCCGCCGACTCGGTCGGGCGGAGCAGTCGACTCTGACGACGGTCGGGACCGGCCGGTTCGAGTGCGGCCGCTCCCGACCGGCTGGGGTCGATCGGTCATCCCGACGGGCGTCAGTCCCCCAGCTGCGGGAGCGGTTCGGTCGGTCGCGGCTCGGCGTCGGATGTCGCGTCCTCGGCCTCCGTGTCGTCGCCGACCACGAGCACCAGCGGGCTGCCTTCGGGGGCGTAGACGTCCATGCGCCGACCCTTCTCGGAGTACCACTCGTCGACGACGTCGACCAGGCCGGCGTCGACGAGGTTGTCGAGGTGGTAGCTGACGTTCTGGATCGAGGTGTCGACGCGGTCCGCGAGCTCAGACTGCGTTGCGGGGCTACGGTACAACTCCGCCAGTACCCGCCGCGCGACTGTCGACGAGAGGACTGAAAACACCGCGTCGGAGCCGTCGTCGCCGAGGCTGACGACGCGGGAGTCGGAGCCGGAGCGTTCGACCGGGGGCTTCTGTGGGAGCAGTGCGCTCATACCTCTACGAACGGGTTCTCTCCCCGGAAGTCCTGTCACTACACCCATAGCCGCCGCCCGTCACGACGGGCTATACATATAGACAGCCGGCACGATCACCCGGCTGCACACCGCGGCACCAGCGAAGCAACAGGTTTGGGTTCGTCGGGACCGTTCAGTTCGGTACGCACACAATGACGGTCGGAGTCCGACACTGTCGGCGGGGCGACGCGGCGCGCGGCCGGGTGGTGGCCCGGTGACCGACGACGACGGCGGGTTCAGCGACATCCGCGACTCGGTCGACGGCCACCCGATCGGCCGGCTGCTCGAGTACGCCCGGCCCTACTGGCCGCGAATCACGCTGGGCGTGGTCGCCGCGATGCTGACGCGCTTTGCCCGGCTGGTGCCGCCGGTCATCGTCGCGACCACGATCGATCGGGTCGTCCTGGGTTCGGCCGACCCCGGACTGCTGACCGAGGCCGGACTCCTCCCCGCCGGCGCGATCACCGGGGAGGCCGCGCGGCTGGCGTTCCTCCGACGACTGGTCGTGATCGCGGCGCTGGCGTACCTGCTCCGGTCGGCCACCCGGTTCGGATCGCGGTACCTGCTCCAGTCGTCGGCCCAGAAGATCCAGCGCGACCTCCGCAACGACACCTACGACCACCTCCAACACCTCTCGATGGACTTCTTCGCGAACCACCAGACCGGGGGGATGATGTCCATCCTCAACAGCGACATCAACCGGTTGGAGCAGTTCCTGAACACGGAGTTCCGCCAACTCATCCGGGTGGTCGCCACCGTGGGCGGGATCGCGGCGGTCCTGTGGTACTACGCGCCCACGCTCGCGATCATCGCCTTAGCGCCCGTCCCGATCATCGGGCTGGCGAGTGCGGTGTTCCTCCGGTGGATCGAACCGCGGTACAAGTCCCTCCGGGAGACTGTGGCCCGGCTCAACACCAGGTTGGAGAACAACCTCGGCGGGGTCGCCGTGGTGAAGGCGTTCAACCGGTACGCGTTCGAGCGCGACCGGGTGGCCGAGCGGAGCGAGGCGTACCACGACGAGAAGGTGGCGGCGCTCCGGATCCGTCGGGGCTTCTTCGCGACGCTCCGGCTGCTCACGGGCGTCGTGTTCGTCCTCATCCTGTTCGTGGGCGGCCGGGCCATCATCACCACGCCGCCCGGCGAGGCGGCGCTGATCTCGACCGGGGCGTTTGCGGCCTTCTTCCTCTACCTCCGCCGGCTCTACTCGCCCATGCGCCGGATCGGCCGATCGGCCAACAAGTACCAACTCGCGAAGTCCAGCGCCGAGCGGGTGTTCGGGCTGTTGGGCCGGGAGCCGACGGTCACCGAACCCGAGGATCCACACGTCCCGGACGGGATCGACGGCGACGTGGCGTTCGAGGACGTGTGGTTCGGTTACGACGACCGGGAGCCGGTGCTGAAAGCAGTGTCGCTGGACGTGCCGGCCGGCGCGACCATCGGCCTCGCGGGCGCGACGGGCGCGGGCAAGTCGACACTGGTAAAGCTCGTGCCCCGCCTGCACGACACCGACGAGGGCCGCGTGACCGTCGACGGCCGCGACGTCCGGGAGTACGACCTCCAGGCGCTCCGTGAGGAGATCGCGGTGGTCGAACAGAACCCGTACCTCTTCTCGGGGACTGTCGCCGAGAACGTCGCGTACGGGGACAGCGAGGTGCTCGCGGCCGAGCGGGGCGAC
>UEZD01000003.1_pt1 | contig 17393 bp, 18 predicted proteins | sample 1903811 | NCBI WGS metagenome assembly UEZD01 (sample SAMEA4776353, study PRJEB27445) | saltern metagenome | biome: Hypersaline environment; feature: solar saltern; material: Pellet | place: Spain | collected 2012-08 | depth 0 m | reverse complement strand
CAAGGCCCGCGAGATCGAGACCGCGGTCTCACAGCTCGAAGCCGCCGGCGACCTGACCGACGACCAGCGGGCGGCCGTCGAGTCGATGGCGGACGCCCTCGTCGGGCAGCTGCTCGCCGCACCCACGAAGAGCCTCCGGGAGGCCGCCGCCGAGGACGACTGGGAGACGATCCGGACCGCAATGGAGCTGTTCGATCCGGAGTTCGGGAGCGCCAGTCCGGGGAGCGATGGGCCTCCCGAGGGGATCCCGACCGACGCCGAAAAACCGCCGGACGTGCCCCGTCGCGACGGCGGAAAGCCGGGATTCCCCGTCGAAGGCACCTCCGACGACTGATACTGTTGGCTATAACCACGTGAAGATGTTCGACACCCCGGGGTGTCGAAATCCGTCACGTGACGATAGCCGACAGTATGAGACGAGTCGGTGTGTCGGAGTATCGGACACCTGCGACCCGTGTGAGCCCGAGCAGCCGTCGACGATAGCGGGTCGCATGTGAACCCCCCGGGCGAAACGTTATGCGGCCGGCGGGAGATACGCCGGGTATGGCCGAACTACTGTCGGACGAGGAGATCGGATCGCAACTGCCGGACGGTTGGGAGCACGAGGGCGACGAGATCGTGCGGACCTACGAGTTCGACGACTACCTCTCGGGGATCTCTTTCGTCACACAGGTCGGCGAGGTCGCAGAAGAGGAGTTCCACCACCCCGAGATCGTGGTGCGGTACAAGGAAATCGAGGTTCGGCTCACCAGCCACGAGGAAGGCGGGATCACCAGTCAGGACATCCGCCTGGCGAACCTCTTCGACGCGGAGTACTGACAGCAGGGCCTCGCAGGGTGTCTCGGGCGGACGAAACCCACTTGCCGTCTGGGGGCGTATGAACAACAATGAGTGCCGACGACGACGCGTACGATTTCTGGCTGTTCGATCTCGACGGCACACTCGTCGACGCGGAGTGGTCGTACACCCGCGCGGTGTTCGACCGGGTGGGCGACCGGATCGGCCGGGGGTTCACCGACCGGGAAGCCGAAATCATCTGGCACGGGCTCGGTGGATCGCGCGACGAAAAGCTCCGGGCGTGGGGAATCGACCCCGACGCGTTCTGGACCGCGTTCCACGACGTCGAGGATCCCGCGGCCCGCGCGCAGGCGACGTACCTCCACGACGACGCCGCCGACCTGGTGTCGGAGTTGGCCGCCGCGGAGATGCCGGTCGGCGTTGTGACCCACTGCCAGGCGTTCCTCGCGGAGCCGGTGGTCGAAGGGCTCGACATCGGCGGGTGGTTCGACGCGTTCGTGTCGTGCACCCCCGAGTTGGGGTGGAAGCCCGATCCCCGGCCGGTGTACCACGCCATCGAACGGCTGGGACTGGATCCGACAGAGCCCGGGCGTGGCGTTCTCGCCGGTGACGGCGCAAGCGACATCGGCGCGGCGTGGAACGCCGGGCTCGACGGGATCCACGTCGAGCGACACTCGCCGACGCAACGGGGCCACTGTGTGCTCGCGGATCGACGGGTCTCGTCGTTCGCGGAGCTGTCGGATACGGGAGTCCAAGCCGGAAGCGCCGCCGACACCCGGCGGTCTCAGTCCGAGGCCGGATCGGAATCGTAGCCGGCGAGCCCGTCAGTCACGGACGCAAGCCCATCGAGCGCCGCCGCAAGTTCCGCAACGCCGGGTTTCCCCACACGGTCGGGGGTCGCCCGTACCCGGACCGACTCCGTGCCGAGCGTGACAAACCCAAGGCCGAGTGACTCCGCAGTCGCACGGAGCCCGAGCCCCGCGTCGGCGTCGCCGCGGGCCACCGCACGTGCGGGGCTCTCGAAGCCCTTGGTGGCAACTGCGAACCCACGAATCGCGTCGGTGAGCGCCGAGCGCGCGACGTCTCGGTCCGCAGCCACCTCGTCGACAGCGGCGTCCAGACTCGACCGGAGTCCCGCGTCGGTGCTGCGGTTGACGAAGGCGAGGTCGCGGTCGACGAGGTCGTCGAGTCCCTCGACGCCGTCGGGGTTGCCGGCGGGGACCACCACCCCCCACTCGCGGGTCCACCCGCCGAGGTCGACGCTGTCGACCTCGCGGTCGGTGGGGCCGGCGACGACGGCCACGTCGGGGACGCCACCGCGGAGCCGGCGCAGTCCCTCGCGACTCCCCACCGGGAGAAAGCGGGGCGCACCGAGTCCGTCGAGTAGTTGGGAGACTGCGGGGCCGGCCTCCCCCACTGCAAGGAGCGTCGGCGGGCGCACGTCCGGCGAGAACAACTGCACTTCGACGTCGTCGCCCTCGCCCAGATACTCGGTGTCTGGGTCGACCGCGACCACGCCGTCGGCGTCGACAAGCGAGGTGGTTGCGCCCGACCCCTTGTCGACGGGGTACACCAGCGTGTCGCCGTCGGCATCGGTCACGAGCCCCGCGGGCATCAGCCGGAGCCGGCCCTCGCTGTACCGCTCGCGGACGGCCATCCGGCCGGTGATGGTCGCAGTCTCCGGTTCCGGCAGCCCCGCGGCCGCCCTGATCGCTGGTGCGACGAACGTTCGGAAGATGGTGAGCGCCGAGACCGGGTATCCGGGGAGGCCGATGTAGGCGCCCCCGCCGAGTTCGCCGACGAGCATCGGCTTGCCGGGCTTGACGGCGACGCCGTGAAGTAACAGGTCGCCGCGCTCCTCGATCACCCGGTAGATCACGTCGACCGCCGACGCCGACGTCGACCCCGAGGAGAGCACGAGGTCACACTCCTCGGCGGCCTCGAGGAGGAGCCGCTCCATTTCGTCGTAGTCGTCGCCGGCGTGGGGGTACAGTTTCGCGTCCCCGCCGGCCTCCTCGACGCCCGCGGCGATGGTGTAGCTGTTGACGTCGTAGATCTGTCCGGCTTCGCTCCGGAGGTCCCCGCCGGGGCGGACGAGCTCGTCGCCGGTGGAGACGATCCCGACCGTGGGGCGGCCCCGGACCGGGACCTCGTCGACCCCGAGCGCCGACAACAGCCCGATCTCACGGGGTGTGATTCGGGTGCCGGGGCCGAGCGCGCGGGCTCCCGCCGCGATATCGGTGCCCGCGAACATCACGTTGTCCCCCGGTGCGACTGCGGTGTAGGCGGCGACACCGTAGACCGCGCCGTCAGCCCGGAGTTCCTCGGTCCGCTCGACCATCACCACCGCGTCGGCGCCATCGGGCATCACCGCACCGGTGGAGATTTCGGCGGCCTCGCCCTCGCCGACGGTGACCTCGGGCTCCGAACCGGCGTGGACGTTCCCGATCAGGTCGAACTCGATGGGGTCGGCCTCGTCGGCGCCGAAGGTGTCACGGCCGCGGACGGCGTAGCCGTCGACGCTCGCGCGGTCGAACCCGGGGACGTCGAGGCCGGCGTCGACGCGCTCTTCGAGGATTCGCCCCCGTGCGTCCGACAGCGGGACCGTCTCAGGGTCGGGGGTGAGATCCAGCGAGGCGATGGCGTCGCGGGCGGCTTCGGGGCTCGCGAGGTCGCGGAACTGTTTCCGGTCGCTCACGCCGACCACTCCCACCGTTCGACCGCGACGGTTTCGCCCGCGTCGTACCCCTCACGCCCCTCGGGAACGGCGACCAACCCGTCCGCGAGGGCGACCGAGGAGAGCACCCCCGACCCGGAGGCGCGGGTGGGTGTCGCGGTGGGAAGCGAGGCGTCGGCGTCGGTTGCACCGCCCGCCGCGCCGGCGTCGTCGGTTGCACTATCGTCGAGTTCGACCCGTGCAAACGTCCGAACCCCGGGTTCGCTCGGGATCTTCCGGGCCAGTCGCGCCCGGCGTGTCGGCGGCGGGTCGTCGGGGAGATGTCCGAGATACTTCACCAGCGGTCGGAGGAACTGCACCGCGTTCACGATCGCGGCGACCGGGTACCCCGGAAGCATCACCACCGGCGTCTCGTCGACCACGCCGAGTGCGACCGGGTGACCGGGTTTGAGCGCGACGCCGTGGACCAAGACCTCGCCGAGGTCGTCGACGACCTCCGGGATGAGGTCGCGGGCGCCGACGGAGGACCCGCCGGTCGTCACCACGATATCCTTCGTGAGGTCGCGCTGGACCGCCGCCCGGAGCGCCGCGGCGTCGTCGGTGACGACGTTGCGGTAGGTCGGGACGCCGCCCCACCGGTCGACCAGCTGGGAGACGGTGAGCCCGTTGGTCTCGACCACCTCGCCGGGTGCGGGGTCCGATTGGACCAGTTCCTCGCCGGTCGGGATCACACCGACGGTCGGCCGTTCGTACGCGGTCACGCGGTCGACGCCGACCGATTTCAGCAGCCCGAGGTCGGAGGGGCGGAGTTGGTGACCCGCCTCGAACAGCGCTTGGTCCTCGGCGACGTCCTCGCCGACCGGCGCGACGTTTTCGCCCTCGGTGAGGGCGTCGAAGACTTCGAGGTCGTCGCCGACGCGCTCGGCGTGTTCGATCATCACCACCGCGTCCGCGCCCTCGGGGAGTTCGCTCCCGGTGTGGACGCGGACTGCGGCCCCGTCGACAACGTCGGTCTCCGGCGACGAGTGTGCGGTGTCGTCGGCGACGCGGAGGACGCCCGGCGACCGGCTCGACGACCCGAACGTGTCGCTCGCGCGGACGGCCCACCCGTCCATTGCCGCCCGGTCGTAGTCGGGAACCGCCCGCGGCGACTCGATGGTCTCCGCGAGCGCGCGGCCGTCGGCGGGGATCAGGGCGAGCCGTTCGGTCCGGTCGTGGGGCGTCACCGCGTCGAGGAGGCGCGCTCTGGCGTCGTCGATGCGAGTGCGACCTTTGAACCCGGCCGACCGGCGGTCGTGCGTCGTCTTGTCCGTGTCCGCGGAATCCATACCGTCGGTTGCGCCCGCGGATACAAAAAGAGCCGCGACAGGGGGCGGCCGCCGAGCCATGTGCTGTGGGATGACTAAAAGCCCGGCCGCGACGAACGCTGTCCGTCCCGTGCGCCCGGAGCGACTGGGACAGGCGTCAGACGCCGCCGTCGAGTTCCGTCTCCATCGCAATGTGCGGGATTCCGGCTTCCTCGAACTCCGTGCCGTACGCGTCGTATCCGAGGCGGTCGTAGAACCCACGGACCCGCGTCTGGGCGTGGAGCGCCACCCGTTCGAATCCCGCCTCGCGGGCGCGGGCTTCGACGGCGTCGATCAGCCGGCGCCCCCACCCGTTGCCGCGCCGGTCGGCCGCAACCGCGACCCGCTCGACCTTCCCGGTCGGTCCGCCGTCGGGACGGGAGTCCGGGCTTGGCTCCGGGTCCGCGGGACGGAGCCGCGCCGCGCCGACAGCGACCCCATCGGCGTAGGCGACGAAGTGCGTTGCATCGGCCCCGGAGTCGTCGTACTCGTCGTATTCGATCTCGGCGGCGACGCCCTGTTCGTCGACGAACACGGATCGCCGGACGGCGAAAGCGTCGTCGCGTTCGGCGTCGGTGTCGACGACGAACACGCCGGTTCGGTCCGGCTCTTCGGGGTGCTCGGTCGGCACGCTGTCCCGCCCGCGTTCGGAAGTCACACTTCCCCGAACGGCCGGCGGGAAACTGAGCGTTTCGGATCAGCGGTGAGTGCAACGTCCGGCGCACCCGCTGTGTGTCGGGCGCATCGGCTCCGGATGTAGCGATTCACCCGGGCGGACCCGGGCAGAAAAGTCCAGTCGAGCCGCCGCAAAGCGACTACAGTCGGTAGTTAGTTGCGGACGAGATTCGTCGCGCGCGGTCCCTTGGGCGAGGACTCGATTTCGAAGTCGACGTCCTGTCCCTCTTCGAGGTCCGGACCGCCAACATCCTCCATGTGGAAGAACACGTCGTCGTCGGAGTCGTCAGTCGAAATGAAACCGTAGCCGCCAGTATCGTTGAAGAAGTCAACCTTTCCGTTTGCCATTGCAAACAAACGTACGCCGTGTTTGGGGATAAGGCTTCCGAGGGTCGCGGTACCACGGCGGTCGGCGGAGCCGGTAGTTCAGCCCGAACAGTGGGCCCGCAGGTGGTGACGCTACCGCTCTTCGACATCAACAGTCGCGGCCGCGGGATCGGCCGTGTTCGGGTTGTAGACACCATCCTCGTCAGCTGTGAGCTGTAGGTACGCCGCGGCCATACTGCCGTAGAGGACGACAAAGAGCAGGCTACTGAGCGTGCTAGTGAGGAGTTCCGCGACGATCGGGGCGCCCGCCAGATCGAACAGCGCCCCGGCCGTGCCGACGACCCCGCCGATGACGCCGGCGAAAATGACGATGACGGCGAGTTTCAGCCGATTCCCCCGTGAGAGGTCCCAGCTACGCCTGAGCGCGCCGTCGACGCCCCGGTCCTCGACCCCGACTGCGAAGATGAAAAAGAGAAAACAGACCGCGAGGAAGATGCCGGGGAGAACAAGCAGGACAATTCCGACGAAGACGAGGAGTCCGACGACGACCCCGCCGACGGCCATCGAGAGCGTGGCGCGTCCGAGACGGCGGGTGAAAAGCGTCGCGGGGACCGTCGAGAGCTCCGCCATCGGTCGCGTGAACGCTCGGGATAGTCCGACAAAGAACACGAAGTTGAGGGCGAACGCGATCACGGCCAGAAGCGTGCCGACCGTCCCCGAAACGGGGAGCGCCAGTCCGAGCATCTCAGCCACCTCCCCGGACGCTTCGGGCGGAATACTCCCGAGCACCGCGGTGTTGATCGACGTCTGGAGCAGAAACTGGATGCCGAGCAGCGCCGCGAAGAGTGCACCGCCGGTTCGAGTGAACACCCGCCTGATACCGTCGCTGAACGTGCGGCCGAGTCGGAGGGCCATACGGGTCGGTGGTGCGGCCACGGAATAAGGATACGCGAGGCTCAGATTGGGATTTCAGCCACTGGTGGGCGGTCTACGTGCTAAAAAATCCGGGGTGTGCGCGAGCGCCGCTTACTCGAAGAGCTCGACGGCCTGTTCGTAGCGACTGGCGGGTTCGTCCCAGTCAACGACCTCGAAGAAGTTCTCCACGAAGTCGCCGCGGGCCGGACCGTAGTCGTAGTAGTAGGAGTGCTCCCAGACGTCGAGCGCGAGGATCGGGTGGCCGCCCCAGAGTGCACCCTCGTCGTGGTTGTCGACGGCCACGTTACGAAGCTGGTTCGAATAGGAGTCGTAGACCAGCAGCGCCCAGCCGCTGGCGTCGGACGCTGCGGCCTCGAACTCGCCTTTCCAGGCGTCGTAGGACCCGAAGTCCTCCGCGATCCGGTCACCGAGCGCGCCGCCGGGCTCGTCGCCACCCTCCGGCGACATGTTCTGCCAGAACAGGTCGTGGAGGATGTGCCCACTGGAGTTGTGGGTAACGTTCCGGATCGCGCCGGCCGACGACGAGAAGTCGCCGGACTCGCGGTTCGCTTCGAGGGTCTCCTCGGCGGCATTCCAGCCGTTTACGTAGCTCTGGTGGTGGGTGTCGTGATGCCACGTCAGGACTTGTTCGGAGATATGTGGCTCAAGCGCGTCGTAATCGTACGGCAGGGGATCTAGTTCGTAACTCATAATTTGCCTCCATATTCACTGTAGGCCGGAATACTGTTAAACGTTGAGAGAGACATGTTAACACACTTGGCCACCGTGCGAGGAAGCGTAACCGGATCACGGTTCGTCACACCGGCCGGTGGCTTTTGTTCGTCCGGGGCCGACACGGACGTATGTCGAACGCCGACGACACTCCGAGCGACTCGGACGGGACCAACGTCTACGGCAACCCGTTACAGTCCTGTAGCCACGACCCCGAAACGGGCTTTCTCCGGGATGGCCACTGCCGGCACCTCCGGCGGGACCCCGGTCGCCACGAGGTGTGTGCAGTGCTCACCGAGGCGTTCTTGGAGTACAGCAAGAACCAGGGTAACGACCTTGTCACCCCGCGGCCGGAGTACAACTTTCCGGGGCTCGACCCCGGCGACCACTGGTGTCTCTGTGTGCCGCGGTGGCTCGAAGCCCACGAGGCGGGGTGTGCGCCGCCCGTCGTCCTGGCGGCGACAAGCGAGGCCGTGCTCGAAGACGTCCCCCTCGCGACGCTCGAATCGTACGCCGCGGCGGAGTGATACTGTCGGCGATACCGACGTGAAGAGTTTCGACACCCTAGAGTGTCGAAATACGACACGCGACGATAGCCGATAGTATGAGTCGAGGCGCCGGCGACCCGCCGAACGGGACCCAGCGGACGCGCGTCAGTCGTCGCCGCGGGCGGCCTCGAACATCGACAGCGCGGCCTCCCGCCGCTCGCTGTGGTCGACGATCGGCTCCGGATAATCGGTGTCGACCTTCGCCCGCTCGACCGGCGAGAGCTCGTGCCACTCGTGGATGGTGTCCGGGTCGACGCCCCGGAGCTCCGGAACGTATCGTGAGATATACTCGGTGTCCGGGTCGTAGCGCTCGCCCTGCGTCATCGGGTTGAAGATCCGGAAATAAGGTTGGGAGTCGGTGCCCGTCGAGGCCGCCCACTGCCACCCACCGTTGTTGTTTGCGGTGTTGTGGTCCACGAGGTGCTCCCGGAAGTGGGCATAGCCCGCCCGCCAGTCGATCTGGAGATCCTTCGTGAGGAACGAGGCGACGATCATCCGGACGCGGTTGTGCATGTACGCTTCGTCCCTGAGTTGGCGCATCCCGGCGTCGACAATGGGATACCCCGTCTCACCCTGCTTCCACGCTCGGAGTTCCTCGGGGTCGTCGCGCCACTGGATCTCGTTTTCGTACTGCTTGTAGTTTTCCGTGACGACCTCGGGGTTGAAATACAGCACGTGGGTGTAGAACTCCCGCCACGCCAACTGGGACTGGAACTCCTCGACCGAGTCGACCTGTTCCTCCGGCGTGAACCCGTCCACGTCGGCCCCGCCGTCCGCGGCACGGTCTCTCGCGGCCGCGGTGGCGTCGTACACCTCCCGGATCCCGATTGTTCCCCACGTCAGGTGCGCCGAAAGCCGCGAGACGGCCTCGCGGGTGGGATAATCGCGGTCCTCGTCGTAGCGGAAGATCCCGTCGGCACAGAACGCGTGCAGCCGCTCCCGTGCGGCGTCCGTTCCTGCAGCCTCGACGTCCGCAACGGGGGTGGCGAATCCGAGGTCCTCGATCGTCGGTAGCGGGTCGCCGTCGACGGCCGCGAGCGCTGCCGCATCCGGGGCGTCGATCGGGTCGGCCTTCGGCCGGTCCAGCCACTTCCGCCCGAAGTAGGTGAACACCGAGTAGGGGTCGCCGGCGTTGGTCGTGATCGACCCGGGTTCGTGGAAGATCGCGTCGTGGACCGAGTCGTGAGACACATCGTGATCGTCCAGCGCCGCGCGGACGCGGTCGTCGCGGTCGCGTGCGAACCCGGAGTAGCCCTTGTTCCAGACCACCCGGTCGGCGTCGTACTCGGTGGCCAGGTCCGGAAGGATCGACGCGGGGTCGCCGCGGGCGACGAGGAGGTCCGAACCGTGGTCGCGGTACCACGCGCGCAACGAGTCGAGCGCGTCGAGCATGAATCGCACCCGCGCGTCGCCGGCGTGTTCGAGGACGCCGTCGTCAAATACGAACACCGGTATCGCACGTTCTGTCGAGTCACCCGTCGCATCCGAGCCGCCGTTGTCCCCTGTGTCGGCGCCTGTCGCCGCGGCGAGCCCCCGATTGTCCGCCGCGCGGAGGTCGTCGCGGTGCCAGTGAATCTGCATACCGATTGCAGGACCCCGGCGCCCGTAACCGTGTCGGCGGGTCGGGACGCGCCGCTTTAGATCGGTCAGCCCTCGGGCATCGGGATCGGATCGATCGCCGTACGCCGGCTGTCGAGTACGCCGAACCGGTCCCCGCGGCGGCGTTCCAGCAGGTGGAGCAGGCGTTCGGCCCACCGGAGCTTCCGCGCTTTCTCCGGGCCGACCGCAGGGTCGTCGAAGTCCCACCCCACGAACCGGAGGTCGGCCGCACCGAGTTCGTCGGCGAGAAACGCCGCCCGGTCGCCGTCGGTGAACCCGCCGAAGTTGTCGACGGCGTCGACCGGCGACGCCTGCGTGGTCGCGAGGGTGTGCGCCGGGTCGAGCCGCGGCATCCATTCTTCGAGTAACTCGCCGTTGTCGCCGTGGGCGTGGGCTGCGACGGGGGTTCCCGCCTGGGTCAGCGCCCGTGCGGTGTCGGGGTTCTTGTCGAGGTCGGTGACGAGGAGGTCGACCCCGAAGCCGGCTTCCCGCACGACGTCTGCGGCCGTCGACGCCGCAAAAACCAGGTCCGCGTCGGCGACGCGGCCGACCTCCGCGGGAAGCGACGGCGCGGCACCGACCACCGCAACAGTATCGCCGGACGCGTCCAGCCGATCGAGGTCGAACGGAGTCGCATACGCGGCGATGGCGTCGCGGGCGCGCTCGTCTCCCCCGCGGGGGTACCCGAAATCGTCGAGGATCGACTCGTAGACCGGCTCCCAGAGGTCGAAGTTCATCGCTGTGGCTCCGGAGTGTAACGGTACAGGCCGGAATGGCACCAAGTACCCCTACCCGAATGCCCTTCCGGCCTCCGATCGTCCGGTTTCAGTCGGCTCGGTATAAGCTTTCTCGTGTTGTGCCGCGTCTGACACCTGGGACCGCCGCGACTCATCTGACAGTCGCGAGCGCGGTCTCCAGGGCATCGCTGCCGGCGGTGCCGACACTGAGTTCGGCGAGTGCCCGCGGCGTGCCGAAGACGAGGACCGAACGGCCACCGCTCCCGGCGGCTGCACCCGGGACAACCGTGACGCCCGCGTCGCTCGCGGCAGCCGAGAGGGCACCCACGTCGCTGTCGGAGAGTCCGTCCAGCTCGAAGACGTCGATTACGGCGTCGCCGGAGACAGCCTCGGCGTCAACTGCGTCCGCCCCGGCCACGTCGCCGGCGCCGACCCGGTCGAGGTGTCGCTCGGCCTCGCGGGGCGTCGTCACGTCGAGTTCCTCGACCGCAATATCACCCGCCTCGCGGACCCGACCTCCGGCGAACTCGGCGCCGATCAGCGCGGCGTCCCGGGTCTCGGCGACGTCGTGCGTTCGGATTACGTGAGCGCCGCGTTCGACCGCCATCGACGTCGCCGCAAGCGAGACCGGGAGCGCCGCCTCGGTCTGGCGGCCCGCAAGGTCGCGGAGGAAGTTCTTCCGATTGATCGAGACGAGAATCGGATGTCCGAGCCCGCGGAACTCCCGGAGCCGCCGGAAGGTCTCCCGGTCGTCTTCGAGGGTCTTGTCGTCGGACCACCCGCCGAACGCCGGGTCCACGATCGTCTTGTCGGTGAACCCGTTCCGTTCCAGGGCGTCGTAGATGTCGTCGACATCCTCGACTGCGCCCGGGCGAGTCAGATCGGCCGGCGACGCCATCTTCCCGACGGCGACATCGTACTCCTCGCACACCCGCGGCATCTCGGGGTCGGCGAAGCCGCAGATGTCGTTGACCATGTCGTACCCGCGGGCGAGTGCGGCCTCGGCGACCTCGTGGTACCGCGTCTCGATCGAGAAGATCGCGTCGCCGGAAACGCTTTCGAGCGTCTCGACTGCGGTGTCGAGCCGTTCGAGCTCCTCCTCGGCGGAGAGCACCTCGAAGCGCTTGTTGGCCGACTCCAACCCGACGTCGACGATGTCGGCCCCCTCGCCGATGAGCTCCTCGTCGACGTAGGCGGCAGCCGCCCCCGGATCGTCGAAAACGCTCGGGTCGTAGGGCGACTCCTTCGAGACGTTCAAGACTCCCATGATCCGCGGCGGATGCTCGTCGCCGATCCCCAGTCCAGCAGCGTCCACAGTTCGCATACGCGTTCCAAGGACGGCGGACACATATACTGTGTGTCCGCGGTCCGGACCGCCGAGAGTGACTGGGCGTCCCGACCCCGGGGGACTTTCCACCGGCAGACCCAACTGCCGGGTATGCCCAAGCCGAAATCCGAGTTCGACACGCTCTATCCGTACCGACTGTACGAGCCCGAGGAAGTGCTTGACCCCGGGCTGATGTACACAGTGCCGGAGGTCGCGCGCCTGCTCCAGGGGATCGACCCCGAAACTGACCTCGCCGCCGACGCCGAGGATCGGGTCGTCGCGTGGACGATCCCGTGGCTGGTCCGTCACGCCGACGACCTCGTCATAAACGACCCCGTCGGCGACGAGCCGGGCTACTTCGGGCTGGCGAGCGACGGCCAGCCGGCAGCGGAGATCCCCGACGACGTCGAGGACGTCCACGCGCCGGACGCCTCGGAGTGACGCCGGGAGGGACCTGCTACTGTCGGGGCAGCAGGCTCACCGCGTCCGGGCCGCACGGGCCGCCATCGCGACGTCGTCGACAGGATGGGCGGTCGCGCTCGGTCCGTGGCCGGCGTAGAGCGCGGCGAGATCGTCGCCGACGGCCTCGTGAAGCCTGTCGATGCTCGCGACGAGGGCGTCGAAGTCGCCACCCGGGAGGTCCGTCCGGCCGAAGCCCCCGTTCGCGAACACCAGATCGCCCGCGAAACAGACCCCCGCGGCAGCCGAGAGAAAACAGAGGTGGTCGGGCTTGTGCCCGGGTGTGTGAAGCGCCTCGTACCCGTGGTCGCCGATCGGGACCGTCTCGCCGTCCGAAATCGCGTTGTCGACGTGGCCGTCCGCGGTGTCGTACCCCCAGGTCTCGACGTCGAACGCCGCCCTGACATCGGAAACGTTGTCGACGTGATCAGGATGGGTGTGGGTGAGATAGACCCGATCGAGCGCGTCGACGTGCTCGCGGAGTCGGGCAACGACGTCGAAATTCGCGCCCGCGTCCACCAGCGCAGTCGTCTCTCCGGGCACCAAGAACGCGTTCGAGGTGAACGCCTGGACGCCGGCTGCGAGGTTCGTGATCATACTGGGAGGAGGCGGCCGGGGATCTTGCGTCTTTCCGCTCGGACCGGCCGCGACGTGATCACGGGTGTGGCGCGTGGCCGGGGCGCGGCGCTTTTGTGCACCCGTTCCGACACCCGAGTGTGTACCGGAAGGGCCACTACGGCGTCTCGCTTCTGGTGTTCGCCCCGGTCGCGTTCGCGTTGCTCGCGGTCGACCACGGGGTTCTCGCCATCGTGACCGGCGGCGCGATGCTCTGGCTTGCGATGCTGCCGGATCTCGACCACCGGATCCCCGGAATCGCCCACCGCGGGCCGACCCACTCGCTGCTTTTTGCGGCGCTCGTGGGCGGGGCTTTTGCCACGGTCGGAGTCGCACTGGAGACGGCGGCCGGTGGAGCGGGGTCGATTGCGGGCGTCCCGTTACCGATTGTGGGGTTCGCCATCGGAGCGCTCACAGTTATCGCACACCTGCTCGGGGATGCGTTGACGCCTGCCGGCGTCAACTTCCTGTGGCCCGTGTCGACTCGGACCTACACCATCGGCCTCTGCCGCGCGGACAACACCATCGCCAACTACGGACTGTTCGTGGCCGGCGTCTTCGCCACTGGAGCAGCCGTATACCTCAGTGTCGCGGTTTGATCTGCGTCTCGCTCCTGAGTCGCTTCTGACAGATCCATGACGAAAACGTTATGTATCCAATCCCCCTCGTTGGAGGTGCAATGGCGACAGGCACGGTTGCGTTCTTTAACGACACGGGCGGTTATGGGTTCATCGAAAGCGAGGATTCCGACGAGGACGTCTTCTTCCACATGGAAGACGTCGGCGGCCCGGACCTCGAAGAAGACCAGGAAGTGGAATTCGACATCGAGCAGGCCGACAAGGGCCCGCGCGCGACGAACCTCCAGCGCCTGTAAGAACGCACCACGGAGGCGGTACTGCAGTCGGCGGTCACGTCGATTCTCATCACGGTTTTCCTTTTCTCACGTCCGGTAGCGACGCGTCGGCCCGTGCGGACTGCAGCGACTCACAGTTCCCCCTCGACGGCGCGTTCCCGGAGTTCAGTGGCTCGCTCCTGGATGGCGTCCCACTCCTCGTCGTCCTTCCGGTCGACGTGTGAGTACATCAACCCCATCCGGCCGGTGCCCCGGAGCGTCTCCTCGTTCCGCTTCAGGAAGTCCCAGTAGAGGGTATTGAACGGACACGCGTTCTCGCCGGTGGTTTTCGACTTCGCGTACGGGCACGACGCGCAGTGGTCGCTCATCTTGTCGATGTAGTTGGCCGACGACGCGTACGGTTTCGACGAGAGCACGTCGCTTCCGAACGACCCCATTCCGACCACGTTGGGCGTGGTCACCCAGTGATACGCGTCAACGAAGCCGAGGTGGAACCACTCGTTGAGTTCGGCGGGGTCGACGCCGTAGAGCAGCGCGAAGTTCGAGAGCACCATCAGCCGCTCGATGTGGTGGGCGTACCCCCGGTCGTGGACGTGCTCGACGGCTTTCGAGAGACACTGCATGTCGGTGTCGCCGTTCCAGTACGCCGGCGGCAGCGACTCGGTCTGGTCGAGTTGGTTCGCCGTCGCAAGGTCGGGCATCGACCGGCGGTAGACGTGGCGCATGAACTCCCGCCACCCGACGATCTGCCGGACGAACCCCTCGACACTGTTGAGCGGCGCCGATCCCGACTCGTAGGCGTCGACAGCGGCGTCGACGACCTCTCGCGGCCGGAGCAGTCCGAGGTTGATCGCCGCCGAAAGCAACGAGTGCGACAGCGCCCACTCGTCGTCGAGCAGTGCGTCCTGATACGCGCCGAACTCCGAGAGTCGGGCGGAGACGAAATGCTCCAGGGCGTGTCGGGCCTCGGCCCGGGTCACCGGCCAGACGAAGCCCTCAGGGTCGCCCCAGTGGTCGTCGTAGCGGTCGGCGACGAACGCTTGTACCTCTTCGGTGATCCCGTCCGGTTCGAACCGGGGCACTTCGGGTGCCGACCACTCCGGTGGCGGGGTTTCCCTGTTTTGGTCGTCGTAGTTCCACTCGCCGCCGACCGGGTCGCCGTCGTCCATCAGGATCCCCGTCTCCCGCCGGACGTGGCGGTACCAGCCCTCCTGGCGGAAGGTTCGAGACTCGTCGTCGGGCTCTCCGGCCCACGCGTCGAACGCCTCGCGTGTGGTAACGAACAGGTCGTTTTCGACGAGCGTCAGCGTGCCGTCCCGCGCCTCGACGAGCCGGCGGCGTCGGTCGTCGGCGCCGTGGCTGGGCGAGTGCAACCCAACCAGGTTGTCGCCGGGGTTGGCCTCGAAATACCGGTCGAGGGCGTCACCGAACGTCTCCGCGCGGAGGTACGTAACCTCGTACCCGCGGTCCCTGAGCTCGTCGCGGAAGTGTCGCATCGCGCTGAACACCAGCGTGAGCTTTTGTGGGTGGTAGCGGTGCCGCTCCGCGAACGCGTGCGCCTCGATCAGAAGGACGTGGTCGGCGGACTCGAGCGGAGTGATCGTCGGGTTAAGCTGGTCGCCGAGCAGCCAGACAGTCATCGTCACGCCGTATGGACGTGATGGACAAAACCACCAGGGTAGCACAAGCCCCGTTCGGGACAGCTCGGCGGCTCCGCCGTCAGCGAGGGCAAGAATTTAGACACCTGGCTGGGATTGTTGTAGTAATTCACTATGGACGACGCCACGCCGCAGGTCCTCATCGTCGAAGACGAGGTCGACTTAGCGGATCTTTACGCCATATACCTCTCGGATGTCTACGAGGTGGAGACGGCGAACAACGGTCGAGCCGCGCTGGATCTCGTCAGCGACGACACCGATGTCGTCCTACTGGATCGTCGGATGCCCGATATGACCGGTGACGAGGTGCTCGGAGAGATCAGAGCCCAGGGAATCGACTGCCGCGTCGCCATGATCACGGCCGTCGAGCCCGACCTCGATATCGTCGATATGCCGTTCGACGACTACCTGGTCAAACCCGTCACACAGGAGGACCTCCGCGGGCTCATCGACGTGTTGCTCCGGCGTGCCGGCTACGACACGCGGTCCCAGGAGTTCTTCCAACTCGCCTCGAAGAAGGCTGCCCTGGAGTCGACACCGGACGTCTCCGTCGAGGACGAGGCCGAATACCAGAAGCTCACACAGCGGATGGAGGAGCTCAGAGGGGACCTCGACGAGACGCTCTCGGAGTTGACCGACGACGACTTCCGACAGGCGTTCGAGTCGTTCCCTGATATCGACGCGGAGTTCGATGAGGACGCAGCCCCCGGCAACGAGTCCGGATCCGACTTCTGAGCTACTGCTCCGACCGTCGGCTCCCCGGCTGCGGGTCAACGTGCGCCGGCGCCAGCAGGTCGTCGATCCGCTTTCCGTCGAGCCAGTCGAGCAACTGGACCAACTGGTCGGTCGCCGCCTCGAACAGCCGCTCGCCGATCTCGGGCGTGGCGTCGGTCTGGTCGCCGTAAACGCCGTTCTCGGAGTTCTCGATGGCGTCGTAGAACGCCCGACCGCCGTGGCGCTGTAGGAGCTCGACGGGGTCGACGTCACGGATGCCGCCGTCGCGGGCCGCTTCGAGGTGGTCGTCGCGGACCAACTCCGGGGCGAGGTGTTGGATCATCGCGGTCTCCTTCGGGCCGCCGTGCGGGCCGTTGTACTCGAAGACCTCGTCGACGAGTTCCGGGATCGACTCGTCCCACATCCACTCGATCGCGTAGAGCGTACCGTCGTCACGGAGCCGGCGGCCAACCTCGCGGAGGTGTTGGACGTTGCCGCCGTGGGCGTTGACGAACACGACCCGGTCGATACCGTGGTACGCGAGGTTCCGGGTCAGTGACTCGACGTAGTCGCGGAACTCGGGGGCGTCGACCCACATCGTGCCGTGGAACTGTCGGTGATGGGGGCTCACGCCGACGTTCACGGTAGGAGTGCACAAAAACCCCGTCCGTTCGGCGGCCTCGCGGGCCAGCCCCTCGGCGATGAGGTGATCCGTGGCGAGCGGGAGGTGCGGGCCGTGTTGTTCGGTCGACCCGAGCGGGACGATCGCGACAGACTCCTCGGCGACGTATTCACCGAGTTCGGGCCACGTCCGGTCTGCGACGTACATACCGGATCGTTGCGACCGGCGGTAATGAAGGTACGGCACGCGGGCCGGAGCAACGGCGCTTCGAGTGCAAGCGTCGGTATGGCGAACAGTCGGCACTCCCCGGTCCCGCGCCGACGTGCCGAGCTACCGCGGCCCGACGCGGGCGACTCCCTACGACATACGGCGGGTGGCCGCCCGACCGGGTATAAACCTACGCCGCGGGGGCGTCCGGGTCGGCACCCGCGTCGCCGGCGCCGTCATCCCCGTCATCGCTGCCGCGGAGTTCGTAGAGCGCAGTGGCGAGCGCCCCCAACCCGAGGACGAGAACGACGAACCGGACCAACCCGCCGACGACGGGGATCTGTCGCACGAGCGCGACAGCGACGACCCCGACCACGAGCGCCGCCCACCGGTTCCGGTAATCGCCGAGCGACAGCAGCCAGGTCCCGAGCACGACGGCGCCGTACACCGTCGCCGCGAAGACGACGGCACCGAAGACGAAAAGCCCGACGAGCGACAGGGGGATCCCCACGATCGTCACGGCGAGGATCAGGAGCGCGGCCGGCGTCCCGACGAGTGTCAGCACCCCGACGCCGCCGCTCCGG
>UEZD01000002.1_pt1 | contig 17758 bp, 18 predicted proteins | sample 1903811 | NCBI WGS metagenome assembly UEZD01 (sample SAMEA4776353, study PRJEB27445) | saltern metagenome | biome: Hypersaline environment; feature: solar saltern; material: Pellet | place: Spain | collected 2012-08 | depth 0 m | reverse complement strand
TCGACCCCGACGGCGTCGACGAGGTCGTCGTCCGAGCCGTCGACGGCGAGGGGACCGTCCAGACCGGCGAGGCCGCCGATCCGTTCCCCAGCGGCGCGACCGGGTGGGTCAGACAGCGGATCGACCGGTGAGTCCGTGGGCGCTGTCTTCCCCGCCTCGGCGACGTGACGTTGAAGTGAGCGACGGGCCAACCTCCGAGTATGTACGTCGGCGTCGACGGGTGTCCCGACGGGTGGCTCGCGGTCGCGTACTCCGAGTCGGGGTTCGAGGCCGCCCACTTCCATCGGCGTGCCACGGATCTCTGGGCGGCCCACAGCGACGCCGACCGGATCCTGATCGACGTCCCGATCGGGCTCCGCGAGGATTCGAGCGAACCACGCGCGTGCGACACCGCGGCGCGGCAGACGCTGTCGCCCACCCGCCACGCGAGCGTCTTTCCGACGCCGGTGCGGGCTGCCGCCCGCGAGGACTCCTACGAGGCCGCCAAGGCCGTCCAGGAGCGACTGACCGACGGCAGCCTCAACCGGCAGACCTGGGGCATCACCCCGAAGATCGACGAGGTCGATCGGTTCCTCCTCGACACGCCGGCGGCCCGCGGGACGGTCCGGGAGTCACACCCCGAGGTGTGTTTCCAGGCGTTCGCCGGCGAGCCGACGACGCACTCCAAGACCGGGATGCCGAAGCGGGCGTTCTGGGAACGGGCGGGCGTTCTCCGTGCGGTGGAACCCGACGTCTACGACCACCTGTGGGACGCCGCCGGCGGCCTCGACTGCGACGCCTCCGACGACGACCTGCTCGACGCCTTCGTGGTCGCGCTCACCGCACGCGGTGCCGACGAGGAACTCGAAACGCTCCCGCGGGATCCCGAAGTCGACCCTCGCGGGTTGCCGATGGAGATCGTGTCCCCGCCGCCCGGGGAATGAGCCTCAGGGGCGTCTCACCCGTCGGTCCGGATCTCGAACCGCGCGCCCCCGGAGTCGGATTCGGTGACGGCGATGGTCCAGCCGTGGGCGTCGGCGATCCGCTCGACGATTGTCAACCCCAGTCCCGTGCCGCCCGATCCGGTGGTGTACCCGTGCTCGAAGATCGCGTCCCGCTCGTCCGCCGGGATCCCGGGGCCGTCGTCCTCAACGTAAAACCCATCTTCGTTCCCGATGCGGCCGACCCGGACGGTCACAGCGGGGTCGGCAGCATCGGCGTCTCCTTCCGAGGCCGAATCGCTGCCGGGGTCTGCGTCGCCGGACTCCGTCCGACTGCCCGTGGAGCCGTGCTCGACAGAATTCCGAACGAGGTTCTCGAGCAACTGGCGGAGCCGGCCGGCGTCGGCGTCCACCGTCCCGAGGTCGTTCGGGCGTTCGAGCACCCCCGAACCGGTGTCGACGGTCGCCCACGCGTTCTCGATGCAAGCGCCGAGGTCGACCGGTTCGACATCGCCGACCGCGTCGCCCTCCCGGGTGAGCGTCAGCACGTCCGCGATGATGGTTTCCATCCGCGAGAGCGACCGGTCGATCGGTTCGACGTGATCCGACGTGGTTTGGTCTTTCAACAGCTCGATGCGCCCTTGTGCGACGTTGAGCGGGTTCCGAAGGTCGTGGCTGACGACACTCGCGAACTCCTCGAGGCGGTCGCGCTCCGTTCGGAGCTCCGACTCGGCGTCGGCCCGCTGGACCGCGGTCTCGATGTGCGTCGTCAGCAGTTCCAACACCTCACGGTCGTCGTCGTCGGAGAACGCCCCGGGTTCGGCCGCCAGCGCCTGGATGGTCCCGAGATCACCGATCGGCGCGCTCAACAGCGCACGGTAGGCCGGCTCCGGATCTGTCGCCGGCTGGGGGCCGTCTGTGAGGTAGGGCCCCGGCTCCGGCCCCGACGCCGGTGTGGCGCTCCGGGTATCCTCAAGGTCGTCGACGAGAATCGGGGCGTTCGACCGGAACGTCGCCCCGGCGACCCCGTGGTCGGCCGGCTGCGGGTCGTACCGGTCGAGGGGTTCGTCGCCGGAACTCGCGGCCGGGACGAGGGAGCCGTCGTCCTCGATCGCGAGCCGGCAGACGTCGGCGCCGAGCACCTCCGCCCCGCCGTCGACGGCGCGCTGGAAGACCTCCTCCCGTGTCCGGGCCGCGGTCAGATCACGGGCGATCCGGTGGAGGTCTTCGATCTTCTGCCGGCGCGTTTCGGCCCGTTCCTCCGCGGTCTTCCGAGCCGTGATGTCGTGGAGGAGCACCGCGTATCCCGCCGGGTCGCCGACCGACGCCCCGACAGGCGAGACACGAGCGTCGAGACACCGGCAGTCGCCGCCGTTCGAGACGGTGAGCTCCGTTCGGACCTCGGCGGTGGCGTCGTCGGTGATTCCGTCGAGCGCCTCGGCGAGTTCGGGCAGCGCCTCCGTCAGAGGTGTCCCCACCAGGGCCGCCCCCGACTCGGAGAGGATCCGTTCCGCCGCCGGGTTGAGGTCGATGATCCGGGTCGCGTCGTCGAGCACGACCACCGCCTCGTTTATGAACTCCATCGACTGGTCCCTGGCGATGGGCGTCATCTCCGTCCACCGGAACCGAGCGAAGCTGACTGCGACTGCGCCCGTCGACACCGCGAGCGACAGCGCGGGGATGTTCAGCCCCGGAGCGGGGGTGTTCCCGGTGACGTACAGGATCCCCGCGACACCGGGTGCCACAGCGAACAGGACCAAAACCGCGATCTGCCACCGGAACACCCCGCGGGCGTGCGCCGCTGCGGTGGCCAAAAACAGCAGCGACGCGCCCAAGAGGGTGTACGTGAACGCGAGGAAGACCGCGAACACGGGGCCGTAGACGGGATCGAACACGGCGAACGATCCCACCTGCGCGAGGCCGCACTCCCGGTAGACAAGGTGGTGGACTCCGTCGGTGAGGACTAGCAGCTCGATCCCGGTCGCGACCGCCGCCAGCGCCCCGAACACCCGCCACGTGAGCCAGTCGGTCCGGCCGGCGTAGCGGACCACGTACGCCAGCCAGATCACCGGCAGCGCGAGCATCGGGACGAACTCCACCCGGAGCCAGAGCAACTTCCCCGGGAGGGTCGCCGCCGAGAGCCGCAGAGTGTACAGCCCGATCCAACTTCCGCCGGCGAACAACAGGAGGCTCCCGAGGGCCGTCCCCGACACCCACCCGCTCCGATCCAGCGCCCGGAGGTACGCCGCGAACGCGAACAGGAACGCTGTCGTGGCGACGAGCGGGATCGTATAGGGGGTCTGTTGCCATATCATAAACTATGGAGCCGGCGCGGATACGGTCGGTTGGTCCTGCAACACGCCCGGCACCTGTGGTGACTCCGTCCGTTCGAAACTGTCTGCGGATTCGTATTTAAACATTGACCCGTTTTCGGGGTGTCGGAACCGTGTTACCGGAAGATAGGGGGCGGAATCCCGTTCGTCGCCGGCGCGCCGGCCGTCCGGACCGGACTCGGTCACGCCTGTCAGTAGCCCTGACGGCGGGTGCGTGTCGGTCGTGGTCCGCGAAACAGTACGGACCCCGCACCTCGTGTTTCCGCCGCTAGCGGCACGCGGGCGTCGAACACGACCCGCGCCGGCGTCCCGCCCAGTTATACTGTTGGCGATAACTACGTGAAGATTTTCCACACCCCGGGGTGTCGAGATCCGTCACGTGACTATAGCCGACAGTATTACAGGCGCTCGAAGACGTGGACCGGCCACTCCGCCTCGTACGACAGGTCGAACGCCGGATCGATGCCGACGTCCTCGGGGTCGCGGACCGCGAGTTCGACGCGGTCCCCGATGGCGACGTCTTCGAGCGGCGCGGCGACGCGACCCGTGAGCCGAGCCGACGAGTCGAGTTCGACCACCGCGACGGTGATCGGTGCCAAGTGCTCGAACGCGGATGGCGGTCGGTTGACCGACGTGTACGAGACCACCTCGCCGGTCCGGGGCTGCTCCGAGAGCGTGACCGCTCGGCTGCCACACGCGTAACACGCGGGCCGGGGGGGCAGCATGTGCGTCTCGCAGTCGGTACACCGGGCGGCCAGCAGCCGGCCGTCGGCCAACGCGTCGAAGAAGCCGGGGAGTGTGAACGCCGAGTCGGCGGTGAGGTCTTCGGCCGCGAGCGGTCCCGTCGTCGTGGAGTCGGTGTCTGTCATCGATGAATCACTCTCGTCGGTCATTCCGCGGTCAGGACGGTGGCGACAGTGTGGGCGTCCGCGACACCACCCTCGTTGACGAGCAGCGCCGTCTCGGCGTCCGTCACCTGCCGGTCGCCGGCCCGCCCAGTGAGCTGTTCGTAGGCTTCGACCGCCTGCAACAGCCCGGTCGCCCCGATCGGGTGCCCGCGGGCCTTCAGCCCGCCGCTGGTGTTGATCCGGACGTCAGTCCACCCCGCGGATCGGTCCTCGGGATCTTCGACAGTCTCGATGCCGCGACCCTCGGGGGCGAACCCGGCGGCCTCCGCAAGCAGCGCCTCACAGACGGTGAAGGCGTCGTGGACCTCCGCGACGTCGATATCCCCGGCAGCCACGCCGGCGTCCTCGTAGGCGGTCGAGGCGGCGACGTTCGCCCCCTCGACGAACGTCAGGTCGCGCTCCGCGACCGCGAGGTTGTTGGCCGCCGACCCGACCCCGGCCACGCGGACCGCGTTGGAACGGCGTTGCAGGTCGGCCGCCACCTCGTCGTTCGCGACGACGACGGCGGCGGCCCCGTCTGTCACCGGCGCACAGTCGTACAGCTTCAGCGGGGGGGCGACGTCGGGTGCGTCCATCACGGTCTCGATGTCGACCGCCTCCCGGAACATCGCCCGCGGGTTGGCTGCGGCGTTCCGGTGGTTCTTCACCGCGATCCGGCCCAGGTCCTGTTCCGTGGCGTCGGTTTCGTGGAGGTATCGCCGAGCGAGCAGGGCGTACGTAGCCGGCGCGGTGATCCCGGAGCGCTGTTCTAAGGCCCGCTCGAAGGCGGCACCCAGCGCGTTCGTCGCCCCCTCGGTCCCGCCGGCGGTCATCTTCTCGACCCCGCAGGCCAACACCGCGTCGTGGACGCCCGCCCGAACGTCCCGGACTGCGTTCTTGAGCGCGAGCGCCCCGGCGGCCGCGCACGCCTCGACGCGCTCTGCGGGGACGTTCCGCAGGCCGGCCCACTCGGCCATCAGCGTCCCCTGCATGATCTGGTTCTCGTAGCGTTCGGACTGGGCGCCGACGTACACCCCGTCGACGACGTCGGCCGGATCGGGCAACTCCGCGAACGCCTCGGCCAGCGCCCGCGAGAACAGGTCGCGGCCGGGCAGATCCGTCTTGCCCAGCGGGGAGGCCCCGACCGCGATGAGGTGAGCTGTAGCCATCCTCTGTGGGGAGTCAACTGTTGGTATTAAACGTTCGGTCGCACCCCGCCACCGCGTGACGTCGGCCGCTGCAACCGACGCGGGTCGCGACCGACGTGGAGCAGTCGGGTGCGGAGCGCACACGCCCCGGCGTGAAGAAAGAACTTTACGTGTCACAGTTGCGCGTTGGCATCGTATGCATCGACCGATGACGACGCTCGACTTCCTCGACAGGGGGGTCGACGTCTACGGCGACGCAGTCGGCGTGATCGCCCACGACGGGACCGAGTACACCTACGCCGAGTTCGGGCAGCGGGTCGACCGCGCGGCGGCGGCGCTCTCGAGCCTCGGGATCGAACGGGGCGACCGCGTGGCGCTGCTCTCGCCGAACACCCACTGGTTTCTGGAGACGCTGTTCGCGATCAACGTACTCGGGGCCGTCTCGGTCCCGCTCAACTATCGTCTCATCGCCGACGACTACGAGTACATCCTCGGGGACTGCGGGGCCCGCGCGGTCGTCGCCGACCACGAGTACGCCGAGAAAGTCGAGGGGATCCGCGACGCCGTCCCCGTCGAGACGTTCGTCGCCAACCCGGCCGACCGCGTCGACGGCGAGTGGCGCGACTACGAGTCGCTGCTGGAGGGTGCCGATCCCGACGAGGTCGAGCGCGCGGACATCTCCGAGGACGACCCCGCGACGATCAACTACACCAGCGGGACCACCGGCGACCCGAAGGGTGTGGTCCGGACCCACCGCACCGAGCACTGGCACGCGCTGATCTCTACCCACCACACCGAGGTCACCGACGACGACGCCTACCTCTGGACGCTCCCGATGTTCCACGTCAACGGGTGGGGCTACCCCTACATCGTCACCGGCGTCGGGGGGACACACGTCTGCCAGCGCCACTTCGACGCCGGGGGCGCCTTCGAGCGCATCCACGACCACGACGTGACCTACCTGTGTGGCGCGCCGACGGTTCTCGACCGGATGGTCGACCACTACGAGAGCCACGACGTCGCGGCGACGGGTGACAAGCCGGTCAGGATCGCGACCGCGGCCAGCCCGCCGCCGGAGGCCACCATCCGGACTGTCGAGGACGAACTCGGCTGGAACATCCTGCACGTCTACGGGCTGACCGAGACAGGTCCACTAATTACGACGAGCAACTCGCCGCGCCGGATCGCAAGCGAGGGTCGCTTCGCGATCAAGACCCGGCAGGGCCACGCGATGCTCGGGACCGAACTCCGCGTCGTCGACGAGGACGGCGAGGATGTCCCGGCCGACGACGAGACGATGGGCGAGATCGTCGTCCGCGGGAACCAGGTGATGGACCGCTACTGGAACAAGCCCGAAAAGACCCGCGAGGCGTTCTCCGGCCGGGTCGAGGGGTGGTTCCACACCGGCGACTTCGCCACGGTCGACGACCGTCACATGATCTCGATCAAGGACCGGAAGAAGGATGTCATCATCAGCGGCGGCGAGAACATCTCGAGTGTCGAGGTCGAGGACGCCCTCTACAACCATCCGGACATCGAGCGCGTGGCGGTGATCGGCGTCCCGCACGAGAAGTGGGGCGAGACGCCGAAGGCGATCGTCGTGCCCGCCGACGGCGCCGACCTCACCGAGGACGCGGTCGTCGCGTTCGCTCGCGACAACCTCGCACACTTCAAGTGTCCGACCGTCGTCGAGTTCATCGACGACCTCCCCGAGACGTCTACGGGAAAGATCCGGAAGGTGGAGCTCAGAGAGTCCTACGGTGATCCCGTCGAGTGATACTGTCGGCTATAGTCACGTGAAGGATCCCTCCGCGTTTACGCGGAGGAGGATGTCAATTGCGTGTGACTTGTGGGAAGAGTTGACCGACGAACAGCTCAGAGAACAGTACGAAATACGGCAGGCAGAAAACGACCCGATCCCGGAGTATCTCACGAACAGGGTGGAGACGGACGTATGACCCGCAAAAAGCAAACGAGAGTTGACTCGCGAGGTTGACCGGAGACGTCAGAATGACCGTTGCGTAGCGCATTTCGGGTCCGGATAGGTGTGGGCCCCGCCACGGCCGTCGGAGTATTTGCGACCGATGAACCTGTCGTCGAGGTTCCCAATAATCGTCGTATAGAGCATCCCACTGGACTCGTACGACGACTCGTCGACCCGGGTCAGTATCTCGCTAACAGGGACGGAATCGCCTGTTGGAGTCGTTAGTTCAACCCCCTCCAGCTGCCCGACTAAACTGGTGTGGGTGATCGGAAACTCAACCGAGTCGTCGAGTCGTTGTCTCATATCCGAATACTCCATCTTAGTCGTGAGGGACAGTCGTGTTCCGTAAGAGCCCACTACACCTCGGACAGGTGTTGTCCGTACGGTTCTCGAACCCGTCCCCGCAGTCTTGACAGACATACAATGCCGGCCCGAGCGGATCGGACGTGGTTTTGCTCACAGAACCCGAATTCGACTCTCCGCATAAATATGGCCAGTGTTACTCTATTACACGGTACAAAGCAGAGAGTTTCGGGAGTGGTTCGGGGTTGTAGAAGTCTGTTAGTAGACATCTGGATTATTTATATGTATGTCTGAAGTACAAAGAAAAAGCATTGCTGAGCCGGGATATACACCCTAAGACGGCAATACTGGCGGTAGGTCACGACTCAAAGACGCCACGAATGGCAGATGTACCATTACGTTCACAACTAAGCCGATAGACCCGACTGGACTTACCAAACAATCGACGTACTAACGAGGGGTTTAAGAGGAAAATTCAGGTATTAGCTTCTCTAACTGCTTCTTAGTGGGTCAGAAGGGAGCCGTAGGCGACCTTAAGCCGGCGGAGGGATTTGAACCCTCGGCCTATTCCTTACGAAGGAATCGCTCTGCCAGCTGAGCTACGCCGGCGCACCCGTTCGGAGCCACTCTGTGATACTCCGATGACCTAAAAAAGGCTTCCGAATCACCGTGCCGTGAGCCGCACGTCGAGACAGACGTTGTACTCGTGTGGCGCGTACGACCGGACGACTCGCTCGGTCTCGACCGCGACCTCGTAGTCCGGTTCTGCGGCCTCGCGGATCGCCCGCGTGCCGGGGCCGAACGGGTCGTCCTCGTGTTGGATGTCGTAGTAGTGGAGCACGCACTCCTCGCCGGCGAGTCCGACCGCGGTGTCGAGAAACGCACCCGCGGTGTGGGGGAGGTTCATCACCAGCCGGTCGGCCCACCCCGCGTAGTCGTCCGTCAACTCGCGTACGTCGCCCTCGACCGCGGTCACACGGTCGTCGACGCCGTTCCGGCGGGCGTTCTCCCGGAGGTACGCCACGGCGACGGGGTTGAGGTCGCAGGCGACGACGTCGGCGCCGCGGGCGGCCATCGGGACCGCGAACGGCCCCACGCCGGCGAACATGTCCAGCGCGCACTCGCCTGCCTGCACCTGCTCGACGACCCGGTGGCGCTCGGTCGCCAGCCGCGGCGAGAAGTACACCTCGGCGATGTCGAGCGCGAACTCGTGGCCGTACTCGCGGTGGACGGTCTCGGTCGACTCCCCGACGAGCACGTCCCACTCCCGCACCCGGAGTTCGCCCGAGACCTTCGACGCACGGTTCACCACCGTGGTCGCGCGGAGGTCGGATTCGACGATCGCGTCCGCGACCCGCCGGGCGCGCTCGGGGTCGTCCTCGTCGAGGATGACGATGTCGCCCAAGCGTTCGTAGGACGGGTCGAACCCGAGAACGTCCGCGGGCGTGGTCTGGGTCTCCCGCGCGGGGACGTCCCTGTCGACGACTTCGTACTCCGCCGGCACCGCGCCCGGGTCGATGACGGGCACGTAGAGGTGTCCCTCCGCGGCCGTGATCTCGTACCGTCGGTCGAGCAGGCCGTCGGCCGCGAGGGCCTGGCGAGTCTCCTCGCCACGCTCGGTCGGGACGCGGACGCAGGGAACCGACATACTCGGAGGTAGTCACCGGTCGGAGTAAGCGTGGCGTTTCGGCGCCGTGGGCGTCGGTCGGTGCCGCCGGCCGCCGATCCTCACCACACGAAGCGGAAGAGTCCCCAGAAGGTGACGTACGCGCCGCCGGTCGCGAGCACGGGCACGAGGTTCTGCATCAGGATGACCCGACCCGTGGTCGCGGGGTCGAACAGATCCGAGGCGCTGGGGATGTCCTCTGGATCCTCCTCGCCCAGCCCCGGCGCCGCCTCCCCGGTCTCTTCGGCGGCCAGGGCGCCGACGGACACTGTCGCGTCGTCGCCGCCCCGGAGGCCATCGGAGAGCGTCGTCGTCCGCGTGGCGCGTCCCCACCCGAGGCCGACGATCGCCATCGTGGCGATGATCACGAACGACGCCGGGATCCCGATCGCCGACAGTCCGATCACGATCGCCGACGACACCAGGGCAACGACGATCGCCGCGGTCAGCGGGAGGTCGGTGAGGTCGTTGCCGAGGGTGTCGAGCGTCCGCCGGGCGATCGTGAGCGCACCCACCGCGACCGCACCCGACCCGACCAGGATCAGGAAGTTCAGGTCGACGCCCGCGCCGAACAACGGCGCGACCGCGTTCGCGATGTTCGACGTCCCCGACGAGAAGGCCATGAGACAGCTGATCGACACCAACGTGAGCGTCCCGAAGAACTCACGCCGCGAGGTGTTCGGCCCCGCACGCGGCACCGGCACGAAGCCGGAGCGGTCCAGTTCGACGAGCGACCCCTCGCTGCTGGTGATCGCTACCCACTCGTTGATCGTGGGGTAGACGTACCGCCCGATCATCACCGACACCCAGAACCCCACCAGCGGTGCCACGATCCACCACACCGCGATCTCGCCCATCACCGCGAAGTTCAGTTCCCCCGCGGCGAGTGCGAGCCCCGCGATCGCCCCGACCGCCGTCATCGAGGTCGAGGCGGGGACGCCCACGTAGTTGCCGACGAAGAGCGCCCCGCCGATGAAGAACAGCACCACGATGCTGGTTTCGATCGTGAACACGCCGGGGGCCGTCACCAGTTCGCTCCCGAGCGTGTCCACGACCCGCCGGCCGATGGTCCACGCGCCGACGAAGAAGAACACCGACATGAGGATGCCCGCGAGGAGTTTCGAGATGACGCCCGCGCCGACCGCCGGACCGAACGCCGGCCCGGTGTTGGACCCGCCGATATTGAACCCGACGAACAGCGCGACCACGAGGCCGATCAGGATCAGTGCGTCGAGCATCGTTACTGTGTCCGCCCCGGAGTCCGCAACCGTCTACGACCGTACTGGACCGCTCCGCGAGTGGTGTGCGGCGTCATCTGCTCTCCGATCCCTCCTCGTCGGACGCCGCCTCTTCGGCGAGTTCCGCTTCGATCTCCTCGCGGCTCGGCCGGCGTTCGATCCGGTCGTTCACCTCCTCCAACTGCTCGATGATCGATCCGACCTCGTCGGAGAGCAACCCTTCGACGTTCTCGGCGATCTCCTTGGACATCGTCTCTTCGACGTTCTCGGTGACGTCTTTCGTGACCCGCTCCTCGACATCGTCGCTGACTTTCTCGGCGACTTTCTCCTCCATATCGTCCGAGACTTTCTCGGCGACTTTCTCCTCCATATCGTCCGAGACTTTCTTTGCGACCTCCTCGCCGACGTCCTCGGTGACTTGTTGGGTGACTTTCTCCCCGACGTCTTTCGTCACCTGTGCTGTCACCTTCTCCCCGACGTCTTCGGTGACCTGCTCGGTGATCTGGGCTTCGACGTTGTCGGAGACGTCCTTCGAGACCTGCTCGCCGACGGTCTCTGTCACCTCCTCGGTGATCGTCTCCTCGACCTGTTCGGCGACCTCCGTGGTCATCCACTCGGGATCGAACCGTGACATCTTCCACCCCACGTGGATCGCATACGAGATCAGCGCGCCCAACCCGAACGCGATCCCGACGGCGGTCCCGACGGTGAGGATGAGCACGACCGCGAGAAACAGCAGAACGCCGTAGGCGATGTCGACGGCGAAATCGACTTGATTCGGTCTCATCTGCTGTCCAATACGAGGGGTGGGGTCTTTTGTCCGTTGAATAGCGCTCCCGGCGCCGGCCGTCGGGGCGCGCACATCGCCCGCGGCGGTCGTCCGCCCGGCCCGCGCGATCAGTCCTGCCGGAGCAGCGCGATCAGGACGACGATCAGGAGCACCTGCGCCACCTTGTCGATCCACCCGACCGTGCCGACGTCTGCGGGGAACGACTTCGCGCCCGCCGCGAAGTTGAGGCCGTACCAGATCACGATCTGTCCGGCGGTGAAGGGGATTCCGAGGCCGTAGAGCAGCCGCCGCCGGTAGTTCGCCAAGATGGCGGCGCTTGCGACGAGAAACACCACGCCCGCGAACAGGAACGAGAGCCCCAGCGGGCTCGGCGCGAACCCGACGCCCAGCCGGAGGTGGATCACGCCGGTGATCGCGGCCAGCAGGATCCCGACGTAGTGCAGCGGGGTGAGTGTCTGGAGGTCCAACAGTCCGGAGTCGGTCGCGGTACTCATACACGATGATTGAACTGAGAAATCATAAAGGATCCGTCGGGACCGGACACACTGCCGACCGACACCGTCCGTGGTCGGAGCCGACGCCGTCGGTCGGAGAACCGACAGGATATTCACCTCGGCATCCCCCGGTGTATCCGTCTCTCCGACACTATGTTCGGACTCCCCACCCGACTCCGCGCCCTCGTCGCCGTGCTCTGCGTCGTCAGCGCCCTCGCGGCGGGCGTGGTCGCCGTCGACTTCGTCGACAACGAACGCGATCCCTCCGTCGGCGCCGCCGCGGCCGACCAGGCCGACCGCCCCTACGCCGACCGCGACCCGATCGCGCCCCCGGCTAACGGCACCACGGTCGTCACGACCCAGAAGTACAGACACAACTTCATCGTCGCGTTCAGTCCGGACGGCCGGGTCCGGTACTACGACGACTCCCTGGACCGCTACCACGACGTCGACCCCGCACCCGAGGGGAGTCACACCGTGGAGTTCGTCGGCGCGGAGTACGACGGCGACACGACCCACGAGGTCGTCCGCCGGGTCAACCTCACCACCGGCGGGACGACCGACGTGTACCGGTACGCCGTGCCGCGGACCGACCGCCCCCACCGGTGGCACGACGTCGACAGGGTCGGTCCGAACAGGCTGGCTGTCGCGGACATCGGGCGGGACTCGGTCTTCGTGGTCGACACCCGAACGGGCGAACGGACCTACGAGTGGTCCGCGCAGTCGGCGTACGACCTCGACTCCGGCGGGCCGTTCCCCCGCGATTGGACCCACCTCAACGACGTCGAGCACCTGCCCGACGGGCGGTACATGGTGAGCCTCCGGAACCAGGATTCGGTCGTCTTCGTGGAGCCGGGATCGGGCGTCGACCCCGCGTGGACGCTCGGCGCCGACGACGACGACCGGATCCTCGACGAACAGCACAACCCCGATTACATCCCCGCGGGCGGCCAGCCAGCGGTGCTCGTCGCCGACTCCCAGAACGACCGGATCGTGGAGTACCGCCGGCAGGACGGGTCGTGGGCGCGGACGTGGACCTGGACCGACGACGCGATGGCGTGGCCCCGCGACGCCGACCGGCTCCCGAACGGCCACACTCTCGTCGGCGACACCAACAGCGGCCGGGTGCTCGAAGTCGACACCGACGGCGACGTGGTCTGGGAGATCGACGGCGTCGGCGTCTACGACGTCGAACGGATCGGACTGGACGCCACCCGGAACGACACGACGCCCGCAGACGAGCTGGGGCTCGAAAACCGGTCGTCCGGCGGGGCCGCGACCGGGAGTGGGTCGGCCAGAACCCCCGTAGCCGGGCTCGTTCCGCCGGTGGTCCGGAACTCCGTCGGGTTCGTCGCGCCGCTGTGGCTGTCGACAGTCGGGCGGGTGGCCGCCGTGACTGGTGCGGTGTCGGCCGCGCTGGCGGCCGGGGTCGTTGTCGGCCACCGAGTGTACCGGTACCGGGCGTCGGGAGCAAAAGCGTAAACCCCGCGTGGTCCTTCGCTCGGATCGATTCCGATGCACCGACAGCCACTCACACCAGTTCGGTCGGGTCGGCGCCCGGCGGACCGACCGACACGCTGCCCGAACCGATGAACAGCACCGCAGCCGACCTCCTCGCGTGGATTCTCTCCGTCGACACCGCGGTCGCGGAGCTGTTCGTAGCGATCAGACACCCGGTCCTGACGAAGTTCATGACCTCCGTCACCGGGTTGGGATCGGCGTCGGCGGCGGCGGTGTTCCTGGGGATCTTCTACCTCGCGGGGTGGCGTCGCGAACTCGCGGTCGGCGCGGTCGCGTTGGCACTCACCGGCGTGGTGGTCCCGGCGTTGATGTCCCTCGTCCAGCGGCCGTTCCCCGCGGAGCCGGTGTGTCAGACCTCGGGGTCCGGGCTCGCCCCCCACTCGTTTCCCTCCGGCCACGCCGCGGCGGTGACGATACTCGCCTTGGTCTCCCGCGGGTCCGACCACCTGCCGTTCCGGATCGCGACCGCGCTCGCGGCGACAGTCGCGGTCTCGCGGATGTACCTCGGAACGCACTACCTCAGTGACACGCTGTTCGGCGTGGCGCTCGGAATCGCGGCGTTTGCGGTCGGGCGCTCGCTCGGGCCACGGCTCCGTGACCGGCTCCCCGACGTGGAGTAGGGACCCGTCGGCTCCCACTGGGTGGCCTCCCGGCACCGCCGGTGCCCACAAGTATCGGACGCGCGTACACAACCTGTGCTCTTTGCGACCCACCTCCTCGCAGCCGGCCTCCTCGCCCGCCGGTTCCGGACCTCGGTCGGGTGGGCCGTCGTCGGTGCGGCGCTCCCGGACCTCGTCGACAAGCCGCTGGCGTCGCTCGGGATCGTCGACCTGTTCCACTCGGTGGGCCACAGCGCACTCCTCGCGGTGGTCGTGGTCCCGGTGGCGCTCCTCGGGAGGGTCGGGGTGGCGGCGGCGGTCGGGTGGGCCTCCCACCTCCTCTTCGACGCCGTTCACGTGGTCCTCAACGGGCGTGCCGGCGACGCGCTGTTCCTCGTGTGGCCGCTCGCGGTCCCGCCGGACCCGCTCGCGATCCCGCCGGGGGCGTTCTTCTTCTACTACCTCTGGTCGCCCTCCTTCTTCGTCGAGGTCGCGATCTGGACGGGTGCCGCGGCGCTCGCCGTCCGGGCGTGGCGTGGCCGGGCCGAGGCAGCATAACCGCGGGCAACGACTCCGCACGGCGTGGCCGTACAACGGCCGGCCACGACTCCGCACGGCGTGGCTGTACAACGGCCGGCTACGACTCCGCACGGCGTGACCGACGGCGACGAGGCCAGCTCACACCAGCGCCTCGAGCGCCCGGCGGTGGAACCGCACCGCCTCGTCCCGGGGGACCGGCGGATACCCGGGGTTGGTGACCGCGCCCCGGGAGTCGACGGCGCTGCTTGCGACCGCGGCGATCCGATGGACCGGCCGCACGGTCGGATACTCCCGGACCGACTCGTAGCCCGCGCGGAACGCCTCGCGGAGTCGTTCCGCCGCGCTGCTCCCGACGTACCAGTCGGCGACCAGATACTCCGTCTTCGCGACCGACACCGCCGGACCGGCCGCGAGCGGTCCCTCCCAGTCGAGGACGCCGGTGACGCGTCCGTCCGCGACCAGCGCGTTGCCCGGCCGGAGATCCCACGGGAACAGCCGCGGAACCGGCCCCGGCTCCACACGCTGCTCGTCGAGCACCGCTGCTGCGTCGGCGCGGACCGCATCGAACTCCGACGGGAGCCGCGCGAGACTCGCCCGACCGAACACCGCGAGCCACGCACCCCACTCCGTCGCTGTGCCACGGTCGATGCCACCGTTACCCTCGCCGCCCGTCCCGGTTTCGAGGCCGCCCGCGACCGCAGCGGCCAGGTCGCCGGAGCCGTCGGCGGCGAGTTCGCCGTCCGCAACCGACAGCGGGCCGTAGGCGTCGAACCGGAACGCGTCGTGCAACTCGGCGAGATACCGACCGAACGAACGCGCGAGCCGGCGGCGGTCAGCCGGCTCGATCCCCGTGAACGACGCGTGCAGGTCGTTGCCGGCGACGAGCGCGGTCGCCAGCCACCCCTCGCCGTCGACGGTGCCGCTTCCGAGCGGCGCCGGCACGGGGACCGAGGTCCGCTCGGCGATCACGTCGAGCAGGCGGGCCTCCACGCGGGTTGCGTCCGGATCGGGACAGATCTGGACCACGACCGGGTTCGCGTCGACGAACCGGACGACCGCGGTCCGGCGACGGTTGCCGGCGTCGACGGGGTCGACGCGTTCGACCGCGCCGGCCGGCCGGAGCCGTCCTGCGATCCGGTCGACCTGTGTGTTCTCGGCTCTCATTCCGCGAGGACGTCCACGAGGCCGGTCATCGAGTCGAGCACGTACTCGGGGTCGTACGCTCCGGGGTCGTCGTCACCCCGGAGCCACGCGGCCCTGAGGCCGGCGTTGTGCGCGCCGGCGACGTCGTACGCGAGCGAGTCGCCGACGTAGAGCGTGCGGTCGGCCGCGACGCCGAGGTCCGTCAGGATCGCCTCGAACGGGTCGACGTGGGGCTTCCGGCGGGAGAGGTCGCCAGCGTACACGATCGCGTCGACTGTCGGCTCGAGCCCGAGCGCCTCGATCTTGGTTCGCTGGCGACGCTCGGGGCCGTTGGTGAGGATCCCGACCGGCCCCAGCGCGCGGGCGGCGTCGAGGGCTCGCTCGGCGCCGGGGAGGAGTTCCACCTCGGTGTTGTCGATCTCGTCCAAGAGAGCGGCGGCGACCGCGACCGGATCGACGTCGGATCGGCCGTGGCGGGCGGCGACGCGGGCGAACCCCGCGCCCAGATATCCCGCCCGATCTCCGGGGTCGGGCGGGCCGTCGAGGGCGGCCCACAGTTCCTCGGGCTCACCGAAGGGGTCGGCGCCGACCCGGTCGAACGCCCGACGGTACGCCGCGTCGACATCGCCGGTCCGCCGGCAGAGCGTGTTGTCCAGGTCGAACACCACCGCATCGAATGTCATCACCGTCGGTACGGGCCGGACACACTAAACGGCACACACCCGGATCGCTGGGCACCGACGCCCGGGGCGTCGCTGCCGGACTCTATGGCCGGGAACTCTTGTGGACCCGGGCCGTCGCTACGGTATGGACCTCGATCGGTTCGCGTCGGACCGGCCCGTCGACGGAGCCCCGGCCGACGCACGCGTCTGTGTGGTCGCGGTCCGGCCCGACACCTTCCAGCGGTGTCGGCGGGGGTTGTACCCCGCCCCGCGGTCGTACGACCGCACTCGCGAGGCGTTCGAGTACATGGCGTTCTACCGGACCGCCCCGGTGTCGGCGGTGACACATTACGCCCCGGTCGAGGGCCGAACCGAACAGGCCCGGGGCGAGTCGGGACCGATGGCCGAGTCGGACTGGGTCGAGACCATCGACCCCTTCACCGAGGAACGGATCGTGGTGGTGTTCGAGCTCGGGGAGTTGGTCCCGCTCGCGACACCGGTCGCGAACGACCGCAACGGGGTGCGCGGCGCGTGGTACTGCGGCGTCGGTGATCTCCGGGCGGCGTCGACGCTGTCGGCACTGTCCCAACGGTCACGCGAGTGAGCCAACGCGCCCGAGCCGGACAGCTGTGTGCTCAGGCGGCTGTCGTCTCATAGTGAGAGTGATCATTATCAGATCTTCCGACCATCCCGGTCGGTAGCGACTCCGATCAGGTACACTGTCACGACGACTCCGACGAGCAGAACCTCGGTGAGGAGCCCGCCGAAGTCGGAGACGGCTCCGTCGCCCGCACCGCCTGCTCCGGACGGATCGACTTGGTCCATAACAGCGTGGTTCGATCCTCCCGAATTTAAACCCATATACTCGACCCTCCTGGCGTTTTTATGTACGGGCACTCGCGGCACCCTTCCGGCTCCGCATCCTATAGGTACCGTGGATCCCAAGCCGAAAGGGATGGGTACCCAATCGCCCCCTGACGACGGTCCCGAACAGGTCCCTCCGACCGACACTCCCGGCCCGGACCGGAGCACTCTCGTGTTCGTGGGAGTCCGGACCCTCGTGCTCGTCGCGGTGGTCGTCGTGGGCTACTTCACGCGGCCGATCTGGCACGGGTTGGTCTACTCGGCGATATACTCGCCGACCGGGCTCTTGGTGGTCGGCGGCGGCAGCCTCGCCGCCGTCGCCCTCCTGTATCTCCCACCCGACCGGCTCCGGTCCAGCGGTCCCGGTTCGGGTGGCTCCAGCGGCCTCGGCGTGACGTCGGACGGCCCCGACCCGATCGGGGAGTTGACGCAGGCAAGCGACGGCACCGCGGCGGCGAAGGTCCGGCTCCTGGCCGTGGTCGTGGGCCTCCTGATCGCGGTCTCCTTCGTCGTCGGCGGGATCAGCGGCACGCTCGAACAGCGCACCCTGGCACAGGAGACGATGGCCGACGCGACCGAGGTCGAGGAGTTCCCCGAGGCCAACCCGGAGAACCCCCGGGTCGTCCCACGCCGGGTGTCGGAGGTGACGACCCGCGGTGAGGTCTC
>UEZD01000001.1_pt1 | contig 19756 bp, 21 predicted proteins | sample 1903811 | NCBI WGS metagenome assembly UEZD01 (sample SAMEA4776353, study PRJEB27445) | saltern metagenome | biome: Hypersaline environment; feature: solar saltern; material: Pellet | place: Spain | collected 2012-08 | depth 0 m | reverse complement strand
TCTTCGCGGGCACGGCGCAGGGCGCCACGCTCCTCGGCATCCTCGGGGGCGCGGCGATCTCGGCCGCGCTCGCCTGGGCGGCGCTGTCGCTCGCGGGGGTGGAGCGCGAGCGCGCCGTCAAATGGGGCGTGATCGCGCTCTTCGCGCTCGCCGGGCTCCTCGTCGGGCGCATCGCGGGCGCCATCGTCGGCGCCCTCTTCGGGTGGTTCCTCGGCTGGTTCATCTACTGGATCGGGCGCGGGCGCTACCGGATGTTCCTGCCGCCCTACCTGACGGCCGGCGAGGTGCTCTGGCACTACACCTTCCGCGTGATCTGCGGCGCGGTCTTCGTCTTCCTGATCACGCCGATCCTCGTGGTCATGCCGCTCAGCTTCAACGCCGAGAACTTCTTCACCTTCACGCCCGAGATGCTGGCCTTCGACCCGGAGGGCTACAGCCTCAAGCACTACCGGGATTTCTTCACCTCCGCCGACTGGCAGCAGGCGCTCCGCAACTCCATCCTGATCGCGCCGGTCGCCACGCTCCTCGCCGTGAGCTTCGGCACCCTCGCCGCGATCGGGCTCAGCTCCGAGCACGTGCCCTTCCGGCAGGCGATCATGGCGGTGCTGATCTCGCCGATGATCGTGCCGCTCATCATCTCCGCGGCGGGCATGTACTTCTTCTACTCGCGCATCGGGCTGCAGGGCACCTACCTCGGCGTGGTGCTCGCCCAGACGTTCGTGGCCGCGCCGTTCGTCGTCGTCACCGCCCGGGCGGGGTTCGGCGCGATCGACGAGCGCCTGGAGCAGGCGTCACGGTCGCTGGGGTACGGCCCGCTCGCGACGTTCCGGAACGTCTCGCTCCCGCTGGCCCGCGGGTCGATCCTCGCCGGGATCGTGTTGACGTTCGCGCGGGCGATCGGCGAGTTCGGCGCGACGATGATGGTGGCGTACAACCCACGGACCATGCCCACCCGGATCTGGGTCGACTTCATCTCGGGCGGAATCGACGAGATCGTTCCGGTCGCGGTGGCGCTGCTCGCGGTCGCGCTCCTGGTTCTGACCGCGGTCCAACGCGTCGGGCGCGTCCCGACGGTGGTCGACCGGTGATCCTCGAACTCGACCGTGTTTCCCACCGGTACGACGGCGACCTCGCGGTCGACGACGTCTCCTTCGGCGTCGAATCGGGAGGGCTCGTCGGCGTGGTGGGTCCGAGCGGATGCGGCAAGACCACCCTGGTCCGAGCGATCGCGGGCCACCTCCGCCCGACAGCCGGCCGGGTGCTCCTCCGCGGCCGCGACGTCACCGGCGACCCCCCGGAGTCGCGCCGCATCGGCCTGGTGTTCCAGGAGTCGACGCTGTATCCACACATGACCGTCGCGGAAAACGTCGCCTACGGTGTGGCGGCGCGCGACGACGACCCGGCGGAGCGGGACGGCGCCGTCACCGAATATCTGGAACTGATGGGGCTGGCCGACAGGCGGGACGCGTATCCGGGGAGCCTCAGCGGCGGACAGCGGCGGCGCGTGGAACTCGCCCGGGCGCTCGCGCCGGAGCCGGACCTCCTGGTGCTCGACGAGCCGCTGTCGGCGCTCGACCGGGCGCTCCGCACCCGACTCCGGGAGGAGATCGGTCAGTTACACCGGGAGACCGGCGTGGCGACGCTTTTCGTCACCCACCACCAGACCGATGCGCTGGCGCTGGCGGACCGACTCGTGGTGATGGCCGGGGGACGGGTCGCCGCGGTCGGGACGCCGCGGGAGCTCTACGAGTCGCCGCCGACGCCCTTTGTCGCGTCGTTCCTCGGGCGCTCGACCACCGTTCGCGGGACGGTCGTCGGAACGTCGCCGCCGAGGGTCGCGGTCGGAGACGTTGAATTGACCTTCGAAGAGGCCCAGACCGAGCAGGCGACCGGGGAGGCTGTGACCTGTCACGCCCGCCCGCGAACCCTCGCTGTGCGATCTGACGACGGCGCGGCACCCGACGGGGACGGTACGGCATCCGACGGGGACGGTACGGCATCCGACGGGGACGGTGCGGCATCCGACGACGGCGCGTCCGCACAGTCGCTCCACGGCGAGGTGCGGGCGGTCGAGGATGCGGGACGACGGTACGACGTGCGGGTCGCGGTCGCTCCAGAGGAGGAGTTGGTGGTCGAGCGGACGGCGCCGCCGCCGTCGGTCGGGGAGTCCGTCGCGGTCGACCTGCCAGACGGGTCGGTGACCCTCTTCGGTCCCGACTTCGAGGTGTCGGGGGATCCAGAGGGAACGTCGGCGGCGGCTCCGCCGGTGCGTCGCGGCTGATCAGTCCCCGGCGGCCTCCGCGGGGTCGACGACCGATTCACCGACCTCGTCGACGCCGACGCGGTCGCATCGGTCGTAGAGCGGGCACGCCTCCGGCCCGTCGAGACACGCGGGCTTCCGGGCGGTGCAGTACTCGCGACCGAACTGGATCATCGCGGTGTGGCCGAACCCGCACTTCTCGGCGGGGACGTCGGCCTCCAACCGTGACCGGACGTCCTCGTGGTCGGCGTCGGCGGGGGCCAGCCCCATCCGGCGTGCGATCCGGTGGACGTGCGTGTCGACCGGGAAGACGCCGTCGCGGCCGCCAGCAAAGAGGAGCACGCAGTCGGCGGTCTTCGGCCCGACCCCGTGGATGTCGAGGAGCGCGTCGCGCACCGCCCCGGGGTCGTCTTCCCGGACGAACTCGTCGAACGCGTCGGCGCCGCCGTACTCGTCGCGGATCCGCGCGGCGGCGTCGACGATCACTTCCGACTTCTGGTTGTACAACCCCGCCGAGGAGATCGTCTCCGCGAGCCGTGCGTGTTCGGCGTCGGCGAGCGCGGCCGCGAGGTCGCCGTCGCCGCCGTACCGCTCCATCAGCGCGTCGTGGGCGGGCTGGGACGCCACGTCGCTGGTGTTCTGTGAGAGGATCGTCCGGACCAGCGATTCGAAGGCGTCCTTGCCCCCGTAGGTCTTCTGCCAGTACAGGCCGCCGAGCTCGTCGACGACCGCCTCCGTGCGAGTCCCGGCAGTCCCCGGCTCGAACGTGGCCGTTGCGGCGTCGGCGTCTCCGGCGATGTTCTCCCGTGGCTCGTCGGACATGTCTCGTGGTTACGCGGGGGTCGACAAAAGCCGTCGGGCCGGTGCAGCGGTCGGGGCAGGCGGGGTTGCGGTGACCCAGGAGCCTACGCCGCGTCGAACTCGAACGGCGGCATCTCCAGGAACGCGGTCTCGTAACCGACGTGGCGCGCGACCTGCGGTGGGACGTCGACGGTGATCTCCACGTCGTTCGACGGTGTGAGCCCCGCGACCGACCGTCCGTAGTGGAACCCCAGATCGGGGTCGATCGCGGCGTCGAGTTCGACGTGATCGCCGCCGTCGACGGACGCCGACAGCCCCATTCCGGGGATCACGAGCCCGTTGTACGGTGTCCGCGCCGAGACGGCCAGGTACGGGGCCGATCCGAACCGGTCGTCGGTGACGACACTCCCGACGAACGCGGCGTCCCCGCTCTCTGCCCGGCCGAGCGCCGATCCCGGCAGCGACTCCGGAGCGTGCCCGGTCGGCACCGCGTCCATCGACATCGGCTCCACCGCGCCCGGCTGGAACCGCCGGTCGTCGAGTTGCCGGTACGGGATCTCCGAGAGGGACTCCGAGGAGAACTCGAACGTGGTCGTCGCCTCGCCGCCCGCGCCGAACCGCCCCTCGAAGGCGCCGTACCGCGGGATCGACAGCCCACCGACACTCACGGTCACGTCGTAGGTCCCGTCGCCGTCGAGCGGGAAGTTTGCGCCGTAGTGAAAGCCCATACGCTGGGACAGCATCGGGTAGATCACCTCCTGGCTCACGAGGGCACCGCCCTTCGTGATATCGACCGAGAGCCCGGTGTTCGGCACGACCATCCCGGTGGCGGCGTCCCACGGAACCGCCATCAGATGGACCGCGTCGTCGTCTCGGACGTCCGTCCGGTTCGTGACGTACGCGTCGCCGTCGCGTTCGACCGTCCAGAACCGGTGGGGGTACGAGTAGGTCACCGCCACCCGGAGGTCACCGAGTGAGACCGTCCCGATCATCTCCATCCCCTCGACGTGGTCGGGGACGTAGACGCCCTCGGGCGTCGGTCGCGCGAACAGCCCGGACGCGCCCCCACACCCCGCGAATACGGCGATCGTGGCCGTTCCCGCACCGGCCAGTACCTCCCGTCGCTGCATACCCGTGAGTGGGGGTCGCGGACTCAAACGGGTTCCGGTACGACCCGGCATCGGACACGCTCGTCGGCGGGAGTGAGGGACTAGAGCCGTGGGTTTTCACCTCGCACCTTCTACAACACCGGATCCAGTCACTCCAGCCGTTCGGCGGCGTCCCGGTCGACGAGCGGCCCGGCGTTCGTCGCCGGTAGCCGCACCACGTCCTCGGATTCGAGATCGTACTCCCGCTCGTCGACCCCGTAGATCCGCCCGACATCCGCCGTGATCCTGAGGGTGACGCGGTCGTCGTGGGCGGCTTCGTCGTCCGTGTTGACGGTCGCGTCCTCCGCCCCGCGAGCGCCCGCGTCGCCGCCGGAGTCGCGTGCCGACGGACCACCAGCAGTGGCCGGCGAGTCGGCGGTATCCTCGGCGGTCACGGCGGCGCCGCCGTCGGTTTCCGCGCCGTCGACGACCGGTGCGTCCCGTTCCCGATCGGTCGCGGTCGTGGGATCGCCGACTGCCTCCGGCGGCACCGGGTCCTCGTCGCCACCCATCGCGGCCGCTAGCACGTCGTCCGGGGCCGGCGGGTCGTCGGCCGGGGGCGCCGTCCGATCGCCTCCAGTGCCCGCGGTCGAGTCCGAACTGGGGGGCGCTGTCTCGGGGCTCGTCGCGTCGGTTCCGGGCGCCTCGACGCCGTCGGATGTCGGTGGCCCGTCCGTCGGAGACTCCCCCCGGCTGTCGGCGGGTGTCGGTGCCGTCCCGTCACCGGCTGTGGGATCGACATCGCCGCCCTCGCCCGCGAGCGTGTCGAGGACGGTTCGACGGTTCTGTTTGATCCGCTCGACCAGGTCGTCGAACAGCGCGCGTTCCTCGGCGGTGAGTCCGCTCCTGTCCGCGCTCATGTCCGCAGCCGCGAACGAGGCGAGTTTGACGACCTTGCCGACGCGGCGCTCGTAGATCGCCTCCACGACGTCCTCCGCGGTCCCGATCTCGTCGGTGAGCCGCCGCACTTCGGGGTTGCCGTAGGGATCGTCGGCGCTCTCGGCCGTCCGCCGCCGCTCGGCCTTTCGCGCTTCGATGTAGGCGGCGACGTCCTCGTAGAACGAGTCCCGGAGGTGCTGGAGGCTGTCCTTCTGGCGCTCGGTGCGTCGGACGCTCCGTAACTCGTCTATATCCATTCGGGGGTCACTCCGTTCGTTTCTCGGCGCGGCCTCTGGTCATGAGAAAGACGCCGAGACACTCCTCGACAGACTGCTCTCCCTCCTGGATACTAAACGTGTCGCCGTCGAAGGTGACCTCGCCCGGTTCGGTGACGGTGATCTCGATGTCGCGCCCACGGAACCGCTCGGGGATCGCGTCCGAAAGCGGCCGAAATCCCTCGATCTCGGCGCGCGAAAGCGGCGTCACCACCAGCCCGGAGCCGCCGTGGAGGCTCCCCGGAAGCCGGATGAGCCGCTTGGTGTCGGTGGTCACCGGCTCGTCGATCGGCGCGGTCTCGTCGTCGATGGCCTCCTCGGCGAGCGCGTCCACCAGGATCCGCGTCCCCGGCCCGCCGGCTTCGACGTTGCCCGCGCGGATCGCGTCGAAGTTGTTCCTGAGTTGGCCGAGAATGGTTTCGGCGCGGCCCTCGCCGATCCCGTCGAGTTCCTGGAGCCGTTCGAGGGCCGCCTCCTCTTCCATCTCCCGGAGCGTCTCCGCGAGGTCGACCAACCGGGCGTGGACCCGCGCGCCCCACCCGCCGCGCCGACGGAGCACCCGGCGGGTCGTGCCCTGGTGGGACTCGGTCCCGATCAGCCCGTCCCGGTCGAAGTCGATCGCGCGGACGTAGTCGACGATCTCCCGGCGCGCCCCGCTGTCGAGATCCCGCACCTCGGGGTCGCGGACGTGGACGTGGTAGCCCCGGCCGCCCGAGAAGACGACCGTGGTCTCCTCAAACCCGAAGTCGTCGTCGAGAAAGTCGAGGAGGTTCAGGAGTTCCCCCTTGCACGCCGCCAACATCTCGGCGTACGACGTCTCCTCGGGGTCGACGCCCGGGAGGTGGTCGGCGTCGAGGTCGAACACCAGGTCCGCCGACTGCCACCCCTTCTCGTCCATCGACCCCGCGCCGGGGTCCGCAAACCGCGCCGACGAGAAGTAGACGTGTCGGGGCGCGGTCCGGTGGAGGAAATCGTCGAGGTCGCCGAGGTCGAGCAGCGACTGGTGGCGGACCATCGTGGTCGACCCCGCGCTCCAGGGGATGTGGCCCCACTCGCGTCGGTCGGCCGCGGGCGGAAGAGAGACGCCACTCCGGCGGTAGTAGTCGCCGAACCGCCCTTCGAGGTAGGTCCGCGTGCGAGCCTCCATCAGTCCGAGTCGATAGCGTGGGGCGGCCTAAAGCCGTTGTGTCTCGGGTGGACCGGTGTCGCCGCCGCCGAACTGGCGCCGCTCGAACGAACGCTGTGGAGTACCCACACCCGAAGCAGAACTCACACAGTATCGAGGAGAACGCCCACGACTTCACTCGTGGGTAACTTACGAGTCGGCCCCCGCGATCGGGGTCAACGAGTACGATGCGACGACGAGCGCGCCGGATATGAGGACCAGATTCTTGATGATGTACTGGCCTTCCAGACTGGGCACGAACGGGGCCGTGACGAACGAGACGCCCGGGAGGATGACAAGCGGCAGGAACGTTCCGGCCATCTGCAACAGCAGCAGTGCGATCCCGACTCTCAGCAGCCTCCTGTGTAGCAGACAGACGCCAATAGCCATCTCCCAGACTCCCAGGATCGGCACGAACACTTCCGGGGGCAGAAAGTAGACCGTTTGGCTGACGACCTCGGTCGCGGAGCTCACACCGATCGGCTTCAGTATCCCAAACCAGAAGAAGACGACCGCCAGGCTGTATCGAAGCAAGGAGACGCTGTGTTCGTCGAGCAGGCGTATGAAGCGTTCGTCGATCTCTGCGACCGTCCGTTGCGTCCCGGCGCCGAGCGAACTGAAGAGTATGCCGTGATTCCGTGTCTCTCTGTGTTGCCCCCCACCGTCGGCGACTGCTGAGTCGTCGGATTCACCCATTCGTTCGCTTACTTGGGGCGAGCGCAATTGAGTTGTTGTTTAGCACAGGACAACTCGAGCAACCGTTCTGGTGGGCTGGTCGTCGACCGTGAGCGAACGGCCCCGAAGACGCCGCTGTATCTTGCACGGCGGTCAGACCGTCGTCCGAAACTCCGGGCGTCTGGACGGTCGGTGCAGACCCACACTCCGGTGGCGGAGTCACCCGTGCTCGTCCTGGCTCACTCGAAGGCGTCGCGGTCGGGGATCCCATCGCGGCCGAGGATGATCTCCTGGGCCTCGACGTCCTCCAGCGACGCGACGAGGCCGCCGACCTCGAGCACGCCGTCGTCGGTCTCCAGCCGGAGCGACGCCACCTCTTCGGTCTCCTCGAACGTCGTCGTCTCGATCTGCCCCTCCACGAGCACCGGATCGCCGGTCTCGACGTCGCGGCCGGTGATCGAGGCGTAGAACGGCCCCCCGATCTCCCGGACGTCCTTCACCGCGCGCCGGATCGAGGCGTACCGCCGCGGGAACGGCCGGCGTTTGCCGTCGGCCGCGAGCGTCTCCGCAGTCGACCACAGCACGGTCCCGAAGAAGCCCGACACCAGAAACCCCAGCGCCGACCGGTTGAAGATCACGCCGTAGCGCTCGCGGTCGTCCCGCAGCGCGTCCTGTGTCGCGTAGATGGAGTAGTTGCCGTCGGCGACCGCCAGCACGGGCGTCGTGATGCCGCGACGGGCCCGCGCGATGGTGGCGACTTCCCCGTAGTCGAACTCCGCGGGGTCCGGTGCACGGGCAGCGGGCGTCACGAGCAGGTCGACGCTCACGCCGTCGTCGATGGCGGCCGCCAGTTCAGCCCGGAACCGACGGAGCAGGTCGGGGGTGAGCGAGAGCACGAGTTCGTACTTCGCGTCGTCGATGATCTCCTCGACGTATCGGAGGATGGTCGATCGCGACTTCACCAACGAGACGGCTTCGGTCTCCCGTGCGGGGGCGGTGTACCGCGCTTCGAGTTCGGAGACGAGATCGTCGAGCGACTGTTTGACCCCGCCGAGTGCGTCCTCCGGGGCGACCGCGACGATCTTCATCGGCCGCGACTCCCGAAGTTCCACGAGCCCGCGGTCCGAGAGGCTGCGAACCGTGTCGTACACCCGCGGCTGCGGGATCTCCGTCCGGTCTGCGATCGCGGACGCGGTGAGTTCGCCGTGGTCCAGCACCGCGAGGTACGCTTCGATCTCGTACTCGCCGAGGTTGAACCGCTCGCCGACCTCTTCGAGGGTCGTCCGGAGGTCGTCTGTCATACGTGACGCTTCACGCCCACCCATATACTATTTACTGTGCTCCGAGTAGCACGGGGTTTCGAAATCAGATATCTCGTCGGTTGGCGGTCGACTCCCGCGGGGACACCGCCGCTCCGCCCGCGACGGCGGTCACGTCGCGGTCCGACCGCCGGGTCGAACGAGCGACGGACTGGGGGCGAGCGGGCGACGCTCGTGCTCGGCGGCTTCCACCGGGTGCAGGAGCAGCGCGGACGACCGACGGGTCGTGTTGGTTGCTTCCGAAGACGTGCGACGAGTACCCGTCGGCTCCGCAAGCCGCTCACCCGAGATAGCCCCGCTCGTCGAGTTCACTGTACGCGAAGGCGTATTCGACGAGGCAGGCGAAATAGGGGTACTGGTTCACGTAGCTCGTGACCCACTCGAACGGCTCGGTCTCTCCGAACCCCTCCAGTGTCGACACGACCCGCGGTGCGTGTCGATCGATCGCCGCGACTGCCTCAGCGTCGACTGCCTCCTCGACCGCATCCGGGTAGGTGCCGTGGGTGTCGGACTCCCACCCTGTCTGGAACTGGTTCAGGAGTTCGATCAGGTCGTGGTGTGCGCGGTACTCTTCGACCATCGGGTCGACGGCGTCGAGGAGCGCCGACTCGTCGTCAAATCCGGTCTGCTCGACCGCGAGGTCCCCGTTCGCGACTGCGTTCTCGAGGTCGGCGGTGACACGCTCGACCGTCACGTCGTCAGGCCGATCTACGCCTTCGAACGACGTCCCCGAGCCGTCGGACAGTCCGAGACCGTCGCGGATCCTGTCAGCGATGTCGAACGGCATACCTCCCACATCCGACGTCGTACATTTTTGTTTTTTGGACTACAGCTCGGTGTGGATCGTCACGAGTCCGTAGGCTCTTGCCGTGCGCGTTCTATAAGTCGGGACCTCCCGAACCCCGAGTGTGCGACGACTCGTGATCCTGGCCGGACTCTGTGTCGCGGCGGCGGCGCTCGTCGTCGGGTTCGGGGTGCAGTTCGAGGGGACCGACGCCTACCCCGACGCGGAGGGAATCGACGCCGACTACGACGCCCACGTCGGGGAGACCCTCCACATCTGGGGGGAGGTCACCGCGGCCGAGGAAGGGCACGTCGTGGTCACCGCGGACGCCCTCTCGCTGCGGGTGACCGACCCCGGGCCCGACGACGTCGCGGTCGGGGATCAGGTCCAGGTGTACGGACGGTTGGCTCCCGACCGGCGGCTCGTCACGACCGCCTCCGACGTCCAGTCGCCCGAAGCCCTCCGGAATATGTACGCGGTCTCGGTCGTCGGGATCGTGCTTGCCGCGGGGTCGTTCCTGCGACGGTGGCGCGTCGACACCGACCGGTGGGCGTTCGTGCCGCGGGAGGGCGAGTGATGCCCGACCTGCTCACACACGTCCTGCTCGCGTACGTCCTCGGGGCTGCCGCAGTGTGGTGGGCCGACACCCCCGACCGCTACCTCCCGGTCGTACTCGTCGGCGCGGCCGCACCGGACGCTATGAAGGCGACGGTGCTCCTGGAGGTCACCGCGGGCACAGCGTTCGGGGTTCCCTACTCCTTCTGGGGACTCCACACGCTCGGCGGCGTCGCCATCCTGAGCGGGCTCGGGGCGGTCACACTGGCGGCGTCGGAGCGCCGCACCGGGTTCTGGTTCCTGGCGTGTGGCGGGGGAAGCCACCTCGTCTTGGACCTGTTCGTGCTCCGGGTCGACGGGGTCGCGCCGCCGTACCTCTTCCCGGTGTCGGGGTGGCTGCCGCCCGCCGTGAACCTCTACACTAGCACGGACCTGTGGACGATCCCCGTGGCGCTGGCGCTCGCGCTGCCGGTGTTGGTGATGCGTCGCCGGGCCGCCGCCGGGTGAGACGCGCGGTGCTCACGAGGTTCCGTCGGGTGAGCCGGTGCTCTGACCCGTGACCTCCCCCGAGAACGTGGAGGTTTCGGGGACCGACACGACGGCGTCGGTCATCCAGCACCCCTCGTACTCGCCGCCGTCGATCTTGCGCAGTCGGAAGGTGTACTGGCCGGTCACGTTGCCGTCTACGCGGGTGGTCACGTAGACTTGGGCGTAGTCGTCGCTCGACTGGATCGGGGTGTACTGGGCGCTATCGTACGACAGCATCGGGCTGTACGTCGGGTTCTCGATAACGCGAACGAACTCGTCGAACGTCTGGATGGTCTGTCGGTTCCGCGGCGACGCGAACCGCCGGACCGTCCGGATGCCGTCGTCGGTCGTGTTGTTGTTGTACTTCAGGGCGTTCACCTGGATTTGGACGACGTGGAGGAACGACCGCTCGCAGGTCGGGGCCGGCCGGACGTTCCTGTCCGCCTCGGTGTCGCTGAGCAGTGGGTGCCCGTCGGATCCGGACCCCGTCTCCGGCGTGGGTGTCGCGGTCGCGACCGCGCCGCTCTCGTCGATCAGATCCCGGGATCCGCGCCGGATCTCGGCGTCGGAGAGCCCATCACTGTCCACCGGACCGGGGGCCGCGAACGCGCCCGCGTCGCCGTCGGTGGAGACTTCGGCGGCGTACACCACGCCGCTGGTCACCGCGAGGATAACCACCACGAGCACCGCAACGACCGAGACTCCGGCGCTGCTCCGCGTCACCGCAGCGCCGGACCGATCGTCCGGGGGTCCGTCCCGGCCCTCGGGCGGGCCACCCCGCCGCCCAGTTGCACCGTCGGCGGTCGACGCCCCGACCGCCGATACGGCCGAACCATCCGGCGTCCCCGCGTCCGGATCAGATCCGGCGGCGGTGGTATCGGCGTCCGCGTTCCCGCCGGGCGCAGCCGCCGGTGTCGGTTCCGGTGCGTACGACGCCGACCGCGCCGGCGTGTCCAGCCACTCCTCGGCGATCGACTCCGCAGCCGCCGGCGACACCGCATACAGGAGTTGGCGTCGGAGATCCGCTGTGGTGCGGACGGAGCCGTCGGCGTCCGTATCCTCCGGGCTATCGGGACCGACAACGATCGCGTCGGGCGGCGGTTCCGTGGCCCCCGAGCGGTTCGTGTCCGCGTCGGACCCGCCGGGAGCGACGAGGATCCGGTCCCGGTCGTCGCCGTCGTCGACGGTGACGATCGGCGGGTCGACCTCGACAGCGACCGCCCCGTCGGCGGCAGCCTCGAGCCGGCCGACGAACGCCGCGAGCGCGTCGCGGTCCAGCCGGTCGACGGCGGCATCGAACGTCTCCGCCGGGATCGGCGCACGGTCAGTCACGACACTACTTCCTCGGTACGAGCGTGGGAGGTGTACCCACTTTCCGTTTGTGGCTGGCTCCGCCGGTCGCGGCGACTATCGGCGACGACGGGGCGGTGAGGTCGACCCGCGTCGGTCACTCCCGGTCGGGCTCCAAGAACGACGGGAGCCGGAGCCGGTCGAGGTCGTCGGCGTCGAACCCGTCGAGCAACGCCGGCCGATCGATCGCGTCGGGGCGCCGGGAGTCGACCTGGTCGGTCGGCAGCTCCGGCGACGGGGCCTCAGGGGTCTCGACGAGTTCTTCCCAGGCCTCCTCGTCGGTGTCGTGGTGCGTTCGGACGTTCGCGACCTCCCTGACACCCTCCTCGTAGGCCAGGTCGAGGACGCTGCGCTCGTACGCGCTCGACGCCAGACCACGGATCCGCGACCGCTCCGTTCGGTGTTCGTGCCCGAGTTCGGCGGCGACCCCGAGGGCGTACATCCGCCTGACCGCCTCCTCGCCCGAGAGCGACTCCCAGTCGGTGTCGAAAGCACGGTCGTACATCTCAGAAGTCCACGCGTTTGGTCGGATCGACCACCAGCCCCTCGTCGGTGAACCGGAGCGACCGGATGTCGCAGTCGATGTCGGTGCCACGCATCTTCACAACCTGGATCCCCCGGGTCATCCCGGTGGCCTCCAGGTAGTTGTGGAAGAAGACGACGCCGTGGGCCAGGAAGTGCTCGTCGGAGTAGGCGCTGGGGTCTGTCATCTCCGATATCAGGAGCGTCGTCGCGTCACACCCTTTCAGCGCGGTGAGAAACCGGGTCATCTCCGCGTCGCCCTCCGCGAAGAACAGATCCAGAAGCATCGTGGAGTCGATCACCAGTCGTTCGATGTCCCGGGCGTTGACGAACGCGACGAGCTTCTCCGACAGCGCTCCAACGCTCGAGGGGCCGCCGCTCCCCGACGACTGGCTCAGCAGGCGCTCGGCCCGCTTGCTCGTCAGGTTCACGAACCGGAACTGCTCGGACGTGGCGAGCGTCTCGAACCCGAACTCGTAGCTGGACATGTCCTCGACGAGTTCCTCGCGGGACTCGTGCATCGTGACGTACAGGCAGTTCTCCCCGTTTCTGAGCCCCTCGGAGACGAACTGGGCCGTAAACGTGGTCTTGCCGCTCCCCGGAGGTCCCGACAGGACGTACAGCCGCTCCGGGAGGAACCCGCCTTGGACCAGGTGGTCGAAGCCGCTGACCCCGCTCGGTATCCGCATGTCCGAACCCTCACTATCCCCACAGATAACGGTTCCGGGGCGATTCTCACACAGCGTAGCGCCGGGCAGCGGCCACGAAAACCGGCACCAACGAGGGCGCCGCCAGAAGGGTAAAGCGCGTCGCGTCCCCCGACCCGGTATGGGAGACTCAGACGACTCCGTCCAGCCCCCGACCCCGGAACCGGGTGATCCGACCCGCGTCGGGATCGTCGGTGCGGGCGCGGCGGGCGCCGCCGCTGCGTACGCCCTCCGCGACGCCGACGCGACGGTGACGATACTCGAAAAGAGCGGCGGCGTCTGCGGGCGCGCGGCGACCCGTCGGCGGGAGGGGTGCCGGTACGACCACGGCGCCAACTACGTCAAGGACGCCGACGAGTGGACCGCGTCGCTGATCCGCGGGCTCGACACCGACGGACTGGTCGACATCGAAGAGCCGGTGTGGACGTTCGACGCCGACGGCGAGATCGCCGAGGGCCACGGCAACGACGGGAAGAAGTGGACCTGGCGCGAGGGGATCACCCAGTTGGCGAAGCGGCTACTCGCGCGGACCGACGCCACAGTTCACCGCCGGACCCGGGTGGAATCGATCGATCGAGCGTCGGAGACGTGGCGCCTCACCGACACCGAGGGTGTGGATCACGGTCCGTTCGATTCGCTCCTCCTGACGCCGCCGGCGCCGCAGACCGCCGCCCTCCTCCGGGCGACCGACTGGGAGGACGACCGACTGGGGCCGCTCGTCGACGCGGTCGACGCCGTGCCCTACCGGGCGATCCGGACCCTAGTGCTTCATTACCCCTTCCGGGAGTCGTATCCGTGGTACGGGCTGGTGAACACCGACAGAGGACACGATGTCGGGTGGCTCTCCCGCGAGGAGTGCAAACCCGGCCACGTCCCCGGCGGCGAGAGCCTGCTCGTCGTCCAGATGAGCCCGGCGTGGTCGGACGCACACTACGACGACCCGGTCGACGACGCCGCTGCCGCCGCGGCCGACCACGCGGCGTCGCTGTTGGGCGACGATCGGTACAGGGACCCCGACTGGATCGACGACCAGGGGTGGCGGTACGCACTGCCCGACGCGGCCGCCGCGAGTGAGCCGGTGCGGGCCGCCGAGCCCGCCGGGCTCTACGCCGCCGGCGACTGGGTGGCCGGCGAAGGGCGGGTGACGGCGGCACTCCGGAGCGGCCACGCGGCCGGCGAGCGGATCCACGAGGACGGAGCGTAGCGGGTGGCGGTCGCTCCGGTCGTCCGGCCGGTCCCGCGATGTCGCCAGGCACACCCCGGTAGACAGCCTTTACTGTTCTGACTGCGAACTGGAAGGCGTGTCGCTCACCGTCAGAATCGATCCGCATGTCCACTCGGAGGCCTCCTACGACGGGCACGACCCCTCGGAGCTCATCTTAGAGCAGGCCGCAGAGATCGGGCTCGACGCGGTGGTGATCACCGACCACGACGTGATCCACGAGTCCGTCCGTGCCGCGGAGTTGGCACCGAAGTACGGGCTCGTGGGGATCCCCGGGGTCGAGGTGTCGACTGCGGACGGCCACCTGCTGGCGATCGGTGTCGAGGAGATGCCGCCGCGCCGCGCGCCTATGGCCGAGACCACCACGTGGATCCAGGATCGCGGGGGGATCGCGATCGTCCCGCACCCGTTCCAGCGCAGCCGTCACGGCGTCCGGAAGCGCCGGCTCCGCGGCGTCGACCCCGACGCGATCGAGGTGTACAACTCCTGGGCGTTCACCGGGTGGAAGAACCGGCGGGCGCGACGGTACGCCGCGACGTACGGCTACCCGGGCGTCGCGGGCAGCGACGCCCACAAGGTGGGGTACGTCGGCCGCGCGTACACCGAGATCGACGTCGATGGCGTCACCCGTGCGGACCTGACCAGCGAGGGACTCGTCGACGCGGTCCGCGACGGTGCGACCCGGGTCGAGGGGCGCCGGACGCCCATCCCCATCTCCACCAGACACTACGGGTGGGCGGGCGCCCGGAAGAGCCGGTACTATGCCAAACACGGCGCAACCAGGAGCGGCGCCCTCGCGAAGACCGGCGTCGTCGGGGCCGCGCGGACGCTCTCCCAGATCTCGCCGCTCTCGTGGTAGGCAGGACCGGCAGACGGACACGCCGGTGGGGTAGTGGATCTCACTCCGGGTCGGCGCTCACCAGTTCGTCGTACCGCGCGCCGGTCTGCTTCAGCGTCTCCGTCGAGTAGAGCCGCTCGTGGGGGAACGGGAGGTGCTCGGCCGCGAGTTCGTCGATCTTTCCGTCGACCGCGTCGGCCTCCCGGCCGTGGATCATGGTAAAGAGGTTGTACCCCCACTCCTGATCGGGGCGGCGCGGGCGGTGGTAACACAGCGTGACGTACGGGAGTTGCCCGACCGCCTCCCCCAGTGCGTCGAGTTCGTCGTCGGGAACGTCCCAGACGACCATGCAGTTGGCGTCGAACCCCGTGACGATGTGGTTGACGACGCACCCGATCCGTTTGATGCACCCGTCGGCACGCAACCGGTCGACCGCCGCCACCACCTCGTCGACGTCGGCGTCGATCGCCGCGGCGACGTCGCGGTACGGCGTCGCAGAGAGGGGGAACCCGTCCTGGATCTCGACCAGCAGCGCGGCGTCGAGGTCGGAAAGCCCCGCGGCCGCGTCCTCGGAGATCCGCGTCGCCGACGCGTCGGTCGCGGCCACGCTCTCCCGGGCGAACGCGTCGTCGTTGACGACCGGGAACTCGAGATCGATGTAGTAGTCGGTGAGCATCGGGAGATTCAGCACGTCACACCCGGTTTCGGCTCCGATCTCCGCGAGGATCGCGTCGCGCTTCTCCCGGGACGCGGCGGTGACGACGAACCACATGTTCCACTCGTGGTCGCGCCGGTAGTTGTGGTTCACCTGGCGGTAGCCGTTGACGACCGCCGCAACCTCGTCGAACCGGTCTTCGGGTGCCGACACCGCCGCCAGCGTGGAACTCCCGATCACCGGCGGGTTGAGGACCGCGCCGAACCGGCGGAACACGCCGCGTTCCCGGAGGCGTCGGACCCGTTCTAAGGCCTCCGTTTCGTCGATTCCGAGTTCCTCGCCGACGACGCGGAACGGCCGTTCGACCACCGGGAACCCGCTCTGATACTCGTCGACTAACGCGGCGTCGACCGCGTCGAGGTCGGCGCGCCAGTCGTCGTCCAACGCACTCATTGGGCACGCTTCGGACCGGACGAACCTACCTATTTCGGCTGTGGCGCGGTGGGAGTCGAGCCAGCGAATCCAGCGTCGTGGGAACCGAGCGGTCCACTTTTGATGCTCGCGCCGCAACCAAACGGTATGGCACAAGCGCCGGAGCCCGCCGGATTCGGGGAGTGGCCGTTGAAACGACTGATGACCGAAGTCGTCGGTTCGGGGGTCAAGTCCGCCGAGGACCTGACCCGGGAGCAGGCGACCGACGCGATGCGGCGGATCCTGGCGGGCGAACCCGACCACACGACCCTGGGGGCGTTCTGGATCGCGAACCGGTGGAAGCACAACGTCGCCGAGGAACTGGCCGCGTACACCGACGTGATCGCCGAGGACGTCGTCTACGCCGAACCCGACGCCGACCCGGTCGACTGCGGCGCGAACTACGACGGCAAGGGCGACACCGCGATCCTCGGCGCGGCCGCGGGGTTCGTCGCCGCCGGCGCGGGCACGCCCGTGGTCGCCCACTCCGGCGACCGGGTGCCGACACAGAAGCAGGACGCGTACAAACACGTCCTCGACGACCTCGGGGTGCGGACCGAGATCGACCCCGAGGAGAGCGCCGCGATGGTCGACGAGACCGGGTTCGGGTTCTACTACCAGCCGGCGTTTGCGCCGCACGTCGACGACCTCCACGGCCGTCGCGACCAGGTGGGTGTGCGGACGTTCCTCAACACGGTCGAGACGATCCTCAACCCCGCGCGGGCGGACGTTCACCTCGGCTCGTTCTACCACCTCGCGTTCGCGAAGAAGATCACCGACACGTTCGATCTGATGGAGTCCCAGAGTCCCGACCGCGTCGTGATGTTCCAGGGGATGGAGGGGTACGACGACATCCGGCCCGGGTACACGAAGGTCGGCGAGTGGACCGACGGCGAGTTCACCGACTACGAGATCGAGACGCCGGAGTACGGGATGGACTTCGAGAGCGAGGACCTCGAGGTCGATCCTGACGACGTCGCTGGCGACTCCGCCCGGTTGACAAAGGAGATCCTGGCGGGCGACCGCGACGACCACTTCGCGGACGCGGTCGCGCTCAACGCCGCGTTCCGGATCTACGCCCGTGACGATGCCGACACGCTGGCTGAGGGGCTCGACCTCGCTCGCGAGAGCATCGAGTCAGGGGCGGCCGAGGCCGTCCTCGCGGATCTGCGGGCGTTTTGAGCTCCCGACACGGCGTGAGGCGCTCGTCGCCGCCCGGACGCTGCCGTCGGGCTGACACGGCGTGAGGCGTTCACCCCACCACCGCCGTCGTGCGACCCGCCACGTTCAACACCGTACTCCCACTACCGTGGGTGATGAGTGTTCGCGGCGTGATCTTCGACGTGGATGGGACCCTCGTCCGGGGTGACGAACCACTCCCGGGTGCGGCCGCCGGCCTCGCGGCGGTCGGCGACGCGGGACTCCGGCGACTGTTCGTCTCGAACAACCCCACCAAACCCCCCGAGGACTACGAGCAACGGCTCGGGCGGGCCGGGTTCGATGTCGACAGCGAGGAGGTGATCACCGCGGGCAGCGTCTCCGCCCGCTACCTCTCGGAACACCACGCCGACGACCGAGTCGCCGTAGTCGGCGAGCGGGGGTTCGTCGATCTGCTCCGGGAGGTCGGGTTGTCGGTCGCCGCCGTCGGCGCCGGCGATGCGGACGGAGCCGCGAGCACGGCGGACCTCCCCGATCCCGATGTCCTGGTGGCGTCGATCGACAGGGAGTTCCACTACCGGACGCTCCTCCGATGTCTCCGGCTGCTCGACGACCCCACCGTCACGTTCCTCGGCACGGATCCCGATGTCGTCATCCCGGCACCCGAGGGGAACGTCCCGGGTTCCGGCGCCGTGATCGACGCGATCGCGAACGTCGTCGGCCGCGACCCGGCGGCGATCCTGGGCAAACCCAGCCGGATCACGCGGGACGCGGCGCTGGATCGGCTCGGCCTCGCCCCCGACGAAGTCCTCGTCGTCGGCGACCGCCTCGACACCGACATCGCGCTGGCCGACGGGTCGGGGATGCGGACCGCCCTCGTCCGGACTGGCGTGACCGACGACGCCGACCTCGACGCGTCGCCGATCACGCCGGATCACGTCCTCGACTCGTTGGCGTCGCTCGATACGCTCCTCCCGTAGCCACTCCGACGGGATTCTGCACAATCGTTAAGAACTCGGGCGCAGAACTCCGATCGAGGTATCCCAATGAGCCAACAGATCCTGATGATCGTCGGCGACTTCGCCGAGGACTACGAACTGATGGTGCCGTACCAGGCGCTCGAAGCCGTCGGCCACGACGTCGACACCGTGTGCCCGGACAAAGAGGCCGGCGCGACGGTCAAGACCGCAATCCACGACTTCCGGGGGGATCAGACCTACCTGGAGGAGCGCGGCCACAACTTCGAGGTGACCACAACCTTCGACGCGATCGACCCCGCCGACTACGACGCCTTGGTCGTCCCCGGCGGCCGCGCACCCGAGTATCTGCGGACCTACGACATCGTCCTCGACACCGTCCGGCACTTTTTCGAGGCGGACAAGCCCGTCGCGGCGCTGTGTCACGGCCCGCAGATCCTGGCGGCCGCGGGCGTACTGGACGGCTACGAGATGACCGCCTACCCCGCCGTTCGCCCCGAGGTCGAGGCCGCCGGGTGTTCGTGGGTCGACGAGGTCACCGTCGACGGGAACCTCGTGACCGGCCAGGCGTGGCCCGACCACCCCGAGTGGCTGGCCGAGTTTATGGACCTGCTCGACGCCGAGAGCGCGACCGAGGAGCCCGCGGCGGCCGACGACTGACGCCGCCTCCCGTCGGTATCCCCTCTTTCATCTAGTGTCGACGCCGCGTTCGTCGCCGTACGGGTCTCGTACCCGAGATGTATGGTAACGTCTGACAAAGAACTATATACCGTCGCCGCGTTCTCTTCGGTATGGAGCAGCAACCGAACAGTCCGTACGTCTACTCCGAGAACGCGCCCGAACCGGCCGACCCGTACGTCTCACACGACGCGGTGGAGGAACGGCCCGTCCCGGATCCCGAAGGACGGGACATCGTCATCGCGGAGGGCGAGGCGATGAGTTTCCGGGCGTACACGCGGGACTGACCGACGGGATCAGCGGGACCCGAAACGGCCCCGTCTCGGAGCTAGAAGGCGTCCCCGTGGGCGGTGACCTCGGCGTGGAGCCCCTCTCGGAGCGCCGAGTGGACGTGGCAGATGCCCTCCGCCCGGTCGACGATCTCCGCGAGCGTCCCGTCGTCGAGGTCGGCTTCGACGTGGACGTCGAACCGGATGGCTTCGAGGTCGTCGTCGCCGTCGAGGTCCGCGTCGGCGTCGATCTGTACCTTCCCGAGGTCGTCGTGACCGCGCTGCTGGCCGCCGACCCGGAACGCCGGGAGGAAACACGCGGCGTAGTCCGCCACGAGCACGGAGTTCGGGTCCGGTCCCGTCTCGCCGGTGGCGTCGACGGTGAGTTCGAACTCGCCGACGTTGCTCGTGCTCGCGAAGCCCTCGTCGCTGACTGTCGAAGTTTGAATGTCGCTCATTGCGTCCGTACAGACGCGCCGGCGTGTCCTAAAGTTACCTGTACCACGATGCCGGGCGAACC